>Ga0207773_100365_pt1 | contig 20313 bp, 19 predicted proteins | sample TtaePargueraPR_2_FD_187281 | JGI IMG/M metagenome (GOLD analysis project Ga0207773, IMG submission 187281) | Aerobic enrichment media microbial communities from Bioluminiscent Bay, La Parguera, Puerto Rico - Tt and M1 (3) (SPAdes) | ecosystem: Environmental > Aquatic > Marine > Unclassified ...
GATAGCCGCCGATCCCGTGCACCGCCGCCAGATAGACCAGCGCGAAGGGGCAGGCGTAGAGGAAGCGCACGTAGCTGGCGCCGCCGGTCGACAGCCTCCCCTTCAGGTGCTTCTGAAGCGCCGATCGCAGGTTCTGCATGAAGGCGGCGAAGACGGTGATCGGGATCCAGAGCTCGAACACAGGGCGGGAGACCTCAGAGGGGCGGCAACGGCTTTACGATGTCATTGCCGGGCTTGACCCGGCAATCCATGGCAGAGCCCGCAGGGGCTCACGCACGGAGGAGTGGACCCTCGGGTCAAGCCCGAGGGTGACGCTCATGATTGGGGCGGTCGCCGTGCGACAGACACGGGTCACCGTCGCGGTTGGAGTCAAATCTTGCCGGCCTCCTGCAGCACCTTGCGGGCCACGCGGAAGCACTCCAGCGCCTGCGGCACGCCGCAGTAGATGCCGACGACGTGGACGGCCGCGCGGATCTCCTCGGCGCTGCACCCGTTGGTGATGGCGCCGCGGCAGTGGGTCTCCCACTCGTGCATCTTGCCGAGCGCACCCAGCATGGCGAGGTTCATCAGGCTGCGGGTCTTGGGCGGGATCGCCGGGTCGCCCCAGCCGAAGCCCCAGCACCACTCGGTCATGGCCTCCTGAAAGGGACGGCTGAAATCGTCCGCCTGCTCCAGCGCCTTGCTCACGTAAGCGTCACCGAGCGTCGCCTTGCGCTGCTTGAGCCCGAGTTCGAAGCGCTCCTTGTCCACTGGCAGTCCTCCTTGGTTCTGGCTCTGAGTTGCGGAGCGATTGTACGGGGCTTCCCGCCGGGGTCGAGGCTTCATTCCTTACCGCAAGGGACTGGCCCTCCAACGCTTTATTCTTGCAAATGAGAGTCACTCGCATTATCAAGGCATTGCGAGGCGGCCACTCGTGGGGAGCCGGTCGCTCGTCAGGGAAGCCGAAGCCATCAAATGGGCGCAACGCCTCAGCAAGCTCCAGGGAGTGGGGAGCGGCCGGCCAAGGCCGCACCGCGCACCCTCGCCAGCCGGGACCTGCTGGGCGATGGCCGCGAGGTCATCATCGAGCACGACGGTGATCTCTACCGCCTGCGCTGCACCAGCAAGGGAAAGCTCATTCTGACGAAGTAGCCGCCCGCTGCGGCGGCAAGTCACACGCATCATCCGAAAGGTCCAAGCCAGCCACCCACAGCCGACCGTGAGCAACAGGCAGCCAGCCAGGACTTCCGCACAGCGCCCCGCAAAGGGGCAGGGGGAGTTACATGGTCGGTCGAAATCGGTTCTGGGGCACCAGTCTGGCGGTCATCGCCCTGCTGTCGGGCAGCGCGGCAATGGCCGAGACGAACGAGGTAGAGGGGCAGGCGGCGGCCGGCAGCGCGGCGGCGCTGGTTGCCCAGCAGGGCGCGCAGGATGCGCAACAGGAAGAAGCGGCAGTTGAAGTCAGCACGCAACTGGACACGATCTCGGTGACGGCGACGCGCAATCCCATCGAGGCCTTCGAGTATCCCGGCATGGTCACGGTGATCGGACCGCAACAGCTCGAGACCTTGCAGCCGTCGACGCCGGACGATGTCCTCCGCAACGTGCCGGGCGTCGAGTTCTTCGGCGGCCCGCGGCGCACCGGCGAGGTCCCTTCCATTCGTGGCTTCTCCGGGCCCGACGTCATCATTCTCTTCGACGGCGCGAGGCAGAACGTCGACACCGGCCACAACGGGCGCTTCTTCATAGATCCCTCGGTGCTGAAGTCGGTCGAGGTGGTGCGCGGACCGGCCTCTTCGCTCTACGGCAGTGGCGGCATGGGCGGCGTCATCGAGTTTCGCACCATCGACGCGGCGGACTATCTCGATGAAGGGGAAACCGTCGGCGCCAAGGTCGGCGCCGGCTACCAGACGGTGAACCGGGAGACCCTCGGCACCTTCACCGGTTTCGCCACGCCGACCGATGGGCTCGACCTGGTGGGCAGCTTCGCCAAGCGCGATTCCGGTTCCATCGAGTTGGGCGACGGGAGCGAACTGGCCAACAGCGACGACGACATCATCTCCGGCCTGGGCAAGGTCAGCTACACCTTCGGCGAGCACCACCGCATCGAGGGCTCTTTCCTGACCTTCCGCAACGAGGCGGAGGAACCCTTCAACGGGCAGGGCCTGGGCGGTGACGACCAGACTAAAAAGGACATCAGCTCCGACACCTGGCGGCTCGCCTACAACTACCATGATCCGTCGAACAACCTCATCGATCTGGACGTCGTCACCTACTACACCGACTTCAAGACTGACGTGCTACGCCTCGACGACCTCGGCAATCTCGGTCCCGCGGGCGAGACGCTGACGCGCGAGGTCGACACCGTCGGCCTGCGGGTCGACAACCGCTCGCGGTTCATGCTCGGCGACGATATCGGCACGACCTTCACCTATGGCGGTGAGTTCTATCGCGACGTGCAGGAGGGCGCAGCCGCCGCGGGCGAGGCCGACGGCGTGCCCGACGCCGACGCTACCTTCTATGGCATCTTCGCGCAGGCGGAGATTGCCATCTCCGAGCCGCTTGGCGTGCTGCCCGGCGACCTGCTGATAATTCCCGGCGTGCGCTTCGACTCCTATGAGTCGTCCAGCGACATCGCCGATGACAACACGGATCAGGCCGTGTCGCCGCGCATCGGCATCAGCTATCTGCCGACCGACTGGCTCATGGTCTTCGGCAGCTACGGCCACGCCTTCCGGGCGCCCAGCATCAACGAGATGTATCTGGAAGGTAACCACTTCATCATACCCTTCGGTCCGGGCGCGACGGTGTTCAACCGCTTCGTCGCCAATCCGGATCTCGACCCGCAGAGAACCCAGACCTTCGAGTTCGGTGCCGGCCTGGACTTCGATGACGTGCTGCAGGAAAACGACCGCTTCCAGGTGAAGGCCTCGCACTACATCACCTACGGCAAGGATTTCATCGACCTGGAGGTGGTGCAGCGCGAGGATTTCTTCGTACCGGTTACCGGCTGCAATCCCTTCATCCCCGGCGATTGCGACGGCACCACGACTTCCGTCAACGTGCCCAAGGCGAAGCTGTGGGGGACGGAAGTGGAGGCTACCTACGACGGCCCGCGCTTCATGGGTTCCTTCGGCTATTCCACCATCGACGGCGAGAACCGCGACACCGGCGAAAAGCTGGGCGTCCTGACCGAGGATCAGTTCCACCTCATGGGCGGTGTGAAAGTGGCGGAGATCGACTCGCTGTTCGGTTGGCGCAGCACCTTCGGCCTCGAGTTCGACAAAGTCGACGACCGCTCCGAGAACCGCGGCCCCTACGACGTGCACGACATCTTCGCCGCCTGGGCACCGAGCGAGGGAATGCTGAAGGGCCTGCGCATCGACCTTGGCATCGACAATCTGTTCGACGAGGACTACGAGCGCGTCTTTGCCGGCGTGCCGGAGCCGGGGCGCAACTTCAAAGGACTGGTCAGCTACTCGATGAAGTGGTGAGTAGGCTGCCTTCGACGGATCGGGAGACAAAGACAGAAATGCAGAGCGCAGATATCGAGCGGGGCGGGCTTGCGCTGAAGGCACGCTGGCTGGCGTTGAAGTCAAATGAGCCGGGCCTGCGCGCCCGGGATGCCGCGGCGCGGCTGGGCGTTTCGGAGGCGGAGCTGGTCGCCGCGCGCTGCGGCGAAGGCGTGCGGCGGCTGGACGGCCCCTGGCAGGACCTGCTGAAGGCGCTGCCGCGGCTGGGCACCGTGATGGTGCTGACGCGCAATGAGAGCGCGGTGCACGAGAAAGTCGGCCGCTTCGACAAGGTCTCCACCTTCCAAAGCATGGGGCTGGTACTGAACCGTGACGTGGACCTGCGGCTCTTCTTCAATCACTGGCATTTCGGCTTCGCCGTGACCGAGGAGGTGCAGAGCGGCCTGCGCCACAGCCTGCAGTTCTTTGACCTCGACGGCCTCGCGGTGCACAAGGTCTACCTGCGCGAGGGGAGCGATTTCGCGGCCTGCGAGGAGATCGTTGCCCGGCATCTTCACACCGACCAGTCGCCAGGCATCAAGGTGGTGCCGCACGCGGCGGCACCGGCCGACCGCCCCGACGGCGAGATCGACCGCGCGGCGCTGCGCGAGCGCTGGCAGGCGCTGCAGGACGTGCACGACTTTCGTGAGATGCTCATCGACCTCGGCGTCGGGCGCCTGCAGGCGTTCCGGCTGATCGGCGAGGACCATGCCTGGCGGGTCGGCGGCGACAGCTTCCGCCGCGCGCTGGAGCAGGCGGCGGCCACCGCCCTGCCGATCATGATTTTCGTCGGCAGCCCCGGCGTCGTGCAGATCCACACCGGACCGGTGAAGAAGCTGAAGGAGGTCGGCCCGTGGTTCAACGTGCTCGATGCCGGCTTCAACCTGCACCTGCGCGACGGCGACATCGCCGAGGCCTGGGTGGTGCGCAAGCCGACGCGCGACGGCATCGTCACCTCGCTGGAGATCTATGACGGCGCCGGCAGCCAGATCGCCTGGATGTTCGGCGAGCGCCACGAGGGCGAGGCGGAGTTGCCCGCATGGCGCGGCCTCGCCGAATCCCTGCAGCCGCTCGGGACCCCGGTGCAATGAGGCGCCTGCTCGCCACCCTCGCGCTGCTCGCGGGCTGCGCGACAGGCCCAGCCGCGGCAGCCGACGGCACCGGTGGCGTCGTCTCGGTCGGTGGCGCGGTGACCGAGATCGTCTATGCCCTCGGCCAGGAAGAGCGGCTGCTGGCGGTCGACACCACCAGCCTTTACCCGCCGGAGACGGCCGAACTGCCCAACGTCGGCTACATGCGGCAGCTCTCGGCCGAGCCGATCATCGCACTCGGGCCCGAGCTGGTGCTGGCGGCTGAGGACGCCGGGCCGCCGGCGGCGCTCGACCAGCTGCGCGACGCCGGCGTCCCGGTGGTCATGGTGCCGGACGACTACACGCCGGAGGGCGTGCTCGAGAAGATCGACATCGTCGCCACGGCGCTGGGCGTCGAGGAGAGGGGCCGCAGCCTGCGCGAGAAGGTGGCCGCCGAGCTCGAAGCCGTGAAGGCGGTTTTCGGCGCAGTGGCCGAGCGCCCGCGCGTGCTTTTCCTGCTGACCATCAGCAGCGGGCGCACGACGGTGGCGGCCGGCCGCGACACCTCCGCCGAGGGCATCATCGCGCTGGCCGGCGGCAGGAATGCCATCGACGGCTTCGAAAGCTACAAGCCGCTGTCACCGGAGGCCGCGGTCGCGGCGGCGCCCGAGGTGATCCTGATCGGCGAGCGCTCGCTCGACCTGCTGGGCGGCATGGAAGGTCTGCTGGCGGTTCCGGAGATCGCGCTGACGCCCGCCGCCCAGCACAAGCGCATCGTGGTCATGGACACACTGCTGCTGCTCGGCTTCGGGCCGCGCACGGCGGAGGCGGCCAAGCAGCTTGGCAAGGCGCTGCATCCGGATCTGGCGCTGCCCGCGGCCCTGCAGTAGCCGATGAGCAGCATCGCCATGGCTGAGGTCACGCGCTTTGCCCGTCAGCGCCAGCGGCGCCGCGTCGCTGCCCTCTGGCTCTTCGGTCTCGGCCTCGGCGCCGCTTTTCTCCTGGCCGTCGGCTATGGGGCGCTGGCCATCCCGCCGGCGCGGGCGCTGGCCATCCTGGCTGAGCAGCTCCGTCTCGAACTGCCGTGGGACTACAGCCGGCAGGAGGAGGCCGTGCTGCTGGCGATCCGCCTGCCGCGCGCGATCGCCGGCATCCTCGTCGGCGGTGCGCTCGCCGCGGCCGGTGCCGCGCTGCAGGGGCTGTTCCGCAATCCACTTGCCGATCCCGCCCTGATCGGCGTCTCCAACGGCGCGGCGCTGGCCGCGGTTACCGCCATAGTGCTCGGCCCCACCCTGGCCACGTTGCTGCCGCCGGGCTTGAACCAGGCGGTCCTGCCGCTCGCTGCCTTTGCTGGCGGCCTCGTCGCCACCTTCGTCGTCTACCGCATCGCCAGCCGGGACGGCCGCACCGACGTCGCCACCATGCTGCTCGCCGGAGTCGCGGTGAATGCGCTGGCCGCCGCCGGCATCGGCTTCATGGTGTTTCTCAGCGACGAGCAGCAGCTGCGCGACCTGAACTACTGGCTGCTCGGCAGTCTCGGCGGCGTCACCTGGGAGCGTATCCTCTTCGCGGGCTTGCCGATGGCCGCCGGCGCGCTGGCGCTGCCGTTCTTCGCGCCGCAGCTGAACGCCCTGCTGCTGGGCGAGAGCGAGGCGGTGCACCTGGGCTTCCACGTCGAGCGCAGCAAGCGCCTCATCATCGTGCTGGCGGCGCTGGCGACGGGTACCGCGGTCGCCCTGACCGGCGTGATCAGTTTCGTCGGGCTCGTGGTGCCCCACGTGGTGCGGCTGTGTGTCGGCCCGGACCACCGCCTGCTGATGCCGCTGTCGGTACTGCTGGGGGCGAGCCTGCTGCTGGTCGCCGATCTCGGCGCGCGCACCCTGGTGCTGCCGGCGGAGCTGCCGATCGGCATCCTCACCGCCTGCGTGGGCGGGCCGTTCTTCCTCTGGCTGCTCATCCGCCGGCGTAACAGGGGAGGCTGGTGATGCTGCGCGCGGACGGCATCGGCGTCCGCTTCGGCTCGGCCGAGGTGCTGCGGGGGCCGTCGGTCGCCGTCAGTCCCGGCGAGGTGGTGGCCGTGCTGGGGCCCAACGGCGCCGGCAAGTCGACCCTGCTGGCGGTCCTCGCCGGCACCCTGAGGCCCCACCGGGGGAGGCGGCCTTGGAGGAGAGGGACCTTGCCGCCTGGTCGCCGCGGGCCCTGGCACGGCGCCGCGCCGTGCTGCCGCAGGCCTCGGAGCTCGCCTTCGGCTTTTCCGTGCTGGAGGTCGTGCTGCTCGGCCGCTCGCCGCACGCCGGGACCTCGACGCGAGAGGTCGACCTCGCCATCGCCGAGGCCTGCCTGGCGGAGGCGGAAGTCGGCCATCTCGCCGGGCGCGTCTACACGACGCTTTCCGGCGGCGAGCGCCAGCGCGTGCAGTTCGCCCGCGTGCTGGCCCAGATCGGGTTCTCCAGTCCGGCGGAGGGACAGGCGGGCCGCTACCTGCTGCTCGACGAGCCGACCGCGAGCCTCGACCCCGCCCACCAGCACGCCACCCTGCGTACCGCAAGGCGCGCCGCCGAGCGCGGCATCGGCGTGCTGGCGATCCTGCACGACCTCAACCTGGCGGCCATGTACGCGGACCGCCTGGCGGTGCTGAGCCGCGGCGCCCTGGCCGCCGAGGGCGCGCCGTCGGCGGTGCTCACCGAAACCCTGGTGCGCGACGTCTTCGACCTCGCCGTCCACGTCGCCCTCCACCCGACCCGCGACTGCCCCCAGGTGACGGCGGTCTAGGCGGCGCGGCGGCCGGTCTGGCGCCGTCCCGCCAACCGCGCTATACCCTTCTGCGGGAACCATAAGGCGCAGGACCGGGCGAAAGCCGTCGCGCCAAAGCGGGGAAAACAGGAGGCATTCCATGAGGTTCGTGAAGACCGCCCTTGCCGGTGCGCTGGCGCTCGGCATCGCGGGGACCGCGCAGGCCGCCGACGGCCTGAAGATCGGCATGATCACCACGCTCTCGGGCGGCGGCTCCGGCCTCGGCATCGACGTGCGCGACGGCTTCATGCTGGCGCTGAAGCGCTCGGGCGCCGAGGGGGTCGAGGTCCTCATCGAGGACGATGCCCAGAAGCCCGACATCGCCAAGCAGATCGCCGACAAGTTCATCCAGCGCGACAAGGTCGACATCCTGACCGGCATCATCTGGTCGAACCTCGCCATGGCGGTGGTGCCGGCGGCCCTCAAGGACGGCGTGTTCTACATCAGCCCCAACGCCGGCCCCTCGCAGCTGGCCGGCAAGCTCTGCCACCCGCACTACTTCAACGTCGCCTGGCAGAACGACAACCTGCACGAGGCCATGGGCGGCTATCTGCAGGACAACGGCTATAAAAAGCCCTTCATCCTGGCGCCGAACTACCCAGCGGGGCAGGACGCGCTGACCGGCTTCAAGCGCTTCTACAAGGGCGAGCTGGCCGGCGAGATCTACACTCAGCTCGGCCAGACCGACTACGCCGCAGAGATCGCGCAGATCCGTGAGGCCGACCCGGACTCCATTTTCTTTTTCCTGCCCGGCGGCATGGGCATCGCCTTCGTGAAGCAGTACGCGCAGTCCGGCCTCGGCCTGCCGCTGTTCGGGCCGGCCTTCTCCTTCGACCAGGGTATCCTCGCCGCGGTGGGCGAGGCCGCGCTCGGCGTGAAGAACACCTCGCAGTGGTCGAAGGACCTCGACAACCCGGCCAACAAGGCCTTCGTCGAAGCCTTCCAGCAGGAGTACGGCCGCCTGCCGTCGCTCTACGCCAGTCAGGGCTACGACACGGCGAACCTCATCCTCGCCGCCTGGCAGCAGGCCGGCGGCGTCGCCGACCAGGCAGCCTTCCAGAAGGCGCTGGAGGCGGCCGACTTCGAGTCGACGCGCGGCAGCTTCAAGTTCGACGCCAGCCACCACCCGATCCAGGACATCTACGTGCGCGAGGTGGTGAAGGAGGGCGACGTGCTGACCAACAGGATCGTCGGCGTCGGCCTGAAGCAGCACTCCCACGCCTACCTCGACGAGTGCAAGATGTAAGGTGGCAAAGGTCTGCGCGTTGCCCGTCCTTCGAGACGCCCCTTCGGGGCTCCTCAGGATGAGGTATAAGTATCAAACGATTGACCTCATGCTGAGGAGCGAGCGGGAGCGAGCGTCTCGAAGCACGAGGTCAATCGGGCCGTAAGGCCTCGTCGCAACCCATGTCCGCCGCCTTCCTCATCGAACAGCTCCTGAACGGCGTGCAGCTGGGCGTCATGCTGTTCCTCATGGCGGCCGGCCTCACGCTGGTGTTCGGCGTCATGGGGCTCATCAACCTGGCGCACGGCTCGCTCTACATGACCGGCGCCTTCTTCTGCGCCTGGATCGCCGGGGAGACTGGATCATTCTGGCTCGGCCTCGCCGGCGGCCTCGTGGCGGCCGCGGCCGCCGGCGCGCTCATCGAGATCCTGGTCATCCGGCGGCTCTACGACCGCGACCACCTCGACCAGGTGCTGGCGACCTTCGCGCTCATCCTCATCTTCTCCGAGCTCATGCGCCTGATCTTCGGCGACCGGCCGCTCTACCTCGACATTCCCGGGCTCCTGTCGGGCGCGGTGCCGCTGCCGGGCGGCGGCGGCTATCCGGCCTACCGCCTCGCCATCATCGGCGTCGGCCTCGCCGCCGCCGTCGGTCTCTACCTGCTCATCGCCAGGACGCGGCTCGGCATGCGCATCCGCGCCGGCGAGTCCGACCGCGAGATGATCGGTGCGCTCGGCGTCGACATCCGCACGCTCTACACCGCCGTCTTCGCGCTGGGCGCCGGGCTCGCCGGGCTTGCCGGCGGGCTCGTGGGGGCGCTGCAGTCGGTGCAGGTCGGCATGGGCGAGCCGGTGCTGATCCTCGCCTTCGTGGTCATCATCATCGGCGGCATCGGTTCGGTGAAGGGTGCGCTGGTCGGCGCGGTGCTCGTCGGCGTCACCGACACCCTCGGCCGCGTCTTCCTGCCGCAGTTCTTCGGCCTCTTCCTGCCGGCCTCGGAGGCGACCAGCGTCGGTGCCTCGCTTGCCGCCATGGCGATCTACCTGCTGATGGCCGGCGTGCTCGCCTTCCGGCCGAGGGGGCTGTTCCCGGTGGACGTGTGATGAGTCGCGAAGCCCTGGTCAACGCCCTGCTGGCGCTCGCGCTGCTCGGGGCGCCGCTGATCGCCGCCGCACAGGACGAGCCCTTTTACGTGGCGCTGGCCAGCCGCGTCGCCATCCTGGCGCTCGCCGGGGTCGGCCTCAATTTCGCGCTCGGCACCGGCGGCATGGTGAGCTTCGGCCATGCCGCCTTCTTCGGCCTCGGCGGCTACGTCGCCGGCGTCGCCGCGCTGCACGCCTTCGAGGGCTCGCCCTTCTTCGCCTGGCCGTTCGAGATCGGCGGCAGCGAGTCTATGGTCGTCATCTGGCTCGTCGCCCTGGCGGTGAGCGCGCTGGCCGCGCTCGCCATCGGCGCCGGTTCGCTCAGGACCTCGGGTGTCTACTTCATCATGATCACGCTCGCCTTCGCGCAGATGATCTACTATCTCGCGGTCTCGCTGCCGGCCTACGGCGGCGAGGACGGCCTTTCGATCTACATCCGCAGCACGCTGCCGCTGGTCGACAGCGACGACCCGCTGACCTTCTTCCTGGTGTGCTACGCACTGCTGCTGCTCGCGCTCTTCCTGGTCCACCGCCTCGTCGACTCGCGCTTCGGCGCGGCGCTGCAGTGCGCGCGCATGAACCCGCTGCGCCTCGCCACGCTGGGCATCGCGCCCTTTCCGGTGAAGCTCGCCGCCTTCACTTTCTCGGCCATGCTGACCGGCCTCGCCGGCGCGCTCTATGCCGAGCTGAACGGCTTCGTCAGTCCGGCCATGCTGTCCTGGCACCGCTCCGGCGAGATCATCGTCTTCGTCATCCTGGGCGGCGTCGGCCGGCTGTTCGGCCCGGTCGCCGGGGCCGCGCTTTTTATCCTCTTGGAGGCCTTCGTCGGCGGCTGGACCGACCGCTGGCAGCTCGTCCTGGGCGGTATCCTGCTGGCCGTGGTGCTCTTCGCGCGCGGCGGCGTCATCGGCCTGCTGGCCGGGAAGGCGCGCCATGACTGACGCCGCCACCGGGGCGCTGCTGGAGCTGAAGGGCCTCACCAAGGCCTTCGGCGCCCTCAAGGCAACCGATGGCGTCGACCTCACGGTGCGACACGGCGAGATCCACGCTCTCATCGGCCCCAATGGCGCCGGCAAGTCGACCCTCATCGCGCAGGTCGCCGGCGGCCTCGCGCCCGACACCGGCCGCGTCGTGCTGCTGGGTGAGGATGTGACGGGCTGGTCCGTCGCGCGCCGCGCGCGTCTCGGCCTCGGCCGCAGCTTTCAGGTCTCCTCTCTGGCGTGGGAGTTCTCGGTGCTGCGCAACGTCATGCTGGCGGTCCAGGCACGCAGCGCTGGAGCCTGGGGCTTCTGGGCGCCGGTGCGAAAGGACGAAGCGCTGCGCGCCGAAGCGCTGGGCGTGCTCGACCGCGTCGGCCTCACCCTGCGCGCGGACGACCCTGTTGCCGCGCTCTCCCACGGCGAGCGGCGCCTGCTGGAGGTCGCCATGGCGCTGGCGCTCCGGCCCAGGCTGCTGCTGCTCGACGAGCCCATGGCCGGCCTCGGGCCGGAGGGCACCAAGGAACTGACGGCTTTCCTCGCCCGCCTGAAGACCGAGTGCGGCATGCTGCTGGTCGAGCACGACATGGACGCCGTCTTCGCGCTGGCCGACCGCATCTCGGTGCTGGTTTACGGCAAGGTGATCGCCAGCGGCACCGTGGCGGAGATTCGAGCCTCGGCCGCCGTGCGTGAGGCTTACCTCGGCGATCATCTGCACGGGAGCGCCTGATGCTGGAGGCGAGGGGGCTGGAGACCTTCTACGGCGCCTCTCAGGCGCTGTTTGGCGTCGATCTCCAGATCGGCGAGGGACAGCTGGTGGCTCTGCTGGGCCGCAACGGCATGGGCAAGACCACCACGATCCGCTCGCTCTGCGGCCTCACGCCGCCCAGGCGCGGCCACATCACCTTCGCCGGCCGGGAGATCGCCGGGCTGCCCGCCTTCCGCATCGCCCGCCTCGGTGTCGGCCTGGTGCCGGAAGGCCGGCGCTGCTTCGCCAGCCTCACGGTGCGCGAGAACCTGGTGGCGACAGCGCGGGGCGAGGGCTGGGACCTCGCGGGCGTCACCGCGCTGTTCCCGCGCCTGGGCGAGCGCGCCGGGCAGATCGCCCGCACGCTCTCCGGCGGCGAGCAGCAGATGCTGGCCATCGGCCGCGCGCTCATGACCAATCCGCGCCTGCTGATTCTCGACGAAGCGACCGAGGGCCTGGCGCCGGTCATCCGGCAGGAGATCTGGACCGCCATCTGCGCCGTGAAGGCGAGGGGCCAGGCCATCCTCATCGTCGACAAGAACCTGCGCGACCTGCTGCCGCTCGCCGACGCCTGCGTCATCCTGGAGAAGGGCCGCTCCGTCTGGCACGGCAGTGCCGCCGACCTCGCAAGCGACGCGGCGCTGCAGGACCGGTTCCTGGGCGTCTAAGTGAACTTGCAATGCGCCTTCACACCTCCACTGTCATTGCCGGGCTTGACCCGGCAATCCATGTCGATGCCGGATTGGCTCGTGCGAACGGCGCAATGGACCCTCGGGTCAAGCCCGAGGGTGACAGTGGGAGGAGAGAACTGCGCCCCTACTGGAAATACAACGCGCTGATGACGCTATGCTTCCTCGTGCTGAGGAACATTTCGTATGACTTGCCGCGGTGAGCCAGAGGGCGAGGGCCGCCGACCAGAGGGATGCGCCAGGCGGTGGCCGCAGCAGGCGGTGGGTCGGGGGTGCGGCGGTTTTCAAGACTGCGGTTGCTTCCATGCCCTCTTGTGCCGCGCCAAGATGGCAGGATTAAGGTGACCGTATAGGCGGACGAATGTTCGCAGTGCAACACGGCGCGGCCCGAATGCGGGCGCCGCCGCTGTGATCATCGCGTCACAGCGGAAACGCGCATTGCCCGCCGTTTTCGCAGTCGTTAAGCTCGCAAGAGGCACGCCAATTTCGGGAAGTACCATCAAGAAGACATAAGGCGGCATCAACAGAGAGGTGAAACCAATGCAGCGTTGGACAAAACGCCAGTTCCTTGCGGCCTCGGCCGCCACGATTGCGCTCCCCGTGGGAGTGTCGGTGTTGGGCCGGGGGGCACGCGCGCAGGGCAGTTCGGTTCTCCGGGTCATCCCGCACGCCGACCTGAAGAATCTCGATCCGATCTGGACCACCGCCTACATCACGCGCAACCACGGCTATCTCATCTATGACACGCTTTTCGCGATGGATGAGAATTTCAAGCCGCAGCCGCAGATGGTCGACACCTGGACCGTGTCCGACGACAAGAAGACCTGGACCTTCACGCTGCGCGAGGGCCTGAAGTTCCACGACGGCGCGCCGGTGACGGCGGAGGACTGCGTGGCCTCGCTGAAGCGCTGGGGCGCGCGCGACGGCATGGGCCAGCAGCTCATGGGCGTGACCGAGAGCCTGACGGCCGTCGACGAGCGCAGCTTCGAGATGAAGCTCAGCGTGGCCTACGGCCTGGTGCTGGAATCGATCGGCAAGATCTCGTCCAACGTGCCCTTCATGATGCCGAAGCGGGTGGCGGAGACCGACCCCTTTGAGCAGATCAAGGACTACACCGGCTCAGGGCCCTTCAAGTTCGAGAGCTCGGAGTGGCGGCCGGGCTCCAAGGTGGTCTACACCAAGTTCGCCGACTACATCCCGCGCTCGGAGCCGCCCTCGGCGGCCGCCGGCGGCAAGGTCGCCAACGTCGACCGCGTGGAGTGGTACTACTTCCCGGACCAGCAGACGGCGCTGAACGCGCTGATGGCCGGCGAGGTGGACTACTTCGAGCAGCCCGCCGTCGACCTGACGCCGATCATGGCGGCCAACCCCGACATCACCGTGGAGGTGAACGACCCGCTCGGCAACATCGGCTTCGCGCGCTTCAATCACCTGCTGCCGCCCTTCGACAAGCCGGAGATCCGCCGCGCCGCGCTCATGGCGATGAAGCAGGAAGACTACATGGCGGCCGCCATCGGCGACCCGCAGTACTGGCGCACCTGCTACTCGGTCTATCCCTGCGGCACGCCGCTGGAGAACGACGTCGGCTCCGACATCATGAAGGTCGGCGATCCGGCCAAGGCCAAGGAGGCGCTGGAGGCCGCCGGCTACGACGGCACGCCTGTCGTGATCATGCAGCCGACCGACATTCCGGTGAACTCGGCCTTCACTCTGGTGACCGCCGAGGCGCTGCGCCAGGCCGGCTTCAAGGTGCAGATCCAGGCGATGGACTGGGCGACGCTCACCTCGCGCCGCGCCAGCCGCGAGCCGGTCGACAAGGGCGGCTGGAACATGTTCCACACCTGGTGGATCGGCGCCGACGTGATCGACCCCATGGCCATCGCCTTCTCCGGCAACCCGGAGAAGGGCTGGTTCGGCTGGGCGGCCGACGAGGAGTTGGAAGCGGCGCGCAAGGCCTTCCCGCTCGCCACTTCGGCCGAGGAAAAGGCGGAGATCGCCAAGAAGGTGCAGGAGCGCCTCTGGGCGATCGGTGCCTCGGGGCACGTCGGCCAGTACTTCGTGCCGGTGGCCTACCGCAAGAATGTGACCGGCCTCATCCGTTCGCCGGTGCAGTTCTTCTGGAACCTCTCGGTCGCCTGATCCCATGACGCCCTCCCGCCGCCCTTGCGCGGGCGGCCGGGAGGGCGCAAGGACGTTTTCATGCTGCGTTACATTCTCCTGCGCATCGCGGCGACCGTCCCGGTCATGGCGGTGGTCGCGCTCTTTGTTTTCCTGCTGCTGCGGCTGACGCCGGGCGACCCGGCCGCGGTCATCGCCGGCGACTATGCGACCGCCGAGGACATCGCCCGCATCCGCGAGCAGCTCGGGCTCAACGACCCGCTGCCCTACCAGTTCATCACCTGGATCGGCCTGCTGCTGCAGGGCAACCTCGGCACCTCGATCTTCACCAACCTGCCGGTGACGACTTTGATCGGCCAGCGCATCGAGCCGACCCTCATGCTGGCGCTCACCACCATCATCTTCTCGGTCGCGGTCGCCGTGCCGCTCGGCGCCATCGCCGCCTGGAAGGCCGGCAGCCTGCTGGACCGCTTCGTCATGCTGTTCTCGGTCGGCGGCTTCTCGGTGCCGGTCTTCGTGCTCGGCTACGTGCTGATCTACCTGCTGTCGATGAAGCTGCAGATCCTGCCGGTGCAGGGCTATCGCAGCCCGTGGGACGGCCTCGGCCCCTTCCTTGCCCACATCACCCTGCCGACCCTGACCCTCAGCGTCATCTTCATCGCCCTCATCGCCCGCATGACGCGCGCCTCGGCCATCGAGGTGCTGCAGGAGGACTACGTGCGCACCGCCTACGCCAAGGGCCAGAACGAGTTCACCATCCTGACCCGCCACGTGCTCGCCAACGCGGCGGTGCCCATCGTCACCGTGATCGGCATCGGCATCGCCCTGCTGATCGGCGGCGTGGTGGTGACCGAGAGCGTCTACAACATCCCGGGCCTCGGCCGGCTGGTGCTGGATGCCGTGCTGGCGCGCGACTACCCGATCATCCAGGGCCTCATCCTCTTCCTCAGCTTCGTCTACATCGTCATCAACCTCCTGATCGACATCAGTTACGCCTTCCTGGATCCGAGGATCCGCTACTGATGGCGCTGGCCAAGGGCACAGAAGAGGAGGTCAGCGTCGCGCCGTCGCGCGAGGTCGGCACGCTCGGCCTGGCGCTGGCCAATCCCGGCGTGCTGTGGGGCGGGGCGCTGCTCGCCGCCATGGCCCTGCTGGCCATCGTCGGGCCGTTCTTCACCGTCGATCCCATGGCGCTGAATCCGATCCAGCGGCTGAAGCCGCCCTCGGCCGAGGTATGGTTCGGCACCGACTTCCTCGGCCGCAACGTCTTTGCCCGCGTCGTCTCCGGCGCCCGCGTCTCGCTGGTGGTCGGCGTGTCGGTGGCGATCATCGCCATCGCCATCGGCCTGCTGCTCGGCATGGTCGCCGGCTACATCCGTGCGCTCGATGCGCCGATCATGCGGGTGATGGACGGGCTCATGTCGATCCCGGGCATCCTGCTGGCGATCGCCCTGGTCTCGCTCTCCGGCGCCACGCTCACCACCGTCATCGTCGCCATCGTGGTGCCGGAGATCCCGCGCGTCGTGCGCCTCGTGCGCTCGGTCGTGCTCACCGTGCGCGAGGAACCCTACGTGGAGGCGGCCATCGCCGCCGGGACGCGCACCCATCTGGTCATGACGCGGCACATCCTGCCGAACACCATCGCGCCGCTCATCGTGCAGGCGACCTATATCTGCGGCTCGGCCATGCTGCTGGAGGCGATCCTCGGCTTCCTCGGCGCCGGCATCCCGCCGGAAATCCCGAGCTGGGGCAACATCATGTCGGAGGGCCGCACCTATTTCCAGATCAGCCCCTGGATCATCTTCTGGCCCGGCATTCTGCTGGCGGCGACGGTGCTGGCGGTGAACGTCATGGGCGACGGCCTGCGCGACACCCTCGACCCGCGCATCGCGAGGTCGATGTGAGCGCGCCGGTCCTCGACATCCGCGGGCTGACGGTCAGCCTGCCCAAGGGCGCCGACCGTCCCTACGCCGTGGAGGACGTGAGCTTCGCCGTCGCGCCGGGCGAGCTGGTCTGCGTGGTCGGCGAGTCCGGCTCCGGCAAGTCGGTGACCGCCTTCACCGTCATGGGCCTGAACCCGCCGCGCGCGCTGAAGGCCGTCGCCGGCGAGGTGCTGCTGCAGGGCGTCGACGTGCTGAAGCAGTCGCCGCGCGCCATGCGGCGGCTGCGCGGCGAGAAGATGGGCATGATCTTCCAGGAGCCGATGACGGCCCTCAACCCGGTCATGAAGGTCGGCGACCAGGTCGCCGAGATGCTGGAGATCCACAGCGACCTCGGCGGCGCCCAGCGGCGCGCGCGGGTGCTGGAGACCCTGCGCGACGTGAACCTGCCGGAGCCGGAGCGCCTCTTTCACGCCTACCCGCACCAGCTCTCCGGCGGCCAGCGCCAGCGCATCATGATCGCCATGGCGCTGACCCTGGAGCCGGCGCTGCTCATCGCCGACGAGCCGACCACGGCGCTCGACGTGACGACCCAGGCGCAGATCCTCGCCCTCATCAAGGATATCCAGCGCCGCCACGGCACGGGCGTGCTGTTCATTACCCACGACTTCGGCGTGGTGGCGGAGATCGCCGACCGCGTCGTGGTCATGCGCCACGGCCGGGTGGTGGAGCAGGGGCCGGCGGCGGAGGTCCTGAAGCGGCCGCAGGACGCCTATACCCGCATGCTGATGGCGGCAGTGCCGAGCCTGACACCGCCGGAGCGCCCGCAGCCCAAGCCGGCGCGCCCGGCGATCGAGGTGAGCGGTCTCAGCAAGACCTACGGCGGCGCCGGCTGGTTCGGCCGCGGGCGGCAGGTGCACGCCGCCCAGAACGTGGAGCTGACCGTGCGGCCGGGCGAGACCCTGGGTGTGGTGGGCGAGTCCGGATCAGGAAAGTCGACCGTCGCGCGCTGCGTCGTGCGCCTGGTCGATCCCACCGCCGGCACCATCTGGATCGGCGGCGAGGACGTGGCACGGCTCGACGAGCGGCGCCTGCGCCGCCACCGCCGCGACATCCAGATCGTGTTCCAGGACCCCTACCGCTCGCTGAACCCGCGGCGCACCGTCGGCCAGTCGATCATCGAGGGGCCGATGAACTTCGGGATGGGCGCGGGCGAGGCGCTCGCCAGGGCGCGCGAGCTCATGCAGGTGGTCGGCCTCTCGCCCGATGCCCTAGACCGCTTCCCGCACCAGTTCTCCGGCGGCCAGCGTCAGCGCATCTGCATTGCCCGCGCGCTCGCCATGGAGCCCAAGGTGCTGATCGCCGACGAGGCGGTCTCCGCCCTCGACGTCTCGGTGCAGGCGCAGGTGCTCGACCTCCTGGCCGACGTGCGCCAGCGCTTCGACCTCGCGATGCTGTTCATCACCCACGACCTGCGCGTCGCCGCGCAGATCTGCGACCGCATCATGGTGATGCGCCACGGCGAGGTGGTGGAGCAGGGACCCACCCGAGAAGTGTTCGGCAATCCCCAGCACCCCTACACCCGCGCCCTGCTCGACGCCGCCCCCGGCCGCGACATGCACTTCGCACCGCCGTCCGCCTGAAGAGACGCGCTGCTGCGTGCCACACCACTGCTGTCGTCCCGGCACTTGTTGCCGGGACCCCATGCCCTGGCCATTCAAGCGGCGGCAGACAAGAGAGCAGGGCTGACGCTATTGCCTTCCTGGGCGCCAATGGGTCCCGGGGACTAGCCCCGGGACGACAACGGTGTGTGCGGTGTTACCGCGGCACGCGGGTGCTCTCGAGTTGTGGGCAGCGTCACTCTGCACCTGCCTCAGCGAGCAGGTTCTTCAGGGTCTTTACGTCTTCCGCGATGAGTTGCATTTCCCGGTTGTTGAGGGATTGCCGCCCCTCATCCAGCATTGTGGCATAGACGGTTTCGAGCCCCATGACAGCGCGGTCGAAGTTCTCAACCCACTGTCTGTCCGCCTCGTCGAGAGCGTTGAGCAGGAATTCCAGGTCGCCGATCAGGCCCGCCAAGGGAAGATGGCCTGCCTCGAAGTCATCGATCCGGCGGCGCATGAGATCGATCTGGCGTTGATCGCGCTCGTTCATCGCTATTCGGCCTCGCCCACTACCGCCACCCCCAATACCTTCTCCAGCAGCGCGAGGCCGCGCAGCAGCTCCGCCCGCTCGCGCGCGGAGAGGCGCCCCAGCACCTCTTCCTCGAAGGCCAGCATCTTCGGAGAGAGGCGGCGGAAGGCCGTCTTGCCGGCCGCGGTGAGGGTGAGATGCTCGAGCCGGCGGTCGGCGGCGTCGGTCTCGCGGGCCACCCAGCGGCGCTGCTGCAGGGCGGCGACGGCGCGGCTGACCTTCGTCTTGTGCATCGCGGAATCGCGGCCGATCTCCGTCGCCGTGGCCGTTCCCAGGTGGCCGAGGGTGGCCAGCACCCGCCATTCCGGCACCGTCAGGCCGAACTCGTTGCGGTAGATGCGGGAAAACTGCTTGCTTGCCAGGGCCGCCGCCCGATTGAGTCGGTAGGGCAGGAAGCTCTCGAGTCGCAGGTCCATGAGGGGCCGGTAGCTCCGCCGTGCTTGATAGTTACATCTGTAACTATCACATCAAGGGACGCCGCCAGCAAGGAGAGTGCGCCATGCCGCTGAACTATCTCTCGGGCTTCGGCAACGAGTTTGCCAGCGAGGCGCTGCCAGGCGCCCTGCCGCAGGGGCAGAACTCGCCGCAGCGCTGCCCCTACGGGCTCTACGCCGAGCAGATCAGCGGCACGCCGTTCACGGCGCCACGGGCGGAGGCCAGGCGCTCCTGGCTCTACCGCATCCGGCCCTCGGTGAAGCACCAGGGGCGCTACCATCACCGCGCGCTGCCCTATTGGAAATCGGCGCCCGACCCGGCGCCAAGGGGAGGGGGCGAACGGCGGCCGCTCGGCCAGCTCCGCTGGGGCCCGGTGCCCTTCCCCCAGGGCGAGGAGCTGACCTTCCTCACCGGCATCCGCACCATGACCACGGCCGGCGACGTGGCGACCCAGAATGGCATGGCGGCGCACGTCTACCTGGTGACTGCGCCGATGCGCCACGAGTATTTCTACAATGCCGACGGCGAGCTGCTGGTGGTGCCGCAGCAGGGCGGCCTGCGCTTCGCCACCGAGTTCGGCGTGCTGGAGGTGGCCCCGGGCGAGATCTGCGTGCTGCCACGCGGGGTGAAGTTCCGCGCCGAGCCGCTGCAAGGCGAGGGGGGCGGTCCTGCTCGCGGCTTCCTCTGCGAGAACTACGCGGCGCCTCTGAGGTTGCCGGAGCTCGGCCCGATCGGCGCCAACGGCCTCGCCAACCCGCGCGACTTCCTGACGCCGGTGGCCGCGTTCGAGGACCGCGAGGAGCCGTCGCGCCTCACCGTGAAATGGAGCGGCACCTTTCACGTCTGCGAGATCGACCAGTCGCCGCTCGACGTGGTCGCCTGGCACGGTACTCACGTGCCCTACAAGTACGACCTCCGGCGCTTCAGCCCGGTGAACGCCGTGCGCGTCGATCACCCCGATCCCTCGGTCTTCACCGTGCTGACGGCGCCCACCGCCGTGGCCGGCACCGCCAACGTCGACTTTGTGATATTTCCGGAGCGCTGGATGGTGGCCGAGAACACCTTCCGGCCCCCGTGGTACCATGTGAATCTCATGTCGGAATTCATGGGACTCATCGAGGGCGTCTACGATGCCAAGCCCGGCGGCTTCGTCCCCGGCGGCATGAGCCTGCACAACTGCATGCTGCCGCACGGGCCCGACGCGGAGGCCTTCGAGAAGGCCTCCACCGCGGCCCTGGAGCCGGTGCGCCAGAGCGGCACGCTGGCCTTCATGTTCGAGACGAGATTTCCCCAGCATATCACTGAATTCGCAGCGGAAATCGATACACTTGATGTCGGCTATCAGGAATGCTGGGCAGGCCTCAAAAAGCACTTCAACGGCAAGCCCTAAGGGGTTGAGGCGATGAAGCTCGCCAGCCTGAAGGACGGCTCGCGGGACGGCCGCTTGCTGGTGGTGCGCCGCGACCTCGAGCGCGCCGTCATGGCCGAGAGCGCGCACACCCTGCAGGCGGCGCTGGATGACTGGGCCGCGGTCGCGCCGCGGCTGGCGCAC
>Ga0207773_100366_pt1 | contig 20311 bp, 21 predicted proteins | sample TtaePargueraPR_2_FD_187281 | JGI IMG/M metagenome (GOLD analysis project Ga0207773, IMG submission 187281) | Aerobic enrichment media microbial communities from Bioluminiscent Bay, La Parguera, Puerto Rico - Tt and M1 (3) (SPAdes) | ecosystem: Environmental > Aquatic > Marine > Unclassified ...
GGACGGTGGAAGGCGCTACGCCACATCACCGCCAGCCCTCGCAGGATCGGCGACATCGTCGCCGCCGCCCTGCACCTGACTCACTTCGAATACAAATACCTACCCGAAAGTCGGTGAGATCACCTCAATGCCGTGGTCTTTCAGATCGTCGTAGTTGACGCTCCCGGTGCAGTCGACAGGTGCGGCCGCCTCCGCACAGGACGACTCATCACAACGGAGGGTCGTGTCGGTGGACGTGACATAGACGTAGAACTCCCCGGGAGAGTTGCCGCAGACGTGGTTCTGGGGCGGATCGCATGGAACCGGCTTGCCGTCCGCGAGAAAGTATCGGCAGTGGACTCCCTGCAAGGTGCAGGGGACGCCGGTGGGGGTGGTGGAGGCTACGCCGCAGCCGCCCAGGGTGCCGGCGATCAGAGCGCTGAGGGTGAGAGCGAGCGCAATTTTCTTGCGTGGCAATGGGTTGTCGACCTCGCAGTTCCCCGGGGCAGGATTCCGGTAAGGTCAATCATCGGCCATCCGCTCGATACTTCCTGCCGCAGCAGGTGGCCGTACAACCTCTTTGGGTAATATGTCTGTTCCGTGGTACGGCGCAGTTGTACGTAACCGGCCGTCAGTGAGGTACCCCCACGCGGAAAGGGTGACATCGCATCTGTCGGGCAATATTCACCGACAGACGGCTCGTGAAGGCTTACTCGAAGAGTGAATGCCGTACGCCCGGTTGCTCCCGCCGGCGGGCCCGGCGGCGACGCTGCACGACGACCAGGTCGACCACGGCGATCACGGCCAGCACCCACAGCACGATCGCGCCGGCGGTCAGGTCGGCCCGCCAGGCGAGCACCCCGAGCACGGTGCAGAAGACCAGCCCGAAACCGGTCATCGCCAGTCGCAGATTCAACGCGCTGTAGGCGTGACCGACGGTCCCCCGTGCCCCCTTGGGCTGCGACTTTGTGGCCATCCCCGGGCTGTACCCGGCAGACACCGGGCCGTAACCTCGCCACCGACGCCGGCCCGCACCACCAGGTCGAGCTGAGCACCCCTACTCATCCGGACCGGTCCGGTCCGGCAGGAAGCTGAGCAGATGAACGTTCCGTCGCCACCGGAGTGGCCCGTACCCCGGGTCGGGATCACCGGGGTCGGCGTCAGCCTGCCCGACCGTACCCTCGCCACCGCCGACTTGCAGGACCGGATCGCTGCCGCCAGCGACGTCGTGCTGCCGCCCGGCCTGTTCGCCACGATGACCGGGATCAGACAGCGTCGGGTCGCCGCGGACGACGAGTACGCCTCGACCTTCGCGGTGCGGGCCGCCCAGCGGGCGCTCGCCGCCGCCGGGCACACCCCCGACGACGTCGACCTGCTGCTGTTCGCCTCGGCCAGCCGGGACCTGGTCGAGCCGGCGACCGCGCACATCGTCCAGGCCGAGCTGGGCGGCTCGGCGCACGCGGTCGACGTCAGCAACGCCTGCAACAGCTTCATCAACGGCATCGACCTGGCCCGGTCGATGATCGTCGCCGGTCGGGCGCGGCGGGCGCTGGTCGTCACCGGCGAGACCCCGACCCGGGTGATGCGTCCCCGGCTGGAGAGCATGGCGCAGGCCCGGTCGTCGTTCGCCGGCTACACGTTCGGCGACGGCGGGGCGGCGGTGCTGGTCGAGCCGGTCCGGCGCGGCGGGATCGTCGACGTCGACACCGAGACCCGGTCCGGGCACTGGTCGGTCGGTGGCATCTTCGGCGGTGGCTCCCGACATCCGCGCGGTGACGAGCACACCTACTTCCACGGCGACGGGCACGCCCTGCGGTCGGTCTTCGAACGGATCGGCACCGACATCCTCGACCGGGTGCGGCGGCGCACCGGCTGGGACTGGGTCGACTACGAGCGCGTCCTGGTGCACCAGGTCAGCGTGCCGTACCTGGAACGCTTCATCGAGGTCACCGGAGTGCCGAAGGAGAAGCTGGAGGTCACCGTCGACGAGCTGGGCAACCTGGCCAGCGCCACGCTCGGCGTACAGCTGGCCCGGGTCGACGCCGGGCTGCGCAGCGGTGACCGGGTGCTGGCGATCGGCCTGGGTGGCGGGGTCAGCGTGATGACGATGGTCTGGGAGAAGCCGTGACCCGGGCGGTCGAGCAGCCACCCGCCGCACCGGCGGCGGTCGGTGACGGACCGCTGTGGGTGGTGGTGCCGGCGTACCAGGAGCAGGCCCGCATCGGTGCCACACTGGCCGCGCTGGCCGCCCAGACCGACCGGGACTTCACCCTGGTCGTGGTCGACAACAACTCCACCGACGGCACCGTCGCCGTGGTCGAGCGGTTCTCCGCGGCCGCGCCGTTTCCGGTCCGGCTGCTGCGGGAACCGCAGAAGGGCGTCGGGGCTGCGGTCGACACCGGTTTCCGGTACGCCATCACGCACGGCGCCCGGTGGCTGGCCCGTACCGACGCGGACTGTCTGCCGCGTCCCGGCTGGGTGGCGTCGGCACGTGCCGGCCTGGCCGACGGGGCCGGGCTGGTCTGCGGTGCGATCCGGGCCCGCCGCGACGAGCACGGCCCGGTCGGCAGGGCCGGATTCCGGATGCTGGTGCTGCTCGCCGCGACGTTCGGGCGGCTGCGCCCGGCGCACCGACGCACCGGCGGCTACCTGGCGCCGTACCGGATGCACGCCGGCAACAACATGGCGGTCACCGCCGAGCTGTACCAGGCGTGCGGCGGCATGCCGCGCCGGCCGTCGCCGACCGACCGGGCCTTCCTGAACCGGGTACGCCGCACCACGTCGGCGATCACTCACCGCCGGGACATGGTGGTGGAGAACTCGACCCGGCGGCTGCGGGCGTACGGCCTGCGCCGCACCGCCGCCTGGTACCTGGACCGGGGTGCCGGCCCGTTGACCGAGGATCCGCGGTGACTCCGCCGACCGGGAAGGACCACGGCTGATGCTGGACCGCCTCGCCACGGTACTGCGCGCCGACCCGCACCGCCCGGCGGTGCTGACCGCCACGGCGCTGACCGGTCGGTCCCGGGTCCGGGCCACCGCCGGTGACCTGACCAATCTCACCGACCGGTACACCGCCGCGCTGGCCCGGCACGGGCTCGCCGCCGGGGACACCCTCGGTCTGGCGGTACGCCCGGGCCCCCGGTCGCTGGCGGTGTTGCTGGCCGCGTACCACCTGGGGGTGCGGGTGGCGGTGCTGGACCCGACGGCCGGCCCGGATGTGCTGACCGCCCGGCTCGCCGTGGCCGAGCCGGCGTTGGTGCTGGCCGACTCGGCGGCGCAGGCGGTGGCTGGTTGGGCCGGCCCGCTGGCCCGCCGCGCGCATCTGGCGTTGCCGGACCTGACCCGGATCGCCCCGGTCCGTACGGTCGGCCGCCGGTTGCCGGGCTGCGCGCCGGCGCTGCCGGCGGGCGTCGGCCCGCTGCCGACGCCGTTCGACGGCGACGGTGACGCGGTGATCGTCTTCACCTCGGGGACGACGAGCCGCCCCCGGGCGGTGGTGCACACCCGGGCCGGGCTGGCCGCCGGGATGCGGGCGGTGACCGGGCTGGTCGGCCCGCAGCCCGACGTGCCGGTGCTGGGCGGCACGTTCTTCGTGCTGGTGCCGGCGTTGGCGGCCGGCGCGCCGGTGGCGTTGCCGGCCCGGTCGCCGGCGCTGCTGGCCCGGCAGCTGACCCGGCTGCGGCCGCAGGCGACGTATCTGACACCGCCGCAGCTGCGCGCGGTGCTCGACCACTCGCCCCGGCTGACCGGGCAGGTGTTCAGCGGCTCGGCCCCGGTCAGCGCCGCCCTGCTGGGCCGGGTCCGCCGGGCCGGCGCGGACCGGGCGTACGGGGTGTACGCGCTCACCGAACTGTTCCCGGCCGCCGCCGTGGAGGAGGCCGACAAGCGCGGGTACGCCGCCGACGGGGACCTGGTGGGCCGGCCACTTCCGGGGGTGGCCGCCCGGGTCGACGACACCGGGCAGGTCTGGCTGTCCGGTCCGGGGCAGGCGGACCGGTACCTCGGTGAACCGCCGATGGCCGAGGTGGCCACTGGCGACGTCGGCCGGCTCGACGGCGACCGGCTGGTGCTCGCCGGCCGGTGCAAGGACATGGTGCTGCGGGCGGCGGAGAACATCTACCCGGGGCTGTACGAGCCGGCTCTGCACGTACCCGGGGTGGCGCTGGCGGTACTGGTCGGCGTGCCCGCCGACGACGGTGACGAGCAGCTGGTAGCAGTGGTGCAGCCGGAGCCGGGCACCGACCGGGCCCGGCTGCGGGCCGCGCTGCGGCCGGTGCTGGACCGGATGGGGTCGGCCCGCCCGGACCGGGTGGTGTTCGCCCGGGTTCCGCTGGCCGGGCGGTCCCGTAAGCCGGACCGGCAGGCGGCGGCGCAGGTCGCAGCGCAGGTGACGGCGCGAGCGGCGGCGCAGGTGGCCGGCGATGGTTGAGCCGCGCCCGGCCCGGCGGGGCCGCCGCCGGGACCGGCGGGTCTACCTGGGCAGCCATCCGGTGCTGTTCGCTCTGTTGGCGGCGACCCGACGCGCGCCGGTGCGCCGGATCGGCCGCATCGTGCTGGTGCACGACGCGGCGCCGTTCGCCGACGCGCTGCGTCGGGTCCCGTTGGACCGCTCGGCCGAGCGGACCACCGCCGGGGCGGCGCGCCGGGCCACCGGCGGCGACGGGTTCCTGTTCGACCAGGACGGTGCCGGGCACCGACAGACCCGCCGGGGTGCCGCGTCGGTGTTCGGCGCCGACGGGGTCGCCCGGCTGCGGCCGGTCTGGTTAGAGGTACTGCGGCGGCGGCTGGCGCCGCTGGGCGACGGGGCCGAGGTGGATGTCGTCGACCTGGTCGCCGAGCTGTCCGGGGCGAGCACCGCCGCGATGCTGGACGTGTCGGTGCCGGCGCACGCGTTGACCGCCGCGGCCCGGTCCGCTGCGGCGCTCGCCGCCCGGGGGCATCTGCCCGGGCTGCGCTGGCCAGGCCGGGCCCGCCGGGACCGCGACGCCACCGCGTCGGCCGCCGCCGAGCTGACCCGGCTGCTCGGCGGGCCGGCGGACGAGGCGGCCCGGGCCGGCATGCTGGCCGTCGCCTCGATCAACACGACGGTGGCGGCGATCCCTCGGGCCGTCGCCTGGTGTGCCGACGACCGGCTGTGGCCGGCGGCGGACCGCGCCGACTCGCGGGCCGCGCTGGTGTCGGAGCTGCTGCGGGTGACCGCGCCGAGCCCGGTGCTGCCCCGGGTGGTGGCCGGCGCTGCCGAGCTGGCCGGCACCGGCGAACTGGCCGACAGCCGGTTGCGCGCCGGTACCCGGCTGCGGGCCGGCGACCGGCTGCTGCTGGTCGCCCGGCATGCGGCCCGCGCCGGTGCGCCGCACCCGGATCCGGACGCGCCGGTGCCGGCGGCGGTCGGGCATCTGGTGTTCGGCACCGGCCCGCACCACTGCCCCGGCGCCCGGCTGGCCCACGCCCAGCTCGACGACGTGCTCGCCGCGCTGGCGCCGTACCGGCCGGTGGTGACCGGGGCGCGGGTGGACCGGCGTTCGGCGCTGCCGGGCTGGGCCCGGCTGACGGTCCGGGCGACCCGGTGAACACCCGGCTGACCGGGCTGCGGGTCGCGGTGACCGGGGCCAGCGGCTTCTGCGGGTCGGCGGTGGCGCGGGCGGCCGCCACGGCCGGTGCCGAGGTGGTGGCGGTAGGCCGCCGCCCCGGCCCGGTGGGCCGGCACGTGCCGTGGGACGCCGGCCGGGAGCTACCGGACCTGCGGGGCGTCGACGTCGTCGTGCATCTGGCGGCGGCGGTCGGGGATCCACCGGCCGGCGCGGCGGCAGAGGCCGCGTACCACGCGGTGAACGTGGCGGGCACCGCCCGGCTGCTGCGGGCGGCGGCCGACCGGCCGGTGGTCTGGGTGAGCAGCGCCAGCGTCTACCGGCCGGGTCGGCACGGCGTCGCGATCCGGGAGGATCACCCGACCGACGGCCAGCGCACCGGGTACGGGCGGACCAAGGCCGCCGGGGAGCGGCTGGCGCTGGCGGCCGGTGCGGTGGTGCTGCGGCCCCGGGCGGTGTACGGGGCCGGCGACCCGCATCTGCTGCCCCGGTTGCTGGCCGCGGTCCGGCGGGGTCGGGTACCGGTGCCCGGTCCGGACGTGGCGATGAGCCTGACGGCGGTGGAGAACCTGGCCGACGCCTGCCTGGCGGCGCTGCGCTGGCCACCGGGACCGTACAACGTGGCCGACGCGACGCCGTACTCGCGCGACGCCGTGGTCACCCAGGTGCTGGCGGCGGCCGGGCGGCCGACGCGGCCGCTGCGGGTGCCGGTGCCGGTGGCGCTGGGCGCGGCGGCGCTGGCCGGCGGCGCGACCCGGCTCGGGGTGCCGGGCACCGGGCGGCTGACCCGGTACGCGGTGGAGCAGTTGGCGTACGGCACGGTGCTGGATCTGGGTCGGGCGTACGCCCAGGGGTGGGTGCCCCGGCGGACCCTGCCCGACTTCCTGGCGGAGCTGTCGACCGACCCGGCCCGGTGGGTGTCGCCAGATCCACGCCGACGCATATAGTTACCCTTCCGTCGCTTTCCGTCTCGCTGGAGGTCCGGATGCACCGACGTTGGGTGGCCGGCGCCGCCGCTGTCTGCGCCCTCGTGGCGCTGGCCTGCGAAGCTGGCGAGGACGGCGACGGGCCGGGCACGCCGACACCGCCGCCACCTGGCACCGACCTGCCGTCGTCGATGGCGGCGCTCGGCGACTCGATCACCGCCGGGTACGGCTCCTGCGTCGTACTGACCAGTTGCCGGCGCAACTCGTGGTCCACTGGCGACGGTTTCCGGGTGGAGAGCCTCTACCAGCGGATCGCCGAGATCAATCCCGCTATGGAGGGGCAGGAGCACGACTTCTCGGTGCCGGGGGCCAGGGCGGCGGCGCTGGCCGACCAGGCCGCGTCGGCGGTGGACGTCTCGGCCCAGTACGTGACGGTGCTGATCGGCGCGAACGACGCGTGCCGGGCGACGCCGCAGGACATGACCTCGACGGCGGCGTTCCGGGACGACGTCGACCGGGCCCTACGGGTGCTGGGCGACGGGCTGCCGCAGGCGAAGGTCCTGGTGTTGAGCATCCCCGACCTGTACCGGCTGTGGGAGATCGGGCACGGCGAGGAGCGGGTGGTGCGGGCCTGGGACCGTGGCGTGTGTCCGTCGCTGCTGGCGGACGCCACAGCGACCGACGAGGCCGCGACACAGCGCCGGGCGGCGGTACGCGACCGGGTCGCGGCGTACAACCGCGAGCTGGCCGGGGCCTGCCGGGCGTACGGCGACCGGTGCCGGTTCGACGACGGAGCGGTACACGACACCCGGTTCACCGTGGACCAACTGAACCGGCTGGACTACTTCCACCCGGACACCGACGGACAGAACCTGCTGGCCGAGGTGGCGTACGCCGCCAGCGGCCTGGCCGGGTGACCAGGGCCGCTGGCGGCGTACGACGTCGAAGGGCTTGACCGGTGTACCGGTCGGTCGGCGGGGCGGGCGGTGCTCAGCGGGCCGCGAGCACCGCGGTGACGACGGCGTCGGCAGCGGCCTCGTGCTGGGCGTAGTGCCCCGGGTACGCCGAGACCTGCACCGCCTGGGCGGCGACGGTCAACGGCAGCTGTTCCCAGCCGGCCACCCGCTGCAGGGCGAGATAGAACTGGGTCGCCGAGTAGGTCGGGTTCATCAGGTCGGCCACCGCACCCCAGCCGGTGCTGGTGCGCTGCTGGAACAGCCCGACCGAGTCGTGGTCCCAGCCGGTGCCCTGGTGCGGGTAGTTCTTGGACTCCGGCAGCACCTCGCTGGCCCGGTTGAGCAGGGTCGATTCCTGCATCGCGGTGGCCACCGCGATCACCATGGCCCGGCGCGGCAGCTGCAACGCCAGGCCGGCGTCGACGATGGCCGTGGCGTTGTCCATCTGCACCTGGGACAGCCCGGCGACCGGGGCGACGGTGGTCGAGGTCGGCTCCGGGGCGGGCTCGGCGGTCTCGGTGGGCTCCGCCGCGGCGACGTCCGGGTCGGCCGGTGGTTCGGTGGTCTCAGCGGCCTGGACTGCCGCGGCAGCCGCCGGTTCCCCGTCGCCGGGCTCGGGTCGCTGGGCCCGGGAGGCACCCTCGGCCGCGTCGGCCCGGCGCTGCAGGTCGGCCTCGGCGGCGGCCGGAGCCGGCCCGGTCGCCTCCGGCGCCTCGGCGGTCGATTCGACCGCCGCGACCACGCCGAGGGCGCAGACGACAGCGACGGCCAGCGCCGTCCGGGCATTGGGGCGGTGACGCAGGGTGGCTCCGAGCGATTGGAAGGTTGGCCGGGCGAAGTGTGGGTACGACAGGGCGGGCAGCCGGTTGCGAAGGCGCTCCCACCGGGCGATGGCCCGGGTCGCGCCGGTCGGCATGGTGTCCGAGGGGACATCAGCCGAACGGTCATCGCGACGCAGGGTGGCGTCCTCGCTCCTTGTGGTGTCGTCATCAGGCATTCGACGAGGCTAGGCAGGCCGAACCCCGATTACCTAGGGTGATTTTGTGATGGGCGCCACATTCTCTCCTCGGATAATCGGACGATCCCTCAGCGGCATCGGCACGACTGACCGATCACGTCAAACCACCGGTAAACGAAATTTCGCTCATCACTGTTTACTACGGCATTTATCACCTGTTAATCGACCGCCTCCCGTCACCACCCCACCACTCCCCCGTCCGGCCGGCCGGATCATCCGTCCCGCCGGATGCGGCATCCCCCGGACAGACAGCAGCCGACCAGCGACTGTTGACTTGTCGTGTCCGCTACTGAACCGTGAGTAGTCCACCGTGTCGGATCGACGCCCGGAAACCGGAATGCGCCGGCATGGGACTAGCGTTGCCGCAATTGGAGATGCCGTACCCGCCGTACCGTTCTGAGGAGGTTGCGCCCGGTGCTCGACCCACACGAGCTCTACGACGTCGTCGACGAGGTACCCGAGCTCGGTCAGCCGGTGCTGATCCAGGCGATGACGGGTTTTGTCGATGCCGGCAACGCGACCCGACTCGCCCGTGAGCACCTGCTCGCCTCCCTCGAGCACGAGGTCGTGGCCACCTTCGACATCGACCAACTGCTCGACTACCGGTCCCGCCGACCGGTGATGCTCTTCGTCGAGGACCACTGGGAGCACTACGAGGAGCCCCGCCTCGAAGTCCACCTGATGCGTGACGACGCCGGCACGCCGTTCCTGCTGCTCGGTGGCCCCGAGCCCGACCTGCAGTGGGAACGGTTCACCGCCGCGGCGATCGCGGTGAACCGCCGGCTCAACGTCGGCACCACGATCGGCCTGAACGCCATCCCGATGGCGGTGCCGCACACCCGGCCGACCGGGGTCACCGCACACGCCAGCCGTCGCGAGCTGATCAGCGGCTACGAACCCTGGCTGCAGCGGGTCCAGGTGCCGGGCAGCGCCGGGCACCTGCTGGAGTACCGCCTCGGTCAGCAGGGCCACGACGCGGTTGGCTTCGCCGTGCACGTCCCGCACTACGTGGCCCAGGCCGAGTACCCCGCCGCCGCCGAGCTGCTGCTCAACTCCGTCTCGCGGACCACCGGTCTGTTGCTGCCCACCGAGCAGTTACACAACGCCGCCGAGGCGGTCCGGGAGGACATCGACCGGCAGGTAGCCCAGACCGAGGAGGCCGGATCCCTGGTCAGTGCGTTGGAGGAGCAGTACGACAGCTTCACCCGGGGTCGGTCCGGCACCAATCTGCTCGCCGAGTCCAGCGGGCCGCTGCCGACCGCCGACGAGCTGGGCGCGGAGCTGGAGCGCTTCCTCGCCGAGCAGACCCGGCCCGGTGACCTGCCCGGCTGACCGGCGCAGAGGCGGCCCTCCCCCGGGTCACCTGCCCGGTCCGACGAACCCGGTCGGCGCTGTGGCACGCTGGCCGGGTGCGGATCGCCACCTGGAACGTCAACTCGGTCAAGGCCCGGCTGAACCGGCTGCTCGGCTGGCTGGCCGACACCGCCCCGGACGTCGTGTGTCTGCAGGAGACCAAGTGCGCGGCGGCCGCGTTTCCGGCCGCCGAGGTCGGTGACCTCGGGTACGAGGTCGCGGCGCACGGCGACGGCCGCTGGAACGGCGTGGCGGTGCTGTCCCGGGTCGGGCTCGACGACGTGCGGACCGGGTTCGACGCCGAGCCCGGCTTTCCGCTGCCGGAGGCCAGATCCGTCGCAGCGACCTGCGCCGGGGTCCGGGTCTGGTCGGTGTACGTGCCGAACGGGCGCAGCCCCGACTCGGCGCACTACACGTACAAGCTGGACTGGCTGGCCGGGCTGCGCCGCGCGCTCGCCGCGGAGGCCGCCACCGATTTGCTGGTCTGCGGCGACTTCAACGTCGCGCCCACCGACGCCGACGTGTGGGACCCGACGGTCTTCGCCGGCTCCACCCACGTCACCCCGGCCGAACGGGCCGCGCTGGCCGACCTGCTCGCCCTCGGCCTGGTCGACGTGGTGCCGCAGCCGATGAAGGGCCCGCACCCGTACACCTACTGGGACTACCGGGCCGGGATGTTCCCGAAGAACATGGGCATGCGGATCGACCTTGTCTACGCCAGCGGCACCGTCAATCGGCGGGTCCGGGCGGCCTACGTGGACCGCGACGCCCGCAAGGGCCCGACCCCGTCCGATCACGCCCCGGTCGTCGTCGACCTGGATTGAGCCGCCACTGCCGGCTCGCCGACTCCGGGTCACCGCTGCCGGTCGCCGTGGCTGACGGGGTACGCCAGCCACGGCGACCGTATGGCCGGACCGGGTCAGTCGGCCGGGTCGGGTCAGCGAGACTCGACCTGGCTGCGGTCGTCGGCCCACAGCACGTGGAAGCTGCCCTCGGCGTCGACCCGGCGGTAGGTGTGCGCGCCGAAGAAGTCCCGCTGCCCCTGGATCAGGGCGGCCGGCAGCCGGGGCGCACGCAGCCCGTCGTAGTAGGCCAGCGCGGAGGCGAACCCGGGAGCCGGCACCCCGATCTGCGCGGCGGTCGCCACCACCCGACGCCAGCCCAGCTGGGCACCGGCCAGCGCCTCGGCGAAGTACCCGTCGGTCAGCAGCGTCGGCAGCTGCGGCGCCGCGTCGTAGGCAGCCCGGATCTTGTCCAGGAACGCGGCCCGGATGATGCAGCCGCCGCGCCAGATCCGGGCCACCGCGCCGAGGTCGATGTCCCAGTCGTACTCGGCGCTGCCGGCCTGGATCTGGTGGAAGCCCTGCGCGTACGCGACGATCTTCGACGCGTACAGCGCCTGCTCGACGTCGGCGATCAGCTCGTCGGCCGACCCGGCCCAGCTCTCCACCGGGCCCGGCAGATCGGCGGCGGCGGCCCGGATGTCGGCGTGGCCGGACAGCGACCGGGCGAAGACCGCCTCGGAGATGCCGCTCACCGGCACCCCGAGGTCGAGGGCACCCTGCACGGTCCACCGGCCGGTGCCCTTCTGGCCGGCCTGGTCCAGCACGACGTCAACGAACGGCTTGCCGGTGACGGCGTCGTTGTGGCCGAGCACCTCGGCGGTGATCTCGATCAGGTACGAGGAGAGCCGACCGGAGTTCCAGCTGCGGAACACGTCGGCGATCTGTGCCGGGGTGAGCCCGCCAGCGCGGCGCAGCAGGTCGTACGCCTCACCGATGAGCTGCATGTCGGCGTACTCGATGCCGTTGTGGACCATCTTGACGAAGTGGCCGGCGCCGTCCGGGCCGATCCGCACGCAGCACGGCGTGCCGTCGACCTTGGCCGAGATGTCCTCCAGCAGCGGACCGAGCGCGGCGTACGACTCGGCCGAACCGCCGGGCATGATGCTCGGCCCGTGCAGGGCGCCCTCCTCGCCGCCGGAGACGCCGGTGCCGACGAAGTGCAGGCCGCGTTCCCGCAGCTCCGCCTCCCGCCGGCGGGTGTCCAGGAAGTGGGCGTTGCCGCCGTCGATGATCATGTCGTCCGGCTCCAGCAGGGGCGCGAACTCGTTGATCACCGCGTCGGTGGCGGCACCCGCGTTGACCATGATCACCACGCGGCGGGGCCGTTCCAACGAGGCCACGAAATCGGCGGGGCTCTCCGCCGGCAGGAAGGTGCCCTCGTGGCCGAACTCGGCCATCATCTCCTTGGTCCGGCCGACCGACCGGTTGTGGACCGCCACCACATGGCCGTGCCGCGCGAGGTTACGGGCCAGGTTACGGCCCATCACCCCCAGACCGGTGACCCCGATCTGCGCCGTCTGGCTCATGAATCCTCCTCGGTGCTGCTGGGTGTGCTGGCTATCTTTCCGCCTTCCGGATGGCGGGACACTCCGGGGCGGCCGGCGGTGGTGGAGGCTCGTCCGCACGGGCCGCCCCGGAGTGGGACCGCAGCGGGCACGACCAGAGGTACGGCGTCCGCCCGGCAACGGTTCACCGGCCGACCCGCAGGCAGCTGTCACAGGCCCGGCTGACGCCTCAGCTGTCCCTGGTCTGCACCAGGGAGGCGAACACCACGATGTTGTCCGCGTACCCGATGCCGTCGCCGAGCCACTCGCCACCGCAGGTGATCAGCCGCAGGCCGGGCCGGGCGTAGTCGCCGTACACCTGCTCAACTGGCAGTTCGTCCTTACCGAAGTGCTCGACCGAGTTGACCTCGAAGACGGCCACCACCCGGTCCCGGCGGGTCACCTCGACGGTCGCCCCCGGCTCGATATCGGCCAGATCATGGAAGACCGACGGCCCGTCCCGGGTGTCGGCATGCCCGACGATGATCGCCGGCCCGAACTGACCGGGAGTCGGCCCTCCGTCGTACCAGCCGGCCTGGTTGTGCCGGTGCAGCGCCGGTACGGCGATCGACCCGTCGTCGGCGAGCCCGACCGAGTGCACCGGGGCGCGGATGTCGAGCGACGGGACGGCGATCCGGATCGGTCGGCTCGGCTCCAGCACCGGGAACTCCCGGGGCGGCGGATTGTTGCCGCCGGCCAGGATGTCCCGCCAGTTGCCGTCGCCGCCGGACCCGATCGCGAAGAGCCCGACCAGCACCAGCACGATCGCGGCCGGCCCGGTCCAGCCCCGGCCACCGCCCTTCGCCACGGCCCGTCCCCTCCCCTGCCGCGCGCCCGGTCAGGCCGACCGGCGCCGACGCAGGGTCAGTACGCCGAGCACCGCACCGGCGGCCAGAGCGATCACGCCGACCCCGGTCAGCAGGCCGCCGGCACCGTCGTCACCGGCGGTGCCACCGAAGCCGGTGGCCGGGCCACGACTGGGCCGGGTCGGATCCAGCACGTACAGCGTGGTGGCCGCCGACCGGTCGTCCGGGCAGGTCAACCGCACCCGGTAGCTGCCCGCCTCCGTCTCGGCCGGCACGGTCACCGCCGCGGTGAGCTCCTCGAACTGCGGCCGCACCTCGACCGTGCCGAACGCGTCGGACTCGACGGTGGCCGGCGCGGTGTTGTCGGTACAGCTGGCCCGGATGCCCACCAGGTAACCGGACTCCACCGTGCTCGGATTGAGATCGACGAACACGTCGGCGGCCCGGGCCGGGGCCGCGCCGAGCAGCCCGGCGACGACCGCGAGGGTCACGCCGAGCCCCGCCGTGGCCAGTGAACGGCGTACGGACATCGGTCACCATCCTCTCCGCGACGCTGCCGGGATCCTCTCACCACACAGCCCTGGATGACAGCCCGGACACGCTCGGTATCGGAGATAGGCTGTCGCCACGTGAGCATCCGCACCTACCACCCGCGCCGGGGACGGCTCAGCGGCCGACACCATGACGCGCTCGACCGGCTGTCCGACGCGTACCGGACGGTCGTCGCCGAACTGCCGGCGCCGCTGGACCCGGCGGCGTTGTTCGGTCGTACGGCGCCGGTGGTACTCGACATCGGCTTCGGCATGGGCGACGCCACCGCGACGATGGCGGCGGCCGACCGTGGCCGCGACTACCTGGCCGTCGAGGTGCACACCCCGGGCATCGCGAACCTGCTGGCGCTGATCGAACAGCACGCGCTGACCAACGTCCGGGTCGCCACCGGCGACGCCCTCGACCTGGCCCGCCGCTGCCTGCCGGAACGCAGCCTGGACGCGGTGTACGCGTTCTTCCCCGACCCGTGGCCAAAGGCCCGCCACCACAAGCGCCGACTGGTCCGGCCCGAGCACGTGGCGCTGCTGCGCTCCCGGCTGCGGCCCGGTGGGCGGCTGCACTGCGCCACCGACTGGGCACCGTACGCCGAGGCGATGCTGGCGACTCTGACCGCTGACCCGCAGCTGCGCAACCTGCACAACGGGTACGCGCCCCGGCCGGCGTACCGGCCGGAGACGAAGTTCGAACGGCGTGGGGTCCGCGCCGGCCGACCTGCGCTGGACCTGATCTTCGAACGCGTCATGGGTACGCCCGACGGCTGACGGGCGTCACCCACGTTGGCGGCCGCCGGTGGTGGCAGGCAGGATTGACCAACATGACGCAGACCGCCCCGACTCTGACCGACCTGCTGCCGCGCGGCGCGGACCCGGACGCCGTCTACGAGGCGTTCGCCGGTTGGGCGGCCGGCCGTGGCCTGGAGCTGTACCCGCACCAGGACGAGGCGCTGATCGAGATCGTCTCCGGGGCGAACGTCATCCTGAACACCCCGACCGGCTCCGGCAAGAGCCTGGTCGCCACCGGCGCGCACTTCGCGGCCCTGGCCGACGACCGGGTCACCTTCTACACCGCGCCGATCAAGGCGCTGGTGTCGGAGAAGTTCTTCGCGCTCTGCGAGATCTTCGGCGCGTCCGAGGTGGGGATGCTCACCGGTGACGCCAGCGTCAACGCCGACGCGCCGATCATCTGCTGCACCGCCGAGATCCTGGCCAACCTGGCGTTGCGGGACGGTTCCGCGGCCGACGTCGGCCAGGTGGTGATGGACGAGTTCCACTTCTACGCCGAGCCGGACCGGGGCTGGGCGTGGCAGGTGCCGCTGATCGAGCTGCCGCAGGCCCAGTTCGTGCTGATGTCGGCGACGCTCGGTGACGTGACCCGGTTCGTCGACGACCTGACCCGGCGGACCGGGCGGGCCACCGCCGTGGTCTCCTCGGCGCAGCGGCCGGTGCCGCTGATGTTCACCTACGCGACGACGCCGCTGCACGAGACCCTCGAAGAGCTGCTCAGCACCCACCAGGCCCCGGTGTACGTGGTCCACTTCACCCAGGCGGCGGCGCTGGAACGGGCCCAGGCGTTGATGAGCATCAACGTATGCACGCGGGCGGAGAAGGACGCGATCGCCGCGGCGATCGGCAACTTCCGGTTCTCCTCCGGCTTCGGACGCACCCTGTCCCGGCTGGTCCGCCACGGCATCGGGGTGCACCACGCCGGCATGCTGCCCAAGTACCGCCGGCTGGTGGAGACCCTCGCCCAGGCCGGGCTGCTCAAGGTCATCTGCGGTACGGACACCCTCGGCGTCGGGATCAACGTGCCGATCCGCACGGTACTGTTCACCGGCCTGTCCAAATACGACGGGGTACGCACCCGGCTGCTCAAGGCCCGCGAGTTCCACCAGATCGCCGGGCGGGCCGGCCGGGCCGGGTTCGACACCCTGGGCACCGTGGTGGTGCAGGCCCCGGAGCACGTCATCGAGAACGAGAAGGCGCTCGCCAAGGCCGGTGACGACCCGAAGAAGCGGCGCAAGGTGGTCCGCAAGAAGCCGCCGGAGGGGTCGATCGGCTGGGGCAAACCCACCTTCGAGCGGCTGGTCGAGGCCGAGCCGGAGCCGTTGACCTCCAGCTTCCGGGTCAGCCACGCGATGCTGCTCAACGTGATCAGCCGGGCCGGCGACGCGTTCACCGCGATGCGGCATCTGCTGACCGACAACCACGAGGACCGGGCGGCGCAGCGCCGGCACATCCGCCGGGCGATCGCCATCTACCGGGCGCTGCGGGCCGGCGGGGTCGTCGAGCAGCTGCCCGAGCCGGACGCCGAGGGCCGCCGGGTCCGGCTCACCGTGGACCTGCAACTCGACTTCGCGCTCAACCAGCCGCTGTCGCCGTTCGCGCTGGCCGCGATCGAACTGCTCGACGTGGAGTCGCCGACGTACCCGCTCGACGTGCTGTCGATCATCGAGGCGACGCTCGACGACCCCCGGCAGATCCTCTCCGCGCAGCAGCACAAGGCCCGCGGCGAGGCGGTCGCGCAGATGAAGGCCGACGGCATCGAGTACGAGGCCCGCCTCGAACTGCTCGACGAGGTCACCCACCCGAAGCCGCTGGCCGAGCTGCTGGAGATGGCGTACGAGACGTACCGGCAGGGTCATCCGTGGGTGGCCGACTACGAGCTGGCGCCCAAGTCGGTGGTCCGCGACCTGTACGAGCGGGCGATGACCTTCGTCGAGTACGTCAACTTCTACGGGCTGTCCCGGTCGGAAGGTCTGGTGCTGCGGTACCTGGCCGACGCGTACCGGGCGCTGCGCCAGACGGTGCCCGACGACGCCAAGACCGAGGAGCTGATCGACCTCATCGAGTGGCTGGGCGAGCTGGTCCGCCAGGTCGACTCCAGCCTGATCGACGAGTGGGAGCGACTGCGTAACCCGACCGACGACCCCGAGGCCGCGGTGGTCGCCGACGACCGGCCACCGGCGGTCACCGGCAACCCGCGGGCGTTCCGGGTGCTGGTCCGCAACGCGCTGTTCCGCCGGGTGGAGCTGGCCGCGTTGCGCCGCTACGACGAGCTCGGCGAGCTGGACGCCGACTCCGGCTGGGACGCCGACGCCTGGGCCGACGCGCTGGAGCCGTACTTCGACGAGTACGACGAAATCGGTACCGGTCCGGATGCCCGGGGGCCGGCGCTGCTGCTGATCACGCAGGAGCGGGAGCGTTGGCTGGTCCGGCAGATCTTCGCCGACCCGGCCGAGGACCACGACTGGGGGATCAGCGCCGAGGTCGACCTCGCCGCCTCGGACGAGGCGGGCAGCGCGGTGCTGCACGTCACCGCCGTCGGTCAACTCTGACCGCCGTCGGTCAGCTCTGACGGTCGGCGTCGCTGTCCCGCGCCACCTCCGGCAGGTGGCTGTCCGGCCACAGTCCCGCGTACTCCAGGACGGACCTGACCCGGCGGGCCCGGACCGGATCCCAGCGGTCCAGGACCGCGATCGCCTTGGTGAACGGTTCGCACATCGCCGCGGCGCCGCACACCCGGCATTCGCCGACGCGACTCGGCAGGTGGGTGGTGACGATGTCGCGGGCCCGGAGCACGACCGACTCGGTCGTGCTGCGGCGCGCCGACGGCGAGCGGTTCGGGTTCGGCCCGGCCAGTCGGCCGCGCGGCGGCGTACCGATCGAGGTGTACCGGGCCAGGCGCGGCGTTCCGCCGATGCCGTCGTTTCGCATTTCCGTTCCTCCTGGGTGGAATTGTCGCCCTGAGCGGGCCTCACTTGCTTCCACCCTGGACTGTTCGGACCGACGAGCGGAAGATGGTCGGCGACCGAGCGTAGCTGCCTGATGACTGGCGCAAGATCAGATGGGCCAGTCGCGGCAAATTGAGGGATGTGAAGGTATTGTGAGCGGGAGCGAATATCTGGTAGGCGAACTGCGGCGCGTCCGTGAAATGCTCGGCCTCACCCAGGAAGCGTGGGGCGAGCGCATCCACTTTTCGACGTCGCACGTCGGCTCGATAGAACGCGGCGAACGGCCCGCACTGCCCGACTATCTGGGCGCGGTGGACCGGGCATTCGGCACCGCGTTCGTGAAATTCTATCGCGAATTCGTCGTCGGTGAACGCGCCCCGGTCTGGTACCGACCGTTCATCGAGCAGGAGGGCAAGGCGACGCTCATCCGGGTCTTCCAGCCCCTCGCGCTGCCCGGACTGCTGCAGACCGAGGCGTACGCCCGGGCCGTGCTGCTGGCGTACGGCGAGCGCGGCGAGGCGATGGACGTCGCGTTGGCCACCCGGCTCGGCCGCAAGGAGATCCTCTACCGGCAGCCCGACTCCTGCCAACTCGTCGCGGTCATCGACGAGAGCGTCCTGCACCGGCGGGTCGGCGACCCGTGCGTGATGCACGAACAGTTGACGGCGGTCGTCGCCGCCTGCGAGCAGCCGAACATCCGGGTCCAGGTGGTGCCGGCCGACGCTGGGGCGTACCCCGGGCTGGACGGACCGTTCGTCATCGCCACCGTCGACGGCAGATCCGTCGGCTACCTGGAGGGGTACCTGCAGGGCCGGGTGATCGAAAATCCGGACGACGCGACCAGCCTTGAACGCACCTGGGAGAGCATCCGCGACTACGCTCTATCTGGCCCGCAGAGCCTAGAACTGATCATGAGGACGGCTGAGAGATGGATGTAAGCACCGCGCCCCGGTGGCACAAGAGCACGCACAGCGACAGCACAAGCTGCGTGGAGGTCGCCGAGAACCTGCCTGGGCGGGTGCTGGTCCGGGACACCAAGGACCGCGACGGCGGCACCCTGACCTTCGCACCGGCCGCCTGGTCGGCCTTCCTCGACCTGGCGACAGCCGACCGGACGGACGCACGTTAGCCGTGCTGCGCCGTGGCGTGCCGTGGCGCGACCAGAGCTGAGTGATCACTTGCGCAAAATTCGGCCGACACGCCGGTAGCTGCCCTGCAGCACGTCAAGTGATCATGACGGTGACCTCACCGGGCCCGCCCGGCGATCGGTACGGACGCCTCGGCGGCAAGAACGGCGTCGGCCGGGCCCAGTGAGGTCACCAGCAAACCCCGATCGTCCGGCGTTGCCACTGAATCCGCGACGATGAACACCCCGTCGTGGACCCCGGCGCGGACGGTTACGCCTCCCGACGACCGCACCAGGACCGCATGAGCGTCCGGCAGGGGGACCGTCCCCACGTACGCTTCGAACACCTCGGCGACGGTGAACTGATCATCCCCGCCCCCGGCGCCGATGAATGCCTCGTGCTCGCCTTCGACCAGGCTCTCCACGTACCAGCTGCCCGGTTTCGCCCAGAGCCGCAACGCGCGGTCGTCACCGAGGTCGACGGTGTCGGCGAGGGCATAGCCGGCAGGCGGCTGCCAGGGTCCGGCCGGCACCGACTCCTCGTGCGGCACCAGGCTGACGACCACGGCCAGCGCCAGCGCGACACCGACCAGACCGGCGACGGTACGGATGTTGCCCCGGGTCGCCGAGCTGTCCATCTGTCGATACTGCCATCCGGCACTGTCTGGTGAAGACTCGTCAGGACCGGCCCTCGGCACCGGCCGTCTCGGCCAGGAACGGGAGCATGAGCGCGACCACCTGGTCGGGGAACTGGGTGTGCGGGTAGTGCCCGGCTCCGTCGATCATCGCCACCGTACCCAGGCCGGCGGGCAGCGCCGCGACGATCGCCTCGCCTTCGGCACGCGGGTCGGCCCAGTCCGGGTCCAGTGTCCCTTCGACGATCAGTACAGGGCAGCGGACGTTGCCGAGTTGCGCACCGGCGTCGGCCGGGCTGGACTGGCCCATCTTCTGCAGCACCTTCATCCGGCCGGGCTCGCGCAGGCGGGCCTCGGTCCTAGCCAGCCGCTCGGCCCAGTCGGCGGGCCGTTGCCCGGGGAAGGCGACGTCGAGGTAGCGCAGCCACTGCCTGACGCTGCCGAACATGCCCGCCCCCAGCAGCCGGCTCATGCCCTGCCGGTACCGCTTGACCCGCAGGTCACCGAGGCTGATCGACTGTTTGCGGGTGAACGGCGCGAGCTCGACCACGGCGGTGACCAGCTCGGGCGCGGTGGCCGCGGCGATGGTGGCCGCCCCGCCGGAGATCGAGTGCCCGACCAGCACGGCCGGGCCGCCCAGGTGCCGGATCAGCGCGACCAGGTCACTGGCGATGTCGGTACGTGAGTACGACGGCCAGCCGATGCTGGACTCGCCAGTGCCCCGCAGGTCGGTGGCGGCGACCCGGTAGCCGGCCGCGACCAGCTGCGCGACGACGAACCGGTACGCCGTGCGGCTCTCGCCCATGCCGGGCGCGAGGACCACGAGCGGGCCGTCGCCGGTGACCTCGTAGGCGATGCGCCCGCCGTCGAGGGACAGGTACGCGGTCATCGCAACCTCCAGACAGCAAGCTAGCTTAGATAGCCAAAAAGCTAACACCATTAGCCGGCCTTGTCAACCGAAGGGCGAGGCGGCGGCAGCTGTCAGATCACGGCGAGGGCCTTGATGATGTTCCACTCGGCCAGGTTCAGCATCCACTGGCGGTTCGGGAAGTCCGTGTCCGCGATCCGCAGCGGCCCCTCGATCAGCGACAGGACCTGGGCATACCGGTAGAGCTCCAACCGGTGGAGGTCGAGGTCGACTGGACGCAACGCCGGGTACGCCGCACCGAAGCGCATCTGCAGCCATGCGTGCTCCCACTCCACATCAAAGTACGTCAACCCCTCGATATCGACCATGGCGGGGTCGCCAG
>Ga0207773_100367_pt1 | contig 20284 bp, 16 predicted proteins | sample TtaePargueraPR_2_FD_187281 | JGI IMG/M metagenome (GOLD analysis project Ga0207773, IMG submission 187281) | Aerobic enrichment media microbial communities from Bioluminiscent Bay, La Parguera, Puerto Rico - Tt and M1 (3) (SPAdes) | ecosystem: Environmental > Aquatic > Marine > Unclassified ...
CCCCCAAGGCCGTGGTCCAGTCCCGGGTGCGGCGGATCGGCGGGCGCTGCTTCGCCGGCGACGGCCGCCGGCTGATCCTGCCCGCCTTCGGGGCCTATACCGGCGGTCTGAACGTATTGTCGCCCGCCTATCGTCGCCTGCTCGCCCGTCCCTTCCTGGTGCACCTGATCGGACGCGAGCGGCTCTACCGCTTTCCCGACAGCGCGCTGCTGCCCGACGCGCGGGAGGACCGTCCTTTCGCCGCGGCGGGCTGAGGCGGCCGATATCTCGTCAACGAGAAAGGGCCGGCGACTGCTCGCCGGCCCCTCCCCCGATGGGACATCCGCGTGACGCGGTTTACTCCATGTCGGGCATGATCACCTGGTCGATGACGTGGATCACGCCGTTGTCGGCCTGGATGTCGGCGGCCACCACCGTGGCGCCGTCCACCATCACGCCGTCGCCGGTGCCGTCCACCTCGATGGTGTCGCCCTGGACGCTGGTCAGCTCGACCTCGGCGCCGGCGGCGTCGGCCGCCATCACGGTGCCGGGCACCACGTGATAGGTCAGGATGGCGACCAGCTGGTCACGGTTCTCGGGCTGCAGCAGCGTCTCGACCGTCCCTTCCGGCAAGGCCGCGAAGGCCTCGTCGGTCGGCGCGAAAACGGTGAAGGGACCCTCGCTGCGCAGCGTCTCGACCAGGCCGGCCGCCTCGACCGCGGCGACCAGCGTGGAGAACTGACCCGCCTCGACAGCGGTGTCGACGATGTCGGCGGCACCGGCGCTGCCGGCGGTCAGGGCGAAGGGGGCGGCGATGAGGGCAATCTTCGAAAACGACTTCATCGGTCATCTCCAGTTCCAGAGGGGTTGGATCGGTCGACGCGTCGGCGTCTCGATCGCCAGGGGAACTAGCTGGTCCGGGAAACTGTTCAAGCGCATGAAATCAATAAAATTTTCTGTTCTATTTATGATCCACCGCCCACTTCCGCTCGTAAGATCGAGAACCTGATGAGAAAATACGAAATGCCTACATCTGCACTTGTGGATTACCCCATCAACCTAAGTAATATCACGGCCTCGGCTGCCCGCTTCCAAACTTCGACTATGATCTCTGATGCCTGAGACCAATTGCGCCATCGTCTGGTTCCGCCACGATCTCCGCCTGTCCGACAATCCGGCCTTCGCCCATGCCGCCGCGGAGCACGACCAGGTGCTGGCCGTCTACTGCCTGGACGAGGACACCGCCGGCGCCTGGCGCCCCGGCGGCGCCAGTCGCTGGTGGCTGCACCACAGCCTGGCCGACCTCGCCGCCACGCTGTCCGGGAAGGGCGTGCCGCTGGTGCTGCGGCGCGGGCCGGCGACGCGCGTCATCCCCGAACTGGCGGAGACGGCCGGGGCCACGGCCGTCTACTGGAACCGGCGCTACTACGCCTGGGGGATCGAGGCCGACAAGGCCATCAAGCAGGCGCTGGGCGATGCCGGCATCGTGGCGGAGAGCTTCAACGGCACGCTCTTGCGCGAACCGTGGGAGACGCGGACGGGCAGCGGCGATCCCTACAAGGTCTTCACGCCGTTCTGGCGCGCCTACCAGGCGGCCGGCGCCCCGCCCGAGCCTCGGCGCCGTCCGGCCCGGGTGACGGGCTTGGCCGACCCGCCCGCGTCCGACCGGCTCGACGACTGGAACCTGCTGCCGACCCGTCCGGACTGGGCCGGCGGCCTTCGCCAAACCTGGTCTCCGGGGGAGGAGACCGCCCGGCGCCGGCTGCACGCCTTCGTCGACAGCCGGCTCCACGCCTATGCGCGCGACCGCAACAGGCCCGACCTCGACGCCACCAGCGGGCTGTCCCCGCATCTGCATTTCGGCGAGATCGGTCCGCGCCAGGTCTGGCACGCCGTGCTGGCGCACGAGCAGGCCAATGACGGCCGCACGAAGGGCAGCGAGACCTTTTTGAAGGAACTGGTCTGGCGGGAATTCTCCCACAACCTGCTGTTCCACTTCCCCGGCATCTTCGAGGTGCCCATCGACCGGCGCTTCGCGGATTTTCCCTGGCGCGAGGACGACGAGGCGCTCGCCGCCTGGCAGGGCGGGCGGACCGGCTATCCCATCGTGGACGCCGGCATGCGCCAGCTTTGGGAGACGGGCTGGATGCACAACCGCGTCCGCATGGTCGTCGCCAGCTTCCTCATCAAGCACCTGCTCCTGCCCTGGCAGCGGGGCGAGGCCTGGTTCTGGGACACGCTGGTCGACGCCGACCATGGGAACAACGCGGCCAGCTGGCAGTGGGTGGCCGGCTGTGGCGCCGACGCCGCCCCCTATTTCCGCATCTTCAACCCCATGACGCAGGGCGAAAAGTTCGATCCGGACGGCGCCTATGTTCGTAAATGGGTTCCGGAACTGAAGGAACTGCCGACCAAATGGATCCACGCGCCGTGGACTGCGACGCCGCAGACGCTCGAGGACGCCGGGGTGCGCCTCGGCGAAACCTATCCCCATCCCATCGTCGACCACATGGCGGCCCGGGCGCGCGCCCTGGACGCGTTCGAGCAGATCAAGCGCGACCCTTCGGGCGGCCGCTGACGGGGACGGCGTCGGGCGCTTGCATCTCTGCCAGCGCACTTCATACCTGGGGCGCGGCATGAGGATCGCCATCGTCGGCAGCGGTGTCAGCGGCCTCGGTGCCGCCTGGCTGCTCGACCCGCAGCACCAGGTCACCCTCTACGAGGCGGCCGGCAGGCTTGGCGGCCACGCCAACACGATCATGGCGCCGCTCGACGCCTCCGGCGCCGCCGTGCCCGTCGACACCGGGTTCATCGTCTATAACGAGCACACCTACCCCAACCTGACGGCGCTGTTCCGGGCGCTGGACGTGCCCAGCACGGCGACCGCCATGTCCTTCGCCGTCTCCAGCCGCGACGGGCGGCTGGAATATGCCGGCACCAGCGCGCTGCACCTCTACGCCCAGCCGCGCAATCTGCTGCGCGCCGCCCACCATCGCATGGTGCGCGACATCCTGCGCTTCTTCCGCGAGGCCCCGGCCCTGCTGGAGGAAGAGAGCGGCGAGGACACCGGCGAGCACGGGCCGACGCTCGGCGCCTGGCTTGCCGCCAACGGCTATAGCGAGGCCTTCATCTTCGACCATCTGTTGCCCATGGGGGCCGCCATCTGGTCCAGCACGGTGGCGGAGATGATGCGCTTCCCCGCCCGGTCCTTCGTCGCCTTCTTCCGCAATCACGGCCTGCTCAGCGTGCGCGACCGCCCGCAATGGCGCTCTGTCGCCGGCGGCAGCCGCACCTATGTCGAGCGCATCCGCAAGGGCCTGCGCGGCGCGGTCCGGACCAATTCGGCGGCCGCCTCGGTGCGGCGCCTGCCGACCGGCGTGGCCGTCACCGACCGGCATGGCGAGACGGCCGTCTACGACGAGGTGATCCTCGCCTGCCACGCAGACCAGGCGCTGGCCCTGCTCGCCGACCGGGACGAGCTGGAACACCGCCACCTCTCGGCCTTCCGCTACGAGCCCAACAAGGCGGTCCTGCACAGCGACACCAGCCTGATGCCAAGGCGGCGGCGCGTCTGGTCGGCCTGGAACTATCTCTCGCGCGGGGTGAGCCAGAACGACGCCCGTCTCTGCGTCAGCTACTGGATGAACCGCCTGCAGTCCCTGCCCTGCCGGCGCCCGTTCTTCGTCACGGTCAACCCGGTGCACGCGCCGGCGCCGGACACCGTGGTCGCCGCCTTCGACTATTCCCACCCGCAATTCGACCAGGCCGCGATCGATGCCCAGGCTGCGCTCGGCGCGTTGCAGGGAAGGCGGCATACCTGGTTCTGCGGCAGCTATTTCGGCTACGGTTTCCACGAGGACGGGCTCGCCTCGGGCCTCGCCGTGGCGGAGGCGCTGGGCGCCCGCCGCCCATGGTCGGTGACCGAGGCCAGCCCCGCCTACGCCAACGCCCAGCCGCGCCTGCCGGCGGGCGTGATCCTGGAGGCCGCCGAATGACGGCGACAGTGAACGCGGGGGACGCGGCGATCTATCGCGGCCGGGTGATGCACCGCCGGCTGGCGCCGCTCGGCCATCGCTTCGACTACCGCGTCTTCTCGCTCTTCGTCGATGTCGACGCGATCCCGGCGATCGCCCGGCGCTGCCGGCTGCTCAGCCACAACCGCTTCAACCTGTTCTCCCTCAACGACCGGGATCACGGGCCGCGCGACGGCTCGCCCCTGCGTCCCTGGCTGGAGGACGTCTTCGGCCAGGCCGGCTTCGACGGCAAGGCGCTCAGCTACCGCCTGCTCACCTTCCCCCGGGTGCTCGGCTACGTCTTCAACCCGCTCAGCATCTACTTCGCCTATCGTCCGGACGACAGCCTCGCCGGCATTCTCTACGAGGTGCGCAACACCTTCGGCGGCATGCACGGCTACCTGATCCCGGTGGCCGGCGACCATCGGTCGGGCGCGCCGATCGTCCAGCGCTGCGACAAGGAGTTCTACGTCTCGCCCTTCATGGAGATGGACGCCGAGTATCATTTCCGGCTGAAGGAGCCGGCGGAGCGGCTGTCGATCCTGATCCGCCAATATGTCGGCGGCCAGGAGACGCTGATCGCCGGCCAGACCGGTGAGCGCCTGCCGCTTACCGACCGCAGCTTGGCGCGTCTGTTTGTCAGCCATCCGCTGATGACGCTGAAGGTGATCGCCGCCATCCACTGGCAGGCCTTGAGGCTGTGGCGCAAGGGCGCCCGCTTCCGCCGCCGCGGCGCGCCGCCGGCCGCGCCTGTCACCTTCTTTCCCTTGACCCGCGCGCCGCACTGACGCCTAGTCTCACCTGCCGGGAATCATCCCAGGCAGCCTCAGTCCCCGCCTGCCCCTTGCGACGAGATGAGCGACCGCGCCTACAAGCCGTCCCGAGCCATGCGCCTGCTGCTCCGCCTGGGCGAGCAGCTGTCCATCGGCACGCTGACGGCGGAACTGCCGGACGGCGGCGTGCACCGCTTCGGCACCGCCGGCACCCTGCCCGCTGCGCATATCACCGTGCACCGCGACCGGCTGGCGCGCCGCTTCCTGATGGGGGGCAATCTCGGCTTCTGCGAGGCCTATATCGACGGCGACTGGTCGAGCCCGGATGTCGAGGCGCTGTTCACCCTCTTCCTCGTCAACCGCCGGGCGCTGCAGCGCCGCATGCAGGGGCGCCTCTGGTTCCGCGCGCTCGGCCGGGTGCGGCACTGGCTCAACGCCAACACGCGCAGCGGCTCGAAGCGCAACATCATCGCCCATTACGACCTCGGCAACCGCTTCTTCGCCGAATGGCTCGACCCGACCATGACCTATTCCTCGGCCGTCTTCGACGGCACCGAGGACCTGGCGGCGGCGCAGCGGCGCAAATACGCCAGGCTGGCCGACGGGCTGGCGCTGGCACCGGACCGCCACATCCTCGAGATCGGCTGCGGCTGGGGCGGTTTCGCCGAGTACGCGGCGGCGGAGCGCGGCGCCATCGTCACCGGCATCACCATCTCGCCCGCCCAGTACGAGTTCGCCCGCAAGCGCCTGTTCGAGGCCGGCCTCGCCGAGCGGGCGGACATCCGCCTCCTCGACTACCGCGATGTCGACGGGCAGTACGACCACATCGCCTCCATCGAGATGTTCGAGGCGGTGGGCGAGGCCTACTGGCCCGCCTATTTCGACACGCTGCGCGCCCGCCTGCGCCCCGGCGGCTCCGCCGGGCTGCAAATCATCACCATCGAGGACGGGCTGTTCGACGCCTATCGCCGCAAGCCCGACTACATCCAGCGCTACATCTTCCCCGGCGGCATGCTGCCCTCGCCCGCGGCGCTCGACCGCGAGGTGGCGCGCGCCGGTCTCGTCACCCGGGCGGTGGCGGAGTTCGGCGAGCACTACGCCCGCACGCTGCGCGACTGGAACCGGCGCTTCCAGGCGGCCTGGCCGCGTCTCGCCGGAATGGGCTTCGACGCCCGCTTCAAACGGCTGTGGGAGCAGTATCTCGCCTACTGCGCCGCCGGCTTCCAGGTCGGCACCATCAACGTCCGCCAGACCATCCTCGCCCGCGGCTGAGCGCCGGTGTCGCCGGTCGGGTGATCCACGTTCGACCTGATCGCGTAAGACCACATACGAAGGAGAAGCGGCGGCCGGTCGGACCGCCGCGCCCATCACGCTATCGAGGTTCCGCGATGAAGGTAGACGCCCAGAAGGGCCATTCACCATCGTTTCGGCTGGAGGATTTCTTCGCCGGCCGGACCCGGGCATGGGGTCTCTTCGTCGACCGCTTCGGCAAGGTGCGGCGCCAGTTCCGCGTGACGGTGGACGGCATCTGGGACGGCGAGGTGCTGACCCTGGTCGAGGACTTCGCCTATGACGACGGCGATACCGAACGCCGCATCTGGTCGGTCCGGCCCGACGGCGCGCAAGGCTATGTCGGCGAGGCGGACGGCGTCGTGGGTACCGCCAACGGCACCGCCAGCGGCAATGCGGTCAACTGGCGCTACGCCTTCGACCTGCAGATGAAGGCGGGCAGCCTGCGCGTGCGTTTCGACGACTGGATGTACCGGCAGGACGACCGCGTGATGATCAACCGCGCGCGGGTCACGAAATGGGGCATCCTGCTGGGCGAGGCGCTGATCTTCTTCAGCAAGGAGGCCGATGCCCAGGCGGCCGGCCTCGCCGTGGCCGCCGAATAGCCGTCAGACGCGCCGCCGGATCAGCCTCAGAACGCCACCCAGCAGCGGCACCTTCTCGTAGACCTGACCCGCGGCATCCCAATGGTCGTGGTGCAGCAGCGCGCGACCCTCGCCATCGAACCTGATCTCGCTCATGCCCTCGATGGCGAAACGCCGGCCCTTGCGGGTGTTGAACGCGTAGGTCCAGCGCAGATAAGCCGCCGCCGTGCCAATCGCCTGGTCATGCACCGTCACCGAGACCGTCTGGAACCGCCGGTAGCTCTCCGCCAGCGAGGCGAGCACGGCGTCCCGGCCGGTGATGTCGTTGAACGGGTCGATGAAGCGCACCGACTGCGCCAGCACCGGACGCAGGGGCGTCGCGTCGTCCGGAGTCAGCGACGCCCAGGTCGCCGCGTAGCGTTCGAGTGCCGCATTGTCGGTCATCGCTTGCTCGCCCCCGTGGCCCGTCCGACGATGCGGAAGTAGAGCCCGCGCGGCACCAGGCGCAGCAGTTTCAGCGGCAACACCAGCTGCCAGGGAAAGGCGATCTCGAAGCGCCGCCGGCCGAGCCCGTCGGCGATGATCCGGGCGGCCTTCTCGACCGGCACCAGGAAGGGCATGCGGAAGCGGTTGCGGTCCGTCAGCGGCGTCTTCACGAAGCCGGGGCTGACCAGCTGCACGTGAACGCCCCTCGGCCTCGCCTGCACCGCCAGGCTCTCCGCCAGGTTGATCACCGCCGCCTTGGAGGATCCGTAGGCCAGCGCCATGGGCAGCCCGCCATAGCCGCTGATCGAGCCGACCAGGGCGACCTGGCCGCGCCGGTCCGCCAGCATCCGCGGCATCAGGACCGACAGCACGGTCGCCATGCCCATGACGTTGATGGCGTAGGTCTTGCGCACCGCCTCGACATCGATGGCGGCGATCCTGTCCGCGCCGTAGGTGCCGGCGTTCAGCACCGCCAGCGCGACGGCACCAAGCTCGCCGGTGATCCGCTCGTGCGTCGCCCGCACCTGGTCAGCATCCGTCACGTCGCAGGGCATCGCGACGATGCGGCCGCCTCGCCCTTCGGCCCGCCGTTCCAGCTCCAGAAGCTTGTCCTCGCTGCGCGCGCTGGCGGCCACGGTCCAGCCGCGTCCGGCGAGTTCCAGCGCCAGCGCCTCGCCGATGCCGGAGCTGGCACCGGTGATCCAGGCCACGCCGTCCTCCGGCCGCATCACTCGGAAGCTCATACCCGCTCCCCCGCATCCAGCTTCTCCAGGAAGGCGGCGGCGCCCTCGGCGATCGCCTTGCGGCGTTCCGGTTTCATGCGGTCATAGCTCCTGTAGATCATGCCGAGGCGGTGATTGCCTTCCAGCTTGGCACGGTTTCGGTCGAGGAAATCCCAGTAGAGCAGATTGAAGGGGCAGGCGCCCGCGCCCGTCTTCTTCCTCACGTCATAGGCGCAGCCACGGCAGTAGTCGGACATTCGGTCGATATAGGCGCCGCTTGCCGCGTAGGGCTTGGAGGCCAGCAGGCCGCCATCGGCGAACTGCACCATGCCATGGGTATTGGGCAGTTCCACCCACTCGAAGGCGTCGGCGTAGACCTCGAGATACCAGTCGTCGAGCTGGCGGGGCTCAACGCCGATCAGCAGCCCGAAGTTGCCGGTCACCATCAGCCGCTGGATATGGTGGGCGTAGGCCAGCCGCCGGGTCTGCCCGATCGTGGCGGCGAGACAGGCCATGTCCGTGTCGCCCGTCCAGTAGAAGGCCGGCAGGTCGCGGTGGGCGTCGAGGAAGTTGCGCTCGTCATAGTCCGGCATGTGCAGCCAGTAGATGCCGCGGATATATTCCCGCCATCCGAGGATCTGGCGGATGAACCCTTCCACCGCGTTCAGGGGGGCCGCCCCGTCGTGATAGGCGTGCTCGACCCGGCGGATCATCCGCATCGGGTCGAGCAGGCCGATGTTCAGGTACATCGACACGACGGCGTGGAAGAGCGTGTCGGAACCCGCGCGCATCGCGTCCTGATAGTCCCCGAAGCGGGGCAGCCGCTCCGCCACGAAGGCCTCGAACAGGCGCTCCGCATCGGCCGCCGTCACCGCGTAGCCGAAGGGTTCGAGATCGCCGAAATGGTCGCCGAAGCGCCGTGCGACGAGGTCCAGGACTTCCCGGGTCGTCGCATCGGGCGCGATATCCTCGATCGCCGGCGGGTCGAGATCGTCGGGGAGCGCCTTGCGGTTCTCCCGGTCGAAGTTCCACCGGCCGCCTTCCGGCTCGCCGTCGGCGTCGACCAGCACCCCGTGCCGCCGCCGCATCATGCGGTAGAAATGCTCCATGCGCAGCGTCTTGCGCCCCTCGGCCCAGTCCGCGAAGTCGCGCGGGCCGATCAGGAACCGGTCGTCGGACAGGATCTCCACCGGCACCTCGAGCGCCGCGCGCCATCGCTTCATCGCGGACCAGACGCGCCATTCGCCAGGGAAGGTGGCGACGACCCGGGTCCCGCCGTGCCGCGCTACCGCCCGCGCCACCTCCGCGCCCAGATCGCCGGTGTTCCCCTCGTCCTCCAGGCGCACATAATCGACCGTGAAGCCGTCCTCGCGCAGTGCCTCGGCGAAGTGGCGCATCGCGGCGAAGACAAGGGTGATCTTCTTGGGGTGATGGCGGACATAGGTAGCCTCGCCCATGACCTCCGCCATCAGCACCACGTCGCCGGCCCGATCGGCGTCCCTGAGGGCGGAGAGCCCTGGGGAGAGTTGATCGCCGAGCACCAGCCTGAGAGTGCGATTTCCGGTCGACATCCGATCCTTATCGACGCCCTGGGCGGAGGGCCCATGACCCCTCGATATTACGAGCGACGCGCCGCCTCGGTTCACCGGGATCGGGCCGGCGGCGGTCAATCGAGGCGGCAGCCGCAATGTCATCCAACTGCAACACAACCGCAATTTGGCGGTCACGCAGCGCGCATAGTTTGCCGGTCGTTGCGCCCCGGAAGAGTCGGCCCTGGGTCCCGGCTTCAGGTCCGTGCGCATTCATCACACCAGCCTAGGAGAGAAGGCACAAATGGACACGCACGACACCGCCTTTGCGACCCGTTCCCAGGCCTACGAGGCCTCCGAGGACACCGGCCGCAACCCGTCGACCCGCCCCACGATCGGTGACGTCATCGGTGCCCGCTTCGGCCGCCGAAGCATGCTGCGCGGCAGCCTCGCGGTGACCGCCATGTCCGCCATCGGCGGCGCCGCCCTGCTCGGCTCCACCAGCCGGGGCGCGCTGGCCCAGACCGCCAGCTTCAACTTCGAGGAGCTCACCGCCGGCGTCGACGAGACCCACCACGTCGCCCCCGGCTACAGCGCCGACGTGCTGATCCGCTGGGGCGACCCGGTGGTGCCGGGCGCGCCCGCCTTCGACGTTGAAAACCAGACCGCCGCCGCCCAGGCGCAGCAGTTCGGCTACAACTGCGACTGGATCGGCTTCTACCCGCTGCCGGCCGGCAGCGATGCGGCCGATCACGGCCTGCTTGCCGTCAACCACGAGTACACCATTCCGGAGCTGATGTTCCCCGGCAACATGCCTGGCGAGGACTTCGCCAACATGACGCAGGAGCATGTCGACATCGAGATCGCCGCGCATGGCCTGTCGATCGTCGAGGCGCGCCGCGGCGCCGACGGCTCCTGGTCCTACGACCCGGAGAGCCCGTACAACCGCCGCGTCACCGGCACCACGGAGATGGTGCTGACCGGCCCGGTGGCCGGCCATGACCGCGTCAAGACCTCGGCCGACCCGAGCGGCACCCGCGTGCTCGGCATGCTCAACAACTGCGCCGGCGGCGTCACCCCCTGGGGCACGATCCTGACGGCGGAGGAGAACTTCCACGGCTATTTCGGCGGCACCCTGCCGGAGGGTCATGCCGAGACCCGCAACTACGATCGTCTGGGCATGCCGGGCGGCTGGTACGCTTGGTCGCGCTTCCACGACCGCTTCGACGTCGGCGCCGAGCCCAACGAGGGCAACCGCTTCGGCTACATGGTCGAGTTCGACCCCTACGACCCCCAATCGGTGCCGATGAAGCGGACCGCCATGGGCCGGTTCAAGCATGAGGGCGCCAACGTCACCATCGACGGCTCCGGCCACGCGGTTGCCTATTCAGGCGATGACGAGCGCTTCGACTACGTCTACCGCTTCGTCTCCGAGGGCACCTACGACCCGAACGACCGCGCCGCCAACATGACCCTTCTGGAGAACGGCACGCTGTCCGTCGCCCGCTTCAACGAGGACGGCACGGTCGACTGGCTGCCGCTGGTCCACGGGCAGGGACCGCTGACCGCCGAGAACGGCTTCAACAGCCAGGCGGACATCCTGATCGAGACGCGCGTCGCCGCCGATCTGGTCGGCGCCACCCCGATGGACCGGCCGGAGGACATCGACATCCGATCCTCGGACGGCCGCGTCTTCATCATGCTGACCAACAACACCCGCCGCACGGCGGAGCAGACCGACGCCGCCAATCCGCGCGGCGGCAACCCCTACGGCCACATCGTCGAGATCGTCACCGACAACGACCACATGGCCGACCAGCACCGCTGGGAGATCCTGGTCCTCTGCGGCGATCCGGCCAACCCGGAGCATGGCGCCATGTGGGGCGCGGAGACCTCGGAGAACGGCTGGTTCGGCGCTCCGGACAACTGCGCGGTCGACAGCCGGGGCCACCTCTGGGTCACCACGGACGGCAACAATTTCGAGTACAGCGGCCGCACCGACGGCGTCTGGGCGATGGAGACCGAGGGCGAACTGCGCGGCACCTCGCGCCATTTCTTCCGGGTGCCGGTGGGCGCGGAGATGTGCGGACCCTTCTTCACCGCCGACGACACCACGCTGTTCGTCGCCGTGCAGCATCCGGGCGACGGCGCCTCGGGCTGGCCGGGCCATGAGGGCGACGTGACGTTCGACAACCCGCCGACCCGCTGGCCGGACTTCCAGGACGGCATGCCGCCGCGCCCCTCGGTGCTCAGCATCGTCAAGGATGACGGCGGCCCGATCGGCGTCTGATCCCTGCCGGCGGGAGGCCACGCCTCCCGCCCGCGACTCTGGAGAGGGGCACCGCCACCGGTGCCCCTCTCTCGCGTTCCGGCGGATTGCGGTACGCACCGTCCCGGGCTTGCCTTTCCGCGCGCGTCGCCATATCTCGGACGAGGGTTCGGGTGTGGGAGACCAAGGCACATGCGCGACATTCTCGTCTTCGCAGTCTTCGTGATCGCGGTGTTGCTGGGTCTGTTCGCCGGCGCCTCGGCGCATACCGTGACCGGCCAGACCGCCGGCGTGCTGATGGCGGCCGCCGCCGTGCTCGTGCTGTTCCGCCTGGTCGACCGCTACATGGACGGCCGCCATGGCTGGCAGCTCGTCGACGTCCGCCCGGTCGAGGCCGGCTCCAACGCCGCGCTGGCCGTCATCGCCGGCGTCGCCGCCCTCGGCGGCCTGTTCCTCGCCACCCTGCACGACCCCCTGCTCTACTGGGCCGGCCTCGGCCTCGCCGCCGCCTTCGCCGTCACCGCCATCGCCGCCGCCGGCCGCGCCATCGACGGCCGGCGGTAGGCGCGCGCCGCGAACCCACCTCCGTCGTTCCGTATCCCGCGACGGGTGAGATGCGGAAACCGCGCGACCGGGCTGTGAGGCCGGCTAAGTCGGGCGGCCGGTCCCGGATCAACAGCGCATCACTTCGTGCTGCGCCGCATCCGGGACGACGACTTTCTGAAATATTTGGAGTCACGTCGTCCCGTGCGCGATGCGGCACGAAGTGACGCTTCGCAGACCCGGGACCGCCCGCCCCTTGGCGAAACCCCCTGGGTCTGCGCTAGATATCGCAGCCATTGCCCCTTCCCAGAGCCCGATGCCCGACCAAGCCAACCTCGTCATCCGCCCCGCGACCGTCGACGACGCGGCGGCCATCCAGGCGATCTACGCACCGGTGGTGGAGCGAACCGTCATCTCCTTCGAGGAGGAGCCGCCGAGTGTCGCGGAGATGGCCGACCGCATCGCCGGCACGCTCCGGGATCACCCCTATCTCGTCGCCACCCGTGACGGGGTTGTCGCCGGCTACGCCTATGCCGGACCCTATCGCAGCCGCCCGGCCTATCGCTGGTCGGTGGACGTCACCGTCTATGTCGATCCCGCCCGGCATCGCCAGGGCGTCGGCCACGCCCTCTACGCCGCCCTGCTGCCTGAACTGGCACGGCGCGGTGCCCACGCCGCCTTCGCCGGCATCGCCCTGCCCAATCCCGGCAGCGTGGCGCTGCACGAGGCGATGGGTTTCGTGCACGCCGGCACCCATCGCGAGGCCGGGCGCAAGTTCGGTCGCTGGATCGATGTCGGCTGGTGGCAACTTCTGTTCCCGGCCTCCAACGCCTGAGAACCGTCCGCAACCGCCGGATTGACAGCGGCACCCCGGCGCGCGATCCTCCCATATTGCAGTGCAGCATCCCTCGGCCCTTGCGAAGCGAGCGTCCCCATGCCCGACAGCGGCCCCGCCACCGAGAACCGCCAGCGGCCGTCGCTCGCTTCAGCTTTCCAGCGTGCCCTGCCGGACGGTGCGCTGATCGCCGGGCTCGAGGCCTGCTTCGCGCCGCAGGACGACGCGTCTTCCTGGTCGGCGATGGTGGAGGAGCTGATCGCCACCCTCGACCGGCACGAGGCGGCGCGCGACGACGACCCGTTCTCCAACCCGGTGCTGCTGCTCGCCATCGACCTCTTGAACCGGCTCGCCCGCCGCGAGCTCAGCCATGCCCATCTCGAACAGCTCGTCCAGTGGCTGACCGTCGAGGGCTGGACGGAGCGGGCCGAGCGCCTCGGCCGCTATGTCGGCGAGACCGATCCGGCGGCGAACGAGGCGCGCCTGCGCGACCTGTTCCGCGAGCTCGCCAAGGCCCGCACGGTGGAGGAGCTCGGCAACGAGTCGGCGGAGAAGGTGCGCTTCGAGATCTTCCGCGAGCGGGTCGAGCGCGAGGTCTTCGGCATCGTCATCACCGCGCATCCGACCTTCACCCAGCCGACCGGGCTGATGCGCGCCATGGCGGCACTCGCCGCCGGACGCGACAATGACGGCGCGCCACTGACCGAGGCGGCGATCCAGGCGGCGATCCGCGACGCCGCCGCGGCCGAGCACAAGCCCGACGCCGACATCTCGCTCGACCGCGAGCACGCGCTCTCCCTGGAGGCGATCGACAACATCCAGCACTCCCTGCGCCGCGTCTACGACCTCCTCCTCGAAACCGCGGCGGAGCTCTATCCGGAGCGCTGGCAGGAGCTCACGCCGCGCCTCGTCACCATCGCCTCGTGGGTCGGCTACGACCTCGACGGCCGTTCGGATATCCGCTGGTCGGACACCTTGCACAAGCGCCTCGTCGTGCAGTCGCGCCAGCTCGCCCACTATCTGGAGGAGGTCCGCGCGCTGCGCGCCGGCAGCGGCCCGGCGACCGAGAAGATCGCCGAGACGCTCGACCTGATCGAGAGCCGGCTGGCGCTCGCCGCCTCCCATGTCGGCGACGAGATCGAGGCTTTCGCCTCGCCCCCCAGCGACCCCGACAAGGCGGTCGACCAGATGCGCCGGGTGGCCAAGCGCATGCACGAGGGCCAGAAGCTCCGCCTCGTCGATTCCGCGGCGCTGGTGGAGATGATCGACCGCGCGATCGGCCGGCTGGCGGGTCTGGAGGGTGAGGCGGCGGTGCAGCGTCGACTCGTCATCCTGCGCGCGGAGCTCGCCAATCACGGTCTCGGCAGCGCCCACACCCATGTGCGGATCAACTCGACCCAGGTGCACAACGCCATCCGCAAGTCGGTCGACCTCGCCTCCGATCCCAACGACCCGCGCTACCGCCAGTCCTATATCGACAAGATCTCCGCCCTGCTGGACGGGGTCAGGCCGGAGACCATCAACTTCGCCTCGCTGATGGGCGAGCGGACCTCGGTCAAGCGGCTCTTCATGATCGTCACGCAGATGCTGAAATACACCGGCCGCACCGCGCCGGTGCGTTTCCTCATCGCCGAGACCGAGAGCGCCTTCACCCTGCTGACCGCCCTCTACTACGCCAAGCTCTTCGGCGTGGAGGACCATGTCGACATTTCGCCCCTGTTCGAGACCGAGCGGGCGCTGGAGGTCGGCAGCCGGATGATCGACACGCTGCTGGAGAACCCGCACTACCGCGCCCATGTCGAGAAGCGCGGCCGCATCGCCGTGCAGACGGGCTATTCCGACGCCGGCCGCTTCATCGGCCAGACCCCGGCCAACGCCTCGATCGAAAGGCTGCGCCTGCGCCTGACCCGGACGCTGGCGCGGCACCAGAAGGAAGGCCGGCTGAAGGGCGTCGAGCTGCTGATCTTCGACACGCATGGGGAATCGATCGGCCGCGGCGCGCATCCCCGCGACTTCGCCGAGCGCCTCGCCAACATCGATACCCAGGCGACGCGCGGCTACATGGAGCAGACCGGCATCGCCTTCAAGCAGGAGATGAGCTTCCAGGGCGGCGACGGCTATCTCTACTTCGTCAACCGCCCGCTCGCCTTCGCGGTCGTCACGCGCATCCTCGAGCACACGCTGAGCCACGGCCACAGCTCGGCCGGCGACCCGTTCTACGACGAGGCCTCCTTCATCCGGGAGTTCTTCACCACGGTGAAGGAATTCCAGGTCTCGCTGATGGAGGACAACAATTACGGCGTGCTGCTCACCGCCTTCGGCACCAACCTGCTGTTCCAGTCCGGCAGCCGGCCGCTGAAACGCCAGCACGAGGATCCGACGGACATCGACCACGCCTCGGCCAGCCAGCTGCGCGCCATCCCGCACAACGCCGTGCTGCAGCAGCTGGGCCTGCTGGCCAACACGGTGTCCGGCGTCGGCGCGGCGATCGCCCGCGATCCGTCGAAGTTCCAGCGCCTCTACCGGCAGAGCGGACGCCTGCGCCAGCTCATGGGCCTGGTCGAATACGGCGCCGCGCTCTCCGATCCGCAGATCATGAAGGCCTATGTCGACACGCTCGACCCCGGGCTGTGGATCATCCGCGCCGCCCAGACCGCCGAGCCCGCGACGGCCGAGGACATGCTGCGCATCGGCGACGTCCACGAGGCGAGCCGCATCCACGAACGGCAGAACCGGGTCTTCCGCCGGCTGTTCAAGGACTTCACCCAGCTGATGGCGGGCCTGGCGCCGTTGGCTGACGAGGCCGGCGACGTCGGCTGCATGGCCCTGGTGCCGGACCGCCAGCGCAAACGGCTGCGCCTGCTGCACGCCATCCGCATCGCCCTGATGCACGAGATCTACCGGCTGGCCATGCGCACGCCGGAATTCTCCAGCCGCCACCGGCTGACGCCGCGCGAACTGGTCGCGCACCTCATCCATCTCGATGTCGACAGCGTGGTCGACATGCTGGAGGAGATCTTCCCGACGGAGGCCGCCACGCTCGACATGGATGACTTCGGCGAGCAGGCGACCTATCGTTCCGACGAGGATCAGTCCTACCGTTACGAGAACGAGTACATCTTCAGGCCAATGCGCGGGCTCTATCGCATCATCAGGCGGGTCTCCACGGCGACGGCGCACCGTACCGGGTTCTTCGGTTGACCCGGCACCGGTCGTCCGGGACCAGCCGCACGCCGCCTTCCGCCGAGATCATCGAACCCGGTGCCGCGCCGGTGGCGCTCGATCCGCGGGCCGGTATCGAGCGGCGCGCCGACGGCAGCCGCGCGGGCGACAGCATACCCGCCGGCATCGCCTACATCATCGCCGCCAACTTCATCTTCGGGCTGATCAACGTCGCGGCGAAATGGCTGGCGGAAAGCCATGCCGTGGTCGAGGTGGTGTTCTTCCGCAACGCCTTCGCGCTCGTGCCCATCCTCTGGATGATGCAGCGTCAGGGCGCCTTCGCCGAACTGCGGCGCATCAACTGGGCCGGCCACACGGTGCGCGGGGTGGTCGGCTTCTGTCACCTCTCGCTGCTCTTCCTGTCCTTCACGCTGATGCCGATCGCCGACGCCACGGCGCTCACCTTCGCGGCCCCCCTCTTTCTCACCGCGCTCTCCGTCCCGTTCCTGGGGGAGCGGGTCGGCGTCTGGCGCTGGACGGCGGTTCTCGCCGGTCTCGCCGGGGTGCTGATCGCCGTCCCCCCGACCGGGGAAATCGGCGCGCTCGGCCTCGCCGTCGGCCTCGGCAGCGCGGCCTGCTTCGCGCTCGCCATGATCACCGTGCGCAAGGTCTCCGGCACGGACAGCTCGATCACCATCGCCTTCACCTACACCCTGATCATGACTTTCCTGTCGGGCATCGCCACCATCTTCGCCTGGTCGACGCCCAGCCTGTCGGAGCTGCTGCTGCTCGCCGGCCTCGGCCTGATCGGCGGCTTCGGCCAGTTTTTCCTGGCCCGCGCATTCGAGCGGGCGCCGGCCTCGGTCACCGCGCCCTTCACCTACACCGCCATGATCTGGGCGGTGCTGTTCGGCTGGATCATCTGGTCCGATGTGCCGGGGCTGGAGTTGTGGATCGGCTGCGCCATCGTCGTGGCCAGCGGCCTCGTGATCATCTGGCGGGAGAGCCGGCGTCGCCCGCCGGTCGATGACGCGGCCAGCGAGGGAACGACCGCCTGATCCGGGCTGCGACCCTACGACAGGTGCCAATCGGCGCCCACACCGATAAACTTCCGTCTACCCGACCCCACAAGAGAGAACCCGACATGCCGCACCGCTTGACCGCCGGACTGGCGATCGCCCTCACCTGCCTGCCCCTCACCGCCACGCCCGTCGGCGCTGAGCTGCTCGGCACCGACAGCCGGGAATGGCGCCAGCTCATCACCATGCTTGGCGAGCCGGGCGCGGACGACGGGGACTTCTTCATGATGGGCAACTCGGAGCACATCCAGCGCCTGCTTCCCGGCCGCTGGGTGATCCACCCCTGGGCGATGATGTACGATATCGTCCAGGCCGGGACGATCGATCGCGGCTGCGAGGTTGTCTCGACCGTCATCATGCCCAGCCACGCCGATCCCTACACCTTCACCGCGACGCTTGAGACGCCCAACGGCAATTACGCCACCCACTCGATCGTCTGGATGGGCAACAACAACTTCGCGCATCGGGCCAATATCGGCGCGATGCTCGACCGGCTCGGCTTCGACACGCAGCGGCATGGCATGAACATGCTCTATCCCACCATTTCCCGGGCGACGACGAGCTGGACCTATCTGCCCCTCGACGACGACACGATACTGACGACCTCCACCGATGTCGGCGCGCCGATGGTCATGAGCCGCTGCGACGGCGGCGACCGCACGGCTGTCAGCGAGCAGGGTCTGGTCGATGCCTGCCTGGCTGCGGTGCGCGAGGTCGGATTCGACGGAACGCCGGCGGAAGCCGTTTCGGCCTGCGGCTGCATCGTCACCGAGTTGATGGCGGCCGAACTCGACGAGACGATGCTGGCCAGTATCCAGAGCGATTTCGAGGCGGGCTCCGACGAGATGCGGGAAACTGATCGCGGCCTCTACGAGCACATCAACAATTCCTGCTCGCCATGAGGCACGGGCGCCGCGTGCCCTGGGACACGGCGGCGCCCGGATCTGCCCGCTTCTCAACAGCCTTGAGCATCCCGTCTGTGCCCGTTCGGGCGCAGGATGCGCTAGCGCTTCGTCGCGACGAACCAGACGTTCATCGGATCGTGCGGCAGCACGTGCTTGACCACGGGCGCGAAGCCGGTCTCCTGAAGCAGCTTCTGGGCTGTCTCCCAGCCCCACATGGTGCCAAGTCCCTTGCCGCCCTGTCCCAGCGACACCGGCGTGCAGTGCAGGCAGGAAACGGCGTAGAGAAGCGCCGCCATCGGGAAGTCGCGGTTGTTCTCCAGCCGGGCCGACCCGCCGATGTCCTGCATCAGGTAGGTGCCCCCGGACCGCAGCGCCCGGAAGAGGCCGGCGACCAGCCCCTCGGGGTCCTTCTGGTCGTGCACGGCGTCGAAGCTGGTGACGAGGTCGTAGTGCGCCAGCTCGTCGAAGCCGGTCAGATCCCTGGTCTGGAAATGGACGTTGCCGAGACCCCGGCTGGTCGCCTCGGCCTGCGCCCAGTGGATGGCGTCGGCGCAGAGATCGTAGCCGGTGAAGCGGCTGGCGGGAAACCGCTCGGCCAGCGCCATCAGGGCGAGCCCCCGGCCGCAGCCGGCGTCGAGCACATCGATGCCCGCCGCCAGGCGCCGATCGAGTCCGGGCACCAGCGGCAGGATGTGGTCGAACAGACCCGCCACCACGGTCTGGCTGCTGTCGAGCGCCATCACCTCATGAAAGTGGTCGTAGGCATGGTAGTGCGTGCCTTCTCCGCTCTGGAAGCAGCGCACCATCTCGTCCTCCATGCGCGACAGCCCCGCCGCCATGCGCGCCAGCACGCCGAGGTCGCCCAGCGCGCCGCCCTCGGTCAGGCACGCCGCATGCTCGGGCGGCAGGTGGTAGGTCTGGGCCGCGGGGTCATAGGCAACGATCTCGCCCATCACCATGCAGGCCAGCCACTCACGCACGTAGCGCTCGGCGAGGCCGGCCCGCTCGGCGATGGCCTCGCTGCCTGCCGGCGGCATCGCCGCCAGGGTCTCGAACAGGCGGGTACGCTTGCCGATCGCGATCATCGTCGTCACCGCGCTCGCATTCGCCATGCCGGCGACGCCCTCCATGAAGGTCTCGGCCGTGGCGGCATGGAATGCCGCGGGCTGCTGCAAATGGGTGTCCATTGTCGTCTCCTTCTTCTGCTCGGATCATCCGTTCGGGAAAAGCGGGCTGGAGACTGATCCCCGTCATGCCCGGAATGAAGAGACGGATTCGACAAAAACGGGCCTAATCGGTCATAATCGACGGTATGCACGCCCGCGACACCATATCCGGCACCACCGTCTGCCTGCTGACGGTGCCGGAAACCACCCCCTTCGCCCTCTATGGACTGCTCGAGGTCTTCCGGTCGGTCGGCCGGGTCTGGCAGGAGCTGACCGGCGAGGCGACCGGGACCGCGCCGCTCGAGGTGCTGGTGGTGTCCGCCGACGGCCGCCCCTTCACCGGCCATGGCGGGGTACCCATCGCGCCCGATGCCGCGATCGCCGACGTCGCCCGCGCCGACGTTGTCGTCGCCACCGACGTCGCCATCCCCCTCGCCAGCGATCCGGGCGCGCTGTGGCCGGCGGAGGCCGCCTGGCTCAGCCGGCAATACGCGGCCGGCGCCACCATCTGCTCCGCCTGCTCGGGCTCGCTCCTGCTCGGCCGTTCCGGCCTCCTGGACGGAAAGCCGGCAACCACCCATTGGGGCGCGGTCGGGCTGTTCCGCCGTCACCTGCCCCGTGTCGACCTGCGGCCGGCGAGCGTCCTGGTCACGGCCGGGGAGGATGGCCGCCTGATCACCGCCGGCGGCGCCTCGGCCTATGAGGATCTGGCGCTGCACCTGATCGCCCGCCTGCGCGGTCGGGCGGAGGCCGTGCGCATCGCCAAGATCTTCCTCTTCGGCGACCGGGCGGAGGGGCAGCTGCCCTTCGCCGGCCCGACGCCCCTGCGGCGGCACGAGGACCGCGCCGTCGCCGATGCCCAGGCCTGGCTCGCCGACCACTACGCCGTCGACAACCCGGTCAGCACGCTGATCCAGCGTTCCGGCCTGGCGGAACGCACCTTCACCCG
>Ga0207773_100368_pt1 | contig 20253 bp, 18 predicted proteins | sample TtaePargueraPR_2_FD_187281 | JGI IMG/M metagenome (GOLD analysis project Ga0207773, IMG submission 187281) | Aerobic enrichment media microbial communities from Bioluminiscent Bay, La Parguera, Puerto Rico - Tt and M1 (3) (SPAdes) | ecosystem: Environmental > Aquatic > Marine > Unclassified ...
TGCGCTCGCGCGCCGCCTCAAGCCGTTCCTCCGCGCGGATCTTCTTCTCGCGGGCACCTGCCATCACCTCCATGGCGGCCCTGGCGGCACGGTCGACCTCGGCAAGATCGAGTTCGGCCTGCTGCAGCCGGTCGTCCTTCGCCTTTTTCTCTTCCTCCGCCCTGGCGATGGCCGAGAACAGCTCCCGGCGCTTGATTTCGATGTCTTCCGGCGCCTCGATCAGCTCGGCACGTTCCTCCTCGGCCTCTTCCCGGCGTTCCTGCAGCACGGCTATCTGCCGGGCGGCATTGGCGGCCCGGGTCTTCCAGCCGTCATATTCGCGGGCAATGGCCTCCAGGCGGCGGTCGCGCATCTGCTGCTCACGCGCCAGGCCTTCGGCAACCGCCCTTGCTTCGGCGTGGGCTCCGCGCGCGGTGGACACCCTTGCCTGAAGCTCTTCGATCCGGGACTGGTAGCTGCTGCCTTCCGGAGCTTCCTCAAGGCGTTCTTCGGCTTCAGCCAGTTGCTCGCGCGCAAGTTCAGCCTCTTCGCCAAGGCGCTGTGCCCGGTCCTCTGCCGCTTCACGCTTCGCCGCGAGTTGGGATATTGCCCGCTCGGCTGAGGCCAGCGCCTCGCGCGCGGCCGCTGCCCGGCGCTGACCGTCTCGAACCTTGCCCCGGGCGATCTGTTCCAGTTCGACCGACCGGCGAACAGTGGTGGCGGCCGACTCCAGTGCCTGCTCGCGATCTTCGACGGCCCGGCGGGCGGTCTCGATCTCCCCGGCAAGTTCCGCAAGCCGGTTCTTCTGCGCAAGCCGTTGTGCTGCAGGTGTCGGCGCGTTGGCGGCAACGACGAAGCCATCCCAGCGCCAGAGATCGCCTTCCGCTGATACCAGGCACTGGCCGGGTTTCAGCGCAGCGCGCAGTCCCGGCCCCGCGGCCTGCTCGACGATGCCGATCTGGCGCAGACGGCGTGTCAGTTCGGCGGGCGCCTCGACGACGTCCGCCAGGCTACGCAGGCCGGCCGGGAGTTCAGGGTCTCCCGCATGGGAGAGCACGCCTTCCCAGCGCACGGCCGCGGCCACTTCGAGCGACGCGTCGAGATCCTCACCGAGCGCGGCACCAAGTGCTGTCTCGTAGCCCTGTTCGACCTGTAGCAGTTCCACCACCGGTGTGTGGTCCTGTTCGGAGTGAACGTTAAGCACCTGTTCCAGCGTGCGGGCTTCGGTTTCTAATCCCTGCAGAAGCTGGCGCGCTTCACTCAAGGGACCGCGCGCGGCCTGTTCGAGCTCACGCGCCTCGCGCGTTGCGGTCTCTGCCTCCTCGACGGCGGTCTCGGCTTCGCCAAGGGCTTCCTCGGCCAGTTCCAGAGCTTCCCGGTTTTCGGCAACGCCGTCCTCTTGGTCCATCTGCGCCCGGACGTCGGCCAAAGCCTGCTGGGCCTCGCCTGCCTGGGCCACCAAGCGGTCGGCGCGCTGGCGGCTGTCTGCAACGGCCCGTTCCAGCTGGCGGCGCTCAGCTGTCGCGCGCGCCTCGGCGGCGGTCAGCTCGGAGAGCTCCGTTTCCAGCCTGCGCACGGCGTCCTCGGCCTCGACCACCTTATCGCGCGCGCTTTCGGTGCGCTCCTGCACCATTTCGTTTTCTTCCAGCAGTTCGGCGCGTTCTTCCGACAGGCGCTCGAGCACCTCGTCGTTTTCAGAGACCATCGACTGCTCGCGGCGGATGTCCTCGGCCAGCTGCACGAGGCGGCGCTCCAGATCCTGGAGCTTTTCCTTGACGCGCCGCTCTTCGGCATCAAGCTCGTTGCGGGCGATCACCAGGCGCTGCAGCGCGGCCCCTGCCCTTGCCGCCTCGTCGCGCAACTCGGGCAGCTTGTGGGCGGCGATCGCCTGAACGCGCGCGCTCTCGGCCTGAAGGCCCGTGGCCTCGTTCACTTCCCTCTGTGCCTCGGCGAAGTGGGCTTCGGCTGCGGCGAGCGCTTCACGGGATTCCGTCCAGCGGATGAAGAGGATCGAGGCTTCCGCCGCACGGATTTCGGAAGAGAGGTTGCGGTAACGCGAGGCCTGGCGGGACTGCCGGCGCAGGTTTTCCAGCTGGCTGTCGATCTGGACGAGCACGTCCTCCAGCCGTTCCAGGTTCTGTTCGGCGGCGCGCAGGCGGATCTCGGCCTCGTGACGGCGCGAATGGAGGCCCGAAATACCGGCGGCTTCTTCCAGGATCTGACGGCGGGAGGTGGGCTTGGCGGCGATCAGTTCGCCGATCTGGCCCTGGCGCACCATGGCGGGTGAACGGGCGCCGGTGGAGGCATCCGCAAAGAGCAGCTGCACGTCTCGGGCACGCACGTCCTTGGCGTTGATCTTGTAGTTGGAGCCCTGCTCGCGCTCGATGCGGCGGCTGACCTCAAGCGCATCGGCATCGTTGAAGGCGGCGGGCGCGGTGCGGTCCTGATTCTCCAGGTAAAGCGTGACCTCGGCGGTGTTGCGCGCCGGGCGGTTGAGGCTGCCGGAAAAGATCACGTCGTCCATGCCGGACGCACGCATGTTCTTGTAGGAATTTTCCCCCATCACCCAGCGCAGGGCCTCGACAAGGTTGGACTTGCCGCAGCCATTCGGCCCGACCACGCCGGTCAGGCCGTTGCCGATGATGAATTCCATCGGTTCGACGAAGGATTTGAAGCCGACGATGCGGAGCTTGGAAAACTTCATCGGTGCCCGTGCCTCCCGGACACGGGCGCGGAGAGATCAAGGCCCGGAGCGTATGAGGCTCCGGCCGCCGGCGGCAATACCGCCGGCTTAGAGCTGTGCCTCAATGAGCTTGCCCATCTCTTCAATCGAAAGCGCCCCCGAGTGCTTTTCGCCGTTGATGAAGAATGTCGGCGTGGAGTTTACACCGAACTCTCCCGCGCCACGGTTCTTCACCGCTTCAATGGCGTCGAGCAGGCCCTGGTTTGTCAAGCATTCCTCAAAGGACTCTTGTGTAAATCCGATCTGCTTGGAAAAGTCGAGCATGGATTGATACGGATTGTCGCTGAACGCCCAGGACCGCTGGTTTTCGAACATCGTGTCCACAACGTCGAAATACTTGTCCTGGGGCGCGCAGCGGGCCAGCATGAAACCGCCGGAGGCGACTGGATCGAGCGGAAATTCGCGGAAAATGAAGCGGACCTTTCCGGTGTCGATATAGTCGGTTTTCAGCTTCGGATAGGTGTTCTTGTGGAAACTGGCGCAATGACCGCAGGTCATGGAGGCATATTCGACGATCGTCACCGGAGCGTTCTCGTCGCCGAGGATCTTGTCGCCGAGGGGGCCCGGCTTCAGCAGCTCTTCCTGATCGACTGTCTCGGCAAGGGCGAATCCGGTGCCGGCAAGGCCGAAGACGGCAGTCGCCAGGGCCGTGGTTTTGAGAAACTGTCTGCGGGTCTGTGTCACGAAGATCGTCCTGTCAAAAAAATCAATCTCCGCACCGTAAGATGCGGAACGAACGGGCATCCCGAGCGGATGTCCGGTGTATCGAATTCGTACGTTGGCTCGTCTTATCTGCCTTCAGCTGAATGCAGGATGAACCGGCTTGCTGTCCTCTGTGCCCTCTCGGGCACGCGGCGTCAACAAAGCTTATCAATTGTGGCAGGAACGAGGTGTCACCGAAAGGCCGGATCACAGTGTTGTTATGCCCCGCAAGCACCTCGAAAGCGCCATCCGGACAGCGGCAAGCATTAGGAAGGGGCCTCGGCATTGCGCGCGATCACCTGGGCGCCGAGCTTTTTCAAAGCCTCGCGCAGACGGTCGTTTTGGACGCCTTCCAGCTGTTCCTCGAGCTGACGCTCTTCGGAACTTGTCAGTGTGCGCAGCGGTTTCTTTCGCTCCGGCTGTTTCACCAGCACCGGCTTTTGCAGGATCTTGATGCGGCCGACGGCCCGCCAGCCATAGAAGGTGTTGATGCGTTCGATCACCTGCCCGCTGTCGTGGGACAGCATCAGCGCGGTCGCACCATCCGTGTGCACCACCAGCGTCGCCGGTTCGGGTGGATTGTCCGGATCGGAAAGGTCCGGTCGCCGCGGCCACACCAGTCGGTCAGGCTGCACTCTCGTGCCGTAGCGCTCGCCGACGATATCGGCCCAGGAGGCGATGATGTCGACCGAGGCAAAGCCGCGCTTGCGGCAGGCAGGCGTCATCGCCTTGCCGACAAGATCGGCAAGCAGTTTCGCGTCCTTTAAAGCGTGCACGGACGACGCGTGCACGGGATTTGCCTTTATCGTGCTAATGGCCTACCTCCTCATCCGGCAACCGGATCCGCCACAGGCCGATCGGTTCCAGGATCAAGGTGTTGTGTCCCAATAGAATACGACAAAATGACGACGAATACTTTCGCCAAGCCTGCCGTCCTGCCTTTATCACCCAAGTTGTCCCCAGGCTATCCAACGGCGGCGACTAGAAATCAACTCCACCCGGTCAGCTGATCTCATGGCTTCTGCTTCCCCTGCACGAATGCTTCTCGACTGGTACGACCGCCATGCAAGACGTCTGCCCTGGCGGGTAGCACCGGAAGACCGGAAACTTGGCGAAGTGCCCGACCCTTACAGGATCTGGCTGTCGGAAGTCATGCTGCAGCAGACCACGGTGGCGGCGGTCAGGGATTACTTCGAGAAATTCACACGGGCCTGGCCGACGGTCGACGATCTGGCCGCGGCGAATGACGAAGACGTCATGAAGGCCTGGGCGGGGCTCGGATACTATTCGCGGGCGCGGAACCTCAAGAAATGCGCCGAGACGATTGTCCGCGATCATGAGGGTCGCTTTCCGGAGCAGGAAGATGCCCTCCTGAGGCTGCCCGGCATCGGCCCCTATACGGCCGCCGCCATTGCGACCATCGCCTTCGACAGGCACGCGGCGGTGGTTGACGGCAACGTGGAGCGGGTGCTGACGCGGCTCTACGAAATCGAGACCCCGCTCCCTGACGCGAAGCCCGAGATCAAGGCCCGGATGGCGGAGTTGACGCCGCAGGAACGGCCCGGCGATTTCGCCCAGGCCGTGATGGATCTTGGCGCCACGATCTGCACGCCGAAACGTCCTGCCTGCGCGCTCTGCCCCTGGCGGTCACATTGCAAGGCGCATGTCTCCGGGCTGGCGGAAACCCTGCCGCGCAAGGCGGCGAAAAAGGAAAAGCCGACGCGTCTTGGCGCTGCCTTCGTGGCCGTCGACCCGGCGACCGGTGCGGTGCTGCTCCGCCGCAGGCCGCCGCAAGGTCTCCTCGGCGGCATGACGGAGGTGCCGGGCACAGTCTGGTCGGAAGATTTCGTCAGCGACACGGCGCTTGCCGAAGCCCCGTTTGCCGGCGAGTGGAAGCAGCGCCCGGCGGAAGTCAGGCACACATTCACCCACTTCCATCTGAGGCTCACGGTCTATCGCGCCGATTTTGCCCGACCCAATATCCCGGCGCTCACCGGCAGCTGGTGGTCGCCCAGGGAAACGCTTGAAAACGAAGCACTTCCGACAGTGATGCGCAAGGTTCTTGCCGCGGCGTTAGATTGACGCCGAAAATAGTTGTTTCCAGCTCAAAAATAACAGTTGCGGTTTCCCCCGTTTGGATGTTGAAGAGCGCACCCATTTCGCGGATCGAAACCCCGATGTTCACCTACTGCCATGACGCGCTCTTTTCCAAAAAGGACTGCGACGAAATCATCCGGCTGAGCCGGTCCGAAACCCAGGACACGGGCGGCCTTGTCGGCGGCAAACAACAAGGCGACATCCGCCGTGCCAGGATCAGCTGGCTCGATGACGAGGGCCCGGCAGGCTGGGTGCTTGACCGGGTGATGGACGCCGTCGCCAGGGCCAACCGGGAAGCCTTTGATTTCAACATCACCGATTTCCGGGAAAAACTTCAGGTGGCGGTCTATGACGAAAGCGAGGAAGGCCATTACGACTGGCATTCCGATGTCGGCGAAGGCCCAATCGCCCAGTTCCGTAAGGCAACGATCGTCACTCAGCTCTCGCCTTCCGACACCTATGAGGGCGGCGCGCTGGAGATCAGCCTCGGCCACAAGGTCATGACCGCCTCGCGTGACCAGGGCAGCGCGACGCTCTTTGCCAGTTTCATGTTGCACCGGGTCGTTCCGGTGACCAGGGGCACCCGCTATTCCCTCACCTGCTGGAGCCACGGGCCCCGGTTCAGATGAACAACCTGCGCGTTCGGATTGAGCAAGTGCAAGCAAGACTTCCGGTGGGTTCGTACATCGCTTGAACAGACACCCAGACCGGTGGCGCACGTCATAATCTCGTTACTGGATCACCGTGCACGCCGTTGAAAGTCGAAAAACACCTTTTCCTCATCCACCGGTCTCCGCGCTCCGTAAGCATCGCAACACAGGCGATAAACAACCTCTTGATCTTGCGCGGGAAAATCGTTTTCCCCGAATGATCCCCCTTTGCCTGTGTCAACCGAGTGGGAGTGACAGATGAAATTGCTACACAAACTGATCTTCGCGCTTGCGATCGCCCTGCCGCTCAGCGCAGCCAAGGCCGCGGACAAGGATATCGTCGACACGGCCGTCGGTGCCGGATCGTTCAACACCTTGGTCGCTGCGGTGCAGGCCGCCGGCCTCGTGGATACTTTGAAGGGCGAAGGGCCTTTCACGGTCTTCGCACCGACAGACGAAGCTTTCGCCAAACTGCCGGAGGGCACCGTCGACAACTTACTGAAGCCTGAAAACAAGGACCAGCTGGTGGCGATCCTCACCTATCACGTCGTGCCTGGCAAGGTGATGTCCGCTGATATTGCCGGCAAGAAAGCCGACGTCGCCTCCGTTGAGGGCAGCGAAATCTCCATAGATGCCACGGACGGCGTCAAGGTGGACGATGCCACTGTGGTGACGGCCGATATCGAGGCGACCAACGGCGTCATTCACGTGATCGACGCGGTGATCATGCCGAACTGATCAATCGCCGGGCACACCCGCCCTCCACTGTGCCCGCCTGTGGCGCGGTCTCCGGCCGGAGACCGCGCCATTGGTTTTGCGAATGCAGGCAATTGGTCCAACGCAGGCTCTCTCTCCTGACGTCAAATCCGCAGTCGGGGATTTCCGCCCCTTGTAAATTCCGATGCTCAATGGAAACTGGAGACCATCTGATTTGCAGTCGGGAAAGTCCGGGCGGACACTGGACAAGAAAACTAGAATAATTCTAAGGTGCAGGCATATTCGCTAAGGAGGCCTTGTCATGAAGGGCAATGAAAAAGTTATTGAACGTCTCAACGAAGCTCTCTTTCTGGAGCTTGGCGCGATCAACCAGTACTGGCTTCACTACCGCCTGCTGAGCGACTGGGGCTTCACCAAGCTCGCCAAGAAGGAGCGCGAGGAATCGATCGAGGAAATGCACCATGCCGACAAGCTGGTCGACCGGATCATCTTCCTCGAAGGGCACCCGAACATGCAGAAGGTCTCACCGCTGCGCATCGGTCAGAACATCAAGGAAGTGCTGGAATCCGATCTTGCAGGAGAATATGACGCCCGCGCCTCTTACTCCAAGTCCCGCGACATCTGCCGCGAGGAAGGCGATTACGTCTCCATGAAACTGTTCGAAGAGCTGCTCACGGACGAGGAAGGTCATATCGACTTCCTCGAAACCCAGCTCGACCTTCTGGCCAAGATCGGCGAGGAGCGCTACGGCCTGCTGAACGCAGCTTCCGCCGACGAAGCCGAATAAGTAAAATCGTCCGACTGTGGGACAACGAAATGCCCGGGGCCGGACAGCCCCGGGTTTTTCAAATCATGGCAGCGATTATTGAAACGCCGTTTCCGCAAAGCTTCTGAGCTTGCGGGAATGAAGCCGCTCGGCGGTCATGTCGCGCATTTTTTCCATGGCCCTGATGCCGATCTGCAGATGCTGGGCCACCTGGCGCTTGTAGAAATCCGTCGCCATGCCGGGCAGCTTCAACTCGCCGTGGAGCGGCTTGTCGGAGATGCACAGCAGCGTCCCGTAGGGAACGCGGAAGCGGAAGCCATTGGCGGCGATGGTCGCCGATTCCATGTCAAGGGCCACGGCACGGGACTGCGAGAACCGCTTGACCAGCTCCGGCTGATCCCAAAGCTCCCAGTTGCGGTTGTCGAGCGAGACCACCGTGCCGGTGCGCATGACCCGCTTCAGGTCGTATCCGTCGATGCCGGTGATTTCGGCGACCGCGTCTTCCAGGGCCACCTGCACCTCCGCCAGCGGAGGGATCGGGACCCAGATCGGCAGATCCTGGTTGAGCACGTTGTCTTCGCGCACATAGCCGTGGGCGAGAACGTAATCGCCGAGGGTCTGGCTGTTGCGGAGGCCCGCGCAGTGGCCGAGCATCAGCCACACATGCGGGCGCAGCACCGCGATATGGTCGGTGATCGTCTTGGCGTTGGAGGGACCGACGCCGATATTGACCATGGTAATACCGCTGCCGTCGGCGCGCTTCAGGTGATATGCCGGCATCTGCGGCAGCTTCGTGAGCTCTTCCGCGTTCGCCTCTCGCTGTCCCGCCTCGATGACGATGTTCCCGGGCGAGACGAAGGCCTCGTAGCCGCTTTCCGGCAGCAGCAGCAATTCCTTCGACATGCGGCAGAATTCGTCGATATAGAACTGGTAGTTGGTGAAAAGGACGTAGTTCTGAAAGTGCTCGGCCTTGGTGGCCGTGTAATGCTGCAGGCGATGCAGGGAATAATCGACCCTCGGCGCGGTGAAGGAGGCGAGCGGCATGACGCCATCGGCCGGATCATAGGTGCCGTTGGCGATCGAATCGTCCATCACCGTCAGATCCGGCAGGTCGAACATGTCGGCGAGCGGCCGGTCCAGATTGGCCGCCGCCGCGCCGCCTTCCACATGGGTCCCGTCGTAAAAGGCAAAGTGCAGCGGGATCGGCATGTCGCTGTCGCCGATCTGGATCGGTACATCGTGGTTGCGGATGAGCAGCGAAAGCTGGGTTTCCAGGTAATTGCGGAAAAGATCGGGCCGCGTGATCGTGGTGCCGTGGGTGCCCGGACGGGAGACGAAGCCATAGGACAGGCGGCTGTCGAGACGCACATGGCTGTCGGTGACGATGCGAACCTGCGGATAAAAGGCGCGCACGCGTCCGTCGATCGCCTTGCCCTCCAGAAGATCCTGAAAATGCTTGCGCAGAAATGCCGTGTTGGCCTCGAAGATCTCGATCAGCCGGTCGACCGCCTTTTTGGCGTCACTAAACACTTCAAGCGGGTGGGAGGGCGCAAGCCGAATCCGGCGGGCCGCCTGATGAAAAATATTCCTGCTGGAACTGGACATGAACCGTCTCCTTATTCTTGTTATGGGCTCACAGTCCCGCTAACGCTGCCTTTGGTCAATAGATCCGGCAGCAGATTCTGAATTTTTTTTCGCAAAGAGAAAATTTCTGCACTCATGCGATTTGACCTTCCATGATGCGCCGTGAAAAGGTCGCCGTTCCGGTGGTCTTTCCGGGCCTCAAGCGGACTTTCCGAACGCTCAGGGACCCGGTAAAGTCCTTGAAAATTTTGACCAGGAGCTTCCCATGAACAAGACCGTCCTGACCCTCGCGGCCACCGCTTTCGCCCTGGCTGTCGCCGGATCTGCCGCCCAAGCCTCCGACCTGCCGGATCTCGGCGGCAAGGAAATCGTGATCGCGTCTGAAAACACCTATCCGCCGCTGCAATTCGTCGATCCGAAGTCGGGCGAGGCGATCGGCTGGGAATATGACGCCATTGCCGAGATCGCCAAGCGGCTGAACCTCAAGGTGACCTACCAGAACACCAGCTGGGACGCGATGATCCCGGCCATCTCCGCCGGCGAATACGACCTTGCCATGAACGGCATCACCATCCGCGCCGACCGGGCTGAACAGGTTGCCTTTTCCGATCCCTACATGCGCTCTGAAATGTTCATGCTTGTGCGCGCCGACGAGGACCGTTTCACCGATGCAAAGGGTTTTGCGGAAAACACGGATTTCCTCGCCGGCGCCCAGCCGGGCACGACACCCTTCTACGTGACCGTCTATGAGGTGCTCGACGGCGACGAAGCCAATCCGCGCATCAAGCTCTTCGAAACCTTCGGTGCCGCCGTACAGGCCTTGAAGACAGGCGACGTCGACCTGGTGCTGACCGACAGCACCGGCGGCCAGGGCTATGTCGCCACAAACCCGGACACGTTCAAGCTCATCGGCGATCCCATGGGGTCGGAAGATTTCGGCTTCATCTTTCCGAAGGGCTCCGAGCTGATCGAGCCGTTCAATGCGGCGATCGCCAGCATGCGCGAGGACGGCACGCTGGACGCCCTCAACAAGAAGTGGTTCTTCGACTACAAGGTCGCCCAGTAAGGCGCCCTGCCCCGGTCTGGCGCCGGGGCGGCTGGACTTTCCGGCTTCTGGCCGCTATCCGGGCACCTTGCGCGGAGAGCGGCCGTTTTCGTTTCCGCTGAAGCCAGAGACCGCACCATTGCAGCTCCGGAGAGCAAGACCGCCCATGTTCGCCAAGAAAAACCCGTCCGGCACGCCGCAGCCCGATTTTCCCTACTGGCTTGTGGCCGCCTGCGCGGTGGGCGCCTTCCTGCTCTTCCAGATCGCCACCAACGACATCTACAGCCAGGTCATGGCAACGGTGTCGCGCGGCATCTGGCTGACCATCTTCGTGACGCTGCTTGCCTTTTTCCTCGCCTCACTCCTGGGCCTTCTGCTGGCGCTCGCCTCCCTTTCCGGGTCCATCATTCTTCGCCAGTTCGCCCGGTTCTATATCGAGATCGTGCGCGGACTGCCGATCATCGTGCTTTTGCTCTATATCGCGTTTGTCGCCACGCCCCTGACGATCGAAGGCATCAACCTGATCCTGGAACACCTGGGGCTGGAGAGCATGCGCACGCGGGACTTTCCCCTGCTCTGGCGCGCCGTGCTGGCTCTGACCATCGGTTATTCGGCCTTCATTGCGGAAGTGTTCCGGGCCGGTATACAGGCTGTCGACAAGGGACAGATAGAGGCGGCCGAGGCGCTCGGCATGAACGGCTGGCTGCGCTTCCGCCTGATCATCTTTCCGCAGGCACTGAAAACCATCCTGCCGCCGCTCGGCAACGATTTCGTCGCCCTGATCAAGGACTCCTCACTGGTTTCCGTCCTCGGCGTCGCCGACATCACCCAGCTCGGCAAGGTCTATGCCGCAGGCTCCTTCCGCTATTTCGAGACCTATAACGTCGTCGCGCTGATCTACCTGATGATGACGATCACCCTTTCGCTTGCCCTGCGCAAATTTGAACGGACAAAACAAATCCAGGAGCGGTAAGGTCTCATCCGGGGGGCTTTCCGTACTAACTCTACCTCATCCTGAGGAGGGCCGTGAGGCCCGTCTCGAAGGATGGGCGGCACACGCTTGACCAAGCTGCCCATCCTTCGAGACGGCGCTTCGCGCCTCCTCAGGATGAGGGGGAAAGCAGGAGAGGCGGCAGGCAAGACGTCGGAGACTGAAATGCGTTCCTTTGAAGAGATCGAAGCCCTGGCGGCTGAGAAGAAAGGCGGGCCGGACCGGCTCGCAGCGCTGCTTGCCGAACACAATCCGCCGAAAACGCAAGCGGAGCTGGAAAGGATCGGCGACGACCGCTGGCTGTCCATGTTCACCAGGTGCGTCTTCCAGGCAGGCTTCAGCTGGAAGGTGATCGACCAGAAATGGCCGGGCTTCGAAGAGGCCTTCGAAGGCTTCGACGTCGCCCGCCTCGCCTTCCTGCCGGACGAGGCCTTCGAGGCGCTCCTGAAGGACACGCGCATCGTGCGCAACGGTGCGAAGATCAAGTCCGTGCAGGAAAACGCGATATTCCTCAAGGATCTCGCCGCCGAACACGGCAGCGCGGCCCGTTTCTTCGCGCACTATCCGCCCAGCGACCAGGTTGGGCTGATGGATATTCTGAAGAAGCGCGGCAGCCGGCTCGGCGGCAATACGGGTCAAATCGCGCTGCGCTTCATGGGCAAGGAAAGCTTCATTCTCTCCGGCGATGTGGTTAACGCCCTTATCCGCGAAAATGTCATTGAGAAGGACGCCATGTCGAAAAAAAATCTGGCGGCGATCCAGGCAGCCTTTAACGATTGGAACGCAACTTCCGGTCGTCCCCTGAACGAAATCAGCAGAATTCTGGCCTTTTCGGTGGGTCCCCGCCATTAACCTCTCATTCAGCTTTTACGATTGTAAACAAAGCATTGATTCAAAGGCAATTTTTGTTTTGCGCGCTTAACCGCTGATTTACCAAACCCGGTAACCATGACACTTGAAATTGCGTGAGGTATTGCGTCGCAATGAGTGTACTGCGTACCGGGGTGTCCTTCGGGGCACCCCGTCAATCGAACCAAACGGAAGCCGGGGCTTCCTGGCTCAACACGATCCTGAAGGGCGACTGCGTGGCCGCCCTTGAGAAGCTGCCGTCCCGCTCGGTGGACCTGGTCTTCGCGGATCCGCCCTATAACCTGCAACTGGGCGGCGACCTGCACCGGCCGGACCAGTCGAAGGTGGATGCCTGCGACGATCACTGGGACCAGTTCGAGAGCTTCGAGGCCTATGACGCCTTCACCCGTGCCTGGCTGCTTGCCGTGCGCCGGGTAATGAAGGCGGACGGTTCGCTCTACGTGATCGGCTCCTATCACAACATCTTCCGCGTCGGCGCGATCCTGCAGGATCTCGGCTTCTGGATCATGAACGACATCGTCTGGCTGAAGTCCAATCCGATGCCGAATTTCCGCGGCAAGCGCTTCACCAATGCGCACGAGACCATGATCTGGGCGGTGAAGTCGAAGGATGCCAAGCCGACCTTCAACTACGATGCGCTGAAGGCCTTCAACGAGGACCTGCAGATGCGTTCCGACTGGCACCTGCCGCTGTGCACCGGTACCGAGCGGCTGAAGGACAAGAACGGCCAGAAGGTGCATCCGACGCAGAAGCCGGAAGCCCTGCTCTACCGGGTGCTGACCGCTTCGTCCAAGCCGGGCGACGTTGTGCTCGACCCGTTCTTCGGCACCGGCACCACCGGCGCTGTCGCCAGGAAGCTCGGCCGGCATTATGTCGGCGTGGAGCGCGAGCAGGACTATATCGACGCTGCCACCGCCCGCATCGAGGCCATCGTGCCGGGCGATACGCAAGCGCTGGAGATGCAGCAGGGCAAGCGCGCCCAGAAACGCATTCCGTTCGGCACGCTGCTCGAAAGCGGCCTGTTGCAGCCGGGCACCGAACTCAGCTGTCCCAAAGGCAAGCATCTGGCCGTAGTGCGCGCCGACGGGTCGCTGAAATCCGGTGACCATACCGGCTCGATCCACAAGGTCGGCGCCCTCGTCCAGGGACAGGAAGCCTGTAACGGCTGGACCTTCTGGCACATCAGGGACGGCTCCAAAACGTCCCCGATCGACGAATTGCGCAAGGAAATCAGATCCCGCCTGCAGGCATAAGCAGGCACCGGGCGTTACACCCGCGCCCACCCAAGAAGCGACCTTCGCGTTCCCCGCGAGACCTGACTTCAGCCCCGTCACCCAGAAAGGGAGACGGGGTTTTTTCTTGTCCGGCAACGTGGCGGTGCTGACTTGTTGCGGCCCAAGATCGAGCACCGCCGTTCGATCCGCCACGCCTGGGGGCACTGCGAAACGATGACGCCGGGAGAGGCAAAAGCCGCGCCCCCTGCCGAGTGATCCGTGGCCGCCAACGCGAACGCTTGAAATCCGAGGCCGGTCAAGCCATCCTGCCGGCGGTTACACGTTCTCGGGAGGAGCGGACCGGCAGACCGCACCGGCAACCGGGCGGGTGGCGGTCATGTTTGCGGCCATGAAGGATCATGTCGAAACAGTTCTGCAGACCGTGCAGTCGGGATCGGCCCCCGCGCTGTCCCGGATTGCGGCTTCGTGGCGTCGGTCGATGGACAAGCATGGCCTCGACCCGGCGGCGCGCGGCGCACCGGAGCGGATGGACGACGACCAGTTGCACCGGCGGCGCGAAGAGACCGGCGCCTTCCTGAGGATCGCCGCGCCGAAGCTCGATCAGTTGTTCGGCCTCGTCGGCCAGTCGGGCTGCACGGTTCTCCTGACCGATGCGGAGGGCGTCGTTCTGGACCAGCGGTCCATGGCCGCCGATGCGCCCATCTTCCGGGACTGGGGCCTGTGGCAGGGAACGAACTGGAGCGAAGCCTCCGTCGGCACCAACGGCATCGGCACCTGCCTTGCCGAGGAGCGCAACGTGATCGTGCACGGGCAGGAGCATTTCCTGGCGCGAAATGTCGGCATGAGCTGCATGGATGCGCCGATTTACGGGCCGGACGGACACCTTGCCGGAGCGCTGGACGTCTCTTCGGCCCGCTCCGACCAGACCGAAGCCTTCAACCGGCTGATCGCCGCCATGGTCGCCCAGACGGCGCGCCAGATCGAGGTGGAGACCTTCCGCGCCGCCTTCCCTTCCGCACGTATCGTCGTTGCCGACCATGAAACCTCCGACACGGCGATGCTGCTGGCGGTCGACGCCGACGACATCGTGCTGGGCGCCACCCGCGCAGCGCGCAAGGTCTTCGGCCTCGGCGCGACGGGACCGATCCGGCCGATGCCCGCCTCGGACCTCCTCGGCCGCGAGGACGGACCGCATGGTTTCGAAAAGGCCGAGCGGGCTGCCGTCATGCGGGCGCTCGCGCGGGCCGGCGGCAACGTTTCCGAAGCCGCGCGCGCGCTCGGCATCGGCCGGGCAACCCTTTACCGGCGAATGAAACGGCTGAACATAGACTGATATCCCGGCTGACCTGTCTCAGAACTGAGACACATGCGGACAGTGGTCCGCACTCCCCCGCTACCGTTCACCTGAGTCCTTCGGCACAGTCTGCGCATCCCCGGTGGAGGACCGGGCCTAGTGGAGGAACTCAGATGAACCAGATGCCAAGCTTTGCGGTCGACACCAGGTCGCCGTTCAAATCCCGCTACGACAATTTCATCGGCGGCAAGTTCGTCGCACCGGTGAACGGCCGTTATTTCTCGAACATCACGCCCATCACCGGTCAAAGCGTCTGCGAAGTCGCACGCTCCGATGCGGCCGACGTCGAACTGGCGCTGGATGCGGCGCATGCCGCCAAGGATGGCTGGGGCCGGACCCCGGCGGCGGAACGCGCCAATGTCCTGTTGAAGATCGCCGACGTCATGGAGCAGAATCTCGATATCCTGGCCAAGGCCGAGACCTGGGACAACGGCAAGCCGATCCGCGAGACGACCGCGGCGGACATACCGCTTTCCGTCGATCATTTCCGCTATTTCGCCGGTGTGCTGCGCGGCCAGGAAGGCACCATGTCGGAGATCGACGCCGACACCGTCGCCTATCACTTCCACGAGCCGCTCGGCGTCGTCGGCCAGATCATCCCCTGGAACTTCTCCATCCTGATGGCTGCCTGGAAGCTGGCACCGGCGCTCGCAGCCGGCAACTGCATTGTCCTGAAACCCGCGGAACAGACCCCGGCGGCAATCATGGTGCTGGCGGAGCTCATCGGCGATCTCCTGCCCGCCGGTGTTCTCAACATCGTCAACGGCTATGGCGCCGAGGTCGGTGCGCCGCTGGCCAAGTCCAACCGCATTGCCAAGATCGCCTTCACCGGTTCCACCCAGACCGGCCGCATGATCATGCAGTATGCGACCGAGAACCTGATCCCGGTCACGCTGGAGCTGGGCGGCAAGTCGCCGAACATCTTCTTCTCCGACGTGATGCGCGAGGACGATGCGTTCCTGGACAAGGCCATAGAGGGCTTCGTTCTGTTCGCCTTCAACCAGGGCGAGGTCTGCACCTGCCCGAGCCGTGCCCTGATCCAGGAAGACATCTACGAAGCCTTCATCGAACGGGCGATCGCACGCGTCAAGGCCATCAAGCAGGGTGATCCGCGGTCGCTCGAGACCATGGTCGGCGCCCAGGCGAGCCGCGAGCAGCAGGACAAGATCCTCTCCTACCTCACCATCGGCGTGGAAGAAGGGGCGGAAGTCCTGTGCGGCGGCAGCGAGGCGAAATTCGACGGCGACCTGTCGGAGGGTTTTTACATCCAGCCGACGATCCTGAAGGGTCACAACAAGATGCGGGTCTTCCAGGAGGAGATCTTCGGCCCGGTCGTCTCCGTCACCACTTTCAAGGACGAGGCGGAAGCGCTGGCGATTGCCAACGACACCATGTACGGCCTCGGCGCCGGCGTCTGGTCGCGCGATGCCAACCGCTGCTATCGCTTCGGCCGCGCCATCGAGGCTGGCCGCGTGTGGGTCAACAACTATCACGCCTATCCGGCCCACGCGGCCTTCGGTGGTTACAAGCAGTCCGGAATAGGCCGCGAAACGCACAAGATGATGCTGGACCACTACCAGCAGACCAAGAACATGCTGGTCAGCTACAACCCGAACAAGCTCGGGTTCTTCTAAGACGCTGCCGGCATTAACCGATCTGGTGCCGGCAGTTGCGCGGGGCGGTCTTGAAAGAGGCCGCCCTGTTTGCGTCGGCATTGCCGGCTGATCAAAACCCCAGCCAACGGCCCAGGGCGTAGCGGCGCGTCAGGAAATAGAGGCCGAGCGGGCCGGCCAGACCCACCGCGATACCGCTGCTCAAATGTATGGCGACGTCGGTGACACCCGCGCTCAGAAGCAACTCCCGCAGCACGGCGGAGAAGATCGTGTGACTGACGAAGATCGCCATCGAGGCAACGCCCAGCACCGCCGCCATGCGCACCAGCCGCTCGTCCGAGAGCCGGGAAAAGACGGCCAGAACACAGCAGCTCAGGACAAGCGCCAGGCCGGTCTGGGCGAGCAAGCCGGCGGCAGCGATTTCCGGCTCCAGCCAGATCAGCACACAGAACGTTGCCGCCGGCAACAGAACCGGAATGGGCGGCAAGCGGTTCATTAGTTGCCCCAACAACATGCCGATGGTGAAATAGGGCAATGCGATCACGAGCCCCTCGGCCCAGGGGACCGCCTCGTACAGCACGTTTTGCAGAAGCAGCAGCAAGACGGATACGCCGAGGGCCGACACGGCGAAGCAGCGGGTGGTCACAATCGCCAGGAGCGGTTTTGCGGTCAAAAGCAGCAATTGCACCAGGAAAAGCGCCCAGAGAAACCAAAAATGCCACTGGCCCGGGAACGGCAGGATCAGAAGGTGGGTGAAATCCGCGGGCCGGCCGGCCAGAAGATCCGCCGTGAGCTTCAGGCCCGCGAAGATGTAGGTCCACAGCACCAGCGGGTAGATCAGCCTGAAACATTTGCTCCACAGGAAATCATGGGTCGATTGCTTTTGCAGCTGAGGCAGAAAGAACAGGCCGGAAATCATGAAGAACAACGGCATGTGGAAGGAATAGATGCGCTGATCGATGGTCGAGAACACCACCGGATCGATGAGGCCCGCCGCGTCCACTCCGCGCAGAGAGTGGCCGATCACGACCAGGAAAATGCCAAAACCCTTGGCGGCATCGACCCATGGCATTCTCTGGGAAACGTCAGACATCACAGCCTGCTGAAAAGACTAACAATTCGTTAAATTGCACTTATTCGCAATTAATTCGAAATCCCGGCGAACACAAAGCAAATCTTTCATTTTCCGAAACTCTTATTGAAAACGGTTAATTCCCTGGCGGGAAGGATTCCGCCCCAAACTTCCCAGGCGGAAGACTTCGGCTCCGGCTGCTTCCGTATGGTCGGACCGGTGCCGGGCAAAAGGCTGAGGCACTCCGGCTATTCCGCGGCCTCGGCCTGTTCATCGGCGTTGAAATCTTGCCGCAGCTTCAGCTTGTGTCCGACCTCGACGATGGCTTCGAGCGCCGGGATCAGTTCCTGACCCAGATCCGTCAGTTCGTATTCCACCGAAGGCGGCGAGGTCGGCCGGACATGGCGAAGCAGAACGCCGCGTTGCTCCAGCTCCGACAGGCGAGCGGACAGGACCTTTCCGGAGACTGGCGGGATATCGATCTTCAGTTCGTTGAAGCGTCGTGGACCGGCCCTGAGGCTCCAGATGACGTTCGGTGCCCACGCCCCGGAGATGACCTGCATGCACTGTGTCAGACTGCAGACCTGCGGCGGCTTGGGGCTCAGATTCTTGCGCACTTTCAAAGACATGATCACACCGGTTTCTGAATGGTTCCTGGCCGGTTTCAAGGTGACGTCGGGCTCATAAGGTTTCCGGCCGGTAACCCGAGAATAGTAGTTACCAATAGAAACCTGCTTGTCAATGGAAACTGGAATAGACACCTTCCGGGCATCGACACCAAAGATGGAGCCAATCGATGAAACTGTTCTACAAGCCCGGCGCCTGTTCCATGGCCGCGCACCTCGTTCTCAACGAAGCGGGAGCCTCCTTCAGCCTGGAAAAAGTGGACACCGCTGCCGGCCTGACGGAAACCGGCGAAGCCTATTCGAAGACGAATCCGCGCGGCTATGTACCGGCGCTTCAGTTCGAAAACGGTGACGTGCTGACCGAAAGCGTCGCCATCCTGCACTGGCTTGGAGAAACCTTTCCGCAGGTTGCCTCGTCTTCGGACGGTCAGCCGCTGGACCGGTACCGGCTTCTGGAGCTCCTGAGCTTCCTGGCGGCCGAACTCCACAAGGCCTTCGGACCGTTCTTTTCCGGCAAGGAGTTTTCCGAAGCGGAGAAGACAGCGAACCTTGCCAAGCTCAACTCCCGGATCGACCAGTTCGACGCACTGCTTTCGAAGGGCGGCGACTTCCTCCTCGGCGATACGTTCTCGATCGCGGATGCCTATGCGTTTACCGTCCTCAACTGGACCAATTTCATCGGCGTTTCACTCGACGCCTGGCCCAGGACACAAGCCTATGTCGCGCGCATCGCTTCCCGTCCGGCGACGCTGAAGACGCTTGCCGAAGAGGGTCTGGCGGCATGAGCGAAGAACACGGCATTCTGAAAGAGGTCATTTCCGACTATTTCGATGCGCTTTATCACTGCGACACGGAGCTCCTGCAGAAAGTGTTTCATCCGAAAGCCATCTACGCGACGGCGGATGAAACGCCCCTGCTCTACCGGACCATGGCCGAATATGTGCCTGTCGTCGCCGCCCGCCAGTCGCCGGCTTCGCGCGGCGAAGCGAGACAGGACGCCATCGACGAGATCCAGTTTGCCGGCAAAAACGCGGCGTTCGCCCGTGTGCGCTGTTCGATCGGCGACAAGGACTTCACCGATTTCCTGACCTTCGTCCGCGACGGCGGCCGCTGGCAGATCATGGCGAAGGTCTTTGAAATCAGACCCCGTACGGAAGGAGCCTGACATGCCCTATGTCAACATCCAGGTGACCCGTGAAGGCGTCACGCCCGCGCAGAAGGCAAAGCTGATCAAGGGCACGACCGATCTGCTGGTCGATGTTCTCGGCAAGAACCCCTCGACCACCTTCGTGGTGATCGAGGAGGTGGAGATGGAAAACTGGGGGGTCGGCGGATTGCCCGTGGAAGAGTACCGGGCGAAGATGCAGTCAGCACGGAGCTGAGCAAAACTGGAGAAGCCGGGCTTACCCCCGGCTTTTCTGCTTTTTGCATTGATTGCTGGCGAACGTTTCCGAACGATATTCTCGAAGGGCCAAAACCATCACTTGCTCCCCTCTCCCCCTTGCGGGGGAGATGTCTCCGGCAAGAGACAGAGGGGGTGTCAGCCTGTCGGCAACTTTCGGCATTTCCAACCAGGCTGCAAGGTTTCCCCCCTCTGGCCGGTTCCCGGACATCTCCCCCGCAAGGGGGGAGAGGAGGAACAGGCAGAAAGCTCAGTTCAGGTATCATATGCTTGAAGACGGTTTTTCGCTCTTTTCCATGCCCTGGGAAAGCAGGTTGTGTTCCTGACAAATCAATGCTCTGACTTGCGCATCCGAATCCGAACACATTGCGTTCTTTATGCCCCGTGTCCTCTACCAATCCATTCTCGGCGCCGCCTTCGACAGCGTTCCGGAAAAGATCCGGGAAATGCACACATTTGCCCGGGTCGCCAAGGGAACGGCCGATGTCAGCCGTGGCAGCGGATGGGCGGTCGAATTGATCTGCCGTCTCGCCAAATTGCCGGGAGCACGAACAAACGTCCCGGTCGAAACGACGTTCGAACCCATAGTGGGGGGCGAGCGCTGGACGCGGCGTTTTGACGGCCAGCCCTTCCGGACGGACATGATGGCGGGCGCCGGCGAGGCCTATCCCTGCATGCTGGAGCGGCTTGGCCCGTTCCTCTTCAAGATGCGGGTGACGGCGACCACGGAAGGTATCGATCTCACACCGGAGACAGTCTTGCTCGGTCCCCTTCCCGTGCCGTTGGCGCTCGCGCCCAGGGCAGTCG
>Ga0207773_100369_pt1 | contig 20207 bp, 18 predicted proteins | sample TtaePargueraPR_2_FD_187281 | JGI IMG/M metagenome (GOLD analysis project Ga0207773, IMG submission 187281) | Aerobic enrichment media microbial communities from Bioluminiscent Bay, La Parguera, Puerto Rico - Tt and M1 (3) (SPAdes) | ecosystem: Environmental > Aquatic > Marine > Unclassified ...
GATCATATAGGCTGCTTTTTCCTTCAGTCCTTATTATGCTCACCCAATAGACAAGCATGACCAACAGTGATGTTATCAAAAGGACCCACACCCAATACGGGTATCCGAGCTGACTATCATCATAATAGATCATCCATTGTACTCCACGGTGGCCCACTTCCCAAGGAAGCAACTTCAAGACATTTCTTAGAAAAATATTTCCTGGACTTACTTTGATTTTTAAAAACCGTTTTCCTATCGTGGCATGGTTAGGATAGTTTTCTGACATAAAAAAGTACAAAAAAATAGGTATGGTTATAGTTGAAAAGCCTGCAATCTGCAATACCATTGGATGTACTGAGGCCGGATTTATGTTCCATATATTATATATTGCACTGAAAATAGTCAGCAGGATCAGAGCATAAATCATAGCAAGGCCATAATCTATCATGCCTGCAAGAAGCCTTCTGATCAGGAGCTTTTTCATAAAATGAATTTACCCATTTTTGATGAAAATATATGAAAAAGCCTACTACCTATCTAAAATTTTATTGCAATCCTGACATCTATAATTCTCTGTGAAATAGCACAGAAAAGACATCCGAAGGAAGGAAATAATCATGGCCAAAATTCCCCGAGCATATCTAAAAACATGGGTTCTCCGCCCATTCTTGAAGGTTATTAATTCATTGCTTATACTGGGCCGATAGTCAATATAATAAGCTGAAGCCTATTTTGGGTTTTGCCAATGTTGCTCAAAAGGGTCTTGGACATCTTCCAATTCTATTTCCACTCCTCCTATCTTATCAGAAATCAGATTGTAAACAAAGCATCCAAAAGCTGTAAAAACAAAAGCTATGGCAGCATAAAGAAACGGCGCTACTATAAAAAACAAGCCCCCAAAAGGAAAATGCCCAAAGTTTATTATGGAAGAAAAAAGCCCCATAGGTATCATAAAAATGGCGATAATGATAAAATAAATAATTGCGGCAACTTTGGCAGTTTGTAGTATGCCAATCTTCTTGATTCTTTTCATGGTAATAAATTCTAACAATAATGGTTAAAAAAACGAGATGTCAAATAATCACATCCAAGCCAATATACAACTAAGAATTTATTTATACGAATAAGCAAGGAAGATTGCCCTGATTTTACTAAGCCTAATGTAATTTTTTCAATATCCTTTTCACCTGCAAATCCCCAAAGCCGTAAATACTTTCCCGCTTACAAAACTCCCTGAAAACCGGCCCAAACTCCTTGGTGCCCAAGTCACTCATGATGGTCAATAGGCTTTTCTCCGGTCGGTTATACTCCCCTTCAGGAGCCTTTCTGGCTACTTCGGCCTCCACTACTTCATACAAGAAGGAATATTTTTCCTTCAATTCATTTACGATTTCATACAGTTCACTATCATTTTTAAACAGATAGTTTTTCCAAAGACCTGAAAACCTCTTTAATTCCTCTTTGGTCACCTTTTGTCGCTTTTGAAACACCTTCTTCAGCCCCTCTTGATCAAGGGCACTGAAACCAAACATGAGATCGGTACTGGGTCTCACCAAATACACCTCTCCCAAATGATTTTGGCTATGCAAACAGTCCAAAACATACCAGCAATTGACCTGGCAAAAAAGGTCATCCTCAAACCAAAGATTGACTTCCGCCTCCCTGTGGATCCCTTTGATTTTTTCCAGTTCAGGAACTGTTTTCTCAAAATAGCTTGAAGCAGTACAGCCTTCGTATTCTTCACTGATAAATCTGGCCCTGGTTTGATAAAAGGCTTTATCCGTTTCCCCACCTACCTCACCATCTACCAAGCACTCCCTGAAAATGATCAGCTCCCCTTTTAGCTTATTTGGAAAATGAGCCTTTAAGGCATCGCCGTTAAGTATGTGATATACATTTTTCATCTTCTTAGGATTCATTGATCAGGCTTCAAGGATTTCCAATGGTCAAAAATAATATCTGGAATTTTCTGGTTACCATCCAACCTGCTCCATTGGTCACACCGTCAGCTTTCTATGTAATCTTTCTTACAGAAATATAAGGTAATAATTCTCCTCATCTTATCAGCGGTAAGAGGCTTGATTTCATATTCCATAACCTCCTTATAGGATCTTGCCTTGGCATGATCATCAGGATTAACACTTGTCGTAAGCATCACAATGGTGATTTTGGATTTTTGACGTTCGGGCAACTTTTTAAACTCCTCTAAAAACTCCCAGCCGTTCATAGCTGGCATATTGATATCCAAAAAAATAAGATTGGGATGAGGATTTCCATTTTCTTCCAGGGTATTCAAATAATCAAGGGCAGCTAAACCACTTTTTACAGCCGTTACATTTTCAGCGCAACCTAACCTTTTGATGACTATTTGATTGATAAAATTGGTAGGCTCATCATCATCTACCAGCAAAATACTGTTTAATTTGGTTTTCATATTCTGTGTTGGTTCACTTTCGAGGAATAGAAAAATAAAATGTACTACCTTCATTCACCTTTGACTCTAGCCAAACTTTCCCACCATGTAGCTCAGCTATTTTCTGACAATGAGCCAGACCAATCCCAGTTCCCGCATATTTGCTCCTTTCATGTAAGCGCTGAAAAATGATAAATATCCGCTCCTGATATTTGTCTTCAATGCCTATTCCATTATCCTTTACTGCAAACACCCATTGATTATTTTTATTTTCAGCAGTAATGGTTATTTCAGGTATCACATCTTTTCTGCGGAATTTTATACCATTGGTTATTAGGTTTTGGAAGAGCAAACGCAATTCCGTTTCATAGCCCTTCACTTTTGGCAGCTTGCCTATTTTAAAGGAAGCCTTAGATTCTTTAATATAGGAGGACAGGTCACTTTTAATATCATTAATAATTTGATTACAATCTACCACATTTAAGGTCCTGTCTCTCCCAATGCGGCTATAATCCAACAAGCCCTTGATAAGTTGCTGCATTCTTCCGGTAGCCTCAGTAATAAACTGCATGCTTTTCTTGCCAATATCATCGAAATGCTCACCATAATCAGAAGCCAAAAATTCCGTAAAACTGCATACTGTTTTTAATGGTTCCTGAAGGTCATGGGAGGCCACATAGGCAAATTGGTCAAGCTCTTTGTTCTTGGCCTGTAATTGTTGGTTAAAAGCCTCTAAGGCCTTTTGAGCTTCTTTTCTCTCGCTAATATCCCTGATCGCCGCACTGACTAGCATTCCTTCTTCGGTTTTTAGGGGACTTAAGGATATCTCCACAGGAAATTCCTCTCCATTTTTACGCAGTCCGGCCAATTCCAAACCCGCTCCCATGGGTCTTACTTTTGTATTGCTAAAATACTTACTCCGATGATCGGCATGATGGATACGAAACCGATCAGGTATCAAACATTCAATAGGCCTACCGATGAGTTCATCCTTTTCATAGCCGAAAAGGTTCTTCACCTGAGCATTTACAAAAAGTATTTTCCCTTCCTCTCCTACAACAACAATCGCATCAGGAGCTGTTTCCAATAGTGCTTGGGCTTTGGTAGCTTCCTTTTCAAAGTGGCCTATCTTTCGCATAATGGACGAGACTCCCACGATTGTATCCCCTTCATCCATTATGGGAGAATACTGCACGGAAAGAATTATAGTGGCTTGATGCTTTCCTACTTTTTCTACCAGGATGGGTTCGATAGTTTCATTTAAAAGGATCGCTTCACGGACATTATCGAAACTGAGTTTATTGTCCTCAGGCAAAAGTACTTCATGGCCTTTACCGATTAACTCATGCTCCTTATATCCAAGTAAATCACAGGCTGCCCGATTACAGTAGTTGATCACTCCGTTTAAGTTGATACAAATAATTGCATCTTTGGCATTGTCGATGATTTGGTTTTCCAAGCAGGTAATTTACGTTTATAGGTTATTAATACCGATAATGCATAATTAACAAGATATTCAAATATCTTTTCAATCCAGTTAATTTTGTTAAAAAAGTTATAAATAAGCCAGAAAATCGATTTAGGACTAAAAATAGCTTATGACTTTTTTCTGCAACCAAACAACTATTTCTTGTGGCGCAGGTCATTTTATAGGCTCCTGTTTTTCAATAATTTGGATAATATTCCAGGCTTAACATTTTGCCTTCCGAAATAGGAATAAATGACAATGCTTCCAATAGGTATTTCTCTTCAGGGAACCGAGTCGAAAAGAATTAATAATAAAGTAAATTTACCGCTTATGTGGCTGAAGAAAATTGAAAAAATGTCAATGGCTGCGAACTTTTTCTTTCTTTTGGCGTTATATTAATCGTACACGATTTAATCTTAAACGTTATACTTAGATGAAAGTAATTTATGAAGCCGAAGCCAAGGCACAAGGTGGCAGAAATGGACGTGTAAAATCTTCCGACAATGTACTTGATTTTGAAATTAGAGTGCCGAAAAGTATGGGAGGAGAAGGTGGCTCCTACACCAATCCTGAACAACTTTTTGCCGCAGGCTATTCCGCTTGTTTTGACAGTGCCCTCAATTTTGTGGCCCAAAAACAAAAAATCAAACTGGAAAATACCGAGGTCAATGCAAAAGTAGGGATTGGCCAATTGGCTGAAGGGGGCTTTGGGCTCGCTGTGGAACTCTTGGTGAAAATCCCTAACTTGCCCAAAGATGAGGCCCAAGCTTTATTGGAAGCAACCCATAAGGTTTGTCCCTACTCCAATGCCACCCGTGGCAATGTAGATGTTAAATTACAATTGGCATAATAAACATGGATCCTGAAGATCAACTAAAACTGGAAAACCAAATCTGTTTTCCCCTATATGTTTCTTCCAGGCTACTGACAAGGGCTTATCAGCCCTTGTTGGCCCAGCTGGGTATCACCTATCCCCAATACCTGGTAATGCTGGTTTTATGGGAAAAGGATGCCGTAACCGTCAGCAATATTTCTGAAAAGCTCTACCTCAACAGCAATACGCTGACGCCGCTTTTAAAACGGATGGAAAAAATGGAACTGATTACCCGTAAACGTTCTGAACTGGACGAAAGGCAGGTTTTTATCGCATTAACTGATAAGGGAAATAAAATGAAGGAGCAGGCCCAATGTATCCCTGAGCTACTGATTAATAAGATAGAACTGCCTCCCCATGAATTGGCCCAGTTTAAAAATACACTGCAGCAGTTGCTCCAAAACCTGGAGGATCCCCAATTAGATCAGGGATAATCAATTTATTATAACTTATTGGGCCCCTTGCCAACCAGTACTGAAATAAACCAGCCAAAAATAGCCAATGCCCCAAATAAAACGCTTAAAGCATAAACTATAACTTTGTAATTGATGATATAATAAATATGATTCAATTGGACCTCAATAGTTTTTGCCTCTAGTCCCGGTATAAAAGACAAAAGCACAAAGACAATAAATACGATCCCAAAATAGATATACGGTCTGTTAAAATTACTTCTGTCCATATGCAATCAATGACTTATTCAATAAACTTTTTACTTGTTGCTCTTTTGTATCCCAACACCTGAATTTCTTCCCCACTGATTTCTATTATAGAAAAACTACTATTTTCTGCCCCACTACCATCAACCATGGCATATTGTGTGATATAGTGGATACCTTCAAGTGCAGTAAACTTTTCCTCGTGAACATGTCCATGAAACGCCGCCATCACTTTTCCGGATGCTTGCATGATTTTTTGAACCTCTCCGTAATTCCTTACATGCATTTGGCTTTCCCCATGCCAATATTCAAATAGTGGATGATGGCAAAAAACGATAGCTGGAAGGGTAGTTTCTGACAAATCCTGCTTTAGCCATTCCATCTCGACTTCCGGGATATTGGCATCCTGCCAATTTGCCCCTTCTTTATAAAAATGATCCCTGCCATCTTTATGGTAATTGGCATCCAAAACCACAAAATGTACCCCTTTATGATCAAAGGAATAATAACTTTTGCCCTTAGCAATTCCAGTATTATCGATGTTTTGGAGAAACTGTTTTTTTCGGATGCTGTCTACATCGTGATTTCCCAGACAATGATATCTTGGCCCCTGAAAACCTGCATAGACTTGCTCCAAGTCTTTCAAAAACCTCAGAGTATCTTCTTCCCGCTGCTGCTCGTCCTGATCTTTAAAGTCTCCTAGGTGAATGATAAAATCTACCTTTTCCCGGTTCATCTCCGAGATAAATTCCTCCATCTTTTCTAAAGATTCCCGGTAAAAACGTGTGCCTTTTGGATCCGCCTCCGCATAATGTGAATCGGTTACCAAACCAATCCTTATGTTCTGTTTTGCAAAATCAGATGAAAAGGACGACAACCAAATCCCCCCACTAAAAAGGGCGGACATTTTCAAAAATCTCCTTCGATCGATTCGGTAGACCGTATTTTTCATTGTTTAAGATAATGGATATCCGCTTTCTTACCAGTAAGTAGATTTGATGGGGAAAATCATTATTTAAACTTAATCCCATCAAATAGAATTCCCTGAATTGAAGGGGCAGTCTTCGAAAACTGGTCCGCTTCCGCGGATTCGTGGACTCTTAATTGGTACTAGTGTCAAGTCAAGCCTAAACCTACGGGGAATCAGGTGCGTCTTTTGAGCAATCCCTGCGTTACAAAAAGCCTCACATAGCTACGGCTATGCTCGATTTTTGTGCCTTGACCTATCTCAAAATCCGCTACCACCTTACCCGTCATTCAAGCGTTGACTTGACACTAGGAGTACTGGCATAATTGCGTATATACATGATACACTTTATCCATATTCTTCAATACACTAAAAGTAATTCTTTATTTCCTCCCACCCAAAGCTCCGGTAGGGTCCACCTCGAATTTACGGGCTAATTAGCTCCTCAAAACCCTTGGTGGCTATCGCTTGCACATCAAGAGGGAAGGCAAATGCCGACTAGCCTAATTTTATCCAAATCCTAAGTCTTGCAACTAAGCGTCTCAAATCTAATTCCTCATCCGGTTAACCCGATACAAATCATCTGCTGCCTGCAATAGCTTATTCTTCAACGATGGTTTCAAATCTGGGTTTTCAGCCAAATAGCTCTCAAGCACTTGATAGGCTTCTTCTGAACCATATTGGCCTATCGTACTATTTAGCCAAGACTTGGGAAAGAAAATATCCCCGGTCCTTTGCACCTCCTCAAGTAAGTCCAAATACATTTTAAGATGTTTGATACTGCCTTCTTGGCGCAATGGATGGTTGAGATAATCCAAAGCCGTGCTCACCCAAGCTTCTTTTTCCCGATTTTTGGCTTCTTTAAAGCTTTTAGCCATTTGATCCCTTAGAGATTCATCAGCAGAAATTGCTGGCAAAAGGAATTCAAACCGTTCCCGGTCATCGGGATTGCTGATCGCTTCCCTGGTGGCCTCAATTATCTGAGCCGTTTCAGGATGCTCAAATAAAACCAACTTCATAGCCATAGCGGTAAAATCATCTTCATTCAACCGCAAGGAAGAAATGATCTCTTCTTTGCTCCAGATGCTGAAAAGCTGCTCCCGAGCACTTTCGGTATAGGCCAAAGAAGAATATAAACCAAATAGGGCTTTCTTGATATTGGGGCTTAGCTCATCATGCAGTCTCAAATAAAGGAATGCCTCCAATTCTTTTTGGTACTGATCCCTTTGTTCATCAGTCAGATAGGTCCAGAACAAATGGCTGATTTGGCCGATAATGTTCCGTACGATCAAATCCTCGTCTTCTGTGGCCAAGCCGGTTTTAAGCATTCCCAAAGTGACCAAGGGTTCCAGCTTCCCCGCCAAAGTATTTTCATAGACATTGATATAAGCTTGGACCCGTGCAACATCATCCTCTAAAGTCGGAATAGCTACCAAATCTTTTCCTTGAACCGGAAATACCCCATAGCCAAAACCATTGGAATTATAAATGATGGTTTTGGGTTCGGGAAGTCCTATGGCCTTTTCCAAGCTTACCGTTGGTTCGTTCATCTCCACAGGAAAGGCCAGTACCTCCTCATCATAAACCAATGCTACCTCAAATAGCTGGGGCCAAAAGTGATTGCCTCCGTCCTCTGCTTCTTGACTGATTTCAAAGGAGCTAATCAATCCCTTGTCATCATAGATAATTTGATCAGTAATTTCAGGCCTGCCCGTTTGGTTAACCCATACCTTACTCCATTTCTCCAAATCCACATCAGTTCCTTTGTCCAAAATCCCAATCAAGTCTGCCCAGGTGGCATTACCGTATTGGAAGGTTCTCATATATTCTTGAACTCCCATTTGGAAGGCTTGCTTGCCCATGGCAGCTTCCAGTTGCCGCATCATAATGGGCGCCTTATGGTAAATGATATTGCCATAAAGGGTTCCTGAGTATTTTAAGTTTTCCAATGGCTGTTTAATCGGGTTGGTACCTTGGGTCCTGTCCTCCCCATAAGCAGCGGGGTAGTGGCTCACCAAAAACAGTAAATCATGGTTGATATCCGGAAAAGAAGGATTGACGATTTTGTCGGCCATAAAATTGGCAAAAACCTCCTTCAACCAAACATCCTCAAACCAGGACATGGTCACCAAATCCCCAAACCACATATGAGTCGTTTCATGGGCAATCAACTTGGCCCTGCCCAAAAGTTCATTATCTGTTGCCGTACTATCCAGGAACAGGTTGGGCTCTTTGTATTGAATAGCTCCAACATGCTCCATTCCCCCATATTGGAAAATAGGGATGGCTGCAAAATCCAGCTTTTGGAAAGGAAAAGGAAAGGCGGTATAATCTTCCAGAAAATTTATGGACTCCTGATGAATTCGGAAGATCTCTGGCACACTTGGTCCTACTTTTGCCTCAACTGTTTCCCGATAAAACAGTTCCATATCAAAACTGCCTGGATTTTCAGTAACCGCTTGGAACTTACCTGCAACAAATGAAAAGAGGTAGGTAGACATCTTATCCGTTTCCCCAAATTCATGTACCAAGGCTTCTCCCATCTCCTTCCTGGCTGTTTCATGAGCACCGCACATCACCTTCCAATCCTTTGGAGCCGTAATGGTCAATTGATAGGTGGCTTTGATATCCGGTTGGTCAAAGCAGGGAAATAGGGAGCGTGCCCGGTCTGGCACCAGCAAAGTATAAAGGTATTCTTCGTTTCTATTGAGGGAGCTTTCTCCTGCTATAAAATCTATATGGATGTAATTGGCCCCTTCCACTAACGTTTCGGAAGGGATTCGAATATGCTCCATTTGGTGGTCAATGTCAGTTGAGTCCCCATTCACGGACAGCGCCAATAGATTTTCCGAACGATCACTGAAATCCAAGTAGAGATCCCCATCATTACCTTCCAGTTCAAAGTATAAATCCAATGAAGCAGGGATACTTTCTGATAGCTGAGCGGGGATATCAAAACTCATGGCATATTTTACCTCCCTGAGTCTTTCTTTTCGGAATTCAGCTAATTCCTTGGAAACACCATCCTCCAAGGGAACACTTTTCTTTTGTGGTGAACAGGCCATAAATACAGTCATCACTGCTCCTGTAAAGAGCACTTTGGACAAATATCGCTTCATAAAAATAGGCTAAAGTTAAATTTGGATCACACAACCCGAACTTATGGAATTCTGTCAACATTTTTTTCACCATCAATCAAAAAACTGCATTCAAAGCAGAAATCGTTTATTGAACTAACTTAACGAGGTGGTTTTTAAAACGCAATAGACTAGATTTTCTGATTTTTTGTTTCCTTACCTGTAATAAAATAGGTTCTCCTATGCTGAAAAACAATTCTCCGTAATGACGGGGCAGGCTGTGTAAATTTGTCTGCCATGATAGATCCGTGGACTTTTATGGGAATTTTTAGCCCATGGGGATAATTGCGGATATACATAAAATTTTACTAATTTATAAGGAAAACCACTCCATCCCATGCGAAAATTTCCCAATGCCCTGGTCATTATGCTTGGTTTTATACTTTTTGTCAGCCTATTGACCTTTCTCCTTCCCAAAGGCGAATATGCACGCACCAAACACCCCGACCTTGATTATGTCACCGTAGTGCCGGATTCCTATCAGCCAGTCGAAGGGGATGATCTTTCCATTGGTCAAATCCTTCTTTCTATCCCTGAAGGCATCATTGGCAGAGCAGAGCTGATAGCATTGATATTTCTGGTAGGAGGGGCATTTTATGTAGTGGACAAAACAGGGGCCTTTAAGGATGGCATCCAATACATGACGGAAAAACTGGACGGAAAAGAAGCAATAGCTTTAGCAGTAGTTTCATTTCTTTTTACCACGGGAGGAGCTCTAAATGGCCTGCAGGAAGAAATCATTGCCATGATCCCCGTGCTTTTGTTCTTTGCCAAAAGGCTGGGGTATAATGCCTTAGTGGCAGTAGGCATCAGTTATGGATCAGCAGTAGTAGGCTCCTCCTTTAGCCCCATGAATCCCTTTGCCGTAGGCATGGCCCAAAAGACCGCTGAAATCCCACTTTTTTCCGGGAGTATCTTCCGAATAGTTATTTTAGTAATTGCCTACATTATTTGGACAGGTCTGATCGTTCGATACGCCAACAAGAACAAAACAGATACTGCCAAAGAGCAAAGCACCGTAAAGCATAAAATGCATAGCAGAAATGTATTGATCCTTTGTCTTACTGCATTGGCCTTTATGGTTGTTATTTTTGGTTTAGTATTTTTAGAATGGGGATTTAATGAAATGTCCGCTGAGTTCTTTGTTTTAGGTATTTTGGCAGGCTTAGTCGGAAGATTGGGGTTGAATGGAACGGCTGAGTCCTTTGTTCAAGGCTTTAAAGAGATGACCTTTGCAGTCATCATCATAGGCTTGGCCAACAGCATCACCTTGATCCTAAAGCAAGGGTTGATCATAGATACGATTATTTATGGGCTGTTTATGCCGCTCCAGTATTTACCCAAAAGTTTTGCAGCCCTTTTTATGATGGCAGCGCAGGCTTTGCTGCATTTTCCAGTTCCAAGCTATTCAGCTCAGGCCATTATGACCATGCCCATTTTGGCTCCCCTATCAGACCTCATTGGCATTTCCAGACAAGTCTGCGTACTGGCTTATCAATATGGTGCAGTGATGATGGATATGGTCATCCCTACCAATGGAGCCTTAATGGCCACCATCAGTGTAGCAGGGATATCTTACAACCAATGGATAAAGTTTGCGATGAAGCTAACCTTGGTTTTATTGGCCTTAGGGGCATTGGCCATTATTGTGGGAATTTTTATTGGGTATTGAAGAGCTGAGAAAGATAAAAAGTTGGAAGGGTGCAAGGTTGTGGTTGTATGCTACCAAAGTATCCTACATTCATTTCAGGTCTAATCTATCTTTCGACCGGTCACTCCTGTGGCACAGCCAAAGAAATAGCGTTGATAGCTTACCTCTAGACCTTCTTCCTGAAGATAGCCCATCAATTCCCTGCAATTTTGGAACCGCTCGCAATACCTGCCCAACATCCTGTAATCCGCACTGTTTCCATTAAAAAGCCAGCCAATAATAGGAATAACAAATTTCAAGTAAAACATATAGATACTCCCCAATATCCAGACAGTTGGCTTGGATATTTCCACTAATGAGAAGGTACCATTTGGTTTAAGAAGTCTGTAAATTTCCTGGGCCAGAACCTTATTCTGCTCGCTACTAAATGTTTTTATACCAAAGGTGGAGACAATAAAATCTGCGGAGGCAGCCGGGAAGCCATTATCCAATATATTAGCACAGACAATATTGACATTTTCCGCTTTTAACCTTTCCTTGTTCACATTGGCTTTTTGGTTCATAGCATCCGATATATCCACTGCAAAGAGCTGTGCCTCTCCTGCTTTTTTAAAAATCAGCTCCCATGATTCTCCCATTCCACTCATCAGATCATAGCCTACACTCATAATTTCATTATTAGGCAAAGCCTTCACACACTGTTTCCTCCACCGTGCTGTAAAACCAAACGAACTCAGGTAGTTGGTCAAACCATAAGTTTTTGACATATTATCAAAAAGCTGCTTCACAAACTTGGGATCGTAAATATTATCCTTGGTATTCAAAAAGTAGTGATTTAAATGAGGCTTGAATATAAATAAAAATAGCCCCTGCATCCAACAGGGGCTATTGGTTTTCAAAATTAATTTTGGACTTCATTCGACCAATTTTTGTCAGCAAGGAATCAACAATTCTTTATGCGACCTTTATTCCCTTTTCAGAATGGGGCATTGCAAATCCAGAAAACAGCTCCGAAATCTAATGTCTTGCGTCTTAGGTCTTGCGACTATTTATTCACTGGAGTATGTTGCATCAAATAATTGGTCAGCAAGGTGTAAAGATGCCTTCTGGTATTTGCCCCTTCATAAATCCCATGCGAACGGTTCGGATAGGCCATCATATCAAACTGTTTGTTTTGACGGATCAGTTCATTGACCAAAAGCTCTTGGCTTTGATAGTGCACATTGTCATCCGCGGTGCCGTGAACCAAAAGTAGATTGCCCTTTAGATTCTTGGCATGGGATATAGGTGAACCATTTATAAAATCTTCAGGATTCTCCTGCGGCAACCCCATATATCTTTCCTGATAGATATTGTCATAGATAAATTGCAAAGAAACGCCCGCAACGGCCATCCCTGTTTGGTAAATATCAGGGTATTTAAACAACAGATTTTGGGTCATGGAGCCTCCCCCGCTCCATCCCCAAACAGCAACCCTTTCAGTATCAATAAAAGGAAATTCGCTGAACACTTTTTTGGCGGCCATAGCTTGGTCATCGGCATTGATCAGGCCTACCTTTCGATAGATACTTTTTCTCCATTCACTGCCCTTAAGGCAAGGTGTTCCCCGATTATCCATATCGATGATAACATAACCTTTTTGTGCCAACATGATATTCCAAAGACCTACAAAATTGTCCGTGGCCACTGCACCCCAAGGCTCCCCATAGACATGGAAAAGTACCGGATATTTTTTGGAGGCATCAAAACCCACTGGCTTGATCATTCTACCATCGACCTTGATTCCTTCATCAGTAGTTACCTGAAAAAACTCCACATCAGGAAGATCCAAACTTGCCAACATATCCTTATAGGCTTGGTTACCCTCTAGTTCCCTTACTTCTTGATGCTTAGGCAGGCTTACCAACTGATAGGAATTAGGGGCCATGGCTTCCTGATGGGTTTGGATAGCAAATTTTCCATTGGGAGAACAGTTATAAATATTTATGCCAGCAAATTCCTTTGGGGTCACCAGGCTGCTTTTACCTTTTCCTTTAAGGTCGGCTTTATACAAATAACGTTGGGCAGTATTTTCTGGAGAAGCATGATAGTAAATCTCCTTGTCGGTAATACCGGCAATCGAAGCCACATCATAATCTGTTGGAGTGAGCAAGGTCTTTTCACCTGATGCAATCTCTACTTTGTAAACATGTCTCCAACCATCATTTTCAGTCATTCTCAGAAAGGCCTTATTATCATCCACAAATTTCAGGTCATTTTCTTCCCAACCTCCTGCAGACACATCCGGGTAATAGATATCCACCCAAGTATCCTCCACTTCTGAATACACTTCAGTCAATTCATCAGCCGCCACATTATAAGACCAAACTGTCAATTTATTTTGATGACGATTCAGCTGTTGGATCAATAGGGTTTCTTCATCTACCCACTGCATTCCCGGTAAATAGTTCTGCACGGATGAACCTGGAACAGGAACCCAATGCATATTTTCGCCTTTGATATCCACTACCCCAATTTTCACGGAAGAAGGATCCTGTCCCACTTTCGGATACTGCAAGGGAATAGGTTTAGAGTAAACTGAATCTGTATTGTTGATCATGTAAAAGGTGCCCACCTTGGAAATATCAAAATTCCAAAAGGCCAATAGCTGACCTGATGGACTCCATCGGAAACCATCCCTGGCACCAAACTCCTCCTCATAAACCCAATCAAACGTACCATTGATGATGTTTTGGCCATCACCATGGGTAAGCTGAACCACCTCGCCAGATTTCAGGTCCTCCACATATACGTTAAAATCATGTACGTAAGCCGCTTTGCTTTGGTCATCAGAAAACTTTGCAAACATCAATGAAGAAGCAGGAAATTGCGTACCCAATTGGGTCAAAGCAGCAGTTTCCAAATCCAACACCCAGTAATCACCTTTGGTATTGGCCCGCCAGACCCGGGAAGAATTGGTAAAGATCAATAGTTTGGTCCTATCGGGGGAAAAGCTAAAACTTTCAATGCCGATGGATTCATCTTGACCTGGTGGAATCAGCTGATCTGCTTCCACCAGAAGGCTTTTTTCTCCGCTTACGGTTTCATATTTGGCGATTTGTGGCTTCCCAGCATCATCTCTCTCCACCATAGCATAGGCTTCTCCATCATCCACCCATTGCAGGGGGGGCAAACCTTGCTCTCGAAACTCTCCGGAATATATTCGCTCTAAAGTAAGTTGGGTTTCCTGGGCTATGGACAAAAGTGGTAGAACACTCAACGCCCAAGCCATGATCAATAATCTCTTTTTCATAGATAATATTTGGTAAAAGTCTAATAGGCAAAACTGGCCAGTTTTAAAATAACTATTATTAATGAAGTTTCCTGAGGATCTTTCTCTTGGCTAGGAATTGATCAATAGAGTATCAGAATTAGGTAATTTGGTTTTAGATTTTTACCCTACAAAGCTTGGGCTTTTCCAAGCTGGAAAGGCCCTTTGATCTTAAAATGAAGTGTTGTGAAAATAAGTTTTCTAAGCCTAAAAGTGATAATTTCCCCCCATTCAAACGTGAAATTCAGACTGAAACCTACAAAAAACCAATACTGGTAAGATCACTTGCCCAATTTCTCAAGCAATTCTTCATCTTCTCTTAAAAGCTTGTTTAGGCTATGGGAAAAGCGAAGCAATTTAGTTTTGTTTTCCTCGTAATTATTAAGTGCATCATCTAGGCCCTCGAACATTTCTTCAGGAATCTTTTCGATGATTTTGTGTATATCCGAATTAATTTCCTCTCTATTCATAAATGCAAATTTAACGATTAAAAAGTAAATAGGAAGTTTTACCTTTCTTATTAAGAATATATTTCGAATTTAAATTCTATAAAAATATATTTTATAAAAATAAAAATACAGTTATTGAACAAAAACAACAATTTTATGCTTTTTCGTTCAACTCCTATTTGAAGAGATTAAATTATACTATTTAAACATAAAATATAATCAAACACCATAAAGTTCTATAAAATTATATATTTGATACATTTTCAGATTAAATTCTACCTTGCTTTCAAATTATTCTTGAGGCAAAAATCGAAGAAAAATCAACTGGAAAATCTTTTGCTCGAAATAAAATTTTATTTCGAGCATTATTTTTTTTTCTGCTTTCAGCGGATAATTAAAGGATGGAATTAGTCTTTTCCGTCTTATTTTTCATATGTATTGATGAAAACTATTCAAATCCCTTCTAATCTCCATCAAAACATACCATTCTCGTTGGGCATGTTCTTGGGAACAACTTGGCTAATGTCCCAAAGTTCCACAATCTTCCCCTCTTCAAAGCGGAGTATATGCATTACAGCCCATCCTAAATCTTCCGTATTTTCACGAAAATGAGAATGTACAGCCACTAAGTCACCATCTTCAAGTGTCCTTTGTATTTCGAAAATCTTGTCGGGCATTTCCCGGTCGTTTTCCTCCATGGCCAGCATTAGTGTTTCTGCATCTCCTTTAAAATATACATTGTGATGTTTGAAGCTATTGGTGGCAACATACAGCTTAAAAGCCTCTCTTGAATCGCCATTTGCGCACTTCATCAGAAAATCTTTAGCGATTTGCTTTTTAGTCATCGGGTTCATATATACTTTGGTTTTTAGTTATTCTGTAAATACCAACTCGATTCTTATTTTATCCACTGATTTAGCTTTGCTTCCATCTCCTTCTATTTTAGAGCTTCTTTTTGTCTCTATAAAATCTGGAACGCCTGGATAATAAAAAAAGGCATACTTGTTATAATCGGTAATTTCAATTTTAGCAGACTTCATCACTTTCTCCATTTCCTCTTTATTGATATTCATCATGTTAAACATATCAATCAACATTGAGCGGCTATCTTCCTCATTTAACGCCATTTCTTGTAAAAGAACGCAATATTCATTTTCGATATCAACTTCCTCTACAGTAATTTCGACTTCTCCCCTTATGGGGTCCCCCCCAAACAAATTGGCTAATTCATCTTGATATCTTATAGTATCGTTACGATAGTATTCCACTCCAAACGGAAAATGCATTGTCCTCAATTCTTTGAGGATCACCGACTCTATTCCTTCCTTGCTTTGAAAAGATCTTTTAAATTGCTGCATGGCAGTGATGAATTCCTCCTTTTGCTTTCCCTCAAATTCATACACATCTTCCATTACGAGATCAAAAATCTCAGAAGTTAACTGAGCTATTTCTTCCCAATTTTCGACTCCTATAAATATCCCCAGCTCGTCGGTATTGTATATGATCTCAGTCTGGCCATAATTGCTAAGTTTTCTCTTAAGTTCTTCCGAAAAATTATAATTGGAGAAAAGCTCATTTCTGTATGTCCACTTTATCTTATAAGAACTAGCTGTGGAATCAATTACTTCAAAATTGGCTATATAAGATGAAGAGTCGTTTTTAACCATTTTGTCTTCTCTCCATTGCTGCTTTACTTTTGTTACTTTGAAGTCATAAGTATCGCCTAAGGACCAATATGCAACAAAAGGAATTCCAGTCGAATCAGATTGGGCAAAACTTTGAATAGCAGCCAAAAGAATCATAAAAAGTACAAATGCTTTTTTCATGTTTTTTTAGTTCAGGTTTAAAATTTAAGTTCTGTTATATTTTGATTTCGCATCCCCCAGTAACTTTTCAAATAATTCATATTCAAGGATTTTGAATGCTATCATAAATATTTTTTCATTTTCTATTACACCTATCCATTGATGGAACGGCTATAAATCTCCAGTTCAAATACTCAATTTAGTTATAATACAGATAAGTCTCTCGGTGCCGTTTGTAGTTATCATAGATAAAAGGTGAATCAAGAGTTTGGCTCCGCAAAAAAACAAGCAACCTATACTTCTTGGCTGATTTTGGCAATTAAGAATATCATGAAAAAGTTCTATAAATAAAAGACTTGATAGTAAATTCAGTCGCTCTCTTCTATGATCTTACTTTCCCTAACCAACCTTATTTCCACTTTACACAGCAATCAAAACAGGCTGCCCCATTGGACAGCCTGTGATTAACGACTCCAAAATAACCATTCGGAAAGCATCCTTTTTAGTTCTTTACCTCTCTATCAATCTTAGGCATTTCCTTTTTCACCGGATTGCCATCCGTATCGATTTCAATTATCTGGTCGAAGCCCAAACCTTCCAATTTTTCAATAATCTTAGCTTTATCCCCTACCACAAACCAGTTCACATTCCCAGGCTTCACCACTTCCCCACTTACTTTTTTCACGTCTGATAAGGTCAAATTACGAACATTACCATCGTATTTTTGATAGTAATCATCCGGCAAATTGTATTTCACCATATTGTATAATGAACCGTTTACAGATGCATTGGTTTCCCATTGTCCTGGCAAACCAAGCACTTGGTTGTTCTTAACTTTTTCAAGCTCCTCCTCTGTTGCTGGTCTGGAAGTGACAAATTCAGAAAGCTCCTTTTTCAACTCCTGGATGGACTCCGCAGATTTATCGGTTTGTACTGGTGCATAGACCAAAAAAGGCCGCTCATGTTCTGCATTTAGTACCAGGCCAAAGGCACCATAGGCCCAGTGCTTGTCCTCCCTCAAATTCATATTGATTCTGGAGGTAAACTCACCACCTAAAATATTGATCATCTGTTCACGGGCAATTTCAGAAATGTCCCCGTATTTACTGATAAGGTGTCCAGCAATAATCACTGATTGTTGGGATTCAGGCCTATCCATCAGGTAAAGTGTATTTTTGGTATCCGTTTTAGGTTTATTGAAAGCAATAGGTGGAATATCCCCTTTCTTCCAATTTTTAAAAGCACTTTCCAATTTGGACGTCAACTCTCCAATTTCCACATCCCCGGTAATTACCAAGGTGGCATTATTAGGCCGCAACCAAGTATCATAAAAACTTACCATGTCTTTTCTGGTAAGTTCTGATACTGTACTTTCATAGCCTGTTCCCGTGTAAGGATTGCTATAGGGATGGTTTTCCCCATACAAAAATTTGTTCATCACACGCAGGGCCATGGGTACAGGTTGGGATTTTTCCCTTTTGATATTGTTTAATTGTTCCTGCTTTAACCTTTCAAATTCCTTTTCCGCAAAAGCAGGATTTAAGACCACATCTGCGAATAAGTCCAAGCTAGCATCCAAAGTTGGTTTGAGGGTGGTCATACTCACACTGGAAATATCCGTGTCTGAACCTGTATTCAAACTAGCCCCCAACATTTGAAGCCGCTCGCTGATTTCCAAAGTGTTCATATTCTTTGTTCCTTCATCTAAAAGGTTCATTGCCAAGGATGCCGTGCCAGGTTTGGAAAGGTAATCCGTCTTATATCCCGCATCAAACATGAGGTTCATCGCCACGGTTGGTACACCTTTTCTTTGCGCCAGGATGATTTTCATGCCATTGGACAATTCGGCTTTTTGCAAGGTGGGAAACTTAGAGCTTTTAGGCTCGCCTAAGGGGGGTAATGATGAGCGGTCTACTTTACCTTCGCTGACAGAATAATCCGGAAATGGATTGCATACCAGCACATGTTTCCCCTGAGTCAACCATTCTTTGGCGGTAGCTTGTACATCTTTGGGAGAAGCTTCTTCCACATATTTCAAAACCGTTTTATAATAAGAGGCATCCCCAAAATAGGTTTCATTGGAAGCCAAAATATCAGATATCCCTCCAAAACCACCAATACGCTCCAGGCCCTTGATAAAATTGGCAAAATAGGCAGCCTTCACCCTCTTCAGTTCTTCCTCGGTGGGGCCTTCATCTATTAATCGGTTGATTTCCTCCATCATAATATTTTTGACCTCATCAGCATCCTCACCGGGTTTTACATTGGAATAGGTAATGAAGCGGCTGGCTATTTCCGAAGAAGCCTGGAAAGCCTGGACCTGGCTGGCTATCTGGTCATCATACACCAATCTTTTATAAAGCCTACTGCTTTTGCCACTGCTGAGCAAGGCAGCTATCAGATCAAAATGGATATCTTCCCTTTCTCCAAACTGAGGAGTATTCCAACAAAAAAGTACCCTGCTTTCCGGCACCCTGTCCTCATATACCTGATAAGAGTCTCGGATATGAACTGGAATGTTCACTTCCTGTCTCTCTACAGTAGGGCCAGATGGAATATCACCAAAGTACTTCAGAACTCTCTGGTATACATCATCAGGATCAATATCTCCCGCAATGGCAATTACCGCATTGGCGGCCCCATAGTAAGACTTGAACCACTCATGTACATCCTCTACAGAAGCGGCGTTCAAATCCTCCATCTCACCAATCACCGTCCAGGAATAGGGATGGCCTTTAGGATACATGGCCCTGGTCAGGTAATTCCACTGTTGCCCATATGGTTGGTTTTCACCTTGACGTTTCTCATTTTGCACCACTCCCCGCTGTTCATCCAACACTTCCTGGTCGATCACTCCCAGCAGGTGGCCCATTCGGTCTGATTCTAGGAAAAGTACCTGATCCAAAGCAGCAACCGGTACATTTTGGAAATAATTGGTGCGATCAGTATTGGTGGTGCCATTTACATCTGTACCGCCTATCCGTTCGATAGCTTGGAAATAATCATCGTCAAAGTTTTCCGAACCATTAAACATCAAATGCTCAAAAAGATGGGCAAAGCCACTTTTACCGGGTTTCTCATTTTTGGAACCCACATGGTACCAAACATTTACCGCTACAATCGGTGCCTTGTGGTCTTCATGGACTAAAAGGCGTAGTCCATTTGGTAATACATACCGTTCATACTCAATGTTAATCTCATCGGCCTTAAATGTTTGGGCAGTAAGGTTAGAGACAAAGCCAATTAAAAGTAATAGAGGTAAAATCGATTTTTTCATCATAAGAAAAGGTTTAGGTTATCACTGGCATAGGTGTACCTAATATAAAAATAAGCTGCTTGAAATCAGATTTTTAGATGAAATAATTAGTTATACAAGAACTACTAAAAAATTTGGGTTCTATATGGAATACAGTGGGTAATCAAATTTAAGTATTTGAGTGGATTTAAGTGTATGGATGATCAAAGAGGCCTGTGCTTTAGCGGGAATGGACT
>Ga0207773_100370_pt1 | contig 20203 bp, 18 predicted proteins | sample TtaePargueraPR_2_FD_187281 | JGI IMG/M metagenome (GOLD analysis project Ga0207773, IMG submission 187281) | Aerobic enrichment media microbial communities from Bioluminiscent Bay, La Parguera, Puerto Rico - Tt and M1 (3) (SPAdes) | ecosystem: Environmental > Aquatic > Marine > Unclassified ...
CAAAAATACCATTTTTGATTAATTTTGCCGTTGATTAAAATTAGAATGCTAAAAAAGAATTCAACATACCTCCTTTCGTTAATATTTTTGCTACTCGGCTATGGCGTTGCCAAATCACAAAACCAGGGCAATGCCAGGCTGCTAAAAATAGAGCGGTCCAAGACGTTAAATATAATCGGGAACACTAGAAAAGCCATAGGGGATGTATTTATGACCCATCAAGGCACCAAAATCTATTGTGACTCGGCCTATTTTTACAACCTTGAAAATAAAGCGGAATTATATGGGAATGTAAGGATCGAAAATCCAAAAGACACCGTCACCACCACTAGCCGGTATGCCGACTACAATGGAAACACCAATTTGGCAAGGTTACGTAATAACGTGGTCTTTAAAAAAAGCAATACTACAACACTCTATACCGATTTTCTGGACTATAATCGTCAAACCGGAGTCGCTGATTACTTTAATTTTGGCAAAGTGGTAGACTCTACCAATGTGCTCACCAGCCAAAAGGGAAAATACGAAACGCAGGTTGAAAGAATCACTTTTACGGACAATGTAATCCTGGTCAACCCGGAATACACCCTGAAATCCAACACCTTACTTTATTACACCATTCCAAAAACTGCTGAGACAGAAGGCATCACCAATATCCGGTCCCCTGAGGGGGATGAGCTCAATGCTTATAAAGGAAGTTTTTATGACACCCAAAATAAGTTCTTCAGGTTTTATGATGGAATTGTGGAAAACGAAACCAGCAGGGTTTCGGCTGAGGTTCTTTTTTATGATGAGAACAAAAAATATTACGAGGGAGAAGAAAATGTAAGTATTTTCAATAAAGAACGGAATCTGGAGGTCTTTGGTGATATAGGAAAGTATTGGGAAGAAAAAAAATATTCTGAAGTTTTCGGCAATGCTCTGGTCCAAAAATATTTTGAATCCGACACCCTGTATATGGCAGCGGACACCCTGATCAGTCAAGACAGCGAATTAGCAGAAGAACGGTACATGATTGCGTTCCCAAATACCAGAATGATCAAAAGTGACCTTTCAGGAAGAGCTGATTCCGTCCTTTATTCCTATGCTGATTCCACCATTTTCTTATTTGGGGATCCGTTACTTTGGAATAACAAAAGCCAAATTTCGGCCGATAGTATCCGCTTCCTGATCGCCAATGAAGAAATTGACAAAGCATTCCTGAAGGACAATGCCTTTGCCATCACATCGGACACCATTGCCAACTTCAACCAAATCAAAGGCCGTGAGATGACAGGTTTTTTCACAGAAGGAGACATGACCAAATTGGATGTGGAAGGAAATGGGGAATCCTTATACTATGCCCTGGAGAATGACACCGTCGTACAGGGAATCAACACCTTGCTTTGCGGTAAGATCATCATGTATTTTGAAGATGGCAATGTCACGAGCATCAACCACACTATCAATCCAGAAGCTTCCTTTATCCCTCCCCACCTCATCCAAGAGGAAAACACCAAGCTAAAGGGCTTCGAATGGAGAATAGAAGAAAAGCCTACTTTGAGCATGATCATGGAATGGCGGAAACCAAAAGAAAAAGACCCAAATCCCACCAATTTATTCGACGAACCGGACATAAGAATCCCCTTTCCGGACGAGGATGAAATAGAAAAGATCATTGATGAATGGTTGAAAAACAAAAATAAAAAGGCAAAAACACCGTAATTTCCCATACCAAATCCTGGCAAAACGTTACCGCTTAAAAAAAATTTTACAGAGGTTAACATTTTTTAACCCATATTACTTTAAAAGAACGAATCAAATCGGTATTTTTATACGTATAAGATTCAGGATAGCAACCAATTAAACAAACATCATATTGACATAAACTCTACATGAAAAATTTTTTATCGCTTTTGACCTTGATTTTTATCTTATTTCAGCTGGACACAGCTGAAGCAAGACAAGTGCGCCTTTTAAGCGATAAAGCCCAATTCACTGGAAAAATCAATAGCTCCCAACGGAAATCCGTTATCCTCCAAAACGACTCCGACAAGCAAAAAGAATATGTCCTGAAATTCATGCGAGGCAATATAGGCTCCTCGCAAGACATTAAGGTCTGCATCGGGGATCGGTGTTATGACCCCAGAAAAGACCTGGCCAAAATCAAACTTACCTTGGACCCTGGAGAAGTATTTACAGATTTATACATTGAATTTGACCTCGGGATTACTGAGACCAAGGGAACCTTTGACCTTCACTTCTCCAACACCTCTAATCTTAGGGATGTCTTTATCATTGAGGGAGTATATGAAGTCTTTGCCCCAAATGAGAATGAAGAAGTTAACCATAGAGATATTTCCTTTGGCAGTGTTTACCCAAATCCGAGTAACAGAATAGCCCAAATAGATTATCAAATAAAAAATCCTAATGCTAACATCAAACTGGTTATCAACAGCTTTATTGGCAATCCCATTGAAGAACTTACTCTTTCCCCTCAACAAAGGACGGTGCTTATCAACGTCAGCGACTTTAATCCCGGAGTTTATTTTTATACTTTAATCGTAGATGGCAAAAATATTGTCACCAAGAAGCTCGTTGTCCAAAAATAACCGATCCGAGATACCCTCTTAGTAACTTTGATACACAATCAATTTCCCCTATATTTGCAGATTGAAAATTATGAAGACTATACTTAAGCATACATTACTTCTTGTAATCATCATTTCATTAGGTGCTTGCGGTAAATTCTACAAACTGGAAAAGAGCACCAACTGGGATGAAGTCTACACGGCTGCCAACGATTACTACCAAGAAGGCGAATATAACAAAGCAATTATCTTGTATGACAAGGTATTACCAGTGATTCGCGGTAGTGAAAAATCGGAATTGGCGCAGTTCAATTATGCTTATGCCCACTTCAGGATGAAAAGGTACATTGAAGCAGCTAGCTACTTCAATACTTTCTACCAAACTTACAGCAGGAGTCCATTGGCCGAAGAAGCTCTCTTTATGCATGCCTATTCCCTATACATGGACGCTCCTGACTATAACCTGGACCAAAAGAGCAGCAAAGAGGCCGTTACCGCCATCCAACAGTTCATCAACAGGTTCCCTCAATCCGACTCTTATGAAAGAGCCATGAGCATGGTCAACGACCTGCAGCAACGCTTTGAGAAAAAAGCGTACGAGGAATCCCAAATGTACTACAGACTGACAGAGGGGCTCTTCCCTGGACAATTTTACTTAGCCTGTATCGTCAATTTCCAAAATTTCACCAAAAGATATCCTAATAGTGAACATAATGAGGAATTGGCTTATAAACTTGTAGAGGTAAGTTCAGCCTATGCCGAAAGAAGTATCTTCAGCAAAAAGGAAGAAAGGCTTAATGAGGCCATTGATTTCGGAGAAGACTTTAAAAGGAAATATCCAAAGAGCGACTTCAATAATGAAGTCAATTCCTTGATCGAAAGCTCCAAAGCTGAATTGGCGTCCCACCAAAAGCTCAAAAAACAATATGAAGAGCTAAGAGCCAAGGAAATGGAAGCAAGAAAGAAAAAAGAAGAGGAAGAAAAAGAAGAGCTGGAAAAAGCAATTACACCTGCTGAAGGCGGGAACAACACAAACTAATAACAGAAAATAAATTTAAATAATAATATGGCAGTTAATCCTTCAATCATCACTAGAGACTTGGACAAGGTAGCTGAGAAATCAGGTAACCTTTATGAGTCCTTACACATTGTCTCCCAAAGAGCCAAACAAATCTCTCTGGCCACAAAGGAAGAATTAAACAACAAACTGTCTGAGTTTGCCTCAACAGTAGACAACTTGGAAGAAGTATTTGAAAACAAGGAACAAATCGAAATTTCCAAGTTTTACGAAAGAATGCCAAAGCCAACCACTTTGGCAATGGAAGAATTCTTGGAAGACAAAGTTCATTTCCGTCATCCTCAAACGGAAACTGACGAAGAATAAATATTTATGCAGCTGCAAGGCAAAAAGATCCTACTTGGCATTACAGGCAGCATCGCCGCCTATAAAGCAGCTCATCTGACCCGATTACTGGTCAAAGAAGGAGCAGAAGTACAAATCATCATGAGTACTTCTGCTCTTGATTTTATTACCCCTCTTACCCTTTCCACCCTTTCCAAAAGGCCTGTTTACCACCAGTTCCACAAAAATGAAACCGGGGAATGGAATAACCATGTGGAATTTGGTCTTTGGGCTGACCTCTTCATCATTGCCCCACTGAGTGCCAGCACCCTTTCCAAACTCGCCCTAGGCAATTCAGATAATTTGCTGACCGCAACTTACCTTTCAGCACGATGCCCGGTCATGCTAGCGCCGGCCATGGATCTGGACATGTACCAACATCCATCCGTAAAGAAGAACCTTCAAACGGTCCAAAACTACGGGAACATCCTCTTGGATGCGGAAAGCGGAGAGCTAGCAAGTGGACTGAGCGGTCAAGGGCGAATGATGGAACCTGAACATATTCTTGAAAGAATTATTGATCATATTGCTGCTGCAAATGATTTTGAAGGCAAAAACGTGCTAATCACTGCAGGGCCAACCCATGAGCCCATCGACCCTGTAAGGTTTATTGGCAACCACTCCAGTGGAAAGATGGGGGTCGCCTTGGCTGAAAACCTTGCCAACAGAGGAGCAACCGTCAACTTGATCTTAGGACCGAGCCAAGTCAGTGCAAACCACCCCAACATCAAAACCATAGCGGTCAACAGTGCTCAAGAAATGTATCAGGAAGCTTTACAAAAACATGCTGAAGCGGACATCTGCATCTTTGCCGCAGCAGTGGCAGATTATGCCCCTGCCAAGCCTGCCCAGGAAAAAATCAAAAAATCCGAGGGAAAAATGAGCATCTCACTAAAAAAGAATGTCGACATTGCTGCTTGCCTTGGTGAAAAAAAATCCGATAGCCAAGTTCATGTTGGCTTTGCTTTGGAAACCAACATGGAAGAAGAAAATGCTTTGACCAAGCTTAAAAAGAAGAATTTCGATTTTATTGTATTGAACTCCATGCGCGATGAAGGTGCTGGATTCCAACATGACACTAACAAAGTCACTATCTTTCATCGCTCCGGCACCAAGTTGGAATCCGGGCTAATGTCCAAAAAAGCTGTAGCAAGCATGATTGTTGACACCATAAAAGACCAGATGAGGAAAGAAAATTGAATCAGCAATTATTTTTTTATATTTAAAAACAACACCAAGTGAATATGAGAATCAAACTATTCCTGCTCTTTTTATTTCTAACCTCTATTAAGGTCTCGGCTCAAGAGCTCAACTTCACGGTAACTATCAACAGTGATAGGGCAAGGACCCAAAACAAAGACATCTTTGATCAGATGAAAAATTCCTTTGAACAATTCCTCAATGGCCGTAGCTGGACCAATGACCAGTTTGCCCCTGAGGAAAGGATCAAAGGCAACATGCTGATCACCATTAATGACATGCCCCAAGTGGGCTTTTTCGAGGCAACTGTTCAGATACAGGTCGTCCGGCCAGTTTATGGCTCAAGCTATGAAAGCCTCACCTTCAATTTTGTGGACCGAAACTGGAGCTTCGATTTTTTGGAGTCGCAGCCCATGGAATTTAACCGCTACTCCCATCTCAGTGAAATCACTTCCCTATTGGCCTTTTATGCCAATATTGTCATTGGGATAGATTATGACACTTTCTCCCTTGAGGGAGGAGAACCTTACTTCGAAATCGCCAACAATATCGTATCAAATGCCCAACAGTCTTCCAGGCAAGGTTGGGACCAAAACCCTAGTAACCGCCGAAATCGGTATTGGTTGATAGACGAACTCTATAGCACACAAGTTACCAGACCAGTTCGCGAAGCTTTGTACCTCTACCACCGAATGGGGCTAGACCGCCTTACCCAAACTCCCGAGGAAGCTTATGAAAATATTCTGGAAGCCTTAAAGAAACTGGAGGAGGTCAATCGTACCCAGCCCAACAGCATACTGACCATTTCTTTTATGGATGCCAAATCCGATGAAATCAGCAAAATCCTGAAAAATGCTTCAACGGAAATCCGGGAACAGGCTGTCGCGATTTTACTGAAAGTAGATCCCAACAATGCCAGAAAATACAACGATATCCTCAAGGGATAAATGGTTTTTTGATTACTTTTACCTTCGATCAAATCATTAAAGAAATTAATTTATGCTGAAAAATCTGAGCATTTCAAATTATGCATTGATTGAAAGTTTGGAAATGGCTCCTTCACCGGCCCTGAATATGATTACTGGGGAGACCGGCGCAGGAAAGTCCATCATGCTTGGGGCTATGGGATTACTGCTGGGGAACAGAGCTGATACCAAAGCCCTTTTTGATGATTCCAAAAAGTGTATTATCGAAGGCATGTTCGAAATCGGGAATTATGGTTTAGAAGTATATTTTGAAAAGGAGGATCTGGATTACGAAAATCAGTGTATCATTCGAAGAGAAATAGCCCCTTCCGGAAAATCAAGGGCCTTTGTAAATGATACTCCAGTAAAACTGGAGGTACTGAAAAATCTGGGCAAAGCCCTTATGGACATCCATTCCCAACATGACAACCTTCTTTTGGGTGCAGGGGAATACCAGCTCAGTCTGATTGATGCATTTGCCGGCACCCAGGAAGAAAAAAACAACTATTTATCCGCTTACAAGTCTTATAAAAAGGCACAAAGTGCCTATAAAAAACTTTCTCAGGAAGCTGCCGAACTTAGAAAGGAAGCCGATTTCAATCAGTTTCAGCTTGAAGAACTAGCCGTGCTCCAACTTCAGGAAGGAGAACAGCAGGAATTGGAAAATGAACAGGAGATCCTGGACAATGCCGAAGAAATCAAGTCCAAGATCAATGAAAACCTCCAAATGCTTAACGGAGAAGATCTCGGAGCCACTACGCTCCTTATGCAAGTCAACCAAGGCCTTCAGCAGCTTAGTCGTTATAGCTCCCGATTCGATGAATTAAAAGAGCGGTTTAACAGTGTTTGTATTGAGGTCAACGATATTGCAGCTACATTGGAAGATGAAGACAGCAAAATAGAGGTGGACTTCGAAAAGCTGGAAGAAATCCGTGAAAGGCTCAGCAAAATCTACCTTCTGCAGAAAAAACATGGTGTTCAGACCGTGGAAGAATTAATGGCACTTGAAAAAAAGCTTGCAGATAAAGCCTTTCAAATTGATCACTTAGACGAGGAATTAGAACGCTTAAAAGCCGAGACTGAAATAACATGGGACAAGCTTACCAAAAGTGGAGAGGCTTTATCACAAAAACGCCAAGGAAGTTTTAAGGACTTTTCCCAAAAAATCACCGGTTTACTGGCGCAACTAGGCATGGAAAATGCGACTATCGAGGTTTCGCTCAGAAAAACGGAGCCGAATGCTTCCGGTATGGATGAAGTGGAGATTTTATTTTCTGCCAATAAGGGTGTCAAGCCACAGCCAATAAGGCAAGTTGCTTCTGGTGGGGAATTCTCCAGGTTGATGTTTGCAATAAAATATATCATGGCAGACAAAATCGCTCTTCCTACCCTGATTTTTGATGAGATCGATACAGGTATTTCCGGTGAAGTAGCCCTCCAAATGGTGATCATGATGCAACAGATAGCTAAAAGCCACCAGGTAATCTGCATAAGCCACCTCCCACAAGTAGCTGCTAAGGGAGACAAACACTATTTTGTTTTTAAGGACAACAGTACGGACAGGACCATAAGTAAAATAAGGGCTTTAAAGGGAGAGGAAAGGGTTACTGAAATTGCAAAAATGATCGCTGGTGCTAACCCTTCGGAAAGTGCCGTAAAAAGTGCGATGGACTTATTAAGTTAATTTTGGGATGTTCTGGAATTGGATAATTAAGCGAGGGACATTTATCTAAATATCCTCCAAGTTTGGGTAAAATTTTAGTTATTTTTACCCCTCAAATATGCGAAATCAATTAAAAAACATATCATGCCTGAGAATCTACTGAAAGGAAAAAAAGGAATTATTACAGGCGCGTTGGATGAAAACTCCATTGCCTGGAAAACCGCTCTTAAGGCAAAAGAGCAGGGAGCAAAATTTGTCTTAACCAATGCGCCTATCGCCATGAGAATGGGGGCCATCAATGAATTGGCCAAGGAATGTGACACCATCGTCATTCCCGCAGATGCAACCTCGGTAGAAGATATCGAAAAACTTTATACCGAAGCCAAAGAATACTTGGGTGGAAATTTTGACTTCCTTCTCCACTCCATCGGGATGTCTCCAAATATCAGAAAAGGACGTGAATACGGCGACCTAAATTATGATTGGGCCATGAAGTCTTACGATATTTCTGCACTTTCTTTCCACAAAATGATGCAGGTGGCAGAGAAGCAAGACGTGATGAACGAATGGGGGTCTATCGTGGGGCTTTCCTATATAGCTGCACAAAGAGTATACCCTTTCTATACGGACATGGCGGATGCCAAAGCCCTTTTAGAAAGTATTGCCAGGGGATTTGGATACCGTTTTGGTAAAAACAAAAAGGTTAGGGTAAACACCATTTCCCAGTCCCCTACTGTCACCACGGCAGGCTCTGGTATAGGAGGTTTCAATTCATTCTTCAACTTTGCTGAATCTCTATCCCCACTGGGAAATGCTTCAGCAGAAGCTTGCGCAGAATACATTGTAACCATGTTCTCTGACTTTACAAGAATGGTTACCATGCAAAACCTTTACCACGATGGAGGCTACTCCAGTACTGGCATCTCAGAAGAGATTATGGAAAAACTTTCAGATTCAAAATAATAAAAAGAGCTCCCCAAAGGAGCTCTTTTTATTTCACATCATACCATAACTGGACCAAGCCCGAAGGATAAGCTACACTCTTCGTTAACGCTATATCCTATTCTGGCCGACCATCCTTAAACAGCTTTACCCCTTGCCCCACCAAATAGGGGATTACAGAAATGACCATTTTATCGATCAACTTGTCCTTCAATAAACAAAAAACCGCTTCTCCTCCCCCATCACAATAGATATGCTTGCCTTCTTCATTTTTGAGCTTTGAAATCAAAGCGGGCAAGCTGCCACCATAATATTCCACATCCTCGTTTATTCCAGTCCTGGTATGGGATAGCACATAGCACTTTTTATCCTTGTGCGGAAAAGGTATCCCAAAGGAAAGCAACTTGTCATAGGTTTTCCTTCCCCAAATCAGGGTATCCACATTTTGCTGGAAATCTTCATATCCATAGTCCTCTCCCGGGATATCTACCTTCGACAAAAAATCTATATTATCTTCGTCTTTGGCGATATATCCATCCAGGCTCATTCCAATATACAGAATCACTTTCCTGTCCATTTTTTTCCACTCTTTTTTTTACACTTAAGTTACAGAGAGTACGGTTATGGAAAAAGTCTAAAAACGCTTACCCTACAATTTATATCGCTAACTGCCTCGATTAATCACCTTTGAAGCAATTTTGGGAGAGATTCGGTTAATCCAGTAGAGCAATCTTACTTTGCCCACTCTAATTTCATCCTTATTTTTTGTCAACCCTTCCAACATTTCCCCTACTGCCTGCTCAGAACTTATGGCCATTTTTGGCACTTTTCCTTCATGCCATGGAGTGTCGACTACAGGCATTAATACTTCAACCACCCTGATCCTTTGCTTGTGAAGTTGCATTCGGAGCGTTTTGGTAAATGAATGTAACCCCGCTTTAGTGGCATTGTAAATGGGATAATCCGCCTTGGGAGTATAGGCCAGTCCCGAGGTAATATTAATAATAGCTGCATTTTCTTTTTGCTCCAGTAATGGCAAAAAGTGTTTTGAAAGTGCAATTGGGGCAATCAGGTTAGTCTGAATTTCCAATAATGCCTTTTCCTGCATTCGATCATCATCTTTAAAACTTGTCCGGTGGACCAATGCGGCATTATTGATCAATACATTACAATCCGGATGCTCCTGATGGACCCATTCAAAAAGTCCCCTTCTTCCATTTTCTGTTGAAAGGTCAGACTGAAAAGTAATGATCTTTGGCACTTTTTCCTTTGCACTTTCCAGTTTTGAACGGGTTCTACCGCAAATCAACACTTTATTCCCTTTCTGAATGAATTTTTCGGCCAGCTCCAGCCCGATCCCAGAACTCCCTCCGGTTATAAGGATACTATTGTCTTGAAGTCTCATGATTGGTTTTTTATGTCAATAACAGACTTCTTGGATCAAAAAACATTAACCCAGGTTAACAAGCCCCATCTTTTTCCGAATTCTGCTTAGCGCTACTGGAGTAATTCCTAAATAAGACGCGATATAATGCTGTTTTATCCTTTTATCCAAGCCAGGATATTCAGCTAAAAATTCCCTGTACCGCTCTTCCGCAGAAAGCTGCAAAAACTCCCTTTCCCGTTTTTCCTTTTTTGAATAGGCTTTGGTGAGTAATTTGATCAAAAATTCTTTCCAAACCGGATTCCCTTCATACAACTTCAGCCACTTCTGATAATCAATCACCACTAGCTCCGCATCCTCCAATGCTTCTATATTAAAAAAAGAAGGTTCCTCCTCCCGTAGGGCAATATAAGCCGAAAGAAATGATCCTTCCTGAAAAAAACTTTTGGTAAAGTAATTTCCTGACTTATCTGAATAAAAGATTCTAAATACACCCTTCTCTATAAAAGCAAAATGCTTAGGCACCTGTCCTTCCCTAATCCAGATCGCTTCTTTTTGCACATTGACTTTAGCGCATATTTGCAATAACTTCCCTGTCTCATCCTCTGGCAAAGGAACGAGGCTATTGATTGCTTTTATAAAGTTGTCGAACATCAATTATCAGTATTCTTTTCTTTTTCTTCCAACTCAATTATTTCACACCGAAACATTTTTTCGATATAGATAATCCCATCAAACATACTAAACCAATTTGCCCTTATCGGATTATGAATCAATGCTTTCATGAAAAATATTTCCTTTCTCATGTCCTTAGGAACATGGGTAAAGTCTATAAAAGCATAGGGATGACTCGTCTCATAAACCCAGCTTTCAAAAAAGTTAATTTGTGGCTCAATAATTTCAAAGCCTTGCTGACCTAATCTTCCCGCATTGCCACTATATGAGGTCACTCCCAAAACATACATTTCATCTTTCAATTTTTCATAAACATAACTTCCAGTATTTATGGTATCAGGGTTGGATAATCTTAAATTCAGCTTCTTTATAACAGAAAAATCTTTTAATATATGAAAACTGGCTGCCCAAACCATGACCTTTTTGTCCTTGTATTTTTCGTTTAAAAGCCATAGCAAATTTTTCCCCATTTGCACATCTCTAACATTGTTGCTGCTTGACCGATCCAACGAATGCTTTACAAACCCTTCCAAGTTTTGCATTTCCTGCTTCCAAAAAGCATTTCCGGTCACATTGGATTTTACCATTTTTAAAACTTCATAAAAAGTAGTTAGCTGATCTTCTACTATATCACTTGAAAATTCCTCTCTCAAGACCGTTTCAACAGTTTTATAAAATTGGCTTAATTTGGCGGGAGCTATACCCACTTCACTTTCTTGGATAAGTGTTTTCAAATCATCCAAATAATGCTCCCTTGAGCATTTAAGCATATGACGGGGATCAATTCCCGAAACAGCCAATTCATTTGAGGTTCCTTGATTATCATTAATATAATCAAGGAGTGGTTTGCAAGAATTGCAATAACCCCAATTGGGGTAAATATTATCCACAAAACGATGTCCACTTTCAACAGGATTTGCTTTTAAATTATCGCTGGAATAATTGAGTCCATAAAAATCGCTCTCGAAAACCAAAACATCAAAGTTAAGTGATTGATGAAGAAATTTAATGAGTCGGGTCTTAGCTAAAAAAGTAGCTGCGTCTCCATGATCCTGTTCGCCTAACAACACAACCCGTGAATCCCCAATTGACTTTCTAAGAGGTTCTAAATCCTGAAATTCTAAATTATCAGGATTTATACTGGTAATTGGCTCTGTATTTTCTAAAACATACCTTTTTACATCTTTATTGAAAAGATATAGAAAAGGTCTTAAAATAAGATGGTACGATATGAACAATGCAGCAACACCTAGAAACAAAAAGAAGATTATCTTTCGATTAATCATAATTTCAACTTTAAAAAATTAAATCTAAGCTAAATTAAAAAAAAAACGGAGCCCAAATGAACTCCGTTTTAACTACTAATATTATGCTTTGGCCGTAGCCAATATCTGCTCAGCTAACCAGTCACCTACTTCTGAAGTTTTGTAGGACTTTTCACCTTCAGCGATATCCTCCGTCACCACTCCTTTTTCCAAAGAAAGGTTAACCACATCAGAAATAGCTTTTGCTTCATCTTCCAAGCCAAATGCATACTCAAACATCATGGCAGCAGAAAGCACGGTTGCCAATGGGTTGGCGATGTCCTTACCGGCAGCTTGTGGGTAAGAGCCATGGATAGGCTCAAACAATTTCACGTCAGTACCCAAAGATGCAGAAGGCATCAAGCCCATGGAGCCACTGATAACGCTGGCTTCATCCGTAAGGATGTCACCAAAAAGGTTTTCGGTGATCAATACGTCATAAGCCTTAGGCCACTGGATCAATCTCATGGCCACTGCGTCCACAAATTCATATTCTACCTTTACATCAGGATATTCTGCTTCAAGCTCCTGTACAGTTTCTCTCCAAAGTCTAGAAGTAGCCATTACGTTAGCTTTATCCACACAGGTAAGCAACTTCCTTCTCTTTTGAGCAAATTCAAAGCCCATTCTGGCCAATCTTTCCACTTCTTCCTTAGAGTAAACATTGGTATCAAAAGCTTTGGTACCCTGTTCATTTCTACCTCTAGGTTCCCCAAAATAAACACCGCCAGTAAGCTCTCTCAAAAAGACAAAATCAGTACCCTCAATTCTATCCTTTTTCAATGGAGATTTATGAATCAAAGAAGGGAAGGTAAAAGTAGGTCTCACGTTAGAGAAAAGGCCAAGCTTTTTTCTCATGGCCAAAAGGCCTTGCTCAGGCCTAACCTTTGCTTTAGGATCATTATCGTACTTAGGATCCCCGATAGCACCGAAAAGTACCGCATCCGACTGCACACAAATTTCATGTGTTTCGTCCGGATAAGGGTTTCCAGTGGCATCGATTGCCGCAGCACCTACTAAGGCTTCCTTAAAAGTAATTTTGTGGCCAAATTTCTGACCTACGGCTTTCACGACTTTCACCGCTTGGTCGATCACCTCTGGTCCAATTCCGTCACCTGGCAACAGGGCTAGATTCATTTCCATATAAATTCGTGTTTTCTGTTTGTCCGATATTGATTTGTTCTATGATATTCAGCATTTTTTCCGTGGCCATCATAGCGGCCACAGTTTGATCACTGTCCAGACCTTTGGTTTTAATCACCCTGCCAAAATCCCAGGTGATTACGGTCTCCACAAAAGCATCCGTCTTTCCTCCAGGAGGAATGCTTACACTAAAGTCGGTCAGTTTTGGAAGCTTTTTGTCCAGTGATTTATAAATCTTATGAAGTGCCAGCATAAAGGAATCAAACTGTCCGTTTCCAGAAGCATGGGCCTCATAAAACTGGTCATTGATCTTCATACGTAATTGCACTGTTGGTTTCAAGCCTTTTGAGTGCGTCATGTGGTATCCTTCGATACTAATATCTTTTCTGATCGAATTGTTCTGCAAGACATCAGAAATGATATACGGCAAATCCTCTGTGGTGACACGTTCTTTGCGGTCTCCAAGTTCTATGATTTTTTGGGTAACTTTGGTTAGCTCTTCTGGCTCCAAAGAAATCCCCAATTCCATCAAGTTTTTAAGGATATTGGCTTTTCCTGAAGTTTTACCCAAAGCGTATTTTCGGGTTCTTCCAAAACGCTCAGGAAGCAGGTCATTGAAATATAGGTTTTTCTTATTGTCCCCATCTGCATGAATGCCTGCTGTTTGGGTGAATACATTTTCACCCACTACTGGTTTGTTTGAGGGAATGTGTAGTCCGGAAAACTGTTCCACAAGCTTGCTGATGCGGTAAATTTTATTTTCCTGAACGTTCAGTTCAAAGTCCGTAAAATCGGTAATGGTGGCCACAATACTCTCCAAAGGAGCATTGCCTGCCCTTTCCCCCAGACCATTGATGGTGGAGTGCACACCGGAAATCCCATTGTTCACCGCCTCCAAAACATTGGCAACTGAAAGGTCGTAATCATTGTGGGCATGGAAATCAAAATGAATATCTGGGTAGATGGCCGTCACTTCACCGACAAATTTAGCTACCTCAGCAGGTTTTAGCAATCCAAGTGTATCTGGCAACATAATCCTATTGACATGCTGGTCCTTCAGGAAGTCAATAAGACTTAAGGTATAATCCTTTGAGTTGCGCATCCCGCTGCTCCAGTCTTCCAAGTACACATTGACTGCTATACCTTTCTCCTTAGCATAGTTGATGCATTTTTGGATGTCAGCAAAATGCTGCTCAGGAGTTTTTTTCAGCTGATGGGTAAGGTGGTTGAGAGATCCCTTTGTAAGCAGGTTAAGTACTTTGGCACCTGCTTCGACCAACCAATCCACCGAGGCGGGCGTATCCACAAAGCCCAATACCTCTACTCTATCCAAATATCCTTTTTCAGAAGCCCAATGCGTGATTTTCTTCACCCCTTCCAACTCCCCTTCAGAAACCCTTGCGGATGCCACTTCGATCCTATCCACCTTTAATTCCTCCAATAGCAACTTGGCTATCTGAAGTTTTTCAGAAGGCAGAAAGGATACTCCCGAGGTCTGTTCCCCATCCCTCAGCGTGGTATCCATGATTTCTATTTTCTTATGAAGACGCATGTGTAAAATTAGTATTGAGTACCTGGTATTTAGTAATTAGCTATTGACATATCTCCGGAAGGAGATATTCATGCCATGACTTAAAGCCATAGCATGAATCCTGCCGAACTATCTACTATCTGTTATTTCTTCGCTGCTTCGAAAGCAACGATTTCATCCTTCATGTTCAACAAGTAGTCGATATCATCAAAACCGTTTTGCATGTTGCCCTTTTTATAGGTGTTAATGTCAAAAGATTCAGAACTACCTGTGCTCAACAACGTGATGGTCTGCTTTTCGATGTCTACCTCCACTTCTGTCTTTGGATCTTTTTCCACTTCTGCGAAAATCTCATCCAAAAATCCAGGAGAAACGGTTACAGGAAGGATACCAACATTCAAGGCGTTGTTTTTGAAGATATCCGCAAAGAAACTAGATACCACGCATCGGAAGCCATAGTCATAGATGGCCCAGGCAGCGTGTTCTCTACTGGATCCAGAACCGAAGTTTTTTCCTGCTACCAATACTTTACCGGAGTAAGTCGGGTCATTCAGCACGAAATCAGGCTTTGGATTTCCTTCACTGTCATATCTCCAGTCCATGAATAAGCTTTCACCGAAACCTTTTCTTTCGGTAGCTTTCAGGAATCTGGCGGGAATGATTTGGTCCGTATCCACATTTTCTGTTGGCAATGGGACCACGGTACTTTTTAATATATTAAACTTATCGTAAGCCATTTTTTGATCGATTTAGATTATACTTCACGAGGATCTGTCACTTCACCAGTGATGGCAACAGCTGCTACGGTCAATGGAGAAGCCAAAAGCGTCCTTGCTCCTGGTCCCTGACGGCCTTCAAAGTTCCTGTTTGAGGTGGATACGGCATATTTACCTGCAGGAATTTTGTCGTCATTCATGGCCAAGCAAGCAGAACATCCTGGCTGTCTCAACTTAAAGCCTGCCTCTTCAAGAATTTCTACCAAGCCTTCCTTGATAGCCAATTTCTCCACTTCTCTAGAACCTGGCACGATCCAGGCCGTGATATTGTCCGCTTTTTTCTTTCCTTTTACAAACTGAGCAACAGTGCGAATATCTTCAATTCGGCCATTTGTACAGCTTCCTACGAAAACATAATCGATCTTTTTGCCCTTGATAGGCTCTCCAGGGTGGAAACCCATATAATCCAAAGACTTCAAATATGTCGTCTTGTTACTTCCTTCCATCCCGTCAGTGGTAGGGATGATGTCTTTGATCTTGATGCCCATGCCCGGGTTGGTACCATAGGTGATCATCGGTTCGATGTCAGCAGCATCATAGGTATATTCAAGGTCGAACTCAGCTCCTTCGTCTGTCTTCAAGGTCTTCCAGTACGCTAAAGCCTTGTCCCAATCTTCACCCTTGGGAGCTTGTTCCTTACCTTTTAGGTAATTGAATGTAGTTTCATCTGGAGCAATCAAACCACCACGTGCACCCATTTCGATACTCATGTTACAGATGGTCATCCTTGCTTCCATGCTTAAGCTTTGAATGGCAGATCCTGCATATTCAATAAAATAACCAGTACCACCACTGGCTGAAATTTTAGAGATGATGTAAAGAATGATATCCTTAGAAGTAACTCCTGCTCCCAATTCGCCGTTAACCGTGATTCTCATGCGTTTAGGTTTGGACTGCATGATACACTGGGAAGCAAATACCATTTCCACTTCACTGGTACCGATACCGAAGGCAATAGCTCCGAATGCACCGTGGGTAGAAGTATGGCTGTCCCCACATACAATGGTCATACCTGGCTGGGTGATGCCCAATTCAGGACCAATAACGTGCACGATACCATGATGATCCGTCCCCAAGTCGTGCAATTCAATACCGTGCTTGTTACAGTTTTCACGCAGCTTTTCTACCTGCATGCGGGAAAGTTTGTCCTTGATAGTTTTGTCCTGATCTATGGTAGGTACGTTGTGATCAGGGGTGGCTACTGTACGCTCTGGGAAGAGCACTTTATTTCCTCTGTTTTCAAGATTAAGGAAAGCCACCGGGCTGGTTACTTCATGGATAAAATGTTTATCTATGAAAAACACATCAGGTCCGTCTGGGACAGACTTCACTACGTGGGCGTCCCATACTTTGTCAAATAATGTTTTCTTTTCCATCGCTTCTGTTGTCAATCGTCATAAAGTTCAGAAGGAATAGGGTAAAAAGCAGCTTTGCTTTCCCCTATTCCTCCCAAAAGTCTATTTTAGGGAAAGTCTATCTATATCAACACCGCTCACCTTCCTTTTAATTCCCATATCTAGACCTTCCTTCAAGTTTTAATTAGTTATTCTCTGGTCTCAACTTGCGGACGGTAGCACCTGCTCTCCACATTTCAGACTCTCTCAATTCTTTCAACTCTTCTTCCAACTTCTCTCTATAGTCAGACTTACTGTTGGACTCGATAGACTTGGCAGCCTCTTTACCATCTTTCACACTCTTATAAAGCTCTTCGAAAACTGGCTTAGAAGCATCTCTAAATGGCTTCCACCAGTCCAAAGCGCCTCTTTGAGCAGTAGTAGAACAGTTTGCATACATCCAGTCCATACCGTTTTCTGCTACCAATGGCATCAAACTCTGGGTCAACTCTTCCACAGTCTCATTGAATGCTTCTGAAGGAGAGTGGCCATTTTCTCTCAATACTTCGTACTGAGCTGCAAAGATACCTTGGATGGCCCCCATCAATGTACCTCTCTCACCTGTAAGGTCAGAAGTCACTTCTCTGTAGAAATCAGTTTCGAACAAGTATCCTGAACCTACTCCTATACCAAGAGCGATTACCCTTTCTCTTGCTTTACCAGTAGCATCCTGATAGATGGCGAAAGAAGAGTTCAAACCTCTACCTTCAACAAACATTCTTCTCAATGAAGTACCAGAACCTTTAGGAGCTACAAGGATCACATCCACATCAGCAGGAGGAATGATACCAGTTTGGTCCTTGTAAGTCACACCGAATCCGTGAGAGAAGTACAATGCTTTTCCAGGAGTAAGGTGTTTCTTCACAGTTGGCCAAAGAGCGATCTGACCAGCATCAGAAAGCAAGAACTGAAGGATTGTACCTTTTTCACAGGCTTCTTCCAATTCAAAAAGCGTTTCACCAGGAACCCATCCATCAGCTATAGCTTTGTCCCAAGTTTTGGAACCTTTACGCTGACCGACGATTACGTTAAAACCATTGTCTTTTAGGTTAAGCGCTTGACCAGGACCTTGTACACCATAACCTAATACGGCAATTACTTCGTCTTTAAGTACTTCTCTGGCTTTCTCAAGAGGGAATTCCTCTCTTGTTACTACATCTTCTTCAACTGTTCCGAATTTCAGTTTCATTGTTTCTAATTTTAATTATTCAAATATTGTTCAATTGTTCCCATTGGTTTGGCCACTGCCACCCTGCCTGAGCGGGCAAACTCAAGAATGTTAAAGTCTTTGAGGATTTCCAACAAAGCCTTAGTGTCTTCTTTATGGCCGGTCATTTCAATCACCACAAATTCCTTCTCCGCAGAAATAATCCTGGCATTGTATTGCCTGATCACCTTTTCCAATCCTGGATCCAAGCTGCCTATCGGGATCTTATACAAAGCAATCTCCTGATAAACCACTTCGTCATCCCGGTAATAAAAGGACTTGATGACATCGATGATCTTTTCGGTCTGTTTCATGATCTGTACCACCTGATCTTCTGTCGTAGTCACTTCTATAGTGATTCGGTGCACTCCGTCTTCCTTACTTTCTGAAGCAGTAAGGGCATCAATGTTTACTCCCCTTCTCGTAAATATCAAAGTAACTCTGTTTAGAATTCCAATGAAGTTCTCGGTAAATAGGGATATGGTATATCGATTCATAATTTACGGCTTAGCTTAGTCTAACTTCTTCTACTGAACATCCCGTGGGGATCATAGGAAATACATTGTCTTCCTTCTCTACCACCACTTCCAAGAAAGACGGTCCATCGTGTACCATCATCTCAGCTACGGCATCACGAAGGTTTTCCCTTTCGGTCACCTTGGTAGCCTTCATATTATAGGCCTCAGCAATCTTGATAAAGTCTGGATTGTCCAGCTCGGTGAATGAATAACGCTTGTCGAAAAACAGTTGCTGCCACTGCCTTACCATTCCAAGGAAGTTATTGTTCAACAAGACCACTTTTACTGGGCTTTGGGTTTGCATGATGGTGCCCAGCTCCTGAATGGTCATCTGGATCCCTCCATCACCCACCACACAGATTACCTGACGGCTTAAATCAGCCAACTGGGCTCCTAGAGCAGCAGGTAGACTAAAGCCCATGGTACCCAATCCTCCAGAAGTCACCTGAGTTCTGGTGGTCTTGTATTTAAAGTATCTCCAAGCAATCATCTGGTGCTGCCCCACGTCAGTCACCAATATTGCATCGTCTTTCTTGAAGTCGTTAATATAGCGGATAACTTCTCCCATGGTCAAACCGACCTTAGTTGGCAATAGATCATTTGAAACCACCGCATTCTTTTCCTTTTCCTCAAGCTTTCTGAACTCGGCCATCCATTCATCATGTGAGTTTTCATCCACCGCAGCGGTCAGCATTGGAAGGCTTTCCTTACAGTTGCCCAATACGGCCACTTCACACTTCACATTTTTATCGATTTCCGCATTGTCCAACTCCAGGTGGACCACCTTAGCTTGCTTGGCATAACGCTTCAGGTCTCCCGTTACCCGGTCATCAAACCTCATCCCCACAGCAATCAACACATCACATTGGTTGGTAAGCAAATTGGGAGCATAGTTACCATGCATGCCCAGCTTCCCTACATATTGCGGATGGTCCTCATCCAAGGCCCCGGACCCCAGTAGGGTACAGGCTGCGGGAATTCCCGTTTTGTCCAAGAATGCTTTCAACTCTTCCTCGGCCTTGCCGATAACCACTCCCTGACCAAAAAGCAAATAAGGCTTTTTCGCCTGGTTGATTACTTTAGCGGCCCTGGAAATTGCATCTTTATCTATTTTAGGATATGGTCTATACGATCTAATTCCTAGACAAGGCACATAAATGAATTCCCCCAAGTCCACCTGAGCATCCTTGGTGATATCAATTAATACCGGTCCCGGTCTTCCTGATCTGGCTATATGAAAGCCCTTTGCTATGGCAGGGGCAATATCCTCCACTCTTCTAACCTGTATGTTCCACTTGGTACCAGGCATAGAGAAGCCTACCACGTCCGTTTCCTGAAAAGCATCCGTACCCAAAAGTGGCGAGGCCACTTGTCCAGTGATACAGACCAGAGGAGTGCTATCAATCATGGCATCTGCTATACCTGTAATCAGGTTAGTAGCGCCTGGCCCTGATGTCGCCATACAGACACCGACTTTTCCAGAGACTCGCGCATAACCTTGCGCCGCATGGATTGCTCCCTGTTCATGT
>Ga0207773_100372_pt1 | contig 20175 bp, 18 predicted proteins | sample TtaePargueraPR_2_FD_187281 | JGI IMG/M metagenome (GOLD analysis project Ga0207773, IMG submission 187281) | Aerobic enrichment media microbial communities from Bioluminiscent Bay, La Parguera, Puerto Rico - Tt and M1 (3) (SPAdes) | ecosystem: Environmental > Aquatic > Marine > Unclassified ...
GGCAAGGCGCGTAATGTCAGGCTGATGCCAGCCGTGCTGTATTCGATAAAATGCCACCAGCGGCTGGGGATAAAGATGGTATCGCCGGGCTCCAGAATGCATTCATAGCCGTGAATATCCTTAAGCTTGGGATAGCGTTCCAGATCCGGGTTCCGAAAATCGATATTGCACGAAACAGTCAGCGGATGCTGATACAGGTGCCGTCCGTTTTCACTTCCATACAGGATTACCCGTTTGGTGCCGGTCATCTGCGTCAGGAAAACATGGCTGAGATCCAGGTCGTAATGAATATCGACATAGGCGTCCTGACCGCCAACAAACAGGAATGGATGATTTTTCAGGAACGTGACACCAAGGTCAGGATATGAAAAATCCTCACGCAGTTGCGGCATATGCTTGAACACATTGAACAAAAACATGCGAAGCGGTGTCGGCCCTGCCTGGATCAGGTCAAGATATTCACCAAACGGCATGCTTTGGGTTGAATCGAGATAGTCGTTGTCCGAATTTGCAAATGCCTCGCTGTAAAGCGGCACCTCGACATCGCCACAGCCCTGCTTCAGGTAGTCATAAGACCACTTTTCCAATGCAGGCCAGTTTGCGGCAAAACTGCGCATGATGACGGGATGTTTGGGCTTAAGGTACTGGTCAATAAACTCTTCTCGGCTCAGATCATCTCGTCGATCAATGCTCAGATAGCTTAACTGGCTCGTCATTCCGGCCCCGTCCATTTTCTTGTTTTGCTGCACACCAGAACGCTCAAGCCTTTTTTCTGTTCCACCTTCAGCTTGGAGCTTGTCAGATAGATCATAGGAAACAGACGAAATCAAGCTGGCTGCGCCGGTGGCACTATGTACTAAACAGTTGTAATTTTTGATCTCTTGCGATGAGCCAACGTGATTGGGGAAGGGATTTGACCTCACCATGATCAATCTCGTCGACCACGGCCGAGATATGCTGGCTGGAAACGAAAAAAGCACCCTTTTGGGGTGCTTTGATCAATGGCGGGCAAGGAGGGATTCGAACCCTCGATAGGGCTTTTGACCCTATACTCCCTTAGCAGGGGAGCGCCTTCAGCCACTCGGCCACTTGCCCTTTATGTCCTTGGTGTTCCCTGCGGAACGACGCCTTTCTTAAACATCGCCATGGCGCATGTCAATGCCCGAAACCGGCGTTAAGGTCGTTTTCTTTTTAACAGTCCTTACAAATAAAACCAGCAGCTTTTTGCCTGCATTGCTCACTGCATTTCACGGTTGATTGGGAAAAGAGTCTTCAAACCATCACATGGCTGTCATCGGACAGAAAAAAACAGCTGTCATAACGTTGTGGTCGATTGGTTTTCACCGTCTTTTGACGTAAATGCTGGTTGGAGAAAAATGCGTACGATCTATCAAAGCACGGATGATTTCGGTCATACCCTTCGCGCCCTCAAAATGACCAAGGAAGGTCATAACGACCCTGTTTACATGGGTCTGGTCATTCAGGACCGCGAAGTACTGTTCCGTACCCGCGAAAACAGTTCACGCGATTTCGTTTTGCAGAAGATCAAGGAATTTGTCTCAGGCAACGCGACAACACTGACATCCCAACCGGCCTGATGGCCGGTTTTTTATTGCCTGCGCAGTTACTGTCCACCCGATATCGTTACTTGGTGCCGGGCTGGTTGGCTGACACTTTCAGTCGCGCCGGGGCGACACTCCCCGTTCGCCCTGCAACTTCACCGCCGGTCACATTGCGACCGGCGGTTTCTTTTGACTTCAGGCCTCGGCTGCTGATCGCCCTGCCGCATATCCCCGCCACATCAAAATCAATGCAACAACTAAAACCGGAAGAACACCATAGTTCACCGGAACCCAACCCACACCGATGATCAATGCGCCGCTGGCAATCGATGCAAGTGTGCCGGTCATACTGTTGCCAAGTTCCATAAGGCTTTGCGCATGTCCGCGTTCGGCCGCATCATGCCCCTCACCCAACAAGGTTGTTCCTGCCAACAACATCATGTTCCAGCCAATCCCCAATAGGAATGAACTGATCAGGAAGGCCGACACCGAAATACCCGAGACGGCAACGCCAACACTTATCACCAACACAAACGCCCCGAGCAATGCAACCCGGCGTGGACCAAACCGGTCGATCATTGGCCCCGCAACGAAAGCCGGCAGGAACATCCCGATCAAATGCCAGCGGATAACGTTGGCCGACACATCGGCATCAAAGCCGCAATATTTCATCGCAAGCGGTGTCGCCGTCATGACGAGAATCATTATACCGTGCCCTGCGGCACTGATGGCAATTGCCCCGCAAATAACGGGCCGACGCAGCAGATCGGACATGACCGCCCTACTTGACCCGGCACGTTCTGGAACGCCACCGTCTGGCAACATTGTCATCAAGGACGCACCAAAGGCAGCCAAGCCCGCAAGTGCGACATAGGCACCAGCAAACGGGACCGGCAACATATCGCGGCTGGCCGTCGCAATTTCCGGGGCAACCAGTGCGGCCAAAACGCCGCCACCGACAACAAGCGATGCTGCACGTCCCTTTTGAATGGCATCTACTGCTTCAAGGGCGGCGTAACGGTAATACATGGCGGACGCCTGATAGGTTCCAATAAGTGCCGCGGAAAATGCGACCAGCCAGAACGACCCGATATAAATGCCCCACGCCATCAACAGGCCACCGACAACCCCAAACAGCGCCCCGACGAATAGCCCCAACCGCCGCCCACGACGCTGCATCAGCATGGCAAGTGGATGCACAGAAAGCAGATTGCCTACCATAAGCATGCCAAGCGGCAGCGTTGCCAATGCAGCCATGGGGGCAAGCGATACACCGACAATTGATGTCAGCGTTATTCCAATCAAGGAACAGGACCAATAAAGCGCCTGGGCAAAGAAAAGCAGACGCACTGGTCCATTGGTCAGCAACAACATGTTCCCAACTCCTGAAATTCAGACTGAGATGAAAGCCGTCAAACCGTCGCTAGTTTGCGGTGACTAATGATTTGCGGGCAAAGCGCTCCGCATATTCCTGGGGACTGACAGAAAGATGTCGCTGAAACGCACGGCGCAGCGTTTCCGGATGCCGGAAGCCACACAACTCGGCAACCTGCCCAATCGCAAGGGCCTCGTCCTGTAACAGCGCCCGGGCGGCTTCCACCCGGACACGTTCGACGTAACGCGCCGGGCTCATCCCCAGATCGCGCGCAAACACCCGTGAAAAAGTGCGCGGTGTCATCCCGGCCCGTTCGGCCAGTGTTTCAAGCGACAAATCCTTGGCGATATTGCCGGGTAACCATTCAAGCAGATTTGCAAGCCGTGCTGTGGCACCTGTTTCAGGGATCAGGTAGGCACTGAACTGTGCCTGCCCGCCGGGCCGTTTGAGGAACATCACAAGCCTGCGCGCAACGGACAAGGCCAGGGCACGCCCAAAATCGGCCTCGACAATCGCCAGTGCCAGGTCAATCCCGGCGGTGACACCAGCTGATGTAAAAACATGTGGATCGCCATCGAGACCCGTGGGATCATAGCTATGCAGCCGATCCCCCATCATTTGGATTGCCGGGTAATCCCGTGCCATTTGCTCGCAACGCGACCAATGGGTTGTGGCCATTTTGCCATCAAGCACTCCCGCCTCTGCCATGATAAGTGCCCCAGAACAGATTGAACCAAGTCGTGACACGATGCCTTCGGCCTTTCTAATCCAATCAAGGATTTGCGGTTCTTTGCATTCCGTCAGAACACCGACACCACCTGGCACCAGCAAGGTATCGACCGTTTCCAGATCAAGGTCGCGCCACGCCATATCGGCATATATTCGCACACCACAGGATGTCCGTACCGGCCCACTCGCCCCGGCGACAACGATCCCTTCGTATCCTTGCGGCCGTCCCAGTGCGGAAAGTTCGTCATTTGCCGAACCAAACACCTGAAGCGGTCCGATGACATCAAGGCTCATGACACCATCAAAGGCGTGGCAAGCGACTAATTTTGCGATGTGGGGTGAATTGGACATCATCGTAGCTCCTTGTCAGAGATACATGATGCCGAATTCCGGTTATGGCAACAATGACAAACACCCCACGAATCTTGCCAATCGGCTTTCGTGGGGTGTTTTGATCATTCAACGCCAAAAAGGATGTATTCGGGTCAGAACCCGCTTCGTTGCAACAATGCATAGAAATCGCGGATCGTGCCTTCCTTGGTCGTCATGTCCTTGATGTCGTCCACCAGCTTGTCGGTGAAGTTGGGCTGCTTGAGATACCCGACAACCCTTTTACGGGCCATGGCAGCGGATTTACCTTCAATCAGGACACCACTGGAACAGAACTGAACCAGCATATAGGCGCGCTTGCGCAGATGCAGGGATGGATTATCAATCCGTTCGATGACCTTTTCACGAACAAGATACTCTGCCAGACCGTCATCAAGCTTGGCGCCGATTTCGGCCTTGTGTTCGTCAGGAACATTTGATGATGCAAGCACGTCGTTCATATGCTTGACGGTGGCCATCTTGTCGCGCGGCTTGGCATCAGGTTCGCAGAACGCACGCAATGCACGCATGTCACTGACGGACTCGCGCATCATGTCATAGAGTTCGTCGGCAAAGTCTTCGACAATACCACTATTGGCAACCGCAATAAGCCAGGTCAGCTTCCGGAAGTTCGGGATCAGGCGACTGTTGATTTCTGCCACACCTTCGATCAGGGCCCTTGGGCCGCCAACATTGCGTAACCGAGCCCCACGTTCGGCAATCGCGCTGACCATGGGCGTGCCATAAATCACGCCCTGCTCTGTGATTAGGCGTTCAAGGATACCGTCCAGCGGATCCGGATCGCTTTCGTGGCGTTGCAGGCTATTGGCACTGCGCAGTTCACGAACGATGTAATCAAACATCGCTTCCTGACTGTTGGCCAAAAGGCCGGACCCAAATAGCGGGTTCAGAAGTTCAAGAATGTCATCGGCAGCACCGCGATTACCCTTTGCACGGCCAAGTGCGAGATCAATGTGAAGGGTCACCGCTTCGCCAAAGCTGCGTGAACCGCCAAGCAGTTCCTTGAGTGCGACGGGAGAACCGAGAATATCGGCGATCACGTCATCAATCATCTTGCGGGCGGCTTCGTCTTTTTCGTCGCCCTTGACCTTAAGTGCCAGGTCAAGCTTCCCGACCCAGTTCCGTGTCGAAGACAGAACGCGTGTTAGCGCTACCATCGTCAGGAAATCGGTATCCTCGGCAAGATTAAGACGGCAGATTTCGTCGCGCACTTCCGATATGGTGGCGTCTTCGAAGGCCGGTAGGTCGACTTTTTCAACTTCGCGTGCGCGCGCAGAAAGCTGCTCAATCGCGCCATGAAGGTTGTTCATCGCCTCAATGTGATCACCTTCTGTCGCCTTGGCATGAAGCCCGGCAACTTTGTCAACCGCGGTTGGCATCAAGGTGTCATGGAACATCAGCTTGCGCAGGTTCTGGTAATTATACATTACCTCGCAAGGCGTCAGAATTTCCTGTTCGAAATACTTGCGCAGCAACCGGTTGATGGTCGCGCGGCTTTCTTTCTGCAAAAGGTCGTTATCCGTCTCGCACAACGGCGCTTCATCAATCGAGGTGACCCGAACGTCATCGTCCTGGTCATCGCCCGCGCCTTGCTTCTCGAGAAGTACTTTTTCAATATGACGACCGTCGCCGCGTTCCCAGTTACGAATAACGCGCACGGCAGAGATCTTGGTTTTCACAAGCTTTTCAGCTTCTGTAACCGCCTCCTGTTCGACATCAAATGTCGAATGGATTATCCAGCGATCCCCACGCTGGACCATAACTTCAAATGTCGTATCCGACATAACGCGCTCTGGCTCCCTAACTTCCTGTTTGGGCGGCATAAGTCTGCCGTTTAACTAGTCAGGCGCGTGTCCCAATTTTTATATTTATTCTTACTTATACTGCTAATCGGGGTCCTAAAACAATAGTTCGATGCAGATGTTTTATATACTTTCGGATATTTCTTCAGATTTTCCTGAATTCCCCAGCCCTTGGAGCTGGAAAATTCTGAAAATCAAACTGCGTATTCACCCTTCAACCGTCCTCTTGCGACGCATCACGGTATCCGCGCCGCAATTTCGGCAGTCAAATCGGCCAATAAGCTGCTCATGGCGATCACGGTGTTATCCAGTGTTTGATCGACTGGTGTGCTGACCTTGTCATACTTGGCTGCGGTGACGATTTCGCCGCTTTGGAAATGCACAAGCTTCCAGCGGGCTGTCAGATTAACATTGCCATCGGCCTGCCGTTCGAAACGGTCGATATCGACAACCACCTGCCATTCTACCATATCCCGCGAGTTCCACGGAAAGACTTCCAGCCGCGCGGCAACCCCAGTCCTGTCGAGGTTATCCATAAGAACGCGATTGATGTTCTCGCCCAGCGGCTCGGCCCAGCGGTATCCGGAATTGACCTCCGGCCGATTGGCGGCACTGCGCGTGACGATCGTCGATCGGTCGAGATATCTCGGAATTGTCACCGGCCCCACGCCAATGACCGTCGTTTCACCGGGTGCTGGCGACACCGGCTGCACCATTGGTGACAGCAAATAATATTGGTCAGGAACCGAGGGTGACGCGCAAGCGGCCAAAAGTGGTGCGACCAGCAGCAACACCCATCTGGAGATCATTTTTCGGACTGTCTGTCGCATCATTTATTCTCCTCCGGGCCGCTCTTGCCAAGGATAAGGGCACTCGGGTTCTGTTCGAGGAAATCGGTCAGTTCACGCAGGGAACGCGCCGTTGCGCCGAGTTCTTTCAGGGCTTGTTCCAGGTTGTAACGCACAGGTGACGTTGGCGCCGTGACATCGTGAACACCGCCAAGTGCCTCACGCGCCGCATCCAGTGCTGTCTGGGTTGCGGGTAACACACTCGCATCCAGATTGGTGACAAGCGTATTTATGCCCGCTGCGGCCTGTTGCAGGCTGATCATCCCGTTATTCAAGGCCGGCGAAGTGACGATATTCTCCATGCCCTCAACTGTCCCAAGCAGGCGAATTCCGATTTCCTCAATCGGGAAAGTCTCGACCTTTTCAAGAAGACTGGTCAGTGAATTGGCGATCTCGTCAAGCTTCTGGGGCAACGTCGGCAGTTCCGGCAAATTGCCCTCTTGATTACCAAGATAGCGCGCCGGAGAAACCGGATGCATGGACAGATCGACAAACAGCTGACCTGTAATGAAACTTCCTGTCTTGAGTCGGGCACGCAGGCCGTTATCAATCAGGGTTTCAATGGTTTCCTGCGGATTAACATCGCCCAATCGCCCACCGACAACACTGACCCGTTCGGGTTCAAGTGTTACTTCAACCGGCACCCGGAACGTACGCTCGGTTACGACATATTCAAGGTCAACGCTTTCGACCGTGCCAACGCGGATTCCGTTAAATTCCACCGGCGCACCGCGCGATAAGCCACGAACCGATGAGTCGAAATAAAGGATGTATCGCTGACTGTATCCTTCTGCCAGTAACTCGGCCTTTTCACGGCTTTCCTGAAGTAGGAATACCGTATCGGCCTCCGCCATTTCGTCGTTTTCATGCCCTGTCGGCGTATAGAAATTGATCCCGCCAGCCAAAACGGAGCGAACCGACTGCGCGCGCACAGAAAAACCCTCAGCATTCAGATCAAGTGCTATCCCGCTTGAATTCCAGAACCTTGTTTCACGTTTCACCAGGGCATCAAACGGCTTTCGGATGAATACCGGTATTGAAACACCGTCTGCATTCTCATCGAGTTCGGTGTCAACGACCTCGCCGACCTCGACCCCGCGCAGCAAGACCGGTGTCCCTTCACCTAATGAGCCGAGTTCTTCTGCTTTCAGGACAAATCGGGTGCCATCCTCGGTACCGGGCACGAACTGGGGCTCTTCCTCGCCAATGAATTCGCGCGCCTTCTCGCCGCTTTTGTCGGGGACAACTTCGATATAGGCACCCGAAACGATGGTTTCCAAACCGGAAATCCCCCGTGCACTGACACGTGGCCGCACAACCCAGAAGCGCGTTTTGTCGGTCAGGTAATCGCTGAAATCCGCATTCATGCGGATCGTCAGAACAACTTGTTCAAGATTATCCGCAAGACTGATGGCGGTTACCTGTCCGACATCGACATCGCGATAGCGTACAGCAGTCTTGCCGGCCGACAGCCCTTCGGCTGTCTGAAAACTGACGGTAATTTCCGGCCCCTTTGACATGACATCGCGCCACAAAAGCCAGCCACCAACAATCAGCGCGACAAGCGGCACAAGCCAAATAATTGAAAATCGGGCCCAGCCTTTTCTGACGTCCGGAGCTTCCGGATTTTGGCCCGTTTCTGAACGTCTCGCGTCACTCATGACGGAATCCCCCGATTTTCAAGACGGCCGCGATCTGTCTTTGAATTGCCTAATATTGGCAGCTTGCCTGCTTCAATACCAGCTCGGTCCCATATCAGCCGCGGATCAAATGCCATGGCAGATAGCATGGTCAAAATCACCACGCCGCAAAATGCAACAGCGCCAAAGCCCGGCTGCACCGTTGCGATATTGCCAAGCTTTACCAAGGCCGCAAGGATCGACACCATAAACACGTCCACCATCGACCAACGGCCAATCAGTTCTGTAATGCGATAGACCAATGTACGTTGTTTAAGAGGTCCAGATAACCCCAAGGCAGTTGTAAAATAAACCCACCCCAGAAGTAAGATTTTTATGATTGGCACCAGAATGCTTGCGGTGAAGACAACGATGGCGATTGGCCACTCTCCGGCCCGGACCAGCGCGCTGACCCCGGAGAGTATTGTGTCTGCCTCTGCCCGGCCAAGATAGGTCACGGTCATGATCGGAAAGACATTTGCCGGCACATACAAAATGACAGCAGCCAGCAACAATGCCCATGAACGCGACAGGCTGCGTGGCTTTCGATGATGCACCGTCGCACCACAGCGAGGACAACGAACATTTTCGTGCCCGCCGTCCAGAACAACCATAGAGCATGTGTGACAGGTCAGTAGTGTTCTGTCTTGCTGATCTGAACCTTGTTGGTTGCTAATATCTTCAGATGTCGGATAACGCAGGTTTGCCGGTGCCAACCGCCGCCAAACGTAGCGTGGATCAAGCGTGATATTCATCAGAAGAACCGTCGGGATCAGACAGCAGATCGCAAAAAACGCAGGACCGGCAATGACGTCAGCAAAATCCGTCAGCTTGGTCAAAGCCACCAGCAACCCGATCAGGAAGACATCGAGCATCGACCAGGGCCGGATGATCGCCAGAATGCGCCAGACCTGCTGCATACCGGGCACTTGCCGGTTCAAGCTGATCGGCAGCAATACATAGATGTGCGCCAGAATCAGGACAAGCGGTGCCAGCACAGATGTGACGGCGACCATAATGGCCAAAAACGGAAACCCTTCGCGCCAGAACGTCAGCACGCCACTGCCCAGTGTGTTGGTCTCAACCCGGCCTTCCATGGCAAAGGTCAAAACCGGGTAGCTGTTGGCAATCAAGAACAACAGAAAGGCCGTGACAGCCAGAGCCAACGGTTTGTCGAAGCGCACCTGTGCCGCGCGGTACAACGGCGATCCACATCGAACGCAATATGCGACACTGCCCGTCGGGATTTCTTCCTCGACATGGAGATAGTCGCAATTTTCACAGGCGATCAGTCGATGAGACATTGTTTTCCTGTTTTTACAATCCGTTATACGGACTGGTTCGCACATCAAAGTAAGCGACACTTTTCCTTGCAAGTCAAATCGGGTCACTTGGCAGCGGTGAATGTCCTTGGCAAATGAGACAAAACAATGTTCAGAGAGACATGATTTTACTGCGGAATTTCAGGCAGATGACGCCGCGCCTCCGACAGGACGACATCGTTGACCTGATCAAGAAGCCGACTGTTGATGGTTTTGTGATGCCAATATAATGGACGATCAATTTCAAACGGACACGGCCGAACCAGCTTTCCCGTGCGAAGCCCCTCTTCCGCCTGATGCTGTTCGACAACGGCATAGGCCACACCCTGTTCGGCAAGGGTCACGAAACCCTGTGAACTTGGAACAGTATGAGCGGGGAATTCCCCGGGGTTTAGTCCGAAATATTGATGAAGGAACTGGTTTTGCAGTTCATCATGTTCGGAAAAATTGACCGCCGGACAGGCGCGCAAGGCATCCGCATTTACGCCATCCTTGAAATAGCGTTCCTGAAACTCTGGTGAAACCACCATAAAGTAACGCATGGAGCCCAGCGGCCGTACCCGACATCCCTGAATGGGTGTATCGCGCAAACTGACCGCACCCAGCACGTTTCCTTCCTGCAGAGAGTGATGATTAAGCGATTCATCATCGACGACCAAATGCACCAGAACCCCAAGCTTCTCAAACAGAAGCTTGGGCACATCAACAAACCAGGTCGCCAGACTGTCGGCATTAACCGCAAGCGTTACCTGACCAAATTCACCCTCGGCCCGGACCTCGGGCAGTTCCGACCCCAGATCCTGTTCAAGCAGTCGGACACTCTGATAATGCGCAAGCAACCTTTGGCCTGCAACGGTTGGGACAATCGGCTTGGCGCGCACCAACACTGGCTGACCAAGTCGCTCCTCCATCAGCTTGACCCGTTGGGATATTGCAGACTGAGTTAGTCCCAGCGCTCGCGCCGCCTTCTCAAAGCTTCCGAAACGGATAACCTCCGCGCAGGCCTCAACCAATTTGTAATCGAGCATGAATAACCATCAATTTTACTAATCCATGTTTAATATAATTCGATTTTCTTAATCCACAAAGGTGCTATCAACGGCGGACCACAGTACAAGGAATGCCACGAATGCTTTTAACCTATGTCACCGGATTTGGCCTTGGCGGCGGGCTGATCATTGCGATTGGCGCGCAGAATGCCTTTGTTCTCGGTCAGGGATTGCGGCGCAATCATCCGGTGATGGTGGCCTTCGTCTGCGCCTTGTGTGATGCCGTTTTGATTGCGGCGGGTGTCGCAGGGCTTGGAACGCTGATTGCCGCCTACCCGCTTCTGACCCGCATTGCAGCCTGGGGTGGCGGCTTATTCCTGATCTGGTATGGGTTTGGTGCGCTAAGGCGGTTGTTTGAAACCGAAACATTGTCGGAAAAAGCGATTTCAAAAACTGGCTGGAAGGCGGTTCTTACGACCACCCTCGCGGTCACGCTTTTGAACCCGCATGTCTATCTTGATACGGTGGTCATGCTTGGTGGTATTGGTGGGCAGTATCCGACGGACGAAAGATTTGGCTTTGCCTTGGGCGCCATGAGTGCCAGTTTTGTCTGGTTCTTTGCCATTGCACTGGGGGCTGCATGGCTTGCACCCTATGTCGCACGCCCAATCACATGGAAGATCATTGATGGCGTAACCTGTGGTGTTATGTGGCTGGTGGCCTATAGCCTGCTGGCACCGGAAATACGGGCGCTCATCGGGAACTAGGACGCCAAGTCTAGTGCGCCCTACTCGTCCATTGCTTTCTTGAAATGCCGACGACAGACCGGGACATAACGGTCATTCCCACCGATTTCGACCTGCGCCCCTTCGCGGACAGGTTTCCCATCTTCATCAACCCGCAAAACCATGCCGGCTTTGCGGCCGCAATGGCAGATGGTTTTAAGCTCGTTAAGCTTGTCCGCCCACGCCAGCAGCCATTTGGAACCTTCAAACAACTGCCCCTGGAAATCAGTGCGGATGCCATAGCACAACACAGGAATGCTATGGATGTCGGCGATATCGGAAAGCTGCCACACCTGTTCTTTAGAGAGGAACTGTGCCTCGTCAATCAGGACACAATCGACTTTTCCCTTTTTGACCTGCGCCATGATCAGCGCTGTCATATCGGTGCTGGCATCAAACAACAGTGCCGGGGCTTCCAGACCAATGCGCGAGGCAATTTTGCCTTCTCCGAAACGGTTATCAAACGCCACCGTCATCAGTAACGTTTCCATACCGCGTTCACGGTAATTGAAACTCGCCTGAAGCAAGGTGGTCGATTTCCCCGCATTCATGGACGAGTAATAGAAAAACAGATTGGCCATGCGTCTCCCCCGAAAGTCGTCACAGGGGAATAGCCCAACAATCACGAATGATCAATATGGCTGTCGCTTTGAACTTGCCCATTGCGCGAAATATCGATTTCGCGCATTTCACGCCGCATGTAATCCAGAAGAGACTGAACCTTTGCACTGCGGGTCACACCGCCCGGATAAACGGCATAAATCTCAAGATCCGGCAGCTTGCAATCGGGCAAAACCCGGATCAAGTCGCCGTTATCAATTTCCTGCTGAACATCACATAGCGGAACAACCGCCAATCCATGACCACCCCGCAGAAACTGTAATCTGGCTGTCGCGTTATCCACCCGAACACTGCCCGACACCCGGATGTTTCGGGTACCTTCCGCACATTGGAGCGTCAGCGTCTCAGGAACACGGCTATACATCACCCATTCATGTTCGGACAAATCATCCGGGCTTTCGGGCAACCCGAACTTGCTGACATAGGACTGGCTGGCTGCAATGATCCTGTGTGTCTGATAAAGTTTGAAATTCTTGAGTTCCGAATTTTTCAATGGTCCTGAACGCACGGCAATATCAATGCCGCGACCAATCAGATCGACAACTTCGTCGCTGAGATGCACATCAATCGAGACCCCCGGATATGTTTGCCGGAACCGGTCAAGGATCGGCACAATTCGCAGCGTGCCAAGATGAACCGAACAGGTCAGCGATATTTTGCCCACCGGATCGTCACGCAGTTCTTCGACGCGTTTTCGCGCTGCCTCGGCTTCAAGGGAAATGGTGCGGCAACTGTCGTAATAGCGGGCACCCGCATCAGTCAGACTGAAACTGCGTGTGCTTCTGCGCAACAAAGGCACGCCAAGGCGGGTCTCAAGCTGGCGAATTTGATGGGAAATGGCGGCACGGCTGAGCCCCATCTTCCGCGCAGCCGCAGAAAACCCGCCTTCGTCAACAACGCGGGCAAAAATCATCATCGCCCGAACTTCATCAAGTGCCGACATTCAATATGCTCATTAAATTTGACAATGTGTTCACTTCATCAATCTTTTGCAAATTCTGTCAGCCAGTTAAGATGAGTGCAAATGAATTCCACGCATGGAGGAACTGATGCGTATTTTGATGATTGTTACGTCGCATGATCAGATGGGTGATACCGGACACAAGACCGGTATCTGGCTCGAAGAATTTGCAGCCCCCTACTACCGCTTCAAGGATGCCGGGGCAGAGATCACGCTGGCATCTCCCAAAGGCGGCAAACCACCCCTTGACCCCAACAGCCAAGTGCCCGATGCCCTGACCGATGCAACCGAGCGGTTTGAAAAGGACGAAGCGGCAAACGCAGTTTTCGCCAACACCGTCACCCTTGACGGTCTGAAAGCCGATGATTTTGACGCCCTATTCTATCCGGGTGGGCACGGTCCGCTCTGGGATCTGGCAACTGATCAGAAATCCGTTGCCCTGATCGAGGCGTTCGTTGCCCAGAACAAACCGGTTGCTGCCGTCTGCCATGGTCCGGCTGCCTTGGTGAACGCCAAGACGCCAGATGGCAAACCGCTCGTTTCGGGCAAACGTGTTACCAGCTTCACCAATGATGAAGAAAAGGCCGTCGGCCTTGAAAACGTTGTTCCGCTGTCAATTGAAGACGAGTTCAAGAAGCACGGCGCAACATTTGAGCGTGGCGATAACTGGGCGTCCTTTGCGGTTGTTGATGGCAAACTTGTCACCGGTCAGAACCCGGCATCAAGCGATGCAACGGCCGATGAAGTCATCAAACTTCTGTCTGCATAAAACCGCTTGACCTTCCATCTACTGGAACCTCCATACTGCGTTCATAGACACCGATCATATGGAGAAATCTGATGGTGAAACTGAAGGTCGAAAAAATGAGCTGCGGGCACTGCGCAAGTGCCGTGACAAAGGCAGCAACCAAGGTCAGCGGCGTTGAAGGTGCCGAGGTTGATTTGGCAAATGGCGAAGTCGCCGTTTCCGGGAACCCGGACGTCAATGCCCTGATCGCGGCGATCACCGATGCCGGTTATCCGGCATCGGAGGCCCGCTAGGATCATACGCCCGTGTTGGCGTCCCCCATCCGTACGTCAGAGCCGCCAGTATTGAAAATATGCTGGCGGCTTTTCTTTACCCTGCCCGCTCGTTTGTGCAAACATCGCCACAAACAGATAGTGGCACAAAATGACTTTTCATATCACAGCCCTGTGCGGAAGCCTTCGCCAAGCATCGATCAACAGAACGCTCCTTCAAGCGGCACAAAAGGTTGCAGGCTCCCATGGTGCAACCATTCATCTATTTGATGGCTTGGGCCACCTCCCGATCTTTAATCCGGACAATGAAGATACCGATGATCGCAATGTTGCGGCGTTTCGAAATGCACTTCGCCGTGCGGATGCAGTCCTGATCGCCAGTCCTGAATATGCACATGGTGTCACCGGCGCGATCAAGAATGCCCTTGATTGGGTGGTGGCCAGTGGCGAATTCATGCAAAAACCGGTCGCCTGCCTGAATGCGTCCGGCCGCGCAACAATCGCACAGGCGGCATTGATTGAAACCATTCGCACCATGGATGCACGCATCGTCACTGACGCGTGCATAACAATCCCGCTGAACGGCAAGAACTTTGACGTGGATGATATCCTACGCGACCCATCCAGCCGGGCATTACTTGAGACCGCGCTTCGACACTTAACGGACGCTATTCCAAGCGAAATTCTAAGCCTGGCCAATTAGTCATACAAAAAAAGCCGCCCAAACGGGCGGCTTTTTCTTTGGTCTGATGATTACAATCAGCCGAGGATTTTATCGCGCAGCAGCTTGTTGACCATGCCCGGGTTGGCCTTGCCACCCGTGGATTTCATGACCTGACCGACAAACCAGCCAAGCATCTTGTCTTTACCAGCGCGGATCTCTTCGACCTTATCCGGGTTCGCGGCAATGACTTCGTCAATTGCCGTTTCAATCGCGCCGGTATCGGTGATCTGCTTAAGACCTTTTTCCTCGACGATCTTTTCCGGATCGCCGCCGGTTTCGATCATGATTTCAAAGACGTCCTTGGCAATACGGCCAGAAATGGTGTCATCAGAGATCAGATCGATCAGCTTGCCAAGGTTTTCGGCCGTTACCGGGCTATCAGAAATCCCGACTTCTGCCTTGTTCAGCGCACCGAAAAGGTTGGTGATCACCCAGTTCGCCGCCAGTTTGCCATCACGGCCCTTGGCAACGACTTCGTAGTAATCAGCCTTTTCTTTTTCGGCGACAAGAACACCGGCATCATATGCCGACAGACCGTTTTCACGCATGAAGCGGGCCTTTTTCTCGTCTGGCAGTTCCGGCAGTTCTTTTTCGATTTCCGAAATGAACGCATCATCGAAAACCAGCGGAAGCAGATCCGGGTCCGGGAAATAGCGATAATCATGTGCCATTTCCTTGGAACGCATCGAGCGGGTTTCGCCCAGACGCTGATCATAGAGACGGGTTTCCTGCTGGATTTCCCCGCCACCTTCAATCACTTCGATCTGGCGTTTTGCTTCGATCTCGATCGCCTGCATCACGAAACGGATGGAGTTGACGTTCTTGATCTCGCAACGGGTACCAAAGCCTTCGCCTGGACGACGTACAGAAACGTTGGCATCACAACGCATGGAGCCTTCGTTCATGTTGCCATCGCACGTGCCAAGATAACGCACAATTGCACGCAGCTTGGTCAGGTACGCGCCGGCTTCTTCCGGTGAACGGATGTCTGGCATGGAAACGATTTCCATCAGCGCCACACCCGAACGGTTCAGGTCGATATGCGAGTATTTCGGGTCCTGATCGTGCATCGATTTCCCGGCATCCTGTTCAAGATGCAGGCGTTCAATGCCAACCGACTTGGTCGAACCATCAGGCATATCCAGAATGATCGTGCCTTCGCCGACAATCGGTTTGTCGAACTGCGAAATCTGATAGCCCTGCGGCAGATCGGCATAGAAATAGTTTTTGCGGGCAAAAACGCTTTCCTTATTGATCTTGGCCTTAAGACCCAGACCGGTTTTAACCGCCTGACGCACGCATTCTGCGTTCACGACCGGAAGCATTCCCGGCATGGCCGCATCAACGAGGCTGACGTTGCTGTTGGGCTCGTTACCGAACTTGGTCGAAGCACCTGAAAACAGCTTGGACTTGGAAATCACCTGGCAGTGGACTTCAAGACCGACAACGATTTCCCACGGGCCGGTAGAACCTTCAAGAATATAGCTCATGGATCAGCCCTCCTGCCCGGCAGGTTTTGCGGTAAAGTTGGCAGCACTTTCAAGCACGCCGCCAACACGCAGAACGGTTTCTTCATCAAACGGCTTGCCAATCAGCTGCAGACCAAGCGGCAATCCTTCGGCCGAAAGACCGGTCGGCACCGAAATGCCCGGAAGACCCGCAAGACTTGCCGGAACGGTAAAGACGTCATTGAGATACATCTTGACCGGGTCGCCCTCGTTCTCACCAATGGCAAAGGCCGCAGACGGTGCGGTCGGGGTCAAGATCGCATCGACCTGACCAAACGCACCTTCGAAGTCCTGATAGATACGACGACGGACTTTCAGCGCCTTGTTGTAATAGGCGTCATAATAACCAGCCGACAGCACATAGGTACCGATCATGATACGGCGCTGGACTTCCTTGCCGAAACCGGCAGCACGGGACTTCATGTACATGTCATCAAGGCTGTCGCCGTCATCCATGACACGCTGGCCATAACGCAGGCCGTCATAACGTGCAAGGTTCGACGATGCCTCTGCCGGGGCGACGATGTAATAGGTGCCCAGCGCATATTTGGTGTGCGGCAGGGTAACATCGACAACTTCGGCACCGGCATCGCGCAGCATGGCAACACCGTTATCCCAAAGCTTGCTGATTTCTTCTGGCATACCATCAACACGATATTCCTTCGGAATACCGATTTTCATGCCACGGATGTCACCGGTCAGGGCCGCCTCGAAATCAGGCACAGCAATCGGTGCAGACGTGCTGTCCTTGGCATCGTGACCCGCCATCGAACCCAGCATGATTGCCGCATCGCGCACGGTTTTGGTCATCGGACCAGCCTGATCAAGCGAGCTTGCAAAGGCAACAATGCCCCAGCGCGAGCAACGACCATAGGTCGGCTTCAGACCAACAATACCGCAATAGGATGCCGGCTGACGGATCGAGCCACCGGTATCGGTACCGGTGGCGGCCAGCGCCATATTGGCAGCAACCGCGGCGGCCGAACCACCAGATGAGCCACCCGGAACCAGATCCTTGCCGGATTTGTCTTTCCACGGGTTGATCACGTTGCCGTAATAGGAGGAGGTGTTCGATGACCCCATGGCGAACTCATCAAGGTTCGCCTTGCCCAGCATCACCGCACCATTGCCAAACAGGTTGCTGGTAACGGTGGATTCATATTCCGGTTTGAAACCTTCAAGAATGTGCGATGCCGCCGTGGTCTGGACACCTTCGGTGCAGAACAGGTCTTTGACGGCAATCGGCAGGCCTTCCATTTTGCCAGCACTGCCATTGGCGCGCTTGGCATCGGATGCCTTGGCCATTTCCATGGCCTTTTCCGGGGTTTCGGTGATGTACGCATTCAGATTGCGATGTGCGTCCATCGATTTCAGGTGTGCTTCGGTCAGTTCGACCGAGGTATAGTCACCCTTTGCAAGCCCGTCGCGGGCTTCTGCAAGTGTCAGCTTTGTCAGATCAGTCATTATTCAACCACCTTGGGCACAACAAAACAGCCAGCATCGGTCATCGGTGCGTTGGACAGCACTTTTTGCTGGATATTGCCATCGGTGACTTCGTCCTTGCGCAGCGGCAGGGTCAGATCGGCAACAGATGTCAGCGGCTCACAGCCTTCAACATCAACTTCTTGCAGTTCCTCGACAAAATCGAGGATACGGGTCAAATCTCCCGCCAGTTCGGAAAGGCCTTCTTCAGACACGTTAATACGCGAAAGATAGGCAATACGGCGAACTGTTTCCTTATCCAAAGACGACATGGATGAAAGTCTCTCTTAAGGAATGACAAAAAACCCGGCAGAGAGATATCTGCCAGAACGTGAATTACAGCGCGGAAACTAGCACCCCGCCGCCCCTGCCGCAAGGGTTCGAAGCAACGAAGAACGCCTGTTGTCGCACTGTCTGACAGATAAAACTCTCACGCGCGAAAATATCACCTGCCCATATCGGATTGGGCATATGAAAACAAGCAGGCCGACAACAAGAATGTTGCCGGCCTGTTTGGTGTTTACGCCCTGCCCCGTGTTGTGGGACAGAAAGCCAGAATGGCTTAGCCCGGGCTCATACCACGCAGACGTTCGGAACGACGACGCAGCAGTTCCACGGTCAGAAGCAGCAGGATCGAGACAGATACGAGGATCGTCGCGGCTGCCAGAATGGTCGGCGAAATCTGTTCGCGAAGGCCCGTATACATCTGCCATGGCAGGGTTTGCTGACGGGCAGACCCGACAAACAGCACCACAACCACTTCATCAAACGAGGTAATAAAGGCAAACAGGCCGCCCGAAATCACACCTGGCAGGATCAGAGGCATCTGAACCTTGAAGAAGGTGGTAACCGGGTTTGCCCCCATGTTTGCCGCCGCACGGGTCAGTGACTTGTCAAAGCCAACCAACGTCGCGGTGACCGTGATGATGACAAACGGAATGCCCAGAACGGCGTGGGCCAAGATCACCTTTACATAGCCGACAAATGCCTGATTGAGCCCAAGATTAAGCTCAAGCCAGTTACCCAGCGGCGCATAGAAGAAGAACATGCCGGTCGCCGAGATGATCAGCGGCACGATCATCGGTGAAATAAGCACGGCCATCATCGCCTGACGGCCCGGCACGTGCGACTGGCTAAGACCAATTGCGGCAAGGGTCCCAAGGGAAACCGAAATCAGCGTTGCAATCGGCGCAATGATCAACGAGTTCTTGAGCGGCACCATCCATTCGTCGGTCCCAAGGAAATCGCGATAATGCTTTAGGCTGTACCCCTCTGCCTTGAAGGCGAGCATTTCTGGCGTAAAGGTAAAGAAATTCTCGGCATTGAAGCTGAGCCAGATCACCGGCAGAAGCGGCGCGATCAGGAAGAAGAACACAAACGCACAGATGAACAGGAATGCGTTGTGCCAAAGAACCTGACCCGGCGTGTAATAGATCGGAACGCCGGCACGATATCGACCACTTCCAACCCAGTTGGCAAACCAGCCCATCGAAATACCGACAAGGAAGCCACCAAACAGGCCGCCAAGCCCGCCGAAAATCATACCTACACCGCCGAAAAGCACGCCAGTTGCCAGCGTTTTCTGTTTGCTTTTCACCTTGATGATTTTCGAGAACACAAAGGCCAGTGCCGCACCGACCACAGCACCGATGACGAACCCGACCCACGGGCTGCCAAAGATGTTGCCGGTAATGAAGCCGAACATTGCGCCTAACAAGGCCACCAGTGGCATCGTGAAGGTCATCAGTTCGGGCCGTCTTACGTATGAGATTACTTCATTCATGTTCTTAGCCCCCCAACTTCACGTTATCGATGCCCACAATCTTGTCGTAGCACCAGTAAAGCCCAAGAACGACGACGAGAAGGATGGACCCGAGTGCGGCCGCAAGGCCCCAGTTGAGCGAACTCGAAATATGATAGGCAATTCGGTTGGAGATGAAGACACCATCCGTACCACCAACGATTTCCGGCGTGATGTAGTAACCGATCGCAAGAATGAACACGAGGATCGAACCAGCGCCAATACCCGGAACCGATTGCGGGAAATAGACACGCCAGAAGGCCGTCCAGTTCGTCGCACCAAGTGACTTGGCCGCACGTTGATAGCTTGGCGGAATGGTTTTCATCACCGAATATAGCGGCAGGATCATGAACGGCAGCAGGATGTGGGTCATCGCAATGACCGTACCTGTTGCGTTATTCATCAGAACAAGGCGATCCGCATCATTAACGAAGCCAAGCCAGACAAGGATTTCATTGATCACCCCTTGCTGCTGTAACAAGACCTTCCAGGCCGACGTTCGCACCAAAAGCGACGTCCAGAACGGCAGCAGAACCAAAATCATCAGGATACTTGCCGTACGCATTGGAAGATTGGC
>Ga0207773_100373_pt1 | contig 20165 bp, 4 predicted proteins | sample TtaePargueraPR_2_FD_187281 | JGI IMG/M metagenome (GOLD analysis project Ga0207773, IMG submission 187281) | Aerobic enrichment media microbial communities from Bioluminiscent Bay, La Parguera, Puerto Rico - Tt and M1 (3) (SPAdes) | ecosystem: Environmental > Aquatic > Marine > Unclassified ...
GTTCAGGTCCGCAGCAGACAGCGTCCAGCTTCCGTCACCGTTATCCGTACCGGCTGACAAGGTTGCTCCGTCAGGAACACCGCTAATCGTGACCGAAAGAACTTCGCTGGAGTCCATCAAGCCCGCGTCAATATCGAGAGCAATCGCACTGTCTTCGGATCCACTGGCATCCGCGACATCAAGTGTCGGATTATCTGCCACACCAGCAACATCAACAGTAATGCTGCCCGTTGTGGTGGCAACATCGTCGCCATCCGCAGACTGCGCGGTCACCGTCAGATCAAACGAGCCGCTAAAATCATCTGCCGGGGTAAGCGTCAGGCCATTCAGATCCGACGCCTGCAATGTCCAACTGCCATCACCGTTATCCGTTCCAGTCGATAAAGTGGCACCTTCCGGAACACCAGAGATGATGACAGTTAGAATTTCGGAGCCATCTGTCTGGCCTGCATCAATATCCAGAGCTATGGCACTGTCTTCAGCACCCGAAGCGTTCGAAACTTCAAGGGCCGGGTTATCTGCCACCCCAGTAACATCAACAGTGATGCTGCTCGTTGTGGTGGCAACATCGTCGCCATCCGCAGACTGCGCGATGACCGTCAGATCAAACGATCCGCTATAGTCATCCGCAGGCGTGATCGTCAAACCATCCAGGTCCGCAGCAGACAGCGTCCAACTTCCGTCACCGTTATTGGTACCGGCTGACAAGGCTGCTCCGTCAGGAACACCGCTAATCGTGACCGAGAGAACTTCGCTGGCGTCCTCCAAGCCCGCGTCAATATCGAGAGCAATCGCACTGTCTTCGAATCCACTGGCATCCGCGACATCAAGTGTCGGGTTATCTGCCACACCAGCAACATCAACAGTAATGCTACCCGTTGTGGTCGCGACATCGTCGCCATCTGCCGACTGCGCGGTTACCGTCAAATCAAACGAACCGCTAAAATCATTCGCTGGCGTGATCGTCAGAGCATTCAGGTCCTCGGCAGCCAGCGTCCAAGTGCCATCACCATTGTCAGTACCCGCCGACAAAGTCGCGCCTTCCGGCACGCCACTAATCGTGATGGTCAGGACTTCTGAACCGTCCATGAGGCCCGCATCAATATCCAGCGCAATAGCCGAATCTTCGTTACCCGAAGCATTCGATACTTCCAGCGTCGGGGCATCGGCAACTCCCAAGACCTCTACCGTGATCGTGCCATTACCAGATTGCGAACCGCGTGTAAGACGTATCGGGTCGGAGGTCGAGGCAGTGGAATCACCGTCAGTCGAGTGGGCAACAACAGAAAGATCGAATGATCCGCTGTAGTTCTCGGGTGGAGTGATCGTCAGACCTTCAAGGTCACCGGCCTCAAGTGTCCAGCTTCCATCACCATTATCGGTACCAGCAGACAAGCTTGCTCCGTCCGGAACACCACTGATCGTTACGGTCAGAACTTCACTATCATCGGTGAGGGATGCATCAATATCCAGAGCGATAGCTGAATCTTCGTTACCAGATGCATCAGACACATCAAGCAGTGGCCTGTCCGCAACGCCCGCAACATCGACCGTAATGACTCCAGTCGCACTTGCGATATCGGTTCCATCCGCAGATTGCGCAGTGACCACAAGATCAAACGAACCACTATAATTGTGAGCCGGACGTATCTTGAGACCATCAAGGTCACCTGCCTCAAGAGTCCAGCTTCCATCACCATTGTTTGTGCCAGCCGACAGGATTGCACCATCCGGGACACCGGAAATGGTAACGGTCAATGTTTCGCTCGAATCCGATACACCGGCATCAATGTCCAGCGCAATTGTCCTGTCTTCGTATCCGCTTGCATCAGACACTGCCAATGTCGGCGCGTCGGCGACACCCGCAACATCAACCGTAATCGTCTCCGTCGCGGTGGCGATATCGTTGCCATCAGCAGACTGCGCGGTCACCGTCAGATCAAACGATCCGCTGAAGTCATCCGCTGGCGTAATTGTCAGACCGTTCAGGTCGGTTGCTGACAGCGTCCAGCTGCCATCACCATTATTGGTTCCAACCGACAAGGTTGCACCTTCTGGCACACCACTGATCGTAACCGTCAGAACTTCAGAGCTGTCTGTCAGACCGGCATCGATATCCAGTGCAATGACAGAATCTTCATTCCCAGATGCATCCGCAACATCCAACGTCGGCTCATCGGCAACACCTGCAACGTCAACCGTAATCGTATCCGTCGCTGTCGCAATGTCGCTGCCATCCGTTGACTGCGCGGTCACCGTCAGATCGAACGATCCGCTAAAATCATCCGCTGGTGTAATCGTCAGACCGTTCAGGTCGGAAGCAGACAGAGTCCAGCTACCATCGCCATTATCGGCACCCGCCGACAAGGCCGCACCTTCCGGCACGCCACTAATCGTGACGGTCAGGATTTCAGATGCGTCTGTCAGGCCAGCATCGATATCCAGCGCAATGGCACTGTCTTCAGAACCCTTGGCGTTCGCGACATCAAGTGTCGGCGCATCTGCGACACCTGCGACATCAACTGTGATTGAACCGGTTGTGGTCGCAATATCTTCGCCATCGGCAGACGTTGCCGTCACACCAAGCCCGAAGCTGCCAGAGAAGTCATCCGCTGGCGTAATCGTCAGGCCGTTCAGGTCCGCAGCCGACAATGTCCAGCTGCCATCGCCATTATCGGTCCCTGCCGACAAGGTTGCGCCTTCCGGCACGCCAGAGATCGTTACCGTCAGGACTTCGGATCCATCTGTCAGACCTGCATCGATATCCAGTGTAATGGCACTGTCTTCGGAACCAGTAGCGTTCGAAACGTCTAACGTCGGGGTATCTGCGACGCCTGCAACGTCAACCGTAATTGTATCCGTCATGGCGGCAACGTCTTCGCCATCCGCAGACTGCGCAGTGACGGTGAGATCAAACGACCCACTAAAGTCATTCGTCGGCGTGATCGTCAGACCGTTCAAATCCGCGGCAGACAATGTCCAGCTACCGTCGCCATTATCGGTACCAGCAGACAGGACTGCCTCCTCCGGAACACCAGAGATCGTAACCGTCAGGACTTCAGAGCTATCTGTTAGACCAGCATCGATATCAAGCGTGACAGCACTGTCTTCGGTGCCGGACACATTTGACACATCAAGTGTGGGTTGGTCCGCGACACCGGCGACAGCAATCGTAATGGTGTCGCTGATCGATGCCGTGTCGTTGCCGTCCTGCGATGTTACCGTGACGATCAGATCAAAGCTGCCGCTGTAATCACCACTCGGGGTGATGCTCAGACCTTCAAGATCACTCGCGCTCAATGTCCAGCTGCCGTCACCGTTATTGGTCCCAGCCGACAGGCTGGCCCCATCGGGAACACCGCTGATGGTGATGGTCATTGTTTCGCTGGTATCTGTCAGCCCCGCATCGACATCCAGACCAATCGCACTGTCTTCGCTGCCCGATGCATCCGACACGGTCAAAGTCGGTGTATCTGCAACTGCACTGACATCAACATTGATGACCTGACTGGTCGATGCACTGTCATCGCCAGCACTTGAAGTTGCCGTAACGGTAAGATCGAATGCACCGCTGTAATCATCGGCTGGCGTAATCGTCAAACCTTCAAGATCTGCGGCCTCCAGCGTCCAACTGCCATCTCCGTTATCTATTCCGGCAGACAGGGTGGCACCTTCCGGCACACCAGAAATGGTGATGCTCAGGATTTCGGTTGCGTCGCCAAGCGACGCATCAATATCAAGGGCAATCGCGCCGCCATCCTCGGCCCCCGCGGCATCAGCGACATCCAATGCCGGAGCCTCTGCCGCCGGGTTATAGGACGCACCATCGACATAAATTTCGAGATTCTCGATATTGCTGACCTCGACCCCGAGTGCGTCAAGCATCAGGCTGCCGCCATCTCCGCTCTCGACATGGGCTTTGATATCCTGCAATGCTTCAAGAACACCATCGCCTGAAAGCTGATCCGAACTCAGATAAAGCTTCAATGTATCGGTGTTTGAACCGCCATCGACAATCCCGGTTCCCTCTGCGCGCAGATCGACGGTGTAATTGATCTCGTCATTTCCGGCCTCGCCATAAAGGCTGTCATCGCCCGACCCTGTCAGCTTGTCGTCCGAATTACCGCCATAAAGCGTATCCGTGCCGTCACCCCCATCCAAGGTATCCTTGCCCGAACCACCCAGAATGGTGTCATTGCCCGCATCACCATTCACGACGTCATTGGCGTTCCCGGCTTCTATGTAATCATCACCGTCGCCACCGGAAATCGTATCTTTGCCGCCGCCACCATAAATGGTGTCGTTGCCATTGCCACCATAGACAATATCGTCAGAGCCTCCGGCTTCGACATAGTCATCGCCGGAACCCGCATCAATGATATCCTTGCCATTGCCGCCATAGATCGTGTCGTCACCTGCGCCCGACGAAATTTTGTCATGGCCACCGGCCGCATCGATATAGTCGTTGCCGTCACCGGTAATGATCGTATCGCTACCACCGGTGCCGATCACCGTATCATTCGGGTTGTCGATCACCTCGACGGTCAGGTTCTGCGAAACACTCTGGCTGTCATCGCCATCAACAGAAGTAGCGGTAACGCTCAGATCGAACGATCCGGAATAACTGTTGCCCGGTGTTATTGTCAGACCTTCAAGATCGGCTGCACTCAATGTCCATGACCCGTCACCATTGTTGGTGCCCGCAGACAAAATCGCACCGTCCGGCACGCCTGCGATTGTGACAGAAAGTGTCTCGGATGCATCCGTAAGGATCGCGTCGATATCAAGAGCGATTGCCGTACCTTCATCACCCGACGCATCAAGTACCTCAAGCAACGGCAAATCGGCAACCGCGGCAACATTGACCATGATCGTGTCGGAAACCGTCGCAATATCCACACCATCAGCAGATGTCGCGGTAATATCGATATCAAAACTGCCGCTGTAATTTTCTGGCGGTCGGATTGTAAGCCCTTCAAGCTCGGTCGAATTCAGCGTCCAGCTTCCGTCACCATTGTCGGTGCCAGCAGACAGGGTTGCCCCCTCCGGAACACCAGAGATCGTGATGGAGAGAACTTCGGAATCGTCCGTCAGACCGGCATCGATATCCAGCGCAATGGCAGAATCTTCGTTGCCAGATGCATCCGAAACTTCCAGCGTCGGAGTGTCAGCAACACCTGCAACATCAACCGTGATCGTATCCGTCGAAGTTGCAACGTCTTCACCATCCGCAGACTGCGCAGTAACTGTTAGATCAAACGATCCGCTGAAATCATCCGTTGGTGTAATCGTCAGGCCTGCAAGCTGATCGGAACTCAGAGTCCAGCTACCGTCACCATTATCAGTACCCGCAGACAGGCTCGCACCTTCCGGAACGTCGGAGATGGTCACCGTCAGGACTTCGGAACCATCCGTCAGAGCCGCATCGATATCCAGTGCTATAGCACCGTCTTCGTTACCCGAGGCGTTCGAAACTCCCAGCGTCGGAGTGTCAGCAACACCTGCAACATCAACAGTAATGCTGCCCGTTGTGGTCGCAACATCGTCGCCATCCGCAGACTGCGCGGTCACCGTCAAATCAAACGAACCGCTAAAATCATCTGCCGGGGTAAGCGTCAGGCCATTCAGATCCGACGCCTGCAATGTCCAGCTACCGTCTCCATTATCGGCACCTGCCGACAAGGTTGCACCATCCGGCACACCGCTAATCGTGATAGTCAGGACTTCACTGCTATCGGTCAGGCCTGCATCAATGTCGAGCGTAATGGCTGAATCTTCATTACCCGATGCATTCGCACTATCAAGCGTTGGAATGTCAGCAACACCAGCAACATCGACCGTGATCGTACTGCTGGTCGTCGCAACGTCTTCACCATCCGCAGACTGCGCAGTAACTGTCAGATCAAACGATCCGCTGAAGTCATTCGCAGGCGTGATCGTCAGACCGTCAAGGTCATCCGAACCCAGCGTCCATGTCCCGTCACCATTGTCGGTACCGGCAGACAGGGTTGCCCCCTCCGGAACACCAGAGATCGTGATGGAGAGAACTTCGGAACCGTCCGTCAGACCGGCGTCGATATCCAGCGCAATAGTCGAATCTTCCGAACCACTGGCGTCAGAAATCTCCAATGTCGGAGCATCGGCTACACCAGCAACATCAACCGTAATGCTGCCTGTTGTGGTCGCAACATCGTCACCATCAGCCGACTGCACCGTCACCGTCAGATCAAACGATCCGCTGAAGTCATCCGCAGGCGTGATCGTCAGACCGTTCAGGTCGACAGATGACAGAGTCCAGCTGCCATCACCGCTATCGGTACCGGCAGACAAAGTTGCACCTCCCGGAACACCGGAGATGGTCACCGTCAGTACTTCGCTGGAATCCGTCAGACCCGCGTCGATATCAAGTGCTATGGCAGAATCTTCCGAACCACTGGCATCAGAAACGTCCAATGTCGGCGCATCGGCGACACCGGCAACATCGACCGTGATTGAGCCGGTCGTGGTTGCTACATCAGAACCATCTGCCGACGTTGCGGTCACACCAAGCTCGAAGCTGCCGGAGAAATCGTCTGCTGGCGTGATCGTCAGGCCTGCGAGCTGATCGGAACCAAGAGTCCAGGTGCCGTCACCGTTATCTGTTCCAGCAGACAAGGTCGCACCTTCCGGCACGTCACTAATCGTAACGGTTAGAACTTCGGAGCTATCGGTCAGGCCTACGTCTATATCCAGCTCAATGGCAGAATCTTCGTTGCCGGATGCATCCGAAACTTCCAGCCTCGGCGCATCGGCGACACCGACAACATCAACCGTGATCGTACTGCTAGTCGTCGCAACGTCTTCGCCATCGGCAGACGTCGCCATCACGCCAAGCTCGAAACTGCCAGAGAAGTCATTCCCAGGCGTAATCGTCAGACCGTTCAGATCCGCAGCAGACAATGTCCAGCTGCCGTCACCATTGTCTGTACCCGCCGACAGGGTAGCACCATCCGGAACACCAGAGATCGTGACCGTCAGGACTTCGGAACCATCCGTCAGAGCCGTATCGATATCCAGTGCGATAGCACCGTCTTCGTTACCCGAGGCGTTCGAAACTTCCAGCGTCGGAGTGTCAGCAACACCGGAAACATTGACCGTGACAGAAGTCTCGGTCGCCGCACTATCGCCACCTGCCACGGATGTGGCCCTGACCGTCAGATCAAAGCTGCCCGCGTAATCCTTAGGGGGCGTAATTGCAAGCCCTTCAAGTTGTTCCGGGTTTAACGTCCAGCTGCCATCACCGTTGTTGGTTCCCGCCGACAAAGTGGCACCTTCCGGCACGCCGGAAATCGTCACGCTCAACGTCTCGGTCGCATCTGTAAGGGATGCATCAATATCGAGCGCTATTGCCGTATCTTCGTTGCCCGAGGCATTGCCCACCTCAAGCTCCGGCGCATCGGCAAGCGGGTTGAAAGCTTCGCCGTCAACAACGACCTGAAGCTCTTCTATATTGGCAACTTCAACGCCAAGTGCTGCGAGTGCAAGACTGCTCCTGTCACCACCATTGATATGATTTTGCAGTTCCTGCAAAGCACTCAGGACGTCCGGGTCAGAGAGCTGTTCTCCCGTCAGATGAAGCTTGAGGATGTCGGTATCACCGCTGCCATCAGCAAGGCCAGTCTGTCCGCTTTCGGGCTCGATCGTATATTCCAGAATGTCGTTGCCCGATCCGCCATCAAGCGTGTCGCCACTCGATCCGGTCAGCGTATCGTCCCACGAACCGCCCGAAAGCACATCGGTGCCTTCGCCCCCATCAAGCGTGTCGTTGCCACTGCCACCTTCAAGGGTATCATCACCCGCACCACCAGTGATGATGTCTTCGCCACTGCCACCGTCGAGGTAATCATTCCCCTCGCCACCGGCAATCGTATCGTGCCCGGTGCCGCCATAAACGCTGTCGTCTCCGGCACCGGCATCAATCGTATCATGGCCATCACCACCATAAACCGTATCGTTGCCCACACCCGATGCGATGCTGTCGTGATCCCAGCCGCCTTCGATGTAATCGTCGGTATCACCGCCGGTGATCTGATCCTTGCCATCGCTGCCAATGATGGTTTCGCGCCCGTCCGATATGACATCAACGGTTATGGTATTCGAAACGCTCTGGCTGTCCGTTCCATCAGTCGAAGTAACAGTCACACCGAGGTCAAATGATCCCCAATACTCGCCTGGCGGGGTAATCTTCAGGCCATTCAGGTCTTCAGCAGCTAGCGTCCAACTACCATCACCATTGTCGGTGCCGGCAGACAAGGTCGCACCTTCTGGCACGCCACTGATCGTAACGGTGAGAACTTCGGAGCTGTCCGTCAGGCCTGCGTCAATGTCGAGCGCAATGGCAGAATCTTCCGAACCACTGGTGTCAGAGACATCCAACGTCGGCGCATCGGCAACACCGGCAACATCAACAGTGATCGTGCCGCTGCTCGTCGCAACATCGCCACCATCAGCCGACTGCGCGGTCACCGTCAGATCAAACGATCCACTGAAATCATCCGCCGGGGTAATCGTCAGACTGTTCAGGTCAGCCGCCGACAGTGTCCAGCTACCGTCACCGTTATCGGTACCGGCAGACAACATCGCACCTTCTGGCACGCCACTAATCGTAACGGTTAGAACTTCGGAGCTGTCCGTCAGGCCCGCATCAATATCGAGCGCGATGGCAGAATCTTCTGAACCACTGGTGTCAGAGACATCCAGCGTCGGCGTATCGGCGACACCGGCAACATCAACCGTAATCGTATCCGTCGCTGTCGCAATGTCGCTGCCATCCGCAGATTGAGCGGTGACTGTCAGATCAAACGACCCGCTGAAGTCATCCGCTGGCGTGATCGTCAGGCCTGCAAGCTGATCGGGACTTAGAGTCCAGCTGCCATCACCGTTATCGGTACCGGCAGATAAGGCCGCACCTTCTGGCACACTACTGATCGTAACGGTTAGAACTTCACCGCTGTCCGTCAGGCCTGCATCAATGTCGAGTGCAATCGCAGAATCTTCCGAACCACTGGCATCAGAAACGTCCAATGTCGGCGTATCTGCCACACCGGCAACATCAACAGTGATCGTGCCGCTGCTCGTCGCAACATCGTCACCATCAGCCGACTGCGCCGTCACCGTCAAATCAAACGATCCGCTGAAATCATCCGCTGGCGTGATCGTCAGGCCTGCAAGCTGATCGGGACTTAGAGTCCAGCTGCCATCACCGTTATCGGTACCGGCAGATAAGGCGGCACCTTCTGGCACGCCACTGATCGTAACGGTTAGAACTTCGGAGCTGTCCGTCAGGCCTGCGTCAATGTCGAGCGTAATCGCCGAATCTTCTGAACCACTGGCGTCAGAGACGTTCAAAGTAGGTGCGTCAGCAAAACCTGTAACGTCAACCGTAATCGTATCCGTCGCTGTCGCAATGTCGTCACCATCAGCCGACTGCGCCGTCACCGTCAAATCAAACGATCCGCTAAAATCATCTGCTGGTGTAATCGTCAGACCGTTCAGGTCGGCGGATGACAGAGTCCAGCTGCCATCACCGTTATCGGTGCCCGCAGACAGGTTCGTACCTTCTGGCAAGCCGCTGATCGTAACGGTGAGAACTTCGCTGGAATCCGTCAGACCCGCGTCAATATCAAGCGAAATGGCAGAATCTTCTGAACCACTGGCATCAGAGACGTCCAAAGTCGGCGCATCGGCGACACCCGCGACATCAACCGTAATGCTGCCTGTTGTGGCCGCAATGTCGCTGCCATCCGCAGATTGCGCGGTGACTGTCAGGTCAAACGATCCGCTAAAATCATCCGCTGGTGTAATCGTCAGACCGTTCAGGTCGGCAGCAGATAGCGTCCAGCTGCCATCACCGTTATCGGTGCCCGCAGACAGGTTCGCACCTTCCGGAACACCGGAGATGGTCACCGTCAGCACTTCGCCGCTGTCCGTCAGGCCCGCGTCAATGTCGAGTGCAATCGCATTGTCTTCGGACCCGCTCGCATCCGACACATCCAATGTCGGCGCGTCTGCGATCCCCGCAACATCAACCGTAATCTCTTCGACAACGACTGCGCTATCGGTGCCGTCAGTTGTCGAGACAGATACGGTCAGGTCGAAGCTGCCGCTGAAATTTTCGCCCGGTGTGATTGTCAAGCCGTCGAGATCGGCGACGTCGAGGGTCCAGGTGCCGTCACCATTGTCGGTTCCGGCGGACAGGGTTGCGCCATCTGGCACGCCTGAGATGGTGATCGAGATGCCCTCGTTCGCATCAAGCAGTTCGGTATCAATCGAGAGGGCAATCGCACTGTCTTCGGCACCGGCGGCATCGCCGACATCAAGTGTTGCACCATCGGCAACGGCTTCGACATCGACCGTGAAGCTTGTGCTTGTCGATGATGTGCTGCCATTGGCCTCGGTGCTGGTTGCGGTTACCGAAAGATCAAAGCTGCCATTGTCGTTTTCGCCCGGCGTGATCGTCAGGCCCGCGAGCTGATCTGGTGTCAGTGACCATGTGCCATCGCCGTTATCCGTACCGGCCGATAAAACAGCCCCATCAGGCACGCCGGAAATCGTGATCGAAAGGGTTTCATCGCCGCCATCAAGGTCACGAAGAGCGGCAGAGACATCAAGCGAGATCGCACTGTCTTCGTCACCGGTAACATCCGTGGCAGAAAGGCTTGGTGCGTCGGCGACTTTTGGCACCTCGTTCCGGGTTTCGAGTTCGAGAACCTCGTTTAGTTCGGCGGAAGCCGTCGCACTGACATCAGCCGCCGCAACAGCAGCCTCTGATGCCGGTGCGGACCGGGACGCAAAATCAGTTTCAATATTTTCACCGGAGCGGCCACCACCGCCTTCGCGGGCACCGGGCACAATGGTCGTATCGGGTGTTGAAACCGGTTGCGGGTTATCAGCACCACCTGCATCGTTTGACCGCAGGGAAACCGGGTCGTTTCCTGAGCTGCCACCAGCAGTTTCAGCGCCCTCGCCAACCGTATCGATATTGTTTTCAAGCTCGACCCGCTCGGCCTCGGCCTTTGTCTGCTTTTCCGTGGCGTCGGCCTGGGTTGTTTCCTCGGCCCGTTGATCGCCCGCGTTGCGCTGGCGGAACTGGCGTTGGTCTTCGCCCTGCGGGTTATTGACCTGATTGCCATAATGAACACTGCCCAACTGTTCGTTGGGAATGCCACCATCACCATTCTGATCACCATGCAGTTCGACATGCTCGTCCGGGTCATCGCCACTGCGATCATCACGCATAAGATCATCACCGCCGGTACCGGTATCTGCCCGGTTTCCGCCCAGTTCGTTGCGAGTGTCTTCTGCGTCGCGAGGATCGTCCGCCATCTAGCCCATTCTCCGAGAAATGCGGGACGGGAATCCCTGATCCGCATTTCTATACAAAAGTATAGAATTCTCTGTTCTACCAGAGAAACGTGCGGCCAGGCAGTAGAAATGAAATGAACATTTCCAGCGGGACCATTATGAAAACTCAGCGTTCGCTAAATGCCTGATCAAGCGAGACATAAACCGGCTTGAGCAGATATTGCAGCAATGTCCTTTCACCCGTCTGGATGTCGGCCTGAACCGTCATGCCAGGGATAATCGGCTGAGCGCGGGCACCCTCACCGACCCGGTCGGAATCAAGCGCCACCCGTCCTTTATAATACGGTCGCCCATCTTCATCAACAAAAGTAGAGGCCGATATCGATACCAATTCACCACTAATACTACCATATCGTATATAGTCAAATGCGCTGACTTTAACAGTCACCGGCTGTCCAAGATGGACATGACCGATATCCTCGGTCGAAATCCGGGTTTCCGCGACCAGTGCATCATCGGTCGGAACCAGCTCCATGACCACCTGTGCCGGGGCAATCACCCCGCCGATCGTGGTAAATTGCAGCCCCTTGATATAGCCCTTGGACGGGGCGCGGATTTCAAGTCGCGCAACGCGATCCTTAAGCTTGCGCAGCGCTTCATCGGCCTGGGCAATTTCACCGCCAAGCCGCCCCAATTCACTTAGCGCTTCCTCGCGCTGGCTGTTTCGAAGTTCGTTCTGGCGCAGATTGGCTTCGGCGATGGTTTCACGCGCACGCGCCATTTCCGCAATGACACTTGAAAGATTGCCCTGCGCTTCGTTCAATTCACGCTGGATATTGAGGAACAGGACCTTGGAGTTCAGGCCCTGTTCATAAAGCGAACGGCGCATCGTCACTTCTTGGTTAAGCAATTCGACAGAACGGCGCAAAGTCCCTTCCTGCTGCTGGAGCTGGGCCAGTTCGGCGTTGCGTTCCTTGATCTGAACGTCAAGGATTTCGCGCTGGCTGCTATCAAGGTCGGTTTTGATCCGATAGATTTCCTGCTGGTTTTTTGCCAGTTCCGGATACTGGTCCATCAGCTGGGTGAAGTCGGGATCACGCGATTCGGCAAGTGCGCGATAACGTTCGGCTTCAAGACGCAGGCTGGCCAGTCTGGTTTCGGCCTGCGACAGTTCGGCCTGTGATGCTTCGGGTTTCAACCGCATCAGAACCTGGTCTTTTTCGACCAAGTCACCATCCCGCACCATGATTTCGGAAATGATGCCGCCTTCAAGATGCTGGATCTTGTTAACCGCCCCGGTCGGCATGACCTGCCCGAAGGTGGTTGCCGTTTCCTTGATCTGGGTGGTTGCCGCCCACGCGATCAGCGCGATAAAGCCAACCGAAAGCATCACCATTGCCGAACGGACAAAGACCGAAATCCCGCCTTCTTCGAGCAAGACGGCATGTGACAGATAGCGTGCCATACGGCGCGACTGGCGGAACCGTTCAATTGCGGTGTTCTGAACTGCTTCGCTCATAGGAAACCTCCGTCAAGCACCTGCTGCTTGATGCGTGCGGGTGGCGCATCGGCGCGCACCTGTCCGGCTTCAAGAACAATGATGCGGTCGGCCAGATCAAGATGGCTTGGCCGATGGGTAATCAGGAAAATCGTCGATCCGCCGCGCAGACGGTTGATCGCATGCTGGAATGCCCGATCCGCTTTTTGATCCAGACCATTGGTCGGCTCGTCAAACAGGATGATCGGTGCTTCGCGGACAAAGGCACGCGCAAGTGCCAGGCGTTGCAGGAAGCTTGTCGAAAAGCGCGAGGAATGCTGATCGCCGATCCGTGTTTCAAAACCGTCGGGCAGGGCTTCGATTTCCGAAAGAATACCCGCCGACATACAGGCCATCCGCAATTCATCGGGCGATGCAATCGGATTGGCAAGGCGCAGGTTTTGCGCAATTGATCCACGGAAAAATTCAACATCCTGCGGCACATAGGAAATGGACTGGCGCAAGGTTTGCGGATCCATCTGGCGGATGTCCGCCCCGTCGATCAGAACCGCCCCGGCCTGTGGCTGATACATCCCGGCGATCAATTTGATCAGCGATGACTTGCCCGCCCCGTTCGATCCGACAACCGCAACCACCTGTCCGGCCTTGATATCGAAATTCACCCCGACCAGAGCCGGATCGGAGTCCGGCGTATATCGGAAGCTGACACGCGAGAAGGTGACATTACCTTCGAAACGGCGTTGGCCAACCGTGCGCGGCACCAGATCACGTTCCGGTGCCAGCGTCATCAGACGGTTTATCTGCCGGACAGACCCGCGAAGCTGTGCCAGCCGCGGCATACCGACAAAGGCCTGATTGATCGGGCCAAGTACACGCCATGCCAGCATCATCGATGCCACAAGTGCGCCCACGGTCATTGAACCCGCCATGACCTGAACCGCACCAAAGGCAAGGATAAGGGCCCCGGATGAGACCATCAGAATCTGTGCCGATGTGTTGATCACATTATTGATCATTGCCACCCGGAACCCGGCATAAGCCGTATCGGCCGAAATATCGCGGAAACGCGACAGCCAGCGATGTTCTGTGCCTGTATATTTCAACGCCTGCATCTTGCCGACCGTTTCGACAAGGAATTCCTGACGATTGGCCCCATTGCGACCAAGTTCCGAAACCCGTCGTGACACCACCGGGAAAGACACCAGCCCGATCAGGACAAAAACAACGATCAGCCCAATCGGGATAAGCGCAAGCCACCCCCCAAGGATCGCCAGAACAATCAGGAAGATCGGCAGGAAGGGCATTTCCAGAATGACAAGCGCCATCGGGCCGCTAAAGAATTCGCGGACGCTTTCAAAATCGCGAATCCGCGAAATCTGCACCCCGACCGGGGCACGTTCGGTAAAGGCCGGTGGCAGGGACAAGAGCCGTTCGAAAATGGCACTGCTGACAAGGGTATCAAGACGCGCCCCAAAATGGCTGACCATCTGGCTGCGCAGATTGCGCAGGACCCAGTCAAGGATCAGGACAATCCCCATGCCGATCCCGAACTGGATCAACATGGGGATCGACCGCGTTCCAATGACCCGGTCATAGATCCCCATTACGAAAATCGGGCTGGCCAGCGCCATCAGGTTCAGCATCAGGGTAATCAGCAAAAGCTGTCCACCAAGGGCGGAAAACCGGTCGGTTATTCCGCCAAACCAGCCGCGTTTGTCATCTTCAAAAAACCGTTCGTGACGCCCAGCCTGGGTAAACTGGAACAACCGCCCGGGAAGATTGCCGGGCTTGATCACCATTTCACGGCTGGTGCCGCCATCAAAAACCCGGATGCCAACATTTTCCGGCTTGATCACCACAAGTGCGGTACCGTTATCGGGCACGAACAGACAGGGCATCAACCGATCATCGATCCGATCAAATGTGGTATCGATTTCGCGCGACCGGTAATTCAGGTTCGCCAGCACATTTCGAAAATCGGTCAGATCAAGGGCCTCGTCCATATGCGGCAATGCTTCTGCGACCTGACGGGGCAGCCCGCGCCAGCCAAGCGCCTGCAACAAAGGCCACAGGCAGGCGTCAAAATCCGACTGGGCGTCATTGCTGGCAAGGCCCATGCGGTAATTCAGCGCGAAGTCCATGTTTTCGATATTCATGACCGGCCTCCTGCGCGTGCGACTTCTTCTGCCTCGATCACCGGCTGGGTGCCGCTGCGCCGCAGGACCGGCACCAGACGTTTTTCAATCAGGCGATATTGCCTGTCGGCCAGAGCAATCAATGACGGTCGATGAGAAACCATCACCAGCGTGCAGTGTTTGCGAAGTTCAATCAGAAGACCGGCAAGAATGTTGTCACCCGCGATATCAAGCGAACTGTTGGCTTCGTCAAACAGCACGATGCGCGGATAGTCGATCAGGGCACGCGCAATGGCGATACGCTGCTTTACGCCGCGCGGCAGGGTTTCGGATGCCTGTCCGCCAACCTCGGTGTCATAGCCGTTGGGCATGCGCATGACGATTTCATCAAGTCCCAGACGCCGCGAGATTTCCACGACACGGTCAGTACCGATTTCCTTGCGGAAGGATGTGATGTTTTCAAGGATCGTTCCCTTGAACATCACACCATGTTGCGGCAGATAGGCAATCTGGCGGCGGATCGATTCCGATGCATATTTATCGGGATCACGACCATCGAGTCGCACCGAACCGCGATCAGGGCGTAACGCCCCCATTAGAAGCCACAACAAGGTGGTTTTCCCGGTGCCGTTTTCACCGGTGATTGCAACAGATTCACCGGGCTGTATCGCAAGCGTCAGATTTTCAAAAACTGTGTCCCCACCCGCGTGTGAGAAACTAACATCATCAAGTTCGATACGCCCTTCAAGCGGCGGCATTTCAGCAGCATCGTCGGCATCTTCGGGCGGCAGGCGGAAAAGTTCGCGACAACGGTCACGCGCAACCCGAATGCTTTGGAACTGGGTCCAGAGCCCCATCGCCCGTTGCAGCGGCTGGATCGAACGCCCGGCCAGCATCGTGCAGGCGGCAAGCCCGCCTACCGTCAGATCGGCATTGATAACCAGAAGGCTGCCAACACCGGCAACAAGGATCATCGTGATCATCGAAAAGCTGGCACTTGAATTGATCGCGGCATGGGCGCAGCGCGCCGCAGCAAGGTCATCCTCGGAACACTGGATTTGCAGCTGGTCATGGCGACGGATCATCAGGTTTTCCATCGCCATCGCCTTGATGGTGTGAATGCCGGTCAGGGTTTCGATAATGAAATTATAGCGCCGCTCGTCGGTCTGGCTGCGTTCATCAAGCGCGCGACGCAACCGCCGCCCCAGGATCATCGCGGTCAACATGAAGGCAAACAGAATGCCCAGCGGTACCAGCACAAGCTTGCCACCGATAATGGCGATCAAACCAAGGAACAGGATAATGAATGGCAGATCGATCACCGCCCCGATTGCCTGCCCGGCATAAAAGTCACGCAGGACATTCAGACTGTTCAGCCGCTGAAGATGCTGGCCAGGTGCGGTTTTTTCGTAATCGGAAAGACTGGTCGCCAGCAAATGACCGACAGCAGCCTGCGAACTTTTATGTTCGAACTTTGCCGCCGACAGCGACGATATATAGGCCCGACCAAGACGCAAGGCGGCTTCAAGCACCAACGCGCCAAAAACCCCGAGTATAAGCAAGGTTAAAGTCGGGATGGCATTATGAGGCAGCACACGGTCATAGACCTGCAACAGGGTCACCGGCAAAGCCAACGAAAGCAGGTTGATCACAAGTGCTGCAAGCAATATGGCAAAGCGGCCAGCCCCCAGATGTGACAAAGTGCCGATATGCAGGCCGGGCTTGCGTTTCATAACGCCGTCATTCTCCAAGTCCAAGCGGAACCATACTAAAGTGGGTTAATATATACCTTCATATAGCATGATTAACCTATACCCATGCCCGGAGCAAGAATATCCTGAAGATTATACAACCCGATATATTGTTCGCGCCTTACCTGGCGTTAGATCAAATTATTGTATAAAACTTATTCATCGCCGCGCAACCGGTCCGTTGCGCGCCTTTCGGCCTTGGTCGGGCGCCCGCTTCCAGCTTCGCGCTCGGCAATCGGAGCGGTCCGTATATCCGATGCAACTTCTTTCTTCGCCACCCGTGGTGGCGAGTGATCAACGTAAAGCTGCTGGGCTTCTGGTGCGGGGCCACGCCGTTCGCCCGGTGCAACCACCTCAATCACACGCAGATGCGGCCCCTGAAAGAATTGCAGCCGATCCCCGGCAACGACCATAACACTGGCCTTCGAGACGGATTGACCGTTCAACACGATATGGCCCGACTGGCATGCCTTGCTGGCAAGCGAGCGGGTCTTATAGAACCGCGCATACCATAGCCATTTGTCTATACGGACCTTGCCGCCTGTCTGATCAATTGTCATGGATTGTTTTTACCATCCCCAAAGCAGAACGGCGACCCCGCAAAGGGTCGCCGTGGTGCCGAAAACAGTTCGGGGTTACCCCTTTGCCGCCAGCATTTCCTTCAGCTTGGCGAAAGGTGAATCCTCGTTGATCTGGTTGTTTTTGGCCGGGGCGTTATTCGGACGTCCCTGCCTGCCGCCGGAACGGTCTTCACCCTTGTTCGGGCCGCCACGATTCGGGCGCTGCCCCCCTTTACCTTTGGGGGCACCTTTGCCGCGCGCGTCCTGACGTGGTCCACCACGCTGGCCTTTGCCGCTGGGACCACCGCGCTTGCGGCGATCAACACGGACAAAATATTTCACCTCGACGAATTCCGGCTCAGCCTCGGCCTCTCCGGCTTCCGGTGCAGCTTCGGTTGTCGTTTTACTGACTTCTTCTGCAGTCTCGGCAGGAGCTTCTTCCGCGACTTCCGCCGGAGCTTCGGTCTCAGTCGGGCCATCGGCAGCTACTGCAACAGGTTCAGCAGCCTTTTTAGCAGCTTCCTTGGCATCAAGTTCAGCCTTGCTGACCTTGACCACCTCGGCACGCCAGCCAAGGGCGGTGAACACACCTTCTGCCTGCTCGACCGTGCAGCCAAGAAGCGACAGCAGATCCGGATCCGGTTTGACCTTGCCATCATTTTCGCGTGCCTTCTGGCGCAGCAACGCAGCAAAACGTTCCAGCATGTCTACACGTGCGGCAAGCGGGCCAACAGGCATGTAACCTGCCGCCAGATAGAAGCCCTTGGAATTGCTGCGATCATTTGGAACCGACGTCCGGCCTGCCGGCGGCAGTTCCGGAAGCGCATCCAGTTCGCGCGAAATCGCCCAAAGAATACCCCGCAGCTCGACGGGATCGGGTTTCAGCGCATCCAGCACATGAACCGTTTCAACGCCCAGACGCACGCCAAGCTTGGCCAGCGCCTTGCGATCCTCGTCTGAAAGATCCTTGATCAGGCTTTCAAGATCGGCACGCGGCACACAGCCCAAGCCTTCATTCAACTGGAACAGAAGACCACGAATCGGGCCTGGCAACTGACAATCGCGCAGGCGGGTCAGCATTTTCAGACGCGCTTCGATATGGGCGTTGACGAAATTCTGAAGACGGGTACGCACGCGTTCGCGGGTCGGACCATCAAAGAACTCGCTGTCAATGACCTGGACATCAGGGCTGAGGACGGTGTCGCCCTTTTTCAGTCCACCGACAACCGCCCCGTTCCACAGGACTTCCAGTTGGCCATTCACCGCGAATTTATCGTCTTCATCGGTTTCCAGTTGTTTGACACGCTGGGCAATTTCGCCAGTCAGTGCACGACGTGCAGCACTGGCGATTGCCTTGCCTTCAAACGCAGCATCGGTTTCATCGGCGATGAAACGGAATCCTTCCAGTCGGCCGACGTATTCACCTTCGACCTGGACTTCACCATTCGCAGTGATGGTAGACATGAGTTCAGACTTGTCCTTGAGACTTTTCAATAAAACCGAAGTTCGTCTGTCAACGAACCTTTGGGTCAGGCGTTCATGTAGCACATCAGAGAGCTTATCCTCAATGGCCCGCGTACGTTCCTGCCAATGATTGGCATCTTCGAGCCAGTGATGCTTGTGCGATACATAAGTCCAGACGCGAATACCCGCCAACCGTGATGACAACTGATCGATATCACCATCATAACGGTCCAGGCGCAAGACTTGTTCGCCTAACCAGTCGACCGGCAGTTTGCTATTTGGTTTTGCCAGATAGCGATAGATGGATGTTAGCAGCCTTGGATGGGCATCGGTATGGATATTTCTGAAGTCCGGAATCTGGCAGACTTCCCACAATAACTGCACCCGATCCGGGGCCGATGCGATCCGCGCGACGTCTTCGTTCTGCGATAAATGCGCCAGCATGACTTCATCGACCGGTTCGCGCGCCAGAACAAGCGTCGGATTGTCCGACCGCTTGCGCAGCGATTTCTGCAGGGCATCGGCGGTTCTGAAATCCAGTCGCGCATTGCGCCAGAAGACTTTTGCAAGCGGTTCGAACTCGTGGGCTTCGATCTGTTCGATAATATCGGGGTCAATCCCTGAAAGATTACCCGTAACGCCAAAGGTCCCGTCATTCATATGACGTCCGGCACGCCCGGCAATCTGGGCGGTTTCAGCCGCCGAAAGCCCGCGATTGAACTGACCGTCAAACTTGTGAAGTGCCGCAAAGGCCACATGGTTCAGTTCAAGGTTAAGGCCCATGCCGATGGCATCGGTCGCAATCAGATGTTCGACCTCGCCATTCTGGAACATCTCGACCTGGGCATTGCGCGTACGCGGGCTAAGTGCGCCAAGCACAACAGCCGCCCCGCCCTTTTGGCGGCGGACCAGTTCGGCAACGGCATAAACTTCCTGTGCGGAAAATGTCACGACGGCGGACTGGGATGGCAGGCGCTGGATCTTTTTCGATCCGTTATAGGTCAGAGTCGAAAACCGTGCGCGCGTATCAAATTCGACATTGTCGATCAGCTGGCGGATCACCGGGCGGATGGTTTCCGCCCCCATGAACATGGTTTCGCTCATACCGCGCGCATGCAACAGCCGGTCGGTAAAGACATGCCCGCGTTCGGGATCGGCACACATCTGGATTTCATCGATGGCCAGAAAATCAACCTGCTTGTTGATCGGCATGGCTTCCACGGTGCACAGGAAATAGCGTGCTGATTTCGGAAGAATGCGTTCTTCACCGGTGATCAGCGCCACCGCCCCCTTGCCAACACGAGCGACCGCGCGATCATAGTTTTCCCGTGCCAGAAGCCTAAGCGGAAAACCGATCATACCCGAGGTATGCGCCAACATCCGTTCCATGGCCAGATGGGTCTTGCCGGTGTTG
>Ga0207773_100374_pt1 | contig 20041 bp, 18 predicted proteins | sample TtaePargueraPR_2_FD_187281 | JGI IMG/M metagenome (GOLD analysis project Ga0207773, IMG submission 187281) | Aerobic enrichment media microbial communities from Bioluminiscent Bay, La Parguera, Puerto Rico - Tt and M1 (3) (SPAdes) | ecosystem: Environmental > Aquatic > Marine > Unclassified ...
TCGAGCAGCAGGTTGTCGGCCAGCATGTCGGCCTCGTGCTCGCGCGCCAGGGCCACCAGTGTCGCCAGGCGGTCCGCCTCGAAGGCATCGTCGGAGTCGAGCAGCGCGATCCATTCGCCGCGCGCCGCGGCGAGTCCGAGGTTGCGCGCCCCGGCGGGGCCCCGGTTATGGCCGCCGGCGATCGGCCGTACCCGCGGGTCGGCCGCCGCGAGGGCGCGGGCGACTGCCAGGGTCCCGTCCGACGAGGCGTCGTCGACCACCAGAATCTCAATCTCCGCCAACGTCTGGCGCTGCGCGGAAGCGACGGTCGCCGTCAGCGTCGCCTCTGCGTTGTAGGCGGGGATGACGACCGAGACGACCGGCTCAGCCATAGCCGACCGCCTTCTCGACGCCGCCGGTGCCGCGCCGCAGCAGGCTGCGCTCCAGCCAGGAGAGCCGCTCGGCGTTGGGGCCTGTCCACCCCTTTACTTTAGCCATGCTCTCGAGCGCCGGGATGTCCCAGCCCAGGTAGTCGCGCAGGCGGCGGGCGGTCGCCTCTTCGCCGAGCGTCTCATAGCGTACCAGCGGGCCGACACCCCGATCCTGCAGGGCGACGAAGTCGCGGCAGAGACGCGCCCAGTGGCGGCCGAAGTCGTAGGGATTGGCGACCATGCGGTCGGGCCAGCGGGCGTACCAGCTTCGCCGGCTACGATAGGAGCGGTAGGCGTTCGCCGGGTCGCGCAGCAGGAAGATGAAGCGGGCGGCCGGATAGAGCCAGCGCAGGTAGCGCACCTGGTCGGCGCCGAAGCGGACCTCCTTCAGGCCCCACTGGCGGCGGCCCAGCGCCTGCGCCGGCTGCGCGAACAGCGTCTCCAGGTAAGCGAGGTGCGCGGCGCGGAAGCTGCCGGCCGGCGGGTAGAGGTTGGCGACCCACTCGGCGGCGAGGTCGTTGCCGTGCGTCTCGACGAAGAAGGCGGGATCGGGCCAGCTCTCCGAGAAGGGGCGCAGCTGGTCGGCCAGGGCGAGGATCGGCGAGGCGGCGGCGTAGGGCTCGCCCCAGATGATGATGTCCTGGTTGTTCGCCATCACCATGCGCTGCAGCAGCGTCGAACCCGAGCGCCAGCCGGCGGAGAGGATGAAGACGGGCGCCGGCCCCTCCTCCGCTGCCGGCGCGGCGCCGTGACCGTCGAAGCGGGCGTCGAAAGCCGCGAGCTGGCGGTCGAGGTGCCGCGCGTAGCTGCGCGCGGCGGCCGCCTTGTCGCGGGCAGCCGGTGTGCTGCAGAGGAGCTGCGCGAGCGTGGCGATGGCCATGGTTCAGTTCCCGAAGGCGCGCCGGGCCACCACCATCAGCTCCCCCCACACGAAATGGCGGGTGACGGCGATGCCGAGCAGCCAAAGCAGTGCGCAGGCGACGATCACCACCAGCAGCTCGACGATGTTCATGCCGTCGTGCTCGGTGAAGCGGAACACCGCCGCCGGGATCGCCGCCAGCACCGCGACTCCCGCCGAGCGCAGGTAGCGCAGGCCATAGTTGCGCAGGCGGAAGCCGATGAGGCGCCGGGTCGCCATGAAGATCAGCACCACCAGGAAGACGGCGGAGACGCAGCGCGAGATGGCGAAAGCCTCGAGCCCCAGGGTGGCCGCGTAGACCGCCGCCGACACCGAGAACACGGCGGCGTAGAGCCGCACGCGAAAGACCTGGCCGACGCGGCCGTGCGGCACCAGCACCTGCTCCGGCTGCGGCAGCGCCACGAGGATTGCCTGCGACAGCAGCAGCCAGGGGAAGATCTCTCCCGCCGGGCGCCAGTTGTCGCCGAAGACCAGGGTGATGAAGGGCACCGCGATGAAGCTGAGGGCGAGAAACACCGGCCAGGTGAGCACGGTGTTGAGGGCGACGAGCTTCTCGGCGGCGGGGCCGATGGAGCGGCCGTTGCGCACGTCGCTCGACCAGGCCGGCGCGAGCACGCGGCCGATCGGCTGGAAGATGCCCTGGCGGAACACGTTCGGCACCTGGGCGGCGCGATTGAACTGCGCCACGCTGGCGGGGCCTGTGAAGCCGCCGAGAATGAAGCGCACGCCCTCGGTATTCAAGGTGCCGACCAGCGAGGTCAGCGACAGCAACCCGCCGAAGCGGGCGATCTCGCGGCAGTAGGCGAGCGACGGGCGCAGCAGCGCGTAGGCCGGGTTCGCCAGCATGACCATCGCGGTCTGGAGCGTCGAGGTCGTCAGCAGGCCCCAGGCGAGCGACATGTAACTGAAGCCGGCATAGGCCAGGGCGATGCTCACCGCCGTCCCCACCGCCGCCGAGGACAGGCCGATGTTGTGCAGGGTGCGGAAGCGCATCTCGCGGGTGAGCAACGCAGCGGCCGGCTCGCCGAAGGGCGCGATGGCAAAGCTGAGCGCCAGCAGGGCCATGACATCGGCGATGCTCGGCCGCCCGTAGAGTCCGGCAATCAGATCCCGCCCGAGGTACAGCGCCAGGCCCAGTGTCCACGACATCGCCAGCATGACGGCGAAGGCGGAGCGGATCTTGCGGCGGTTCAGCTCCGGTTCGCGGATGAGGTAGTTGCCGATCCCGAAGGTGCGCAGGGCGGTCAGCACGGCCGAGGCGGCATAGGCCAGCGCGAAGACGCCGAGCTCCTCGGGCGTCAGCAGGCGGGCGATGACGACGGCGGAGAGGAGCTGCAGAAGCTGCTGGAGCGTCTGCTCGCTGAAGGTCCAGGCGATGGAGGTGCGCAGCGACACGGCAGCCGGCGACCTACTGCAGCCGCAGGGCCAGGCTGTTGAGCCGTCGCGCCAGGCCCTCGCGCGCACGGATCTCGAACTGCTGGCTCCACGACATGCCCGGTGTCACGCGGGCGTAGCCGAGCTCATCCATCAGCGGCCCGGCGATGGCCTCGACCACCGCCACGTCGCGCCGGCTGAGGTCTTCCTTCCAGCCGTCCGGCCGGCCCTTGCGGAAGAAGCCCTGCGGCTCCTTCGCCAGGTCCCACGCGGCCTGCGACTTGCCCTCGCGCAGCTTCTGGATCCGGCTCTCCTCCGCCACCTGCCGGCACAGCGCGCCCGAGGAGTCGATGCCGAGCCACTCGAACAGCGCCTCGAGATGCCGCGGCGTCTCCTCCAGAAGGTCCTCGTAACGCAGCTCGAAGTACTGTCGGCCGTCGCCCTCCCGCAGGACCAGGCCGTTCGCCACGTTGGAGGTCCAGCGGCGCGCATTGTGGACGGCGTTGGTCGACGCCCAGGAACTGCCCCAGTCGCGGCCCGCCGCGGCCAGCGAGGCCGCCACCGCGCGCGGATCGCGGATGATGTGGATGAAGCGCGCCTCCGGCAGCACCTCGCGGATATCGTCCAGCACGGTGATGTGCGCCGGCGTCTTCTCCAGGACGACTGGCGTGTCGCCTATCGCGTTCAACACCGCGAGCGCGAAGTCGCGCTGCAGCTCGATGAAGCGCGCGCGGGAGACGGCCGCCTGGACGCCGATGCCGCGGCGGTCGTTCTCGTGGCGACGCCAACTCCGCTGCAGCGACGAGAGATAGCCGCTGAACAGATGGGTTTCCTGGCAGGTCGAAATGGCAGGATGCTTGGACAGCATGATCTGCAGCCAGGTCGTCCCGCTGCGGGGCGCGCCCAACAGGAATACGTAGTCCTTCGTCACGCCCTGTCCTCCATCCTCTTCATGGATCCGCTCCGCGCGGCGGCCCTCTGCTCCCGGCGCCACTGCTGCGCCCGGCCGACGGTCATGGCGACGCCGATCATCCCGTCGGCCGCAGCGTAGGCGTCGCCGGCGAGCCAGTGCCCGGCGGCGCGCAGGACGTCGCGCGGCATCGTGCGGAACAGGTAGCGAGGGTAGCCCAGCACGCGCGCGCCGCGCGGGTCGAACTGGTCGGGGTTGTTCAGCGTCATCGAGCGGCCGATGCGCAGGTAGCGCTGCAGCACCGGACGCAGGCCGACCTGGGCCGGCCGCACGATGTGGCGCACGCAGGCGCCGGGCACAAAGTGGGTGCGGCAGCCGCGCTGCATGGCCTCCCGCACGAACGCGGTGTCCTCGCCGCCGGCTGAAGTGAAGGTGCCGGAGAAATTCATCGACGGCCGCTCGGAAAAGCACACCCGCTCGGTCACCCGCCGTCGCACCATGAAGTTCAGGCCCTTGAAGAAGATCGCCGGCACCGGGCCCTCCGGGTGGCCCGTCGGCGTCCCGGCGTAGGAGCGCCCCTCGTCGGCGAGGCGCCGCAGCCAAGCCGGCGGCGGCTTCTGCCAGTGGTGGCGCACCTGGCCGGCGAAGAGGTCGACCTCCGGCAGCCGCGCCGCGGCGGCGCGGTAAGCATCGAGCCAACCCGGCTCCGGCAGGATATCGTCATCGGCGAACACGATCAGCGCGCCGCGGGCGGCGTCGAGGCCGCGGTTCAGCGCAAAGCTCTTGCCCTGGCGCGGCTCGCTGAGCACGGTCAGCGGCAGGCGCGCGCGATAGCTCTCGAGCAGGGCGGCGGTGCCGTCGCCGCTGGCGTTGTCCACCGCGATGATCTCGACCTCTTCGGGGGAGAGGCGCAACGCCGCAAAGGCTTCGAGCGTCAGGGGAAGCGTCGCCGCTCCATTGTGCGTGGCCATGATGACGGAGATCATGCCGGCACTTTCCTTGGCTGATGAAGAGAGGCCGCCGGGCGGCGTCTGGCGTCCGCCGCGCCGGCCCATGAACCTAAAGGTGATTTACACCGCCTGCTGCATGCCGAGGTGTGTGATCGGAAGGGCGCGGCGCGGCCGCCGGAGAGAAATTTCATGATTCCACCGTCCCCCGCCGCGGCCTTGGCTTCAGCGCCCGCACCAGGGCCTCGCTCCAGGCCGGCGGCACCACGACCTGGGAAGCCAGCCGCAGGGCGTAAGGGGTCGAGATGTACTGCTCGCACCAGCAGCGCCAGAAAGTGCGCAGCACCGTGCCGGGACTCCGGAAGAAATAGGCCGGGGCCTTGGAGGCGAGCTGCGCGGCGAAGTTCCGCCGCGTCGCCCAGGGCATGATTTCCCGTGCCGTCTCCAGCCAGTCGAGCGACAGCATGAATTTCGGCCGGCGGCTCATACGATCGGCGCGGTCGTCGGCGTGCCAGCGCGCGAGCGGCGCCGGCTCGAAGCGAAAGCGCGCGCCGGCGAGCTGCAGCCGGAGGCAGAGATCGATGTCCTGATGGATGCGCAGCCCGTCGGTGAAGCGGACGCGCGCCGCCAGCGCGCGGCTGAGCAGCAGCGTGGAGGTCTGCAGCAGGTTGCCGCGCCAGGGAAACAGGTAGTCGCCGACGCTTTCGTCGGGCGCCATCGGCCGCTCCGGCAGCACGAGCTGCTCGTCGCCGCGGTCGAGCACCACCTGGCTGTAATAGACGGCATCGTCCGGGGCGCCGTCGGCCAGATAGGCGGCGACCTGGCGGCTGAGCTTGTCGGCGACCCAGACATCGTCGGAATCGAGGAAGGCGACGACCTCGCCCCGCGCCGCGTCTATGCCGGCGTTGCGCGCCGTGGCGCCGCCACTATTTCGCTCGAGGTGCACCCAGCGGACCAGCGCGCGCTCGGCCGCCGGAACCGCCAGCTCGATCGGCCGCGTCGAGGCGTCGTCCACCACCACCACCTCGAGCGGCCGATAGTCCTGCGCCAGCACGCTGTCGACCGCGCGCTGCAGCTCGGCCTGGCGGTTGAAGTTGGGAATGATGACGCTGACCAGCGGGGTCGCGTTCTGCGCTTGGCTCATGGCGGCCTCCCCCTTCAGGCCCTGAGCCGGGGCGCGGCGGCCTTCAGCTGGCGGAACAGGCGCCGCGTCGGGTAGTAGGCATCCGGCAGCAGATCACGGAAGGCCACCTGCGGCAGCGTCACCGCGCGCCGCGCCAGGCTGGCGAGCGAGATGTCGCGCGGCGCGAAGTCGCTGTAAGGCGTCTTGGCCAGGTAGTGGTAGTAGGTGCTCTTGTAGGGGTGCGAGTTGCTGAAGTGCCAGGGCTTCGACGGCGAGGTGAAGTGCACGATGGCGGGGTCGGCCAGCAGGCGGCGGAACTCCGGGTAGCTCAGCCCCAGCCCGTCCGGCTCGCTCCACAGCATCGAGGTCTGGAAGTTCCAGCGCGGCGCCAGCTCCTGGATCTCGCCGCAGAAGACCGCGTTCAGCGCATCCTGGTCGTGCGCCCAGAGGTGGTCGTGGTGCGCCTCGATGAAGCGGATGAGCCGCGCGGTGCCGTCGACCTCCCGCCACCGCTTCAGATTCATGAGCAGGATGCCGGCGTTGAAGTAGTCGGCGCCCGGCGGCATGTCGAGATCGTCATGGCGCACGAAGAACAGGTTGCGCGCCGCGCCCAGCACGTTGTCGCCGAGCTCGAGCCGCCACAGCGCCGCGATGTCGCGGCGCACCACGATGTCGCAGTCCAGGTACAGGACCTTCTCCTCGCTCTCCGGCAGGATCTCCGGCAGGAAGATGCGCAGATAGGAGGCGTGCGAGATGTGCCCGTCGATGCGGAAGTGGCTGTAGGCGCTGATATCGAAGGGCTGGAAGCGCAGCGTCACGTTGCCGAAGCGCGCCACCAGGGCGAGGATGCGGTCCCGGTCTTCCTGCGCCATGTTCAGGGTGACGACGAGGATATCGAATCGGTTGGCGGGATTGTTCTCGAGCAGCGACACCAGCGTGACCGCCAGGTGCTGGCTGTAGGCGCCGTCGACCCCGAAGATGAGCTTGATGGGCTGCGCCGTCATGCCGAAAGTCGTTCTCCTTGCTGCCCGCCCGGCCGTTCGTCGGCCGCCGCATCGTCGTCCAGGCTGCCGGCGAGAATTGCCGCCAGGGTGGTGATCTGGCGAACCGGATCGATTTCCGGACGTTGGGAATGTGCGAGTGCCGCGTCCGATGCCGTCCGATAGACCTCGGCATCGCGCCAGTATTCCCTGACCGTCGCGGCCCACAGGGTCGCCGGCGCATCGTGCGGCAGCACGCAGCCGCCGGGGCCGACCGCCTCCGGCAGGCCGCCGCGGTCGCTGGCGATCACCGGAATGCCGCTGAACTGTGCTTCCGTCGCGACGCGGCCCCAGGCCTCCTCCCACTGGCTCGGCACCAGCAGCGTGTGGGCGCGGCGGTAGACCTGGCGCATGTCGTGGGTGCGCGACTGCAGGCGGACGTTGGCATAGCCTGCCACCCTTCTTGCCAAGGCCGCCTTCTCCTCGCTGTTCATCGGCCAGCCCTCGACGAAGCAGAAGGGTATCTCCGGACAGAGCGCGGCGATCTCGAACGCCAGATCGACACCCTTCAGCGGATGCGGATTGACGAAGGTGATCTCCTGCGGCTGGCGCGCGGTCACGTAGCGCTGCGCGCGGAACAGCGGGCGGATGACCGCCGGCTTCGGGCCGAACGTGGCGCGGAACTTCTCCGCGACAAAGTTCGAGTTGGCGATGTAGCGCAGCCCCGGCAGCTTTGCCGGATCGCCGCCCAACTCATGAAACTCGACGTCGCGCAGGTAGACCACCGTGCGCGCACCGGCCTCGCGCAGCGCCCGCGCCATGCGCAGCGGCTCGCCTGCCTGGACCAGCGCCACGTCGGGCCGCTCGCGCTCCAGGGCCGTCGCGACGTGGCGGTCGGGATACCACGCCCGCTGCACGCGATAGCCGGGCATCCAGTCCGGCACCAGGGCACGCCGGCTGAGCTTCATGATGACCCTGTTGCGGAAGGCCAGCCAACCGTTGCCCTGCAGGTGCGCCAGCACCGCGCAGTGATGGCCCTGCTCCTGCAGCGCCAGGATCAGCTCGTGGCTGCTGGTCTCCGAGCCGCCGACGCGCTGCGGCAGGTAGCCGTGGCCGGTGGCGAAGAGCACTTTCATCGGCCGACGCTTGCGGGACTTGCTGGCGTCAGACAAGGCGCTCACCTCCAGGCAGCCGCTTGCGCAGGCTTTGCAGGCCATAGAAGGCCAGGAAAGGCGTCATGCCCGGATGACGCGCGAAGATCGAGCCCGCGGCGACCACGCGCCCGGCCTTGAGTGCAGCGACGAAGCCGGCGAGCTGAAGATGAAGGTCGGCCGACCACTGGCGCCGGCGCAGCGCCACGTGCAGCGCCGCGTCATCCAGCACTTCGCGGCGGCGCAGCAGCCGGCGGTCCATGGCACGCAGCCGCTGCAGGTCTTGGCGCGACAGCCGCCGCGACAGCGAGCCCGGCGTCTGCCGGTAGTCGTAGCCGGCTGCGGGATCGGCGACGAGCCGGGCGCCGGCGAGCAGGCAGTCGAGCAGAAAATGATAGTCCTCGGCGACGCGCAGCCGCTCGTTCTGACGGATGCCGTGCGCCGCGACGAAGCGGCGGCGGAACAGCGGCTTCAGGTAGCCGAGTTTGAAGCCGACCGTCAGGAAGTTGTTGCGCCGCACGAAACCCGCCGCGTCGAGGCCTTCGGCGAAGAGGCGATCGGTGGCCGGCAGCGCCTCGCCTAACGCCCTGCCCTGCGTCGTCACGAAGCGCAGGTTGTCCGCCACGATGTCGGCTTCCCGGGCCTCGCCCAGCGCCACCAGACGCTCCAGCCGGTCCGGGGCAAAGCGGTCGTCGGCATCGAGCAGCGCGAGCCAGTCGCCGCGCGCCGCAGCGATGGCGCGGTTGCGCGCGGCGGCCGCGCCCTGATTGCGCGGCGCCGGCAGCGGCCGCACGCGGCGATCGGCACGCGCGGCTTCGGCCGCCACGGCGGCTGTCCGGTCGGTCGAGCCGTCGTCGGCGACCAGCACCTCGATCTCCCGCAGGCTCTGCCCCAGCACGGAGTCCAGCGCGGCCGGCAGGCTGGCAGCGGCATTGTAGGCCGGCAGGATCACCGAGACCTTCGGTGCTGCCGCAGAAGGGTGCTCAGTAGTACTTGCGGAAGCTGCGATCGGCATAGCCCACCAGGTAAGGGTTGGTCTTGGCGCTGCGGGTCAGCTTCGCCTGGGTCATCACGACCCCGGAGATGTGTGCGCGGCAGCGTCCCAGCCGCTGCAGCGTCGCGCTCACGAAGTGGCGTGGCGTGCGCATCCAGCGCACGACGACCACGGTCTGATCCGCCAGCTCCGCCAGGGTCGCGGCGTCGGACACCGCCAGGACCGGCGGCGCGTCGAGGCACACGAGGTCGTACTGCTGAGCGGCCGCCTCGAGAAACTTGGCCAGCTTGGGCGAGCGCAGCACCGCCAGCGGGTCGGCCACCGGGGTGCCCGGCGCCATGCGCGACAGCGTCGACTTCTCGTCGACCTGCACCGCCTGCTCGAGCGGGCAATCGCCCAACACGAAGTCCGACAGACCCAGCCGCAACTCCTCCTCCGAGGCGCGCAGGTCACAGTCGATGAGCAGCACGTTGAGCCCGCCGCCCGCCAGCGAGGCGCTGAGGCTGCGCGAGAAGACGGACTTGCCCTCGTTGGGCGCCGAGGAGGTGACCAGCAGCACGTTGCCGAGCCCGAGCGCGCGGCGGTCGACGCGCAGCGAGGCGTAGACCCCCTTGTGCGCTTCGGCAAAGGCCGAGTTCGGCTCGTCCTGCAGGAAGCGGGCGAGGCCGGATCCGATGACGTTGCGCGGCGGCACCTTGGGGATCGCCGCCAGCACCGGCAGGCCGGTGGCCTCCTGCAGCTCCTCCGGCCCGCGGAAGCCGCGCACCGACAGCTCGAGCAGCAGGATGATCACGGCACCGACGGCACAGCCGAGCACCACGGCGATGGCGTAGTTCAGCGTCGTCTTGGGGAACGACGGCCCGGTCGGAATGCTCGCCAGGGACAGCACGCGCGACTGCGCCTCGTTGTAGTCGAGCTGCGCGGTCTCCTTATAACGGGTCAGGAAGGCCTCGAAGACCTGGCGAGTGGCATCGGCCTCGCGCTGCAGCTGGCGCAGCCTGATCTGCGCCGAGTTGAGCGTGTCGGAGTCCTGCTGCAGGTTGCTGACCGACGAGCGGATCGAGTTCAGGCGCTGCTGCGCGAGCTGCTGCTCATTGCGCAACGCGGCGCGCAGGCGCTCCGCCTCTTCCAGCATCTGCTGGCGCCGCTTCTCGAGCTCGCTGCGCAGCGTCACCACGTTGGGATGCTTCGGCCCGAGGGTGCTGAGCAGCTGCGACTCCTGTTGACGCAGCCGCATCTCCTCCAGGCGGAGCTGGTCGATCACCGTCGATTCGACGCCGTCGAAGGCGGCGGTGCTGCCGCGCGCTCGCATCGCCGACTCGAGCCGGGACAGGCGCTCGTTGACGTCGTCGAGCGCGAGCTGGGCGTCGATCTGCTCGCGGTTCATCGAGTAGATCTGCTCGGCCAGCAGCGTGCCGTCCTCCGCTGAGACGATCGGCGTCGTCTCGCGGAACTCCTCGACCTTGCGCTCGGCCTCCTCGACGTCGGCGCGCAGCTTTTCCATGCGGCTGCCGAGGAAGCTGTTGGCGTCGGAGACGATCTCGTTCTTCAGCTGAACCTGATCCTCGATGTAGCTCTTGGCGATGGCGTTGGCGATCTGCTGCGAAAGATGCGGATCGGTCGTCGTGTAGGAAACGTTGATGACGCGCGAGGACCCCTGGATCTGCACATCGAGATTGCTGAGGAAGCGGCCGATGACGCGCGTCTCGTTGGCCCCGCGCCGCTGCGCGTCGGGCGGTACGTCCCAGGTGCCGGCGGACTGCGCCTGCGCCAGCTCGACGCCGCGGCCGGCGGCCTGGCCCTCGCGCAGCCACGCGATCACCGGCTTGAAGAGCCCCTTCACCGCCGTCTTCACGTCGTCGGCAAGGCTCGGCTCATCCGGTCCCAGAGAGGGATTGAATTCTGCCAGCGCGGTCAGGCCGAGGTTGTCCACCACCTGCTGGGCGAGCGCCGGCGACTTGATCACCTGCACCTCGCTTTCCATGGTCTCCAGGCTCACCGGCAGGCTCGACAGCACGGAGTCGAACTCCACGACCTTCTGCTGCCGCGGCTCGACGATGATCGATGCCGTCGCCGTGTAGAGCGGTGTCACCACGCCATTGGCCACGATCGCGCCGCTGAGCGCGACGATCATGCAGGCGATGATGATCCATTTTCGCCGCCACACGACCCCCAGGACTTGCAGGATCGTCAGGCTCATGAGGCCGACCGGCAGGCGGCTCTCGGTTGTCGACTGTCTCGGCAACGTCATAGAGGCCTCTGTCCTCCTTGAAGAATCTTCGGGAGACTAGCAAAGACGGCCCGTGACCGCGCTGCAGCGCAACCGTCGGCCACGATAAAGACACAGCCGCGTGAAACCGGCGGTGTTCCTCCGCACGCCGCTCGGCGCGCGGCCTTCGTCGGCCCGATCATCCGCCGTGAACCTCCCGATACTCGCTATAGTTCCAGCCCAAGGTGCTGGTAAGGATGCCGCAGCCGCGGCACAGGGTGTAAAGCGGCCGGACGATGCGGTGCTTGCGGCCGAACCCCAGCACCGCGAGGTTCGCCAGGAACAGCACACCGCCCGCCCCGACGCGCAGCAGTCCGCGCAGCAGGTTGGCCGGGCGCCGCCACGAGCCACGCCGGCGTCCGCGCAGGAACAGCGCCGCCTCGATGTTGCCGGTGCGGTACCAGCGGCGCAGCAGCCAGCCGAGGCGCGTGCGGCTCGCGGGGACGGTCTCGTAGACCACCGCGCCGGCGGCGTAAACGATGCGCTCGCCGGCGTCCAGCAGGTCGCGGAACAGCATGGTGTCCTCGCCGCCGGTGAGGGCGTAGCGATGATCGAAGCGCAGCCCCAGGTCCGCCAGGCGCCGCAGGTCGATCAGCACGTTGGCGGTATGGGCGTCGTCGACCTCCGCTCCGTCCGCGTAGCGGTGTGTCTCGAAGAAGCGGCCGGCGATGAGCCAGCCCGGCGTCCCCTCCGGATAGACCGGGTGCACCGCGCCGAGCACGGCGGCAGCGCCGCTGCGGCGCTGCGCGACGAGCAGAGCGGTCAGCCAGTCGGGCGCCGGCACTTCGTCGTCGTCGACGAAGGCGACGAAGTCGCAGTTCAGCGCGGTCGCCTTTTCCAGGGCAGCGTTGCGCGCGAAGGTGATGCCGCGGCGCGGCTCCGAGACGTAGTGCAGCGGCCAGGCCAGGCGCGGCTGAAAGGCCTCGACCCGCGCACGCGCCTCGCCGCCGCAGCTGTTGTCGACAATGACCGCGCAGGCTTCCACCTGGAACTCGCCCGGCAACTCCAGCGCAGCCATGGCGTTCAGCAGACGGCCCAGCCCTTCGGGGCGGCGGTAGGTCGCAGCGCAGACCGCTACACGCATGTCACAGCCTCCCGCCAGGGCGCCCGATAGACTGCCCCACGCATCCCGCCGACCGACAAGGAGGCCGCCGCGGCATGAAGTTTTCCAAACAGACCCGACTCTACGGTGTCGCGCTGCTCGCGACGGCGCTCGGTGCCTGCGCCGCCGAGGCTGCGGACCAGGGCTTCGTCGATCGCCTGCAGACCTACGACAAGGGCCTCTGGCGCAAGTCCGACGGCTGGGCCAACGGCTGGACCAAGAACGACACCGGCTGGGTCGGGCGCCACATCGAGGTCGGCGGCGGGCGCATGGCCATCCGCCTCGACGACAGCGGGGCCTCCGGGCGCCGCTACGCCTCCGGCGAGTATCAGTCCCGGCGCTTCTTCGGCTACGGCCGCTTCGAGGCGCGGCTGAAGGCGATCGCCGCGCCGGGCATCGTCACCGGCTTCTTCACTTATACCGGCCCTACCTTCAAAGGGGCGCCGCACGACGAGATCGACTTCGAGTTCCTCGGCAGGTCGCCGCGCCAGGTGCAGGTCAACTACTACACCGACGGCAAGGGTGGCCACGAGACCATGATCGACCTCGGCTTCGACGCCTCCGAGGACTTTCACACCTACGCCTTCGAATGGCGCCCCGACTCGATCCGCTGGTTCGTCGACGGCCGCCTGGTGCACGAGGAGACCGGCGCGCGCGGCCCCCTGCCCTCGCATCCCGGGAAGATCTTCCTGCACGTCTGGGCGGGCAAGAACCTGGAAGGCTGGCTCGGCCGCGTCAGCTATCCCGGCCACCCGCTGGTGGCCGAGGTGCAGTGCGTGGCCTACCGTCCCCTGGACAGCAGCGAGCCCGGTTGCGAGCCGTGAGGCCATCCTAGCCGGCCCTCCGGCTGCTCGCCGGCAGCTCCCAGGTCTGGAAGCGCTCGCCGCGACCCGACTTCACCAGGCCGATACCCGTCGCCGCCATGGCGCGGACGATCTCCACCACCTTGCCCAGCGCGGCCGGCACGCCAGCCCGCCCGGCAAGGTAGAGCAGGACGGCAGCGGCCGCCCCGGCGAGCGCGAGCAGGCCGAAGCCTTGCAGCAGCAGCCACAGGGCGGCCGCCAGGGCGCCGACCGCCAGGAAGTAGATGCCGAACCAGCGCAGCACCTTGTGCGAGGCGTACTTGAAGCGGTCGAGGGCCGGCATCTGCTTCAGGCGCGGGCGCAGCAGGCGGTGGCAGTTGAAGGCCTGGCAGGCGATGCGCACCTTGCGGCGGAACTCGTCGCCGCTGTCGGTGGCGGCGCGCTCGTAAGCGACCACTGCCGGGTCGCGCACCACGCGGTAGCCGTCGCAGAGGATCGACAGCGAAACGAACATGTCATCGATGATGTCCGGCGGCACCGGCCGGTAAAGCCGGCGGCGCACGGCGAAGATCGAGCCGTCGGCGCCCATGGTGGAGCCGCTGCGACTCTCCAGCGCCTTGATGCGCTCCTCGAGGCGCCAATAGAAGGAGCCGACCGCGGCCGTCGCCCCCTCGTCCGGGTTGGTATAGACGAGGTGACCACAGACGCAGCCGACCGTGGGATCGGCGAAGGACCGCTGCAGCGCCGGCAGGGCGGCCGGATCGAGCATCACATTGGCGTCGGTGAAGACCACGACGTCGCCCGTCGCCGCCTGCACCAGGGTGTTCATGCCGTGGCTCTTGCCATGGCGCTCCTCAGCCGCGAAGACGCGCAGCCAGGACTCCTCGGCACGCAGCAGTGCGGCCGTGGCGTCGCTGCTGCCGTCCGAGTAGGCCAGGATCTCGAGATCCGGAGCGACGGCGCGCAGGCGCCGCAGGTTCTCGATCTTGGCCGGCAGGACCGCCGCTTCGTTATAGGCGCAGAAGGCCAGAGACAGGCGCGGCGGCCGCGTCTTCCCAGGCACCGCCGCCACCGGACGCAGCGGCCGCTCGGGCAGCCGCGCGAGGATCAGCGGGTAGAGAACGTAGGGGTACACCACCGCGAGGGCGCAGAGACCGCAAAGACTCAGCAGCAGGATCGTCGTCAAGTGGCTATTCTCCCGGACGGTCGAGGGCGCCGGACGGCAGCAGCGGCGCCGCCGCCTGCCGCCGCGGCCGGCTCGGCAGGCCGAGCACCAGCTCGCAGAGCCGGCGGGTATCATGCAGGTCGCAGAAGGCGTGCAGAGGCAGCGACAGGATGTGCTCGCGCCGCGCCCTGTGCTCATCCATCGAGTACCAGCGCAGGAAAGCGACCAGGTTGTCGACTTCCGGCGGCTCGAAGGTGTAGCCGAGGCCCAGCTCGCGCACCTTGGCGCCGGTCTGGGTGTGGCTTGAGGCGATCGCGACGCTGCCGAAGTAGCCGCCCTCGTAGAGGCGGTTCGGCAGCAGCCAGTCCGAGTTGCTGCCTTCGTCGAGGAAATCGAAGGCCCAGGTCAGGTGCACCCGCCCGTAGATCGCCGCGAGGTCCTCCGGATTGCGGTACTCGCCGTCGTAGATCATGTTCGGATGACCGGCGATGGCCTGCTGGAAGGCCTCCAGCCCGGTCTCCGTCGGCACGCCGCGCAGGTAGATCTCCACCCGATCGGGCAGCGCCTCGGCGATGCGGCAGAGCATGGCGAGGCTCTTTGGGCAGCGCAGGGTGCCGAACCAGCCGATCACCCACTTCTCGGGCGCCGTCTCGTCCCCCGCCGGAGCCATCTGCGGCCGGGCGATCGCCTGCGCCTGGGCGAAGCTGATCTTGTTCTCCAGCAGGAACAGCCGGCCCCGATAGCCCTGCACGCTGCGGAAATAGTGCGTGTTGAAGCCGGGCGAGGAGATCACCAGCAGGTCGCTGCGCTTCAGGAGCTGGCGCTCGGCCCAGCGGAACAGCCGCGACACCAGGCCGCTGCCGAGGAACACGCGCTGCACGTCGAGCACCTCGTAGACGAGCGGGCCGCGCGCGCCGCTCAGCCACTTCGCGGCCAGCGCCAGGGCGCCCATGTCGATGTTGCGGGCATAGAGGAAGTCTGCTTCACGCAGCACCCGCCGATGCCGCAGCACGCGCGGCAGCGCGCGCAGCAACGCTGTCAGCCGCTTCAGGTAGGCGCGGTCCTGGGTGATGCCGAGCGGCACGTTCTCCCAGAACGGCTGGAAATCGCGCCAGAACTTGTCGCGGCGAAAGTTGAAGCCCACTACGCGCAGGCCGAGACCCGTGAAGGCGCGGATGCGCTTCACAACCGTGCTCTCCTGCCAGTCGTGGCCGAAGAAGGCGACACAGCCCTGCAGCGGCGGCAGCTCGCCGCCAGCAGCTTCGTGCTCAGGCGCGGGCACGGCCCAGCACCTCCCAAGCCGGCGGCGTCACCGACTTCTCCCATTCAACTGCGGTGGTGATGATGACATCGAGGTTGTCGTAGCGGGGCGACCACTGCAGCGTCCGCCGCAGCGCGCTGACGTCGGCCACGAGGCTCGGCGGATCGCCCGGGCGCCGCGGCGCTGGGCGCGGGTTCAGCGGCTTGCCGGTACAGCGCTCCACCGCCTGCAGCACTTCGCGCACCGAATAGCCGTGACCGTAGCCACAGTTGAGGCTGCAGCTCTCGCCGCCCGCCTCGAGATACTCCAGCGCGGCGAGGTGCGCGGCTGCGAGGTCGGAGACGTGAATGTAGTCGCGCACGCAAGTGCCGTCCGGCGTGTCGTAGTCTTCGCCGAAGATGGCGATGGAGTCGCGGGCGCCGGCGACGACCTGGCTGGCGATCTTGATGAGATGGGTGGCGACCGGGCCAAGCTGGCCGCTGCGACCTTCCGGATCGGCACCGGCGACATTGAAATAGCGCAGGGCGACGTAGCGCAGATCGCTCGCCTGCGCCAGATCGCGCAGCATCCACTCGATCACCAGCTTCGAGCTGCCGTAGGGATTGATCGGGCGCGTCGGCGCGGCCTCGGTGATCGGCACCTCGTCGGGCGCGCCGTAGACCGCGGCGGTGGACGAGAAAATGACGCGGCTGACGCCGGCCTCGCTGCAGGCTTCCAGCAGATTGCGCGTCACGGATACGTTGTTGTGATAGTAGCGCAGCGGCTCGCTCACCGACTGCTCGACCAGGATGCTGCCGGCGAAGTGGATCACCGAATCGATGCCGTACTTCGCGATGAGACGGCGCACCAGCGCCTTGTCCCCCGCGTCGCCGACGACCAGCGCCACGTCCTCGGGCACCACCTGGCGGCTGCCGGTCGACAGATCGTCGAGCACGACGACACGCCGCCCCGCCTGACGCAGGGCCAGGACGGCATGGCTGCCGATGTAGCCGGCACCACCGGTGATCAGGGTCGCACCCCCGTTTTCTGCCATGGCTGGATCACTCCACTCGTCACGACGACCACTGATCTCGCGCGGCAGCAAGGCGCTGCGCACACGACTACCGCGCGATTACGGCAATGCCGAAATCGCAGTACGGTTCCTCCTCCCACTGCTTTTTTTGAGCTGGGTGACAGCGGCCGGCAGCCACGACACGTGGACGGCAAGCTTCAGTCTGCGACCTCTGCGTGCCGGCAATCCAGGCTCAGCGGCCCCACCAGTCTTCGCGCGTCGATTAACTCGGGCGCTTGGTTGTTTTCCAGTTCCAATGGCAGAACCAGTCATAACCGCTTCGCCGGGCGCGGCTTGTAGCAAATCTCGGACAGAATTGGGGCTCCATCCGCGCACACATGAGTAGGCGGAGGAAAACGCCGGACTCGCGGCGCCCGCCGCCCGCATCGGTTGCACGCGCCGCGGGCTTCGGCCAGAATTGGTAGCTCGGTCGAGCAACGGCAGCGGCCGGGGATGAGCGGCGACGATGGCATTCGAGCAGCGCTTCCAAACAGCCGCTTTGCGGGCGCTTTATCTGTACTGGCAGGAGCTCCGCGCTCAAGGTGCGCTGCCCAGCCGTGCCGATATCGACCCCTTGCGTATCCCGGACGTGCTGGACAGCATCGGACTGTTCGACGTCGAACAGAATCCGCGCCGCTATCGCATCCGCATGATGGGCATGCAGATCGTCCGCTGGTACGGCTGCGACCTCACGGGGCGCTATCTCGACGAGATCGACTTCGGCGATCGCCCCGTCTTCACCTTTGCCTTGCTCGACCAGGTGGTGGACCGCCGCGTCGCCGGCCATATGACCGGCGAGTACACCAAGCAGGACGGGCGCACGATTCGCTACGAGCGGCTCTTCGTGCCGCTGTCCAGCGACGGCCGCACCATCGACATGGTGATCGGCGCCGCCTTCGAGCTGCCCTCCGACGCGGAGATCCCCGGCGACAGTCTCGACCTGTGAGACGAATCTTTGACAGCGCCCCCGCAATAACCAATTGTTAATAGTCGATCGCCACGCTTTTCAACCGAGTCGCACGGTTTCCGCGGCGGGACGCAACAGCGGGATGGGCAGCTGACATGGCGGGTTCACCGGCTTCTCTGGCCAGGTCCAACGGCGCCAACCGGCGCGAATGGCCGCGTTACCAGGCGGGCAAGGCCTTTTCCCTGGCGGCCGTGGTCGAGGGCAGGCTGATGACCTGCACCGTCGCCGACGTCTCGCTGGGCGGCGCCAGGCTGGTGTTCGACGACGACCTGCCCGACGGACGGACCGTCGAGCTGAATCACCCCGAAAGCCGCGCCGTCACCTGCGCCCGTGTCTGGCAGGGTGGCCGCACGGTCGGCGTCGCGTTCGACTTCTCCGAGGACGCGCTGGGCCTGATCTCGGTCTGCCTGCGCAACATGCTGGAACAGGAGCGGCAAACCGGCGCTACTCTCTAGCGAGCCGTCTAGCAGCGTCAGTCCGACGCCGCGGCCCGCTTAGCGGGCGCTTCCCAGGCTTGCCCAGCGTCTTCGGCAGCTTCACCAGCCATCAGCCCCGCCCCCGAGCCCTCCGAGTCGTCGCGCTCGTTCAGCACCTTGTCGAGCGGTCGCAGCGGACGACGAAGATACGGGCTGACGAAGGTTGCGCGGCTTCCCGAGCCAAGCTTTTTCACCGGTTTTCCCTGTATGCAGGCGCAATGTCTGGTGGTCGGCCGGGATGCTCGCACCGGCCCGGAAGGCTGTCAATCGAGCCTCCCCCTCGCCTGCTGTGGAACTTGGGGGTAACTCGAATTCAACTTACGCTTCAAAGCGGTAAAGCCCTTACGGGCGGCCGGTGCAGGCCGCCTGCAGGGTACTACTATGGCGTGCGATCCTTTGCGTGCCTCAGTCGAGCAGGCTGCTCCGGGCCTGCGCCAGCCGCTCCAGCAGGGCATGCACTTCCGGCTGGCCGTCGAGGCGGCCGTCCCGCAACGCCGCGCAAAGCGCCGCTGACACCTCGCGGTCGTTCAATGCGCTGACCTCGACGCCGCCGGGCAGCACCGCGGCGGCGAGGCCGCGCAGCCGATGGGCGATTTCGGCCCGCTCCGGCCCCTCGCCCGCCAACTCCCGCGCCGCGATCTTCATGGCGTTGGCGATCAGGCGTGCCCGATAGCGGGCGTCGCCGTCGAGCTGTGGCAGCAGCGCCTCCAGCAGCTCCCGCCGCGCCAGCGCGAGCAGTCGCGCGCCACCCGGCTCGCCGCCCTCGGTGCGGTCTGTCACGAGCCGGCCCTCCAGCGCTGCGGTGCCGTCTGGCGCAGGATCTCGACTTCCAGGGCGGGCGGATAGACGCGCCCGGTCAGCGCCAGCTCCAGCGAATCCTCGCCGCCGGACAGCGTCCGCTCGCCCTGCTGCAGGGCGATGACCGCCCACCGCAGGTGCGCCATGATCTCCCAGAAGGCGACCGCCTCCGGGTCGATCCGCCTCCCCGACTCCGCCTCATAGCCGCGATAGAACGGCCCGCGCGGTGCGATGCCGCCGGCCTCCAGTTCTGGATGGGCGTAGCGCCAGCAGGCGGCGCAGAACCAGCCGATATCGCTCATCGGATCGCCCCACTCGGCGAACTCCCAGTCCAGGATGCCGGTCAGCCCCTGGCGGTCGACCATGTAGTTGCCGGTGCGGAAGTCCTGGTGCAGCAGGACGGGGCCCTGCGGCGGCGGCGCGTGCAGCTCGCACCAGCGCAGCCCCCACTCCAGCGCCAGGAAGCCGCCGCCGAGGTCGTCGAGGTAGCCGCGGTAGCGCGCGATGGCGGCCTGCGCGGGATTGTCCGGCGGCGCGCCGAGAAAGGCGAGTTCCGCCTGCGGCGGCACGATCGAGTGGATGCGCGCGAGCTCGCGGCCGAGACGCGCGGCCAGCTCGTCGCGGTCGCCGCCGAGGTCGCTCTCCTTCATCAGCCGCCGGGGCGCCGCGGTGCCGCCGACGCGGCGCATGACGTAGAAGGGCTTCCCGATGACCCCGTGATCCGTGCAGAGCCACAGCGGCTCCGGCACGGTGACTCCAGCGCGGTGCGCCGCCGAGAGCACGGCGAACTCCTCGGCCCGGCTGCGGCTGACGGCGACCGCGGACCGCGCGTCGGTGCGCAGCACGGCCTCCAGCGCGCCGGCCTGGGCGCCGCCGGAGACCTGGAGGTCGAGCAGCCAGTTCTCCTGGATGGCGCCGTCGGTCAGCGGCCGCGCATCGACGATCTCAACGGCCTCGGCCCCGGCTGCGGCGGCGAGAAAGCCTTCCAGCGCCGCCTTGCGCTCGGCAAGGCGCGACTCGGCGAGGTCTGCCGTCATTCCCAGCCCCAGAAGTCGCGGCCCTCGGCGAGGAAGGCGCGCGCCAGCACCATCTTGTGCACCTCGGAAGCGCCGTCGACGAGGCGTGCCTGGCGCGCGTAGCGGTACATCCATTCGAGCGGCGTGTCCTTGGAATAGCCGCGCGCGCCGAGCAGCTGGATCGCGGTGTCGACCGCCTTGTGCAGGGTGTCGGCGACCTGGATCTTCGCCATGGAGATCTCCTTGCGGGCGAAGTCCCCGCCGTCGAGCTTCACGGCGGCGCGCAGGGTGAGCAGGCGGCCGACCTCGATCGCCATGGCCGCTT
>Ga0207773_100375_pt1 | contig 20020 bp, 18 predicted proteins | sample TtaePargueraPR_2_FD_187281 | JGI IMG/M metagenome (GOLD analysis project Ga0207773, IMG submission 187281) | Aerobic enrichment media microbial communities from Bioluminiscent Bay, La Parguera, Puerto Rico - Tt and M1 (3) (SPAdes) | ecosystem: Environmental > Aquatic > Marine > Unclassified ...
CAGAATGGTCCAACCCCTATGAGCAGGTTTTCTATGCCAATATTGTCCTTGAACAGGTAGAAAAAGTCATTCCCAAGAATCCAGAGGAAGAACACCTCAAACAGGTCATTGCCGGCAGTGGGCTTTTCAACAGGGCCTATGCCCTTTTCCATCTGGCCATCAACTACGCTCCTGCATTTGTTGGCGGGAATGGTTCCAATCAGCAGGGCATCCCTCTTCCCCTAAGCCCTGATGTCAACCAGGTTCATCCCGTAAGTGACCTCGTCACCACCTACCAGAGGATCATTGCTGATCTTGAGGCCGCCATTCCCCTATTGGATGAAAATGCAGCTTATGTTACCAGGCCTTCCCTTCCTGCGGCACATGCCCTTTTGGCGAGGGTATACCTCTCCATGAACAGCTTTGAAAATGCCCTGTTGCATGCAGAAAGGGCCCTTCAGATCCAGGATGATTTGTTGGATTTCCAAACACTTGACAGCACGATGACCTATCCATTTCCTTTAGCTAACAAAGAGGTCATCTACCATTCGGAGGCCTATTCCTATTCGGGATTTGCAAGAAGCCCGGAGACAAGAATGGACACCTTGTTATACCGCAGTTATGATGATGGGGACCTTAGGAAAAGCATGTATTATGTAAAAAGGGAAAACGGTGCTGTCAACTTCCGTGGGAGTTTTGCATCCGGATATGATCATTTCACCGGCCTGACCACTGGGGAACTTTATCTGATCGTAGCCGAGAGCAAAGCGATGCTGGCCGATATGGATGGGAGTACCGATGCCATGGAAACCTTATTAAAATCAAGGTATCTGAACGGAAATATTCCTCCATGGCCTGACTTTACAAAGGACAGCCTGATAGAAAAGGTGTTATTGGAGCGCAAAAAAGAATTGGTATTCAGGGGACTGAGGTGGTCCGACCTAAAACGGTACATTGCATCAGGTGTCACTGAGGTAGCATTGAAAAGGGTCCTCGGAGGACAGGAATATAGTTTGCAACCCAATATGGAAAACCTGGTATTTCCCATTCCCAAAGAGGAGTTTCTGTACTAACAAAAGAGGTGCATGCCAATGGCGTGCACCTCGTCGTTGTCCAAAGGGCATCTTCCCTATGGATTTAGGGAAAACCTTCCTTCTGGATATCCCGGCAGGGGTGTTGTGGCCTCCTCATCCTGATAGAGACAGGTTTCGGAAATCTGCTCATCGCACTCATATTCATTTGAGCCTACGGTGACCTCTTCGGTCTCGCCCGTGTTGGGATCAACGATCCCCCAGGCTGTCTGCAATTCCTCCATTGGGGAGGTAAAGGCAAATGCTGCTATCATGGCGAAGAGAAAAACCCCGCCCTTTACTAAGTTTAACACACTATTTTTCATAGCTTTATGGTTTAAGTATTACAAATGGATCCGGGCGCTTCGATCGTTCTGTTATGCTTGACAATCTTTTGAGAGGAGCGTCCGGTTTTCTCCCCTACCGGTGCCAGGCAAGTACCTTGTACCTTCACTGGCCGTACATTTCTTTCTTTTCTTTTTGGTATGAAATTTTCGATCAAACCTCATGGAGGGCTTTTCGCCATTTATCTTAATGAGCATCCAGCTCCCTTAATCTTACTTTTAGACCATTGGACTATCTTTTTAATAGGCTGGCCAATCGGTTCAGTTTTAGATCCCCGCTACAGATCTTTTGGATCTTCTTTTCAGGGCAATGCTGTTGACCAATAGGAAAAACAAGTTGAAAAACAGGTGTTCTTCCCATCCAAGGGCACTGACCACTCCCCCACAGCTACAGGGTACCCTATCAAACACCCCCATCAGGACAAGGGATATATACCCGGTAAATACTGTCAACAGTCCAAAGCTTATCCAAAGGGCCGGGCCTACCGTCCTCCTTCCGACCAGCAGGATGGCTAGGGCCAGCTCTGCCGGGGGCAGGGAATAGAGAAGGATAGTGCTCAGCCACTCAGGGAATACCTGGTTGGTCATTGAGATGCGGGTTGCTTCCCAATCGTACCATTTGCTGACAGCAGTATAGGTATATAGGAATGCCAGCATATGGGCTATAATTTCCCTTTTGCTATTGGCAATAATTTTTAATGTTTTGGACAGGCCCATCAGCTGTTTTTCTTTGTTACTGTTTTTAATTTAGAAGCACTAAAAATCATTATGAAACAATTCCAGTAAAATCTTGTACTTTTTACCTAATGGACGTCATATGACATTTTTCCGTAATCCGGTAACAATTGCAGGCAGTTAAAATTGAATTAAACCGTTGGTTTTCTTATGTTTACATCACATGCTGTATGTATGGTTTTTTCACCCCTCCCCGGGGTGCATGTGAAGTATTTGCCTATGGAAAGATTTTTGACTGCCGAAGCGCTTAAAAAGGAATTTGATCCCTATTACCGGCTTGACATATCTGTATACGAACAATTGGTCCCTCATCTTCCCCTGAAGAGCTACCCGAAAAGTACGGAGCTAAAAGGTACAGGGGAAACCGAACATTATGCCCGATACGTATTCAAAGGGGCAGTTGCCATGCTCTACCCTAGCGACAGTGGACGGGATTTTAGGGTAAGGATATTTAAAAAGGGAATGGTGGCCACCCATTTGGAAAGTTTCACCCATCAGGTCCCCTCTCCATATATCATCAAAACCCTTGAGTATTCCGTGGTGCTGGAACTCAGCACCATTGCAGAAAAGCACGTACTGGACAAAATACAAGGTGTCACCAATCTCTCCACGGCCATCAACAGGGGCATTGCCCAGGACTATGAGGCCTGGCACAATATCTTTTACCTGCCCTTGGAGGAAGGTCTTTTAAAACTGGCCACCGATTTCCCATATGAAAACGGAAAATTGAGCATCAAGGACAAAGGACATCTCTTCAAATGTTCGGTTTCGAAAATGAGAAGGACTTTAAAAAAACTGGGATTGATGGGATAGTAGCAGCCGGATATTTACCCAAAAATGTCCTATGACATTCATCAGTAAACAGAGAACACTTTTTTTCTATAAGCTTTGTTAATCAAAATTGCACTCCCCTATTTTGAAGCAAAGTATAGGGATTGTTTTATCTCCATGAAGCCTTCAACGGCCATTATTTTACTACCACTATAATTTTTACTACAGATGAATTATGATACATTACGCCATGGGACTGCAGTTCCCTTATTGAACCCCAATTATGAACCTGTTTCTGAAAGGGTAAATGCATGGGCAAGGGAAAAGCAACTGTTTATGGATGAAACCGAATTTAGGAGCTGCATCTCCCAAAAGCTGAACAAGTTTGCTGCACGACTTTTTCCCAAAGCGGCCAAAAGAGAATTGGTGGAAATTTCCAAGCTTTTCTTAGTACTATTTTGTCTGGACGACAGGGCTGATCGATTAAAGGGCAATACCAGGGTTCAGTTCTGGAAGGAGCTGCTTCACCAATACAGTGCTACCAAAAAGAATATTGCTTATACCGGTACAAGTGCCATCATAGAAATATTTCAAGAGGTACACTGGGGATGGTTCCGGCAATGTGCAGCGGATAAAGAGTTGGGAGTTAGACTTATCAATTATGTACGAAAATTCTTAAAGGCAGGGCTATGGGAAGCCAAGAACCTGGCCAATAATACACCCCCTACTGTTATTGAATATTTTTCACATTTAAAACACTGCTCAGGGGCAGGAATTGCCATTGAATTACTGGCTTACCTCAATATTCACCCTTTTGGACGTCTTATCCACCATCCCCATTTGGCACCTTTGTACCAGACCATTGTCAACTTGATCTGCCTCTCCAATGACCTTTCCTCCCATGTAAAGGAAGCAGCAGCAGGTGATTTCCATAACCTGATCCTGCTAAAGGAACAACAGTACAAAATCACAAGGGTGCAAGCTATAGAAAGGGTAAGTCAGCATTTGGTCTTTCACCAAAAGATTTTTAAAAACCAGCTACAGTTGGTCCAGGAACTACCTCAAGCTTCCGCCTTAGAGAAGTGTCTGCTCTTGGAAGCCATCAATGGTTTATTGGTAGGCATGAAGCTTTGGGTCAGGGAAGATACGGGGAGGTATAAAGATAATTCTAAGTGAGTCAATTTATAAAACTACCACAAAAATGAAAATACTATTATCATTACTATTAAGCTTGTTGCCTATCTTATTAATGGCCCAAACGCGACTTGAAGGCCATATGGAGATTTCTCATAGGAATTTTTTGCCTTTCGATGGCTTCCATATTGCCCTAAAAAGCAACAGTTCCATTCATTTGTATAATATGGAAAGCCCTTCCAGTTTCCATGTGATAAACTGGAAGCCACAATTATTCAATACCATACCTTTTCAGATTATAGCGGGTTATTATTTGGAAACCTCTGAAGACAACTATTTGATCAAGGATACCAAAACCAACAACACGATACTGGAAGCAAGAAATTTATGGGAATGGAGTAAAAATGGTGGATTAGCCCAATTGAATAAAGAAGGCCATCCCAACTTATCCTACCTATATTTTGATTTTCCAGGTCAACCGATCGATACCTTGACCAAAGGGGCTTACCTGAAAATTTTCCCAAATGCAGAAAAAGGCCTTTTTAGATGGTTCAGTATTCTCGGAAAGGGTTCAGGGATGTTTCCGTTTTCAGAGGGGCTTGCTACCATCAAAAGTCCAGAAAGTTTATTTGGCTATATGGACAAATCCATGAAGATAATTATTGCTCCACAATACATAACTGCAGGGAGTTTCTATGAAGGACTTGCCTCTGTCCAAAACAAGGATCATCAATGGGGTTTTATTGATAAAGAAGGTAAAACGGTCATTCCATTTAGCTACCAGGCACAGCCAACGCGTTTTTCATGCGGATTGGCCCGCGTAACTAACAGTAAAGGGAAGCAAGGCTATATCAACACATCCAATGAACTTGTCATCCCAGCGGATTATACCTATGCGACGCCCTTTTATAAAGGACATGCACTGGTAAGAGAAGAGGTAAACAGTCCCATTCTCCTGATCAATAAAGAGGGTAAGATTGTGGAAAGGTATGATTCCAAGTATTATTATTTGGATGAGTTTAATTTTGAGATCCCCCTTCACTATAAAACCGAAAAGTTTTCCCCAACGCTCAGGCAATTGATGGATACCGGTAAGGCCATTTTCCGAAAAGAAGGACGTTATGGGCTTATTGATATAAATGGTCAAGTTATCCTTGACTTTAAATACGACCTCTTAAAAGACTATCAAAACGGCCTTATGCTTGCCAGAACAAGCACTTTTGAAAATGGTAAAACGGTTATTCGTGATGGGGTGATCGATGAAAGCGGCAATTATCGTTTTGTGTTTTATGAGGGAGATGGATTTTAGAATTACATTTGGGGGATTATTTCCTCAATCCCACATGCCTCAAGGCACTTACCTCAAGTGCATACACCCCAAACTCCTCCACCACCTTACCATAAAGCCTATAAAATCCCCCAGAATTCAGCGGATATTTCTTTAATACCGGAGGAAAATGCACTGTGTCCAGCCAATCCCCCCTTTCATCCAAGAAGGTCCCAAAAGCCATATAGTCTCCCCGTACCGTCCTCACCGGTTTGGTGGTCACAATCCTTCCCAGCATACAGACCTGCTTGCCTACGAGTTGGGGCATTTCCTTGACATAGGTAAGGTCTTGACGGTTATCATCTACCAGCTTGAAAGGATCATCCAAGGAAAAGCCAATCAGCTCGATCTCATCATAGGCATCTTCCAGTGGCTTCTTGGGAAACCTTGGCAAGCTAAAGTCGATTGGCTCCTCTGTGAAAATAGCCTCACTTGCAGGTACTTTTTCCATTCTTTTATGCTTGAAATTGGCATGCCAGAGCAGTTCCTTTTTCTCTATGCCCGTAAATCGCATAGCCCCTACCCTGATCAGGATATTGAGCTGCTCGGCATCCACTTGGGTCCGGTTCATAAAATCCACTAATCCCAGGTAGTCCCCATTCCTTTCCCTTTCGGTAAGTAGCGTTTTGATGATCTTCCTTTCCAAGTCCTGCACATGCACAAAGCCTACCGTCACCTGATCCCCTTTGATAGCAGTCAGGTATTCCCCAGTATTCACACAGGGCGGATATACCTTGGCCCCTGCTTTTTTCAGTTCATGGAAGTAAAACTGTGTACTGTAAAAGCCACCGAAATTATTGATCACCGCCACCATAAACTCCATGGGGTAATAGGTCTTCAGGAATAAGCTCTGGTAGGATTCCACGGCAAAGGAAGCCGAGTGTGCCTTGGAAAAGGAATAGCCACCGAATGATTCCATTTGCCGCCACACCTCCTTGCTGATCTCATCGGGATAGCCCCTTTCTTTGCAGTTGGCAAAGAACTTTTCCTCGATTAGCTTAAAGCGGTTATGGGAACGGTATTTGCCCGACATGGCCCTGCGGAGGATATCGGCCTCACCCATATCCAGACCGGCGAAGTGGTGGGCCACCTTGATCACGTCCTCCTGGTAGACCATCACCCCATAGGTCTCTTCCAGCAGTTCCTTCATCTTGGGATGCAGGTAGGTAATATTATCAGGGTTGTGGAAGCGCTCGATATACTGCTTCATCATGCCCGACTGGGAAACGCCTGGCCGGATAATGGAACTGGCCGCCACCAAGGTAAGGTAGTCATCACAGCGCAGCTTGGTGAGCAGCTGCCGCATGGCTGGGCTTTCGATATAAAAGCAGCCGATGGTGTCTGCCCTCCTGATCTGGTCGGCCACTTTTGGGTCATTGAAAAAATGCTCCACCTGACGGATGTCCACCTCCTCGCCCCTGTTCTCCTTGATCAGTCCGATGGCATCCTTGATATGGGCCAATCCCCTTTGGCTAAGGATATCCAGCTTGAACAGCCCGATCTTCTCGGCCAGGAACATATCCACCTGTGCGGTACTGAATCCCTTTGGAGGCCGCTCCATGGCCGTATACTGGAAGATGGGCTTTTCACTGCTCAGCATACCGCCCGGGTGGATGCTCTGATAATTGGGAAAATCCTGCATCAGGGCACCATATTTCAGGATGGCCCGTTGGATCCGGTCTTCAGGTGGCACGGCATCCTTTCTTCTGCGCACCAGTTGATCGATTTCGGCTTTGGGCAAACCGAAGACCTTGCCCAGCTCCCGGATGATGGCACGTCCCTGAAAGGTGGAGAACATACCCAGCAGGGCCACATGCTCCCTGCCATAGCGCTTGAAGATATAATCGATCACCTCGTCCCTGTCCCGCCAGCTGAAGTCCATATCAAAATCTGGCGGGGAAGTCCTGTGGGGATTGAGAAAACGCTCAAAATACAGGTCCAGCTTGATGGGATCCACATCGGTGATCTTCAGGCAATAGGCGACGATGGAGTTGGCCCCGGAGCCCCTGCCCACATAGAAGAATCCCCTGCTTTGGGCATAGCGTACCACATCGAGTACGATCAGGAAATAGGCATTGAAATTCAGCTCATCGATGATCCGTAGCTCCTTTTGTACCCGCTGCTTCGCCAGTTCATTGTGCATCCCATAGCGTTCCTTCATCCCTTCCATGGCCAGCTTCTCCAACAATATGCGGTCATCCTCCTTGGAAGAGGTAAAGAACTTCTTGTTCTTATCGGTATGCAGGGCCATGCTTATCTCACAGCTGTTCATGACCTCCAGTGTACGCTTGAGGATAAAGGGATAGTCGGCATAGCCGTTCCACAGTTCCAGTTTGTCCCGGAAGATTTCATATTCTCCGGCCATATCATGAGGGCCCAGTTTAGACAGCAATGTATTCAGGTCTATGGCCCGAAGGAGCTTATGCAGGTTATAATAGGTCTTGTTCTGATAAGTCACCGGCTGCCAGACCACCCATTTGTCGGGATATTTTTCAGGCTGGGTATCGTACAGCTTGATCAGCTGTTCCAATTTGATACCGATCAGTTCATCAGCCCCCAAGCTGTCCGGACTTCGAACGCCATAGGGATAGATCACCCACACTTCCTTAAAGTCTGGGGACGCTGGAAAGTCCACCTTTTCCATAAGGTGTATGGAGATAAAGGCATTGATCTCCTTCAGGCCCCCATCGTTTTTGGCCAGCAGGATATACATTAACTTTTGTCCATTGCGGATCTCGGCCCCTACGATAGGCTTAATGGCCGCTTCCCTGCAAAAGTCCACAAAGTCCCAGGCATCTGCGGTACTGTTGATATTGGTCAATGCCAATGATTTGACTCTTTTGGCCCTGGCCATTTCCACCAATTCCTTTGTTCCCATCGTTCCGTAACGATAGCTGAAATAAGTCTTACAGTTCAGGTACATGTTTACCTCCTTCCCTGGTTCATCCCTACTGCCCTGAGCACTGACTGCGAACCATATTTGCCCCTAATGGCATCCATGGCCTGATAAAGCCGGACATTTTCCTCCGTATCCTCAAAGAGGTTGATTTGCTGGAAGCCACCCACCAAATGGCTGACCTTTACCCCTATCAGGCGTACCAGCATTCTTCTATCATAGAGCTTGACAAACAGTTCCTTGGCCTTAGCCAGCAATACATCGTCATTGGCCGTATAAGGCAGCATACATTGGCGGCTCACCGTATCAAAATTGGCATAGCGCAGCTTGACGGTAATGCAGCCACATAACCTCCGCTGCTTGCGCAGCAAAAAGGCCACACGCTCGGTCAGCCTTACCAGCTCTCCATGCAGGAAGGGCATATTGATCGTATCATTCTCGAAGGTTTCTTCCTTGCCGATGCTTTTCTGCTCGGTATAGGGAATGACGGGCGAATCGTCCTTTCCATTGGCCTTACGGGAAAGGCTGATCCCACTTTTCCCCAAGAGGTTCTGCATCATGGGCTCTGGGATTTCGGACAGCAGTTTGATGGTCTCCACCCCCATTCTTCGCAATAATGAGGAAGTCTTCAGCCCTATCCCGGGCATGCGCTCTATGGCTAAGGGTGCCAGGTAACCTTTCTCAAATCCAAAGGGGATTTCCATCTGTCCATTGGGCTTGGCATCTTCTGTGGCCACCTTGCTCACCAGTTTATTGGAGGCCAGGGCATAACTAATGGGCAATCCTGACTCCCGGATGATTTTCTGCTTCAGCTCAGCGGTAAATTTACTACAGCCAAAGAAGCGGTCCATGCCCGTGAGGTCCAGATAAAATTCATCGATGGAAGCTTTTTCCACCACGGGCACTTCCTCCCGCATGATATCGGTGATCAGCCGGCTATGGTAGCTATAGCTGTCCATGTCCCCTTGTAGGTAGACCGCAGAAGGGCATAGCCTGCGGGCCAGCCGCATGGGCATGGCACTGTGTACCCCAAACTTACGGGCTTCATAGCTACAGGAGGCCACCACTCCCCTGTCTGAGTTGCCTCCGATGATTACCGGCTTATTATTGAGGGCACTGTTTGTCAGCCGGGCGACACTGACAAAGAAGGTGTCCAGATCAAAATGCACCACATTCCTTTTCATTTATCCGAACGATTTAGTAGTTTTGATAATAACAATATCATTATCGTGTCATAAATAGTAACAAAAAACCATGGCAAATCAAAGCTTTTTTTGGTCTTCCAACATCAAATTCCTGCGTAAACGCAAGAGAATGACCCAGATAGAACTGGCCGAAAAGTTGGACATTTCCCGTCCCAAATTAAATGCCCATGAAAACGGCTCTGTGAAGACCCCGGCCATGGCGGATATGGTGATGTTTGCGGACTTTTTTAAGATGAGCATAGACACCCTGATCAAAGTGGACCTTTCCCAGCTTTCCGAATTGGGGATCAGGGACCTGGAAGCCGGAAACGATGTCTATTTAAGAGGCGGGAGCATCAGGATTTTGGCCACTACTGTAAATACTGATAATATAGAGAATGTGGAACTGGTGCCCATAAAGGCCAAGGCAGGCTACCTGGCAGGCTATAGCGATCCGGGCTTTATCAGCAAGCTGCCGGTATTTAACCTGCCCCAGTTGGACCCCAACAGAAAATATAGGATGTTCCCCACCGAAGGTGATTCTATGTTACCCATTCCTGAAGGTGCATATGTGATTGGGGAGTTTGTTCAGGACTGGAGCAGTATCAAGGAAAAAGCCCCCTGCATCGTGGTGACCAAAGAAGAAGGCATCAGCTTCAAGCTGCTCAGTAAGCGCCTCAAGGAAAACCGAAGTCTGCTTTTGGAATCACTGAACACCCTTTATGATCCCTATGAGGTGGCCGTAATGGATGTATTGGAGGTGTGGAAATTCCACAGCTACTTTACTGAAAACATCCCTGACCCGCTGAGCGCTTTGGACCAGGTGGGCAGGGATGTCAGGGAAATTAAAGCAACCCTAAATCAGTTGGCAAACGATAAAAAATAAAAGGGTGCCATGTTGATTATATCGGTTGGAGGACTTCAGGTTTATTGGTATCCAATCGGGAATTGGTCACACCGTCCATTACCCTATACCCCTCCATCTTACCCTCATCAGGATAAGGGACCATCAGGTCAGTCATTTCTTCTTTTTTAAGATCTTCGATCAACCAGGCTTCTGCTTGGTCTCCATCCAGCACTAGTGGCATTCTTTTTTTCTCATTATGGATTTCAGCCAATAAGGGGTTGGCAGGAACGGTAATAATGCTAAATGTCGGGATATCATGCCAGACAGAATAAATGGCGCCCAAAGTGAAGTAATCCCCCGTCTTGGGCTTAATATAATAGGATTGGGCTTTTTTCTGCCCATCAGGATGGTGGGGCTCAAAAAAACCATTGCAGATCACCAGGCACCTGTTCTTCCAATAGGCCTTATAGGAACCCTTTTCAAACAGTTCTTCACCTTTTGCATTGAGTGTATTCGCCCTCCAGGAAGATTCATCCTTCACCCAATGGGGAAACAGTTTCCAGCGGTACATATGGATAGCATTTTTATCATGGGTACTCAGCACAGGAAGATAGGGCTGGGCAAAGCCATTGAGATGATAGCCGCTTTGAAACTGCTCCGGTTCCGACACTTTCTTATCAAAATCCTTTTCTACCGTCTTGATGTCCTTATTAAGCGATACATGATAGCACATAGCATAAAAATGATGATCCTATTAAAGATAAGGATTTATATAAAAATCACCTAGTGCTACTAGCATAGGAAAATCCTTTTGTATATTTAGTAAAGGCCTGTCAACCCATTTCATATAATATGATTCCCATTGACTTCGATCATACCCACTTCATTAACCTGTGCCATAATTTCAGGACATTTGCGCAGCGAGAGCCGGATCTAATTCAATTGGAAGAAATATATAAACTGGCCATTCATTTAGATTCCTATAGCAAGCCCATAAAAAGCTTTGCGCTAAAAGATTTTGAGGTAATCAGCAAGGCCTTGATAGGCACCGACGTGGAATTGGCACTCACCGACTTAGCGTCCGGGATTAGTTATTACGTAGGAATCTATGAATGGGAAGAGGACTATTTTTTCATCTATTCAAACCTCTCCAATAATGAAAAGACTGTAGAGATTAATCATTTGGGAACCTGCCCCTACTCTGTCCCATTATTTCTTTACCACATCCCCAATAAGCCATTCAGGCATGAATTTGAAATTATATTTGAGCAGATGTTTTCATCTTAGGGCTTATTAAGTTTTTTGTTTCCCTTTCAGCAAAATGGTCGACTATCGGATTTGTATTGATGAGACTACTACTATCCTTCACTGACTTCACCTATTCTAGCGCTAAATATTCAGCCCATAATTTTACACAATCCTTTTATTCACATGACAATTGGCACGAATTTTCCTTATTCTTGTCTTTTCAATAATTAAACATTTAATAAAATGAGCAGATTTTCAGAAGTAAAGGAACTAGTGGATTCATTGGAAGCAGATTTCGACAAGTTTTACGAGCAGGGCAATAAGGCTGCCGGTACCCGGGTAAGAAACGGCATGCAGGCCATAAAGACCTTGGCCCAGGACATCCGTACCGAGGTACAGGAAATCAAAAACAAGGACAAATAATTGCATGAACAAAAAAGGGGGCTTATCCCCTTTTTTGCCTTAGGATTTTCCTCCTGTAAGGTAATCCACTGCTTTCTGGGCCTTGGCTGCAGATTCCACCAATAGACGTTTATCCTTTTTCAGCTGTCCCAACCAATGCTGTATATAAGCTGAGGAATTCTCCTGTTGGGCTTCTTCCCAAATACCGCATAAATTGTTCAGGTAGCTGGCGCCCATTTCAGCGGTCAGTTCCTCCTTGCTATAAGCGTTCTTATCATTATCAGATGTATCCCAAAGCTCCTTAATTTTCGCCTTCTTTATCGGAATATTGAAGTGTTCCTTTATAATAACCCTTTATTGGAACATTGAACTGGTCCTTGCAATCCAAAGATATCTCATAGATTTCTCCGGACTTCTTTACGTTTACATTCCCTTCTTCGATAAAATATGTTGTCAAGGTTGTTTGTGGCAACCAATCCCTGGAATAACTACTCAAGGATAATGAAAAAACAGGGCTGTGCATGCCTGTTGAAAAGACATATTCCCCTTGATCAAGCCTTTCCTTATTTGACGAGTACAGATTCAATTCCAGTAGTGTTCCTTTTCCAGGCCCCTCCTCCCCATATCTTTCACCGTTGACAAAGTTATAATCCTTGCTAAAAAGGTACATTTTCATAAAATACCCATCATATTTTTTTACTTCCCCCTCATAATCCCGATATGGGTCCAAACCCTGATTATGAAGTAATCCTCCTACCAAGACATAACTATCTTCCTGAATCTCCACTTCTCCATAATTATTGGGGACTGGATCTTCATTTGAAGTTTTACAAGATAAGACTGAGGCAAAAACACAGCACAAAATCAAAACTTTGAAAAGGGTTTTCATTTGAATTGATAAAGAATGTTAAGAATAATTATCTAACAATATTGGCTTCCAGATATCTCTGACATTTGAAATCAATTGCATTTAATTTAACCAATTCTTTCATTGTGAAAAGATTTTTATGATGAAAATTATAAATTAAACCTTCATAATATTCTGGTTCCCTATTAACATTGGGTATTGTTAAACAAACCGGAAGCTGCAATGATCTAGCTTGGTTTCCTTTTTCCTACCAACAAGTGTTCCAGCGATGGGGTGTCCATGATCCTGTCGATTTCCATTTTGACGACCTGTTGCACCTCCTTTTTAACCATGTGGTAATTCTCCTCCACTTCTGAAGTACTGATATCTCTGACTTTCGGAATGGGAAGGTAGGCAGCCGTCTCCCGTGCAATGGCCGCATGGTCGTTCTGGATTTCTGCATGGAACATCTTATGGGGGATCCGCTCGTCCGGGTTGTCGGCCACCATGCCCACAAATTCCCCTGATGACAATGAGGCAATGGTGGAAGCGGGCACGGCCATGTCCAGTTGTCGGGATTTACTGATGGAGGTATCATTGCTGTTGATCGAAAGGCTTGTCCTGTCCTGCATGATCTTGCCGAACCGCTCGGATAGCTGCTTTGCCGTATCTCCTACCACTTGGCCCGACACGATATTGCCCACGGTGTTCATGATCACCTCTGCCTGTTCCCTACCATAATCCTTTTTTAGCTGGCTGTAATCCTGTATGCCCAAACAGGTGGCCACCTTGTTGCTCCTGGCTGTGGCGATCAGGTTGTCCATGCCGTTGAAATAGATGGTCGGGTATTCATCGAAGATCAGGCTGCTCTTCAGCTTTCCCTTTTTATTGGCCAGCTTGGTGATACGCGAGATATAGAGGGACAGCACCGCCCCGTAAACCTGTTGCTTTTGCGGGTTGTTGCCCACACAAAGGATTTTTGGCTTATTGGGATCATTGATATCAAGGCTGAATTCGCTATCGGAAAGCACATAATAGAGCTGTGGGGACGATAGCCTTGCCATGGTAATCTTGGCACTGGCAATCTGGCCTTCCAGCTGCTCCTTTGCCCCCTTTTCGAACGCCGATACAAAGGGGTTGATCAATGCTTCGATTTCCGGTTCTGTACGCAGCACGGTAAACAGGTCAGCATAATCCATCAGCATCAGTTCGATCACGTGGGGAAGGGTACAGTATTTTCCCTGTTGGTGTTTTTTCAAGAACCAGATGACAGCTGTTAGAAAATTGATGGGCGACTCCACAAAAAAGTCTCCCTGCTTTTTGATCCACTCCCGGTTCAGCCCCATCATGATCGTCCTTGCCGCCTCACTGGCATCGGTGATGTCCAGCATGGTCTCCGGCTCCAGTGGATTGCAACGATGGGAATGGCTCAAGCGATCAAAATTGATGGTAAAGAAACGCGGCTTTTCCTTATAGGCAGCAAGGTTCTTACGCAGGGTATTGTAAGCAATAATGGAGAGGTCATCATATTTATAGTCATAGATGAACATGCTGAATCCCTTTTGGATGTGCTGGGTAATGACATGGCGGATGACAAAATAGCTCTTCCCGGATCCCGGTGTCCCGGCCACCAACAGCGCCCTGAAAGGATTGATAATATTAACCCAGGAAGACCGTACCTTGTTTTTGAGCATGTACCGTGCCCGCAAGTTGACCGAGTATTCATTTTCCAGCAATCTTTCTTCCTGTGGGAAAGTCTCGTTGAGGTGGTTGAACACGTTCTTTTGGTTTCCCAGAAGCAGTACCCTGCCCATCCGTGCCCCGGTGGAAAGCACAGCTAAAAAAGAAAGAGAGGTTATGGCCATATAAACATAAAAGCTGTTTGGAGGCCAAAATATTTCACCTGTCCAATAATGGCAGGAAAGGAAAACAGCACTACCCAATAGAAAGCCCACCAGTAAAGGAGCCATTTTACTGTCCTCTTTCTTTTTGCCCTTGCTGCCCAAAAGGGATACCAACAACAGGAAAAGGACAATTCCCTTTGTCCATACGGGAGAAGCAAAGAGCCCCGTCTTGGCAAATCCACCCAACAGTCTATCCGTAATGGAATGGCAGGCCCCCAGCTGGCAGAACAGGCCATAACCGGTATGGTAAAAGTGCAGGCACAATATCCCCACACTTCCCTTGCGGGTAAGGTCGATGATCTTGCGTAATCCCTCAATGCTTTCCCCTGTTGCCATGGTGCTAAAGTTTTGGCCTTCGCCGTCGTTTCTTCTTTTTCCTTTTCAGTGCGTAGGGCACCGGTTCATAGGCAGCTCCCTGGAAGAGCAGGTCGAGGATTTCCGTCCTGCTGGGGGAAGGAATAAAATTTACCAGGGACGCTTCGATGGATGTTTCCTTTGGCCTTTCCAGTGCACATGGTTTTGAAAGTGCGGCAAACCGCTCCTCCACCCCTTTTGCCGAAAGTCCTTTGCCCAGTTGGCTGCCATTGAACACACACCTGTTGACAAAGTCGATATAGGTCAGCCCGTAGATCAACCCCTCCCCGTTTTTTCTGATGACCAATCCAATTCCTTCTTTTGACAGGCATTCCCTGAACTGTTGCATGGAAGCCGATGACAGTAAGGCATTGGACACAGTTTCCTTCATCGGCTCCTTAAACTCTCCTATCCTACGACCGTTCCTTTCAAAGGTCTTTTCCAACCTGGACAGCGTGGGCTTTTCATAAAGTTCACTTGCTTTGATAGGTACTCCCACCCTAGCGCCTGCCTGGTCGATGATGCAATACACCAGCCCTTGTTTTTCATGCATCCTGCTTCCCGGTTCTCCCCGATAAGCGGTCACGTTAAAATGTCCCAAGATGGCATTCATCTGGCCAAGCGAAGTAAACCGATAGTTGTAAAGCACTTCCTGTACTGCCTTGGTCACTGCCGCCCTGGTTTCCTTTTTGCCATATTCCAAGGGTTCCAGTGGTTGGAGCAAGAAGCGCTTCCGGTGGCCCTGTTCCTCTGCCACCACCAGGCCGAAGTCCTTTTCAATCTGCTTTCTTGCTGGCTCCGATCGGAGCCTTCCAAGGTTATGGGTCTCCATCCGTCTGCCCTTTGCGTCAATATTACAAGTGGCCACGTGCAAGTGAGGATGTCCGGCATCATGGTGGAGATAAACCAAATAGGGCTGCGCTCCGAACCCGATCCGATCCATGTACTCTGTAGCAATCCTTTTCATGGTCTCCTCCTCCAACCTGTCGTCCGGGGAAAAGTTAAGTGAGATATGCAGCGCATTGGTCTTTGTCCTTATGTTCAGCTTGGTCAGCTTATCAAAGCGCTGCAACTTTTCCTTATGATCAGGATCGAGTTGTAGAAATCCACTGGTCATAAGCAAAGTGGCCTGCCCGTTTTCCACCTTGTTTTCATTATAGCGCAGCACTCCACGGATGGATTTACCCGTGGTGATCCTTACGACCATGGCCTTTTCGACAATTGGTCGAGCACCAGGAGCAATTTGGAAACCAACCCTCCCACCTTGCCATAAAGCGGCATGACCTTTCTGGTAAAGAACCGCTTGTTCTTTGGGTCAGCCTGAGCATGGAAATAGTGGACCAGTTGGTTGATGTTCACCCCGATCTTGCGGAGTGTGGTCTTGATCTGGGACAACTCTTCCCTTATTTCCTCCATGGAAGCATTCCGGGTGTTGACGGTAATGGCACGGTCAAATATCATGCTCCTCAACAGCTCGCTCAGGTTGTGGCAACCTGCCGATTGTTCCAGTAACCGTTCCAGTTTCCGGTACTCGGAAGCCTTGAACCTGATGGTCTTCCTGTAGCTACGTTCCTGACTTTTCTGTTTCATGGTTGCTGGATTTGCCTGTTACGACTTCGGAGGGATATTCCCCTTGCCACTCCGGCAGCAAGGGGCAAGATCGGATTGGCGTCAGACAATCCTACATCTTGCTGGCCGCCGGATCGCGGCCCCGGATTGGCACAAACCGTCCCTCAGTTTAACGGGTTTAAACATGCCCTTTTAGAAATCCCAAACTCAGTTTTCCAGATTCCAAACCCATTGGTCCGCGGCCATCACCCAATCCCGTAGCGGGCTTCCCGATTCGCTTTTCCAATCAAGCCCCTGATAGTAAAAATAGAATACTTCCGCCTCCGAATCCGGGATGTTCATAAACCGGAAATAAGCCTTCACTTCTTCGATAGTAGGTGGGATACGGTCGGTAAAATTCGGATGTTCTCTTTGTTCTTTCATGATCATTATTCGTTTTGGTCAAAGTCCAAAGGTGGATCATGAAAGGCTGGAATGGTCACACTGAAAACCGAAGGGGGAGCTGAAAAAAAAAGAAACCTGGCTTTCCCCAGAAGGGGCGGCACTTAAAAATGAATAAAAAAAGGGCCTTACAGCCCTCCTTCATCCGCAAAGGAATAATATCCTTCGGAGGTGATGATAATATGGTCCATTACCGGAAGCTCCAATAGTTTACCGGCCTTCACCATCTTTTCGGTCAGCCTGTTATCCTGTTCGCTGGGCTTTAGTGTTCCGCTGGGATGGTTGTGGGCAAGAATAAGGCCCGATGCCGATGCCTTCATAGCTGCGGCAAAGATCACTTTCAGATCCACTACAGTGCCACAGGTTCCTCCGGATGAAGCGTTGATAATTCCAAGGACCCGATTGGCCCTATTTAGGAGAATTACCTTAAACTCTTCAATAAATTCTATTTTAGATTCATCCCAGTTGGCCCTTAAAATCCTATTGGCGGCCAGGGAAGAAACGATTTGTGGCTTGTGGGAAATCTTTGAATTGGCCCTGTAACTGAGGACGATTTCTGCTACTTGGTTGGATACGATGTCTTTGTTGTTGCTGTCCATAACATTTCGTTTTTAATGGTTAGAAATTAATTATGGACGCGGCCCCGCTTGAGGGCAACCAAGGCCAAGTGGCAACGGAATAAATGAGGGGCCAGCGGGAAGGCATGTGTTTATGCCGGACACTCTTGGCCGCCCCGGCAGTCCGAAAGCGAACTTTGTGCAATGATTAATGAATAAATGGAATCTCCTCTCTTTTTAGAATTAACCGCATTCTTTAATCAAGTATATTAAGTTGGATGCCAACAATCAAAAAACCCTACTATAAAAGGCAGGGAATATGCAGCAGGGATAGCAGCGGCATCCCCCGGTCTTCCGGGGATACAGCGGATAGCCCGGCCCGTAGGGGCTGCCCAGAAAAACCGTTTACGTCAAAGTATTATTATCAATAACATATTAGCCGGGGAGGGCATTTTAAATGAGAATTTTTGATGATTGGGAAGGGGTTCTTGGCCGGAAAGAAGGAATAAAGGCGGATTTGCTTTGCCAGCAACCAAACCGGATCTTCGACCATATTTGCACATGCCAATTATCAATTAGTCAGATATGGAAGATCAAAAACAGACTTCCAAAACCAACAAGAAAACAATAGTAGTTGACAAGACTAAAAATGAAAGCTACTATTACCATAGCGAACAATTGTTGATCAGGTTTTAGGTATTTTCAGCTTGATAAAGCTATTACATAAAAAAGTTAATTTTATACGTCGAGTATAAGTATATCCGATTTTCTGCCAGTAAATCCTACTGTTTAATATAAAGTTTATAAAAGTCAATTAGAAGGTGAATTCATTGAAGAAGAATTTCAGGCATGGAAGACCCGAAGGAATTCCGAGTCCGATAAATCTATCAAGTTTTAAAATCAGTCAAATTTAAGCTGACCAGATATTATAAATATATTGAGTATTTATCCTCTGAAGAATGGAAACAAAAGAGGCTTTTAGTTCTTGAACGGGATAAGTTTACCTGTCAAAAATGTGGAGAAGAGGCAACTGAAGTACATCACTTAACTTATAGTAATTTGATTAACGAGCCAATGGGAGATTTACAATCTTTATGTAGAGCTTGTCATAAAAAAATACATGAGCTTAATTGAAAAACCAATATATGGAGTTCCTAGAATTAAGAAATTAAAAAAACTGTAATGAACTTTTCCAGAAGTGCTATCGCGAAACCTTAAGGATGGAAATAAAGAGAATTTACTTTTAGTGTATCCCATAAAACCCTGTGTAAGTTTCCTCACACAAGAGATGTAAGCGCCATTTTTTTTACAGGATGCATCAAACTAAAATCAACAACTTATCAACTCATATTTTTCCTTGGCGTCCATACAGTTGAAATTAACAATGCTGCCATATCCCTCAGGGCCAACCGTTTTTAAAAAAAATATAAACTTTTGTCAGGACACCTCCATTTGGCCGTCCATTCCCGTGAAACAACCAAAATCACGCAATGTTTGCGAAGAAGCACCTTAATTTGACAGCATGAACTGTGTTCATGTTTCTGTCCGCCTGTACCTTTAGCAATGAAGAAGACCTTTTTGAGCCGATCACTTGTGAACAGGTCGATCAACTCACCTATGATGTCTACATAAAACCTATTTTGGAAAGTCGATGCGAAAGCTGTCACAACGATATTTTGGCCTCAGGAGGAATAACCCTTGACACCTATGAAAAGTTGGCTGTCCAAGTTGCCAATGGCCGCTTTCTAGGAGCGATCAAACACGAACCGGGTTTTTCCCCCATGCCCCAGGGCCAAACCCAACTTTCCCAATGCCAAATAGAAAATATCGAAGCCTGGATCAATAATGGATTTCCTGAAAAATAAACCTGTTATGAAAATTATTCCCCATACCAAGAGAATTCTGCTGCTGGCTGTGTTTTTAATTGCGGCACATTTGGGCATGGCCCAAAAATACCTTTCTAGAGAAAACCATGTCAGTTTTTTCTCTTCCGCCCCTTTGGAAGATATCGAAGCACACAGCTATAAATCTACCAGTGTATTTGACACAGAAGACGGCAGGATCGTCTTTTCTATCCACATCAAAACCTTTGAATTCGAAAAATCCCTGATGCAGGAGCATTTTAATGAAAATTACCTGGAATCAGGAAAATATCCCAAAGCCAAATTTGTAGGGGAAGTGACAGGGTTTAATCCGGAGTCCAGGGATGAACAGCAGGTTGAAGCCACAGGCACCATTGAAATACACGGAGTGAGCAGGGAAATAAACACCCAAGGGACTATGCGGTTCCACGATGAGGGAGTTTCGCTGATAGCGACCTTTCCATTGACGGTAGCAGATTTTGACATCAAGATCCCCAAAGTGGTGGCCAGAAATATTGCAGAAATTGTCGAAGTAAAGTTGGATTTTAA
>Ga0207773_100376_pt1 | contig 20019 bp, 15 predicted proteins | sample TtaePargueraPR_2_FD_187281 | JGI IMG/M metagenome (GOLD analysis project Ga0207773, IMG submission 187281) | Aerobic enrichment media microbial communities from Bioluminiscent Bay, La Parguera, Puerto Rico - Tt and M1 (3) (SPAdes) | ecosystem: Environmental > Aquatic > Marine > Unclassified ...
GGCGACGCACGTGGTGACCCAGGCCGAGATCGACGGCAACGGCGGCGGTGACGGCGACATCGACAACACGGCGACGGCGGACAGCGACCAGACCGGGCCGGATCAGGACAGCGCCGAGGTTCCAATCGAGATTGAGGATCGTGAGGTGCTCAACACCGGCATTATCACCAACACCAACTCGCAGGGGCAGAAGGGTATCATCACCTTCTATGATCAGGGCCAGATTTTGATGAACGCCTTCGCCGGCTATATCGTGTTCTCGATCGAGGGCCAGGCGCTATCCCAAGCCAACGATACCGGCTTCGTCATCGAGCCGGACACCGAGTACACCTACGGCTTTGAGGCGGACCCTGCAAACGGCAGCCGCATTGGCCTTGATGAGCTGTCCCTCGAGGAGGTTAGCCTCACCGAGCCGGCCAACATCTTCGGCATGGGTGATGTGGGAACGGCGGGCGCCACCAACTTCGCCATGAGTGGCCGTCTCGAGCCGAACGGCACCGAGGTCCAGGTCGGCACGGCCTCGACAGACGGCACTGTCGCAGCCAACAACATCAGCGACCCGACGGCGGGTGCGACGGTCAACTACCTCTTCGGTGATCTCGGTAATGACACGCTGAACGGCGGGGCGGGTGCTGACATCCTGAACGGAGCGGGCGGCAGCGACTCATTGGTCGGCGGCGGCGGTGCGGACATTCTGGTCTACGATGTCGGCGATACGATCAACGGCGGCACCGGCGACGACCTCGTCCGCATCGACGCCATCGGCGCGACGATCACAACGTTCAATGACGGTGGCGATACCTTCATTAACCTGACCAGCATCCTCACCGAGTTCAATTACGTCTCGACGAACATCGACAACATCGAGGGCCTTCTGATCACCGACCAGCCGATCTTCAAGGCCGGCGACGTGGTACAGGGGGTGACGTTGGTGGATGGTGATAGCGACGGCGACATCGATGCGGACGACCATGCCTTTATGGCCGACATCGGTGTGCGCGTCGCGCTGGAGGCCAGCGACATCATCGACCACGCCGACGGCGACGGCGATGTCCTTTGGGTCCAGGGCAACGAGGGCGACGTCGTGAACCTGCTGGACAGCGATGCAACCAATAGCTGGTTCTATCAAAGCACCACCGGCGACTTCGCCACCTACACCTGGGGCGCCAACGCAGGCAGCGTGCTGGCCACTGTCCACATCGAGGTGGGCACGATCGGTGACTCCTCGATCGACGTGCAGATCAACGGCACCACCGTACTGGATGACGGCCAGTTGGTGCCTTGATCTGAAGTACTTCCCGGCTGTCCCGCGAATCCTGGACAGCCCAACTGTCGGGGGGAGGGCTGCTTGCAGCGCTCTCCCCGATCCTTTGCTACCGCTGCCTGCCGCGCTATCTTGGCGCGCGGCAGGAGCGCAAATCATTCGAAAGAAAAACGGGGAGCTGAACGCCGGGTCGGCCGCTGAATCGAGTTAGGGCTGGCGGCTGGCGACTTCGCGCACGCTCTCGAAGATGTCTTCGGTCGTCAGCGAGGTGGTGTCGCTGTTGAGGCCAAGGATCTCGTTGATCTGTTCGATCTCGGCAGCACTGATCTCCCGCTTCACCGAAGCCAGTGCGGAGGCGGCTGCAGCGAGATCGTTCTCAAGGACCGCTTCCCGGTAAGCTTTGATCTTCACAACGGCCGAATCTCTGGGGCTCCGGGAGCTCGCCGGTGCAGCCGGCGTAGCGCCGCCCGAGGTTCCGGTGCTGCTGGCGCTGTTCCCGTTGCCGCCACCGTTCCCGTTGCCGTTGCCGCCACCGTTCCCGTTGCCGTTGCCGCCACCGTTCCCGTTGCCGCCACCGTTGCCATTGCCGCCACCGTTGCCGTTGTCGTTGCCGCCGCCACCGTTGCCGCCGCCGCCACCGTTGTCGCTGCCGCCGCCACCGTTCCCGTTGCCGCCGCCGTTCCCGTTGCCGCCGCCGTTCCCGTTGCCGCCGCCGTTCCCGTTGCCGCCGCCGTTCCCTTTGCCGCCGCCGTTTCCATTGCCGCCACCGTTGCCATTGCCGCCTGCTGCGGCCTTGGCGACATGGCCGCCAAATGACAGCAGGCGCCCGTCTTCGTGGCCGAGCGCCCCGAAGATCACGAGCAGCGCGGCAGCCGAGCAGAAAGCGCTAGTCAGGAGGCGGGACATGGGTCGCATCATAGTTAGGGTGGCCAGCTCCGCACCCCGCTTTCAGGGGGTGCCGGGCTCTTCAGGAAAGTCGTGCAGACGCTCTTGAAGTAAGGAAATTATAGAGGAATTCCTGAGGAAACGCTATGCAATTGGCGGCCGGGGTCTTTGGATCTCCGCGCCAGCGCAATAAAGAACTAAGATTAATTGGTAAAGATCGCCGAATGCTTGGCGCAGTGGAAGGCGCAGTTAGGGAAGCGTTAACCGTATTCTTCCTCTTTAGGCACACAAGGGGCCCGGGGCGCCTTCCGGCGTGCCTTCCCAGGGCCGGGAAGCTAAAATTCAACGGCAGGAGCGAGGGGAGTGGCCGCCTGGCGCCATGAACGAACATTCCCAGACGACGGTGCAGACCTCAGCGGCCGCCCAGAGATCGTCGCACGCGCCGGTTGGAGCAAGGCCGCCCCGGGTGGAGCAGGCCGCGCCGCTGGCGGTACGTCCGCTTCGCTCCCTGGCGGTGCAGGTTCCCCTGCTGCTGGTCGTCGCTCTCAGCCTGGTTGTCACCGCTGGCGCCTGGGGCCTCCATACCATCGTGCTGCGTAGCTTCGAGCGTCTGGAGGTCGCCAACGCGGAGCTTGACCTACGGCGCTTCGCCAACGCTATCAACTACCAGATCGACGGCCTGCAGCGTCAGCTGTCCTATGCCATCGATCCCCTGGCGAGCGGAACCGGCGGCACAGCGGACATCTTGCCGCTTGGACCTGCTACGGTGGCTGCAGCCCAGCCTCAGCTCGCCTGCGTATTCGATGATCGCGGAGCGCTGATAGCCACGGACTCTGAGGAGTTGACCGGTGCGCTGCTTGGGCTGATTCATCCAGCCGACTTCTGCAGCGAAGCTGAAGCCCGGCCGATGATCGCACAGGCGCTGTCCGGTGGGCGGGCTGCGGGCCTCTACGACGCCAGCGGCACGGCGTTTCTCGCCGCTGTCGCGCCGCTCGCTGATAAGAGCCGTGTCGGACCGGCTCATGGGGTGCTGCTGCTGGCGCGACCTTTCAGCGAGGGGGAGATTGATGCGATCGCTCAGCGCATGGCGATCAGCATCGATTTCTGGTCGATGAGCACGCCGGACCTTGACGTGCTGGAGGCGGCGGCCGGTGCTGCGTTGTCGCTGGGGGCGCCCTTCATTGTGAACAGGCGAAATGAGTCGGTGCTGCAGGTCTACTGGGCTTTTGAGGGGATCGATGGCGAGCCTGCTTTTCTCGCGCGCGCCAATGTCTTCCGCGCCCTCAGAGAAATCGGCGACGAGACGGTGCTGATGTCGGCACTGGCAATGACCGGGGTCGGCATCGCGACCATCCTGCTCAGCCTGCTGCTGGTGCGCTCACTGATGGTCACGCGTCTGGCCAGCCTCACTCGGCAGCTTCTCGCGATTCGCCGCGACTCACTTGGCGGCCGTCGGCTGCGGGTCGACCGCAGCCCGCTCGGTCAACGTGATGAGATCAGCGTGCTGGCAGCGGAGTTCGACACCCTGCTCGGTGAGCTGGCCGAGGCGACGCGCCAGCTGGCGGATGTGTCTTACCGGGCCGGTCGCGCCGAGGTAACCGAGGGCAGCCTGCACAATATCGGCAATGCCCTCAATTCTCTGCTGGTCAGTGCCGATGCTGCCCGGGCGAAGCTGGAAGCCGGCAGCCCGGCGAACCTCGTGCAGGCGACGAAGGAACTCGCCAGTGTACCGAACCTCAGCGAGCGCCAGGGCAAGCTGGCGCAGTTCGCCTCGCTCGCCGCCGACGACTCGGCAAGGCGCTACGAGGCGCTCAGGGCGGACCTCGAGCGGGTGATCCTGCATGTCAACCGCATCGAGGACATCCTGGAAAGCCAGCGCCGTCTCGGCTCCGATCGCGACCTTGCGCAGCCGGTCGAGCTGCTGCCACTGGTCGAAGGCGCTGTAAGCGGCTTGCCGGATAACGTCGCGCGCGGCCTCGACATCCGCCTGGATGGCAGCCTGCGCAGCCAGGGAGCCGTGATCTGCATCCGTTCCGCCACGCTCCAGGTTCTCAGCAATCTGCTGACCAACGCGACGGAAGCTATCGCGCAGGTACAGCCGGTGCGGGGGCGCATCGACATCTCCGCCGCGCCGGTTGAGGTCGATGGCCGGCGCATGGTCGACCTCTGCATCGCCGACAACGGTACCGGGCTGGCCGCCGACGAACTGGTGATGATCTTCCAGCGCCACTACACAACGAAGACCGGTCGCGGGCACGGCATCGGGCTGCACTGGAGCGCCAACGTTGTCACCAGCATGGGCGGTCAGCTGTTTGCGCGCAGCGCCGGGCGCGGGCAGGGGACCGCGCTCCACCTGCAGCTTCCAGCCGCTGTCTCTGGCGCTTGACGCCTGTTCCCGGCCGGTATCTTGCCCAAGCGCGGAGCCAAGCAGCGCCCTGGCGCTGCCAGAGACGGGTTCGCAGGCAATTGCGGGCGCGCGAGCTACGGGTGCCCGAGGAGAAAGCTCGGCAGAAGAGCGCGCTGGGCGCTCGGTACGCTGCTCGGCAATGACACCCACGCCGGTCGTTTGGCGACCGGGCTGCTGTGCCGCGGCATGCGTCAGGGTGAGCCGGTCTTCCTCTTGGGCAGAGGCAACTCGGATCGGGTGGCGGTGCGGCTCGCCCTCGGTGCCGCCGGCAACTGCTTTAGTCATGTGAGCTAAAGCGGCCGCTCCGTGTCTATCCGGGGACTTCTCGGTTGCGCTATGACCAGGGAGGGATTGGATGGTCCGGAGCTCCGCTCGCCAGCTGTACCGGATCGAGAGGTCGCGGTCTGGACACCGTCCTCATTGTGGTGCGCACAGGGTCGGTCCGACGGTGAAACCCCGCATAGCCGATGCACTCGAGCCTAGTTCCCCGGTTCAAGCCGGGCCGATCGATCTCGCTGGCATGCCGCTAGTGAGTTGTGCAGTGCCCGCCCGTGCTACTCCCAGCTGACTCGTTCGTGCGCTGCTGCCCTCCAAATGAAGGCCCTTGCAATCGAAAGGGCAATGCGCCGATGATGAATCCCAACCATCCGCGGCATTTGCGCGACAGGCAAACTCGAGCCGTAGGGAGAGCGGCGGTGCTGCAGGCAGGGCAGACAGGCGAGCCATGGCGTGTCGGGGTGCTGTTCTCAAGCTCTGGCTTCATGGCGGTTATTGAGGAGACCCAACTCCGTGGCACCTTGCTCGCCATCGACGAGATCAACGACGCCGGGGGGATCAACGGTCGTCCGCTAGAGCCGGTGATCTATGATCCCGCCTCGGAGCCGGCGGCTTTTGGTAAGCTTGCCAAGCAGTTGATGGTCGCCGATGGGATCACGACTATGTTCGGCTGCTACACGTCGAGCAGCCGCAAGGCTGTCCTGCCGGTGATCGAGCGGCTGAACGGGCTGCTCTGGTATCCAACCCTCTACGAAGGCTTCGAGTTCTCGCCTAACGTCATCTACACGGGCGCGGCGCCGAACCAGAACAGCCTGGAGCTCTGCGGTTACCTGATGGAGCGCTACGGCTCCCGCCTGTTCTTTGTCGGCTCGAACTATGTGTACCCTCGCGAAAGCAACCGGATCATGCGGGAGTTGGTCCGGCACAATGGGGGCGAAGTAGTCGGTGAGCGCTATGTCAATCTGCGCGCGCGGCGTAGCGATTTCGTACCCGTCATGCAGGAGATCCGTAACCTGCAGCCGGACGTAATCTTCTCCACCGTCGTCGGCGACGGCACGACTATGCTGTATCAGTCCTACGCGGACTTCGGCTTTGATCCCAAGGTGATGCCGATCGCCAGCCTGACTACGACCGAGGCCGAAATCCAAGCCATGGGCGCCGACGTCGGCGAGAACCACATCACTGCTGCGCCCTACTTCGAATCCCTGCACAGCGCGAGCAACGCCGCCTTCGTGCAGCGCTACAAGCGGCGCTACGGCGATGATGCCAGCACCAACATGTGCCTGGAAGCCGCGTACTTTCAGGTCCACATGTTTGCCAAGGCTCTGCAGGCGACCAACTCCCTGGAGACCGAGGTGCTGCGCCCGGCTGTGCTGAGCACGGAGTTCGATGCCCCGCAGGGACGGGTCGCGGTCAACGCACGCTGCGGGCACACTGACCTCTGGACCCGCATCGGGCGCGCCAATCGCCTTGGGCAGTTCGATCTGGTGTTCCAGTCCGCAGCTGCGGTGAAAGCCGATCCCTACCTCATCGGCTACGGCCGCACCGTGGCCTTTGGATAGCCGGCCATGGCGACGCTGAGCGAAGGTATGGGCAGCGCGAGCAGGCCGGCGGCGCCAGGCGCGGGCATGCCGGCCACTGGCGGCGACGGCATCGCCGACCTCGAGGTGGCCGTGTTCGTTAACCGTGACGGCGAGGGCGAAGGGCTGGTGCGGGAGCTGCAGCGGACCCGGGCGCGCATCCGCCACACCTGGCCGTTCGACGATGCCGTGCTGTCGGGGGTGGATGTGACCTTCTGTCAGCTTACCAGCGATCTGCCGCAGCGCCTGCCGTGGCTGCCGGGCAAGGCGACGAGCGCGCTGATCGTCGTCCTCGAATCGACACAGATGGCTGACCCGGGGGTGCTGCATAACTGCGCGCCGCACGGCGTGTTGCAACTGCCCGCACGCCCTGCCGCAGTGCGCGCCGTGCTGCAGGTCGCCAGGAGCCAGCATCTCTTCGAAACGCGACTGCTCAGCCGTATCGAAAAGCTGGACGAGAATCTTCGGACGATGCGCTCGGTGGAGCGGGCAAAAGCTATTCTAATCGCCAAGCACAAGCTCAGCGAGGAAGAGGCCTATCACTTTCTGCGCCGCAAGGCGATGGAGCGACGGGTATCGATCGGTGCCCTCGCGTCCATCATTGTTGACTCCGAAGAAATCCTTGGCTAACAATTCTGGCGCTCCGTAGTGCGCTACTGAGCCGGCGGCAACGAGGCCGCCCCGAAAATCACGAGGCAAAGACGCCCTGACGGGATGGCTTAAGTGCCAGACCTCACGGCTTTTTTTGTGCCTGGACGCAGGGGTTTTGCCGACGCGTCCGGCCGGCCCGCGAAGCATCCCGCAACAAAAAATCGAACGGCAATCGCCCGCTCTCGCATGACTGCATGCGATCGGCGGCGGCGACGGAGTCATAACAGGAGGCAAAAAATGGGTTTTGGACGGCGCAGCTTTTTGAAGGGTTCGGCGGCGACGGGCGCTGTCGCCCTTGCTGGCTTCCCGCACATCTGGATCAAGGACTCCTCGCTGGCGCGTGCGCAGAGCGGCGAGATCAAGGTCGGCGTTCTCTTCTCGCTGACTGGGACCACTGCGATCATCGAGGAATCGCTGCACAAGGCGACGATCATGGCGATCGAGGAGATCAACGCGGCGGGCGGCATAAACGGTATGAAGATCACGCCGATCGAGGAGGATCCAGCTTCGGATCCCGCAACTTTCGCCGAAAAAGCGCGCAAGCTCGTTGTCGGCGACAAGTGCGTCAGCGTGTTCGGTTCTTACACCTCCGCCAGCCGCAAGGCGGTCCTCCCGGTCTTCGAGCGGCGTGACAACCTCTACTTCTACCCGACGCTTTACGAGGGGCGTGAGTGCTCCAAGAACGTGATTTATACGGGCGCCGTCCCCAACCAGCAGCAGGACGAGTTCGTTCCCTGGCTGGTCGAAAACTTCGGCAAGCGGTGGTACCTCATCGGCTCCAACTACATCTATCCGAAGGAGGAGAACAACTACTGCAAGAAGCTTCTCGCCGAGCTCGGTGCGGAGGTCGTCAACGAGGAGTACGTTCCCCTGGGGCACTCGGAATTCTCCTCGGTTATCAACAAGTTCCGCAGTGAAAAGCCGAACGTGATCTTCTCCACGGTGGTCGGCGATTCGGTGGTCGCGCTGCACCGCCAGTACCACGCGGCCGGACTCGATCCGGCGACAATGCCGATGGCAAGCCTGACCACCTCGGAGAACGAGGTGGCGGCGATGGGCGGCGATGCCGCAGCCGGGCACTTCACCTCTGCGCCGTACTTCATGGTTTGGGACTCGCCCGAGAACCAGCGTTTCGTCGAGGCCTACCGTTCCCGCTGGGGCGGCGACAAGGTGACGCACTTCGTCTCCGAGCCGTCCTACTTCCAGGTCTACCTGTTCAAGCAGGCGGTGGAGAAGCTGGCTGCGGGTGACATCTCGCCGCAGACCATCCGCGAGGCGATCAAGGGCGAGGAGATGATCGCGCCGCAGGGCCGGGTACGCATCGAGCGCGAGAACCTCCATACTTGGCTGTGGCCGAAGATCGGCCAGTGCCAGTCGGACGGCCAGTTCAAGATCATTCAGCAGAGCTCCGATTGGCTCGAGCCGATCCCCTACAAAGCCTATCCCGGACAGGTCTGCAAGGAGAACGGCCTGCAGCAGAGCTGACCCTCCGGCTTGACGTGAGCGCGGCGGAGACCGCCAGACGACTGTCTCCGCCGCCATCCCCTGCAACGCCTGGACGGTAAGTGCAGCATGGAAACGATCCTAGCTCAGGTTTTCACAGGCCTCAGCATCGCCTCAATCCTCCTGCTCGTCGCCCTCGGCCTAGCCATCATCTATGGCACCACGGGAGTGATAAACCTCGCGCATGGGGAGTTCGTCATGCTGGGCGCTTACTGCGCCTGGGCGCTGCAGACTTTTCTCGGCCTTGGCCTGATCGAGAGCCTCGTCCCGATTTTTCTCATCACGGCGGCCTTCGGGCTGCTGGTCGAGCGCGTGGTCATACGCCATCTCTATCGACGGCCGCTGGACACCATTCTTGCGACCTGGGGAATCGGCGTTATGGCGCAGCAGGCGATCCGCCTGTCGGTAGGCGGGGAACTGCGCTACGTGCAGATGCCTACCTGGCTCAGCGAGAGCGTCTCGATCCTAGGGGTGCAGACCTCTGCGTTTCGGGTCTTCGTTCTGCTGGTCGCTGCTGCGCTCTTCGCGCTCACCTGGTACCTGCTGCTGCGAACGACCTTCGGCATGAAGCTGCGGGCGATTACGCAGAATGCCGAGGTCGCCAGCTGCTTCGGTATCAACAGCGACAGGGTCTACAGCCTGACTTTCGCCTACGGAACCGGGCTGGCCGGACTGGCGGGGGCACTGGTCTCGCCGCTGAAGAGCGTCTCGCCAGAAATGGGCACGCACTACGTGGTCGATGCCTTCATGGTTGTTGTGCTCGGCGGCGTGGAGAGCCTGATCGGAACGGTCGCGAGCTCTCTGATCCTGGGTGAGCTGTCCGGTTTCCTCGCCTTCTTCGCGAACGACACCATCGCGAAGGCGCTGGTGCTGCTGGCGATCGTTATCCTTATCCGGTTCCGCCCGCAGGGGCTGTTCGCGGCCCGCGTTAGGAGCTGATCGATGCCGTTCTTCAAACTGCAGCGGAGGAAGTAGTTCCAGTGTCCCGGCGCACGCTCATCCAGATCGCGGTCTATGGGTCGTTCTGCCTAGCGATCTTCATTTTTCCGGCAATCATCCAGGACGACTTCATCCTGAACAAGTACGCCCGCTACCTGGTCCTCGGCATCCTGGCCATGTCGCTCAGCCTTGCGTGGGGCTATACCGGCATCCTCAATCTCGGCCACGCGGTCTTCTTCGGGCTTGGATCCTACTGCATGGCTATGGCGCTCAAGCTGCGCACGGTGCCGGTTCACACCGGGCCGGAAGGGCTGCCGGACTTCATGGTGTGGAACAACGTCGAGACGCTGCCCTGGTTCTGGTGGCCGTTTCACTCCCTGACCTTTGCCATCATCGCCGGGGTCGCGGTGCCGGTGGCGTTCGCCTGCCTGCTCGGCTGGTTCGTCTTCCGCGGACGGGTGACCGGTGTCTACGTCGCCATTATCACGCTCGCGGTGCTTGTCGTCGTCAACCTGCTGATCATCGACCAGCAGCGTTACACGGGCGGCTTCAATGGGATCACCGACCTTGCCCAGCTCGAACTCTTCGGCTTCACCTTCGATGCCTACGACAGCTCATCCTACTACCTGATCGCTGTCTGCATGACTGTCTGCCTCTTTCTCGCTCTGGCCATTACCAAGAGCAAGACCGGTCTCATCCTCCAGGCAGTCCGCGACCATGAGAACCGCGTGCGCTACTTCGGCTATGACGTGGCGCGCTTCAAGATCTTCGCCTTCGCGGCGGCGGCCGGAATCGCCGGCGTGGCGGGGATGCTCTACACCATAGTCATGGAGTTCGCCTCACCGACCTTCCTGGGCGTCCCGCTCAGCCTTGGCGTCGTCATCTGGTGTGCGGTCGGTGGCCGCCAGAGCCTGCTGGGCGCGCTGATCGGCGCGATTGTGATCACCGGCATGCAAGGAGCCCTCTCCGAGTCCCAGATCTTCCTGGAGACTTGGATGCTGATCATGGGATTCGTCTTCGTCCTCGTCGTGCTCTTCCTGCCGAAAGGCTTGGCCGGAGCGGCGGAGATGGTTCTGAAGCGGGTCGTCGCGATGAGTCCCAGAGGTTCTGCGCTGCTGAGTCGCCCGCTGCCCCCGGTTGCTCCCTCCAAGCATGTGAAAGGCGCGGAATGAGCCACCATCTCCGCCTCAGCGACGTCACGGTTAGCTTCAACGGCTTCCGGGCTGTCGACGGCCTAAACCTCGAGGTCTCGCGCGGCGAGCTTCGGTGCCTCATCGGACCAAACGGAGCCGGCAAGACCACGGCGCTCGACATGATATGCGGCAAGGTAAGGCCCACCTCCGGAACGATCAGCTTCGAGGGTATGACGCTGAACAACCTCGAAGAGCACCGCATCGCCCGTAGCGGCGTCGGGCGTAAATTTCAGGTGCCGAGCGTGTTTAAGGAGCTGACCGTCATCGAGAACTTGCAAGTCGCCTACTCCAAGCATTCAGGCGTCTTCGCAAACTTGTTTAAGCTGACGCGTGGCGTTGAGACCGACGGTCTCGAGAAGCTGGCTCAGCTGGTTGGTCTGGAGGATCACTACCATACGCAGGCAGGTCATCTGTCGCATGGCCAGACCCAGTGGCTCGAGATCGCTTTGCTGCTGGCACAGGACCCGCAGCTGATTCTGATGGACGAGCCGACCGCCGGCATGACCAGGCAGGAGACTCATAAGACTGCAGATCTCTTCAACAGATTGCGGGGTAAGCACACGCTCATTGTGGTCGAGCACGACATGGGCTTCGTGAAGGAGATCGGCGATGTCATCTCCGTCATGCATCAGGGCCGCATGCTCGCGGAAGGAACCGTCTCGCACATAGAAAACGATCCCAAGGTGCGCGAGGCCTATCTCGGCTCGGGAGGGATTAGCCATGCTTGAACTCGCCAACGTCGATGCCTACTACGGCGCCAGCCGGGCTCTGCAGGATGTGAGTGCGACCATAGACAACGGTGACTTCGCCTGCGTACTAGGGCGCAACGGGGTGGGCAAATCCACCCTGATGCGATCGATCATGGGGCTCATGGACCGTTGCGACGGGAGCATCCGGCTCGACGGCGAGGAGGTGAACCGCAAGCCGACCCATGAGCGTTCCAAGGCCGGGATCGGCTATGTTCCGCAGGGCCGCGGCATTCTTCCGCGGTTCACTGTGCGAGAAAATCTCACCCTGGGCACCTTCGCGAACAGAAAGGGCGCTACGGAGATCAACGAGTGGGTCTTCGAGCTGTTTCCCGTCCTGAAGGACTTCCTCGGCCGCAAGGGCGGAAACCTGTCGGGCGGGCAGCAGCAGCAGCTCGCGATCGCCCGTGCACTGCTGACCGATCCCAAGATCATTCTCCTTGACGAGCCGACCGAAGGCATTCAGCCGAACATCGTCGAGCACATCGAGGAGGTCTTGATCGCGCTCAACCGCAAGCACGGCATCACGATCCTGCTGGTGGAGCAAGATGTGAGCTTTGCGCGCCGGGCCTCCAAGAAGTTCCTGGTGATGGACCGGGGCGGGGTGGCTGCCCAGGGCGGGATCGAGGAACTGAGCGACGCCATCATCGAGAAGTACATGGCCGTATGAGCGACCGGAACAGCCATATCGCGGTTCCGCCACCGCTCGCCAGCTCCTTTGCCGGAAGGCGTCTTGTGACGCCGGATCAGGCGTCGTGTCGGCAGACGGCGGCCACGCCATCGTTTCATACAAACCAGTCCATAGGAGGAACGCATGTATCACGGTGACATTTCGAGCAGTCACGACACGGTGGGCGTGGCCGTGGTCAACTACAAGATGCCGCGGCTTCACACCAAGGAGGAAGTGCTCGCCAATGCTCGCAACATCGCCGACATGTTGAAAGGCATGAAGATCGGGCTACCCGGCATGGACCTCGTTATCTTTCCTGAGTACTCGACGCACGGCATCATGTACGACGAAAAAGAGATGTACGAGACGGCTTCTTCCATTCCGGGCGACGAAACGAAAATATTTGGCCAAGCCTGCCGTGAAGCCAAGGTCTGGGGGGTCTTTTCACTGACCGGCGAGCGCCACGAGGAGCATCCGAACAAGGCGCCGTATAACACGCTCATCCTGATGAACGACAAGGGTGAGGTTGTGCAGAAGTACCGCAAGATCATGCCCTGGGTGCCGATCGAGGGGTGGTATCCGGGAAACTGCACCTATGTGACTGAGGGTCCAAAGGGCCTGAAGATCAGCCTGATCATCTGCGACGACGGCAACTACCCGGAGATCTGGCGCGACTGCGCGATGAAGGGATCGGAACTGATCATCCGCTGCCAGGGCTATATGTATCCGGCCAAGGAGCAGCAGGTCCTTATCTCGAAGGCGATGGCTTGGGCGAACAACGTCTACGTAGCGGTAGCCAACGCCGCTGGTTTCGACGGCGTCTACTCCTACTTCGGCCACTCGGCTATCATCGGCTTCGATGGGCGCACGCTGGGTGAGTGCGGCGAGGAGGAGATGGGCATCCAGTACGCCCAGCTTTCCGTCTCGGCAATCCGGGACGCCCGAGCCAACGGCCAATCCCAGAATCACCTGTTCAAGTTGCTGCACCGCGGGTACACCGGCATGATCAACTCCGGCGAGGGCGACCGGGGCGCAGCGGTCTGCCCGTATGACTTCTACAAGAAGTGGGTGACTGATCCGGATGCCACGCGCGAGATGGTCGAGGCGTTGACGCGCCCCACTGTAGGCACCGAAGAGTGCCCGATCGAAGGGATCCCGAACAAGAAGGCAGCGCACCGGTAGGCTTTCGCTCAGGGAGGCACGGCCGCGGGCCTGCCTCCCTCGCGCTCCTCCAAGCCGATACCCCGGGCTCGCTGCCCGCGCGGGGCCTCGTGCCTATTTGACCGGACGGATAGATGGACCTGAAGGACTACCTGATCACAGACCAGCCCTACTACAGGCCGGTCGGCAACGAAGTTGCGCTGTTCGAGGCAGCCTTTGCCGACCGCCTGCCGATGATGCTGAAAGGGCCGACAGGTTGTGGCAAGACTCGCTTTATCGAGCATATGGCGTGGAAACTTGGGGTGCCTCTCATCACGGTATCCTGTCATGAGGACATGACCGCGTCCGACCTGGTCGGCCGTTTCCTGCTCGAGTCTCAGGGGACTGTCTGGCATGACGGACCGCTCACGCTGGCGACGCGCTATGGCGCGATTTGTTATCTCGACGAGATCGTGGAAGCGCGTCAGGATACAACTGTGGTAATCCACTCGCTCACCGACGAGCGGCGGATACTGCCGCTCGAGAAAAAGAACGAAGTGGTCAAGGCGCATCCCGATCTCGAGCTCGTCATTTCCTACAATCCCGGATACCAGAGCGTGCTCAAGGACCTGAAAGAGTCCACAAAGCAACGCTTTGGCGCCATCGACTTCAACTACCCGGCTGCGGATATCGAGGCCGAGATCGTAGCCCACGAGTCCGCCGTGGCGCCCGCGATAGCCCAGCAGCTCGTCCGCATCGCTGAGCGATCGCGGAACCTCAAGGGGCACGGCCTGGAAGAAGGAGCTTCGACGCGCATGTTAATCCATGCGGGGGCGTTGATTCGCCATGGGGTGCCCTTCGGCGAAGCCTGCCAGGTTGCCCTCGTGCTGCCGATCACGGACGATTCGGACATTCGCGATGCGCTGCGCTCGGCAATCGACGCCTGCTCCTGAAGGACAACCGGCATGGCGGAGGGCCCGACACCCTTTCTCCGGATGATCGCAGACCTCGAAGGGGAAGATGCCGAGGGCCCTATCCTCGATGAGGCGGCCAGAAGAGCGTTCCCAGGCGCCGAGGCGGCGCGCTGGCTGCGGGTCTGCCGGCGCCTCGAGAATGCGGGCTACGGCGCAGCTGTGAACGCCGCCTATCGCCGCGACGCGCCCGGCTGCGCGGAACTCGTCGGGGCGGATGCGGCGATCGAACTTGCCGATGTGGTATCAATCGTGGCGATCAAGGCCGGCCGCGCGGCGGCCGCCGCGACACCGCCCGCCGCGGTCGAGGCTGCTCGGCGCATTGGCGACCCCGTGCGCTTTCGCTCCTGGCTCGGTCTGATCCAGCGGTTCGCCGCGCTCGCCCCCGAATCCATTAGCGCTATTCTCGCGCGCACCGATAAGCTCCTGAGCCAGCTCAACGTCTCGCGATTCGAAGCCTGGTTGCTCGCCGGCGTGCGCTCCGGCGGCGGTGACCCCGAGCGGCGCTTACGTTATTTCTCTATGCAGGATCCGGAAGCCGAGCGCTGGTTGCTGCGAGAGTCAGGGGAAGTACTCTTTTCAGACGTTGACCGGCGCTTGAAGGCCTATCTGACCGCCCTTTGGCAAATCCGCGCGCCGGTCCGCGAACCGTCCCCGTCTGCTCCTGAGCAGTCGCGCCGGCGCGCAAGCTTCCACAACGGCTTGATCCGTATGCCGGCAACCTTTCCCGGCTTTCGCGGCGAGCAGGCGGAGGCGCTCTTTCGCGCGGCTCTGGCCCATATCGGCGCGCACATTGTCCACACGCGCCGCAAGTTCCCCCTCGGTCAGCTCAAGCCGCTGCAGGTGACGCTTGTCTCGCTGGTGGAGGACGCGCGCGTCGAGCACCTGGCGATGCGGGAGTTTCCCGGCCTGCGACGACTGTGGCTGCCGTTTCACGTGGCGCAGGCCAGCGGCGCGATGACCGCTCCCTCGCTGCTGGCGCGCCTGTCCAGGGCGATGCTCGATCCGGACTTTTCCGACGGCAACGGCTGGGTCCAGCGCGGGCGAGACATGTTCTTCGAGCGGCAGGATGCCTGGGAAGACCAGGACATCAGCCGGACGATCGGCAATCTGTTGGGAAATGAGTTGGGCCAGATGCGCGTGCAGTTCAATCCGCGGACCTATATGGTCAACCCACCTTACCGCGACGACAACCTCGGAATCTGGGATTTCGGCGACCAAGCGGGCGCCGAGCTGGAGGAAATGGATCTGCTGGTCGAGTCCGTGCAGTTTGACCAGCGCGAGGATATGCCGCCGGACCGGGAGCGAGAGGAAGAGGCGGCAGCCCAGGACGATCTTAACCGGGCGACAGCTGTGGAGACGCGGGCGGAGGACGGCACACCGGTTGCCCGCTATCCCGAATACGACCATCTCCTGGGTCGTGAGCGGGCGGAATGGACCACGGTGGTCGAGTATCCGGCGCGGCCCGGGCCGACCGAGGCCATCGACCGGCTCCTCGAGGAACGCCATGACCTGGTCGATCGCATTCGCAAGTTGATCCGGGCGGCTCGCGTCAGCCGGCCGCAGAGGCTAAAGCGTCAGCCGGAAGGCGAGGCTGTCGACCTCGATGCGGCAATCGAAGCGATGATCAGCTTTCGCGCCGCCGACGTACCGGATCCCCGAATTTATTCCCGCTACGAACGCCGGTATCGTGACCTGTCGGTCTCCGTGCTGCTGGATATATCGGAATCAACTAAGGACCGGGTGCGCGGTAGCGGGCTCAGCGTGCTCGATATCGAGAAGCAGGCGACCGTTCTCCTCGCCCAGGCGATGGCGGGGCTCGGCGACCCCTTCGCGATCGCGGCCTTCTGCTCAGACGGCCGGGACGACGTGCACTATCTGAGGATCAAGGATTTCGGGCGACCCTACGATAGCTATAGCCAAGCCCGCCTCGCCGGGCTCGAAGGGAGGCTGTCGACTCGCATCGGCGCGGCCATGCGGCATGCCGGCGCGGACCTCAGGCTACAGGCGACGCATCGCCGCCTGCTTATGGTGGTTACCGATGGTGAGCCTTCCGACATAGACGTCAGCGACCGGCAGTACTTGGTTGAGGATGCGCGGAGGGCCGTGATGACTCTCGCCAATGACGGCATCGACGTCTTCTGCGTCGGGCTCGACAGCGGCGGCGACAGCTATCTGAGCCGTATCTTCAATCGCCGGAACGTCGTCCAGATCGATCGGCTCGACCGGCTGCCGGAGCGGCTTCCGATGATATATCTCCGTCTCACTGCGTAAAGTCAGCCATGGCGTGCGATGGCTGGCGCGAATTGCGCTTGCGAGAAAGTCGCGCTACTCGCTGATCATCGAAGCGGCGGCTGGTGTCCGCGCGGCAGCCGCTCAATCACGCGCGGGGGAGCAGGTCGCCGGAGAGATGTGTTTGAGCGCTTCGCGACCCTTGTGTCGCATTTACTGGGGATACCGAGTTGGGTATCCGTAGCTGACTGCGATGCCGCCCGATGGCTATCGGCAGGCCGGCCTCTAGCGCAGTGGAATCAGTAAGACCAAAGCGCGCTTCAAGCCGGGAGCCTCGACGCCACCCCGATGGCTCCATCTAGAGTGAAGAGAGCCAACGCTATGTTCTGAGGCGAATATCACGGTCGATGTCGCCTCCTGGCACAATGCGGAAGTGGTGGGGCTTTAGGGCAGAGCTCGCTTTCAGGAAGATACCGACGTCCGCCCAATGCGACTGCCGCAACACGGCCGCTCACTGATTTCGCAGGATTTTCCTGGGGAAATGGCTGGGGGACCTGGATTCGAACCAGGGCTGCTCGGGTCAGAGCCGAGAGTTCTACCGCTAAACTATCCCCCAGCAGAGGGACCGGCACGGAGGCCAGCGCGCGCGCCCGGCGGAGCGGGCGCGGCGGTGCCTTACATAGTCCCACCGCCCCCCTCGTGACAACCTTTTTCCGGGCTCCTTCCGGCCTCTTTCCGGGCATTTTCCTGCCCCTCGCGGTGCTCCGGGCGGGCCATTCTCGGCCGTCACGCTGCCGCCGCGCCGCCCCGCGCGTGGCTTCGGGCCCGCGGCCCTGGAAAAAAGTCCGGTCCTGACGCTAAGATAGCCGTCAACAGCCGTCCGGGGCCGCCGTCGCGGGGTGCCGGCGCAGAAGAACGATGGGATCGGTTTCCAGTGGCCCCTGACGCAAACGGGCACAGCGGCGCCCTCTGGGCGCGGGACAGGGCGAGAGAGCCCGGCTGCGGCGGTCGCGGGGACGGCGCGCTCTACGCCGCCCTCGATCTCGGCACCAACAACTGCAGGCTGCTCGTCGCCCGGCCGGCCGGCGACGGCTTCCGCGTCGTCGACGCCTTCTCCCGCATCGTGCGCCTGGGGGAAGGGCTCGCCGCCAGCGGCCAGCTCTCGGCGCCGGCCATGGCGCGCACCATCGAGGCGCTGAAGATCTGCGCCGGCAAGATCCGCCGCCGCGGCGTCACCCAGCTGCGCGCCGTCGCCACCGAGGCCTGCCGCCGCGCGGCGAACTGCGAGGCTTTCCTCGACGCGGTGCGGCGCGAGACCGGCATCGAGCTGGAGATCATCTCGCAGAACGAGGAGGCGGCGCTGGCGATCTGCGGCTGCGCGCCGCTCATCGACCCGGACATCCCCGACATCCTGCTGTTCGACATCGGCGGCGGCAGCACGGAGATCTGCTGGCTGAAGGCCGAGCCGGCCGGCTTCGGCAACACTGCCCCCGCCCTGTCGCTCTATGCCTGGCTGTCGGTGCCGATCGGCGTGATCACGCTCTCGGAACGCTATGGAGCGGAACGCCACGGCGGCGGGCGCAGCGCGCCCGACCCCGCCGCGACCTATCGCGCCATGGAGGCCGAGATGACCGCCGCGATCGCGGTTTTCGAGGCGCGCCACCAGGTGAGCCGGGCGGTGACCCGCGGGCCCCTGCAGATGCTCGGCACTTCCGGCACCGTCACCACCCTGGCCGGCGTCCACAAGGACCTGCTGCGCTACGACCGCGCCGCCGTCGACGGCAGCTACCTCGACATGGCTACGGTCAGCGCAATCTCCGCCCGCATCAGCGCGATGACACCGGCGGAGCGCGCGGCCCACCCCTGCATCGGCCCGCAGCGCGCCGACCTTGTGGTCGCCGGCTGCGCCATTCTCTCCGCGCTCTGCCGCATCTGGCCGGCCGAGCGCCTGCGCGTCGCCGACCGCGGCCTGCGCGAGGGCATGCTCTACGCGATGATCCACGGCGTCAGCGCGCCCAAGGGCCGCTGGGCGCCGGAGGCAGAGCCTGGGCCGGGCATCGCAGCACCGGCCGCGGCGGGCGGTCTGGCCGCCGGCTGAAGGTAGGGCGTCTTGGCGAAATCAGGAGGAAGCCGGTCCCGAGGCGGCGGCGGCAAGCGCGGCGGCGCCGCCCGCGGCGGGACGGGACGCGAGGGCGCCGGGCGAGAAGGGGCGGGACGCGACCTCTCGGGGCGCAGCCTCAAGGTGCGGGTGAAAACGGCCAAGCGCCGCACGCCCTCGTCGGCGCGCTGGCTGGAGCGCCAGCTGAACGACCCCTACGTGGCCGAGGCCCGCAAGCGCGGCTATCGCTCGCGCGCCGCCTTCAAGCTCGCGCAGCTCGACGACCGCTTCCGCTTCCTGAAGCCGGGCGCGCGGGTGGTCGACCTCGGCTGCGCGCCGGGCGGCTGGACCCAGGTGGTGGTGGAGCGCTGCGGGCGCAGCGGCCGCATCGTGGGCATCGACCTCGCAGAGGTCGAGCCCGTCGCCGGCGCCGAGCTGATGGTCGGTGACTTTCTCGCCGAGGAAGCGCCGGACCGCCTGAAGACGGCACTGGGCGGGCCCGCCGACGTCGTCCTCTCCGACATGGCCGCCCACGCCACCGGGCACGCCAAGACCGATCACCTGAAGGTCATGGCGCTGGTCGAGGCGGCGCACCTCTTCGCCCGCGAGGTGCTGGCGCCCGGCGGCACCTTCGTCGCCAAGGTGCTGCAGGGCGGCACCGAAAGCCAGCTGCTGGCCGATCTCAAGCGCGACTTCGCCAAGGTCGCCCACGTGAAGCCGCCGGCCAGCCGCGCCGATTCATCCGAGATGTACCTGGTGGCGACCGGCTTCAGAAGCTAAACGGCGATCACCTCGCCCAGGTGGCCGGGCAGGTCGTGGTCGGAAACCTTGGTGAGGTCCTTCGCCAGCTCGCCGTCGATCCTGGACGCCGCTTCCTTGCTCAGCGCCTGGCGCAGGTCGCCCAGCGTCTTGGGCGGCGCCACCAGGACGAGACGGTCATAGCTGTGGTCCTGCGCCGCCGCGTTCAGGTGCTCGCCCAGCAGGTCGGCGAAGCGGCGCTTCTCCTCGCGGTGCGGATCGCTGGTCGGCTCCATGGCGTGGCGCCCGGGGCCGAAGCGGTCGTGGGTGCGGCCGGGCCGGTCGGTGTTGATCTCGCGACTCGGACGCAGCGTCTTGTGCAGCGACTCGGCCGGCAGCGGGACCAGCCCCTTACCGGGGCCATGGTTTTCGAAGATGCGGGCCTGGGCGCCGTCGGCGACGACAATCCAGCTGCGGGTAGGTTTCATGTCGGATGTCCTGCTTTATCAGGGGTTTCCCGGCGAATCTGCTCCGGGCAGCCGGGTGACGCGATGATGTGGGTCAAACAAGAGGGGGCGGGCCCGGGTTCCAGGTGCGGCGCCGGGGCGCGATCGGGCACGCGGCTCGTGGACAGCCATGAAGGAGGCGCGCCCCTGGCCTGCGCCCTTATCCGCTTGGCAGGACGGGGCCCATGTGTATGATGCGGCGCCAATCACCGCCAAGGGG
>Ga0207773_100377_pt1 | contig 20013 bp, 12 predicted proteins | sample TtaePargueraPR_2_FD_187281 | JGI IMG/M metagenome (GOLD analysis project Ga0207773, IMG submission 187281) | Aerobic enrichment media microbial communities from Bioluminiscent Bay, La Parguera, Puerto Rico - Tt and M1 (3) (SPAdes) | ecosystem: Environmental > Aquatic > Marine > Unclassified ...
GCAGTCATCCAACATCGCCATCAACATGACGATGCAGCGGCGCGGCCTGCCGCTGGCCTACGTGGTCACCGCCGGCAACCAGGCGCAGACCGGCCTCTCGGAGATCGCGCTCGGCCTGCTCGACGATCCGCGCGTCACCGCGCTGGGGCTCCACATCGAAGGTTTCGATTCCCTGCGCGGCGTGGAGGCGGTCGCTGCCAGGGCGAGGGCGCTGGAGAAGCCCGTCGTCGCCTTGAAGGTCGGCCGCTCGGCGCAGGCCCAGGCGGCCACGCTGTCCCACACCGCTTCCCTCGCCGGCTCCGACGCTGCCGCCGCCGCCTTCCTGCAACGTCTCGGCATCGCCCGGCTCGACTCCATCCCCGCCTTCCTCGAAGCCCTGAAGCTGCTGCACGTTCACGGGCCGCTCGACGGCTTCGCCATCTCCTCCATGAGCTGCTCGGGCGGCGAGGCCTCGGTCATGGCCGACGCCGCCGTGGGGCGCCGCGTCGCCTATCGTGCACTCACGGGTGAGCAGGCGAAGGCGGTGAAGGCCACTCTGGGGCCCCTCGTCACCGTGGCCAACCCCCTCGACTATCACACCTTCATCTGGTCCAACGAGCCGGCCATGACGGCAACTTTCACCGCCATGGTCGACGCCGACTTCGATCTCAACCTGCTGGTCCTCGACTTCCCCCGCGACGACCGCTGCTCGGACGCCGACTGGTGGCCGACGGTGCGCGCCTTCGAGGCCGCCCTGAACGCGAAAGGAGCCAAGGGCGCCGTCGTCGCCAGCCTGCCGGAGAACCTCTCTGAAGCGCAGGCCGCCGACCTGCTGGCGCGCGGCATCGCGCCGTTGTCGGGCATCGACGATGCGCTCTCGGCGGCCGAGGCGGCGGCGGGAATCAGCGAGACCTGGCGCCGGTCACCGCCGGAGCCGGTCGCGCTTGCCTCACCCGTCGCCGTCTATGCGCGCGAAACCCTCGACGAGGCGGCGGCCAAGGTCCTGCTGGCGGAGCACGGCGTTCCCGTCCCCCCCGGCCGCCGCGCGACCGGCGCGGAGGATGCCGTTGCGGCCGCGGATGAGCTCGGTTTCCCGGTGGCGTTGAAGGCGCTCGGCCTCGCGCACAAGACAGAGGCCGGCGCCGTCCGCCTGAACCTTGCCACTCCCGAGGCGCTGCGCGCGGCGGCCTGCGATCTCGCGAAGATCGGCAGCGGGCTGTATGTCGAGAAGATGGTCGCGACACCGCTCGCCGAGATTCTCGTCGGCGTGACACGTGATCCACCCTTCGGCCTGGTGATGACGCTCGGCAGCGGCGGCATCCTCGTCGAGCTGCTGCGCGACACGGCCACCCTGCCGCTGCCGGCGAGCAGGGCGGAGATCAGCGCGGCCCTGCAGAGCCTGAAGTGCGCGCCGCTGCTGTCCGGCTACCGCGGCCGGCCGCATGGCGACCTTGCCGCCGCGCTCGACGCCATCGAAGCCGTGCAGCGCTTGGTGCTCGCCGAGGCGGGCACTATCGTGGAACTGGAGATCAATCCGCTCATCGTTTCAGCCGAGGGCGCCGGTGCCTTTGCCGCCGACGCGCTCGTGGTCCGGAGGTGCAGTCCCGATGTCTGAGGTTATTCGCACGCGCCGCGACGGCGGCATTCTGGAGGTGACGCTCGACCGGCCGAAAGCCAACGCTATAGACCTTGCCACCAGCCGGCAGATGGGCGAGACCTTCAAGGCCTTCCGCGACGACCCCGAGCTGCGCGTCGCCATTCTGGTCACCGCCGGCGACAAGTTCTTCTCCGCCGGCTGGGATCTGAAGGCGGCGGCCGGCGGCGATGCGGTCGACGGCGACTACGGCGTCGGCGGCTTCGGAGGCCTGCAGGAGCTGCGCGATCTCAACAAGCCGGTGATCGCGGCGGTAGACGGCATGGCGGTGGGCGGCGGCTTCGAGCTGGCGCTCTCCGCCGACCTTATCCTGGCAACGGAGCATGCCACCTTCGCGCTGCCGGAGATCCGCGCCGGCACCCTGGCCGACGCGGCGACGGTGAAGCTGCCGAAGCGCATCCCCTACCATGTCGCCATGGATCTGCTGCTGACCGGCCGCTGGATGGATGTCCAGGAAGCGCACCGCTGGGGCCTGGTGAACGAGGTGCTGGCCAAGGAAAAGCTGATGGACCGAGCCTGGGAAATCGCGCGGCTGCTGGCCTCCGGACCGCCGCTCGTCTTCGCCGCCATCAAGGAGGTGGCGCGCGCCGCCGAGGCCATGACTTTCCAGGATGCCATGAACCGCATCACCAAGCGGCAGTTCGCGACGGTCGACGTCCTCTACGACAGCGAGGACCAGCAGGAGGGCTTCCGGGCCTTTGCGGAGAAACGCGACCCGGTCTGGAAGGGGCGCTGAGATCTTGGCGCCGCCGAAGCCGACAGAGCCGGAGATCCTCGCGTTCATCGCCGAGGTCGACAGCTTCTACCCGCCGAAATCGGTGGAAGCCTCCATCGAGCAGCAGCGGGCGCGCTACGATGCGCTCTGCCGTAACTTCGACGCGCCGCTTCCGAAGGGGATGGTCACGGCCGAGGAAACCGCTGCCCACCCAGAGCGGCCTGTGCCGCTGCGGCGCTACCGCCCGGTGCGGATCCGCCGCGACGCCCTCATCGTTTACTTCCACGGCGGCGGGTTCATCGTCGGCGGGCTCGACAGCCACAACGCGATCTGCGCCGAACTGGCCGAGGCCGCCGGTGCGGAGCTGGTCGCCACCGACTACCGCCTGGCCCCGGAGCATCGCTTTCCGCTGGCCCTCACCGACTGCATCGCCGCGGTGCTGGCGCAGGGAACGCGGCCGCTCGTGGTGGCCGGTGACAGCGCCGGGGGCAGCCTCGCGGCCGGCGTGTCGATGATGCTGCGCGACGCCGCGCGCAACCTGCCGGCCGCGAAGGCACTGTTGCAGGCCGCCGGCTGGAAAGATGGCATCCCGCTGCCGCGCATCATCGGCCAGGCGCTCATCTACCCGGTGACCGGCGGACCGCTCGACGCCGGCTCCTTCCTCGAGATGGCGGAAGCGCCCGGCCTCACCACAAAGGACGTGCGCTACTACCGCGACATCCTCGGCGCGCCGGAGGGTGATCCCTACGGGCATCCGCTCGCTGCCGCCGATTTCACCGGCCTGCCGCCGGCCTTTGTCACGGCCGCGCACTTCGATCCGCTGCGCGACGACGGCCGGACCTACGCCGCGCGTCTCGCCGAAGCAGGGGTCGCGGTCGCCTATCGCGAGGAGCCGCAGATGGTGCACGCCTGGCTGCGCGCCCGCCACCGCAGCCCGGGCGCCAAAGCCGGCTTCGACGCGCTGTGCCGAGGCGTGGCGCAGCTCCTGGACGGAGCCTGAGCGCTACATCAGGTGACGCGGGATCGTCCTGCGCCAGACCTTGCGGTGGATCGAGGTTTCGCCCTCGAAGGCTTCGACCTCCGCGGCGATCTCGAAGGCCTCGGCGCTGGATTGGAGGGTCGCCACGCTCTCCGTGCGCACCGACCACTCTCCGCGGCGCATCTCGGTGCTCCAGCGGCATTCGCCGGAGGCGCGGTCGGGCTCGGCCAGCGGAAGGGTCCAGACCTCGTCGCGGACCTGCCGCGTGACGAGGCCTGTGTCGGGATGCTCGGAGGCGCCGGTATCTTCGTAAATGGTGTAGCGCGTGAGCCCGGCGGTGAGGTCGCGCTCGACCGCGTGGCGCGTCGCCATCGGCGCGTGCTCGACGTACTTGGGCAGCGGGTCAGGGTTCTGCGGCTCCGGCACGTCGATGTCTCTGTGCTCACCGAGCAGCGGCAGGACAAGAGTGGCATCGGCCAAGCTGAGCGTGATCGGCGCGGCGCCCGGCGTCGGCAGGACCTGCGGCCAGTACGCAGAGGACAGCGCAAGGCGCAACCGGTGGCCCGCCGGGATACGGTAGCCGCAGGCATCCAGCCGTAGCGTGACGGTGACGGACTCTCCCGCGGGCATCGGCTGTGGCTCGGCGCTGCCGTCCCGGTGCGCGAGGTTCAGCAGGCCCAGGCTGATGCGCCGCGCGGCGCCGTCCGGATGGACGTCGACGAGGCGCGCGGCCAGCAGCGCCGTCGGCGCGTCACTGCGGACAGTCAGCCGCAGCTCGGGAAAGCCCAGCAGCTCCATCGCGCCCTCCAAGGGAGGGGTCTCGAAGATTATGCTGGCCCCGTCGTCCGCCCGCTGGTCGCCCGGCAGCTCGCCGCCGGGCTTCAGGGTGAAGTACTCGCCGCCCATCACGCCGGTGTCCGGCGGCGAGGCGATGATCACGTCGCCGTCTGCCGACGTCTTTCCGTTTACCAGTTGCCCGTCACTCGTGAGAACCAGCCGCAGCGCCGGCGCCACTGCCCAGCGCTCCACGGCGACCCAACGGCCGGGCTCCTGTGGGCGCGGGATCACCGGGCGCGGACCATCGAGAATGTAGGCGGTCACCTGCGGGTCGCGCTGCCAGCCGTTGTCGACGCCCTTCAGCCAGCGGTCCCAGAAGCGCAGCGCCACGCCGTGGAAGTCCATGCGTGGCTTCGGCCAGGCGAAATGCGGGTACTTGTGCACCCAGGGACCGAGGATCGCCTTAGCCTTGTGGCCAAGGCCTTCGACCGCTTTCAAAGGCGTGTTGCGATAGCCGTCGGCCCAGCCGGCCAGCACCAGCGCCGGCGTATCGAAGCCCGCGAAGTCCTCGCAGATGGAGCCGTGCCGCCAGAAGGCGTCGCGCCTTTGGTGGCTGAGCCACTCCTCAAGCATGAAGGGCTCGCCTTCCAGCCGCTCGATCCACAGGTCGCGCCAGCGTTCCCCGACCAGCGCCGGGTCGGGGGGGCGCGACTGGTAGGCCAGCATGGTGGCCGCCCAGGAGAGATTGGCCGAGAGCTGTGCGCCGCCCTTGAAGTGGATGTCGTCGGCGAAGCGGTCGACGGTCGAGGCGATGGAGATGACCGCCTTCAGCGCCGGCGGCTTCAGCGCCGCCACCTGCAGGGCGTTGAAGCCGCCCCACGAGATCCCCATCATGCCGACCGCGCCGGAGCACCAGGGCTGCGCCGCGATCCACGCGATGACGTCGCAGGCATCGGCCAGCTCGCGCGGCGAATACTCGTCGTCGATGACGCCTTCCGACTCGCCGGAGCCGCGCAGATCGACGCGCACGCCAGCATAGCCGGCAGCAGCAAAGACCGGATAGGTGCTCTCGTCGCGCGGCGCCGTGCCGTCGCGCTTGCGATAGGGCAGGAACTCCAGGATCGCCGGGACGGGCCTGCGCGTCTCCGGCAGCCAGAGCCGTGCGGCAAGCCGCGTGCCGTCCGGCAGCGTGATCCACTCGTTCTCCAGGACGCGGAACGCGCCCTGTCGGCTTTCAGCGGCGCTCAAGTCAGTGGCCCGCGCTTTCCATCCGCCGCGAGGCCAGCACCTGCTCCAGCCAGCCCAGCCGCATCTCCGGCACCGACTTCAGCAGCAGGTCGGTGTAGTCGTCGAAGGGTGGCGACAGCACCTGCGACTTGGGCCCGAAGCGCACGACGCGGCCGCGGTACATGACCGCGATCGAATCCGCGATGGCGCGAACCGTGGCGATGTCGTGGGTGATGAAGAGGTAGGAAAGCTGCGTCTCCGCCTGCAGGCGCATGAGCAGCTTCAGGATGCCAGCGGCGACCAGGGGGTCGAGGGCCGAGGTCGGCTCGTCGCAGAGAATGAGCTCCGGCTCGGCCGCCAGGGCGCGCGCGATGCAGACGCGCTGCTTTTGGCCGCCGGAGAGCTCGGCGGGATAGCGGTCGATGAAGCCCTTGCCCATCTCGATCTGCTCGAGCAGCTCGCTGACCCGCCTCGTCTTCTCCTGGCCGCGCAGGCCGAAGTAGAAGGTGAGCGGGCGGCCGATGATGTCGCGCACGGTCTGGCGCGGGTTCATCGCCGTGTCCGCCATCTGGTAGAGCATCTGGATCTGGCGCAGCTGCTCCTTGCTGCGGCTGGCGAACTGCGGCGGCAGCGCCTCGCCCTTGAAGGTCACCTGGCCTTTGCTGGGTGGCAGCAGGCCCGTGATGACCCGCGCAAGGGTGGACTTGCCGGAGCCGGACTCGCCGACCACCGCCAGGGTCTGCCCGCGCGGCACGTGCACCGCCACGTCGTGCAGCACTTTGAAGTGGCCGGAATAGGCGGCGTCGACGCGCTCGATGCGCAGCAAGGCATCGTCTTGCCGGGCCGCCTCCTGCTTCTGGATGTGGCCGACCGAGACAAGCTCGCGGGTGTAATCCTCCTGTGGCGCCTCGATGATCTGCTGCACCGGACCGTGCTCCACCATGCGGCCGTGACGCAGCACCATGATGTCGTCGGAGATCTGCGCCACCACCGCAAGGTCATGGGTGATGTAGAGCGCTGCCGTGTGGGTCTCGTCGATGGCCCGCTTGATCGCGGCCAGCACGTCGATCTGGGTGGTGACGTCGAGGGCGGTGGTCGGCTCGTCAAAGACGATGAGTTCCGGCCCCGGGCAGAGCGCCATGGCGGTCATCGCCCGCTGAAGCTGTCCACCGGAGACCTGGTGGGGATAACGCTTGCCAAAGCCCTCAGGGTCCGGCAGGCCGAGCACGCCGAAGAGAAACTTCGCGCGCTCCCAGGCCTCGCTGCGCGTGAGGGTGCCGTGGCGCACCGCCGCCTCGATCACCTGGTCGCCCAGGCGGTGCGCCGGGTTGAAGGCGGCGGCCGCCGACTGCGCGACATAGCAGACGCGGTTGCCGCGAATAGCACGGATGCCGCGGCCGCCCAGCTTCAGGATGTCCTCGCCGTCGAGGCGCACCTCGCCGCCGGTGATCCGCACGCCGCCCCGCCCGTAGGCCAGTGCGGCGAGGCCGATGGTCGACTTGCCGGCGCCTGATTCGCCGATGAGGCCCAGCACCTTGCCCTTCTGCAGGGTGAAAGACACGCCGTGGACGATGGTGATGTCCTTCGGCGGCTCGCCCGGCGGATAGGCCGTGGCGCCGATCTTGAGGTTGCGGACGTCGAGCAGGTCAGCCATCGCCGCGCCCTCCCTTCAGGCTGGCGGTCCGGTTCAGCAGCCAGTCGACCACCAGGTTCACGCAGACGGCGAGGCCAGCAATGGCGGCACCGGGAATCAGCGCCGCCGGAACACCGAAGATGATGCCGTCCTTGTTGTCCTTCACGATGCCGCCCCAGTCGGCCTCCGGCGGCTGGATGCCGAGCCCGAGGAAGGAGAGCGTCGAGAGGAACAGCACCGCGAAGGCGAAGCGCAGGCCAAACTCGGCGAGCAGCGGCGAGAGCGTGTTGGGCAGGATCTCCCGGAAGATGATCCAGAGACGCCCTTCGCCGCGCAGGCGCGCCGCCTCGACGAACTCCATGACGGTGACGTCCAGGGCGACCGCGCGGCCGAGGCGGAACACGCGGGTGGAATCCAGCACCGCCATGACGAGGATCAGGATCCACAGCTCCTGCGGCAGCACGGCCAGAACGATCAGCGCGAAAATCAGCGTCGGGATAGCCATCATGAGATCGTTCAGCCGCGACAGCCCCTGGTCGGTCCAGCCGCCGACCACCGCCGCGGTGAACGACAGCATCACGCCCAGCGAGAACGACAGCACGGTGGCGGCCATGGCCACGGAGATGGTGGTCTGCGCGCCGTAGATGAGGCGCGACAGCAGGTCGCGGCCCAGATTGTCGGTGCCGAGCACGAACTGTCCGCCCATCGGCAGCCAGATGTCGCCGACCACCTCGCGCTCGCCGTAAGGGGCGATCCAGGGCGCGAAGAGCGCGCAGAGCAGTGCCGCGGTGAGCCCGATCAGGCCGACCCAGGCGCTCAAGGGAATGGCGCGCCACCTCATCGCGGATGCCTCAGGCGTGGGTTGGCGATGATGCCGAGGATGTCCGCCGTCATGTTCAGCAGGATGTAGACCGCCGCGAAGATGAGGCCGCAGGCCTGCACCACCGGCATGTCGCGCACGGTGACGGCATCCACCATGTACTGGCCCATGCCCGGGTAGACGAAGACGACCTCCACCACCACCACGCCCACAACGAGATAGGCGAGGTTGAGGGCGACAACGTTGATGATCGGCGCCAGCGCGTTGGGCGCGGCATGACGGGCGATGATGCGCAGGGTGTCGAGGCCCTTCAGCTCCGCCGTCTCGACGTAGGGCGACGACATCACGTTCAGGATTGCCGCGCGCGTCATGCGCATCATGTGCGCCAGCACCACCAGCACCAGGGTGGCGCAGGGCAGCACGATGGCTTCCAGCCGCTGGCCGAAGGACATGCCCTCATAGACCGTGGAGGGAAAGGTCACCCAGCCGCCCTTGATCGCAATGAAGAGAATGAGGATGTAACCGACGAAGAACTCCGGCAGCGAGATCGCGGCGAGCGACAGCACGTTGATCACGCGGTCGGGCATCCGGTTGCGGTAATGCACCGCCAGCATGCCGAGGCCGACCGCCAGCGGCACCGAGACCGCCGCTGCCCAGAACGCCAGGAAGAGCGTGTTGCCGAGCCGCAGGGCGATCTGTCCGGAGACCGAACTGCCGCTCGCCCAGGAGGTGCCGAAATCGAAATGCAGGGCACCGCCGAGCCACTCGAAGTAGCGGGTCAGCGCGGGGCGGTCCAGGCCGAGCTCCGCGCGGATGTTGGCGACCGCCTGGGGTGTGGCCGACTGCCCGAGGTAGGTCTGCGCGAAGTCGCCCGGCAGCGCCTCGATGCCGAGGAAGATGACCACTGAGACGGCCCAGAGCAGGACCAGGCTCAGCGCGAGCCGCTGGATGATGAGGGCGGCCAGCGGCATGTGACGGCGAAAGCGGCCCCAGCTCTGCAGCGGGCGGGTGACCAGCCGCCCCGCTGACGGCGAGGCGGTCTGCGGCGGACCCGAAAGGTCCGCCGCCATGACCTGCGGTGTCGTCAGGCGGGAGCCCGACGATCCCTGCTCCTGGCTCATCTTACGCGGAGAGCCAGACGCGCGTCGCCGCGTAGCCGTTCGACATGTCGTTGCCGATGTCGTGGACGTAGCCCTGCACGTTCTTCGTCATCGCGTTGATGAAGTCGTTGAACATCGGCAGGATCAGGCCGCCCTCGTCGCGGACCATCAGCGCCATTTCGCGGTACATTTCCTCGCGCTTGGCCTGATCGAGTTCGGCGCGGGCCGCGAACAGCAGCTTGTCGAAGTCTGGACGGATGAACTTCGTGTCGTTCCAGTCGGCCTTCGAGTAGTAGGCAGTGGTGTACATCTGGTCCTGGGTCGGCCGGCCGCCCCAGTAGGAGGTGCAGAAGGGCTGCGCGTTCCACACGTTGGACCAGTAGCCGTCACCCGGCTCGCGCTTGATCTCGATGTCGATGCCGGCCTTCTTCGCCGACTCCTGATAGAGCACCGCGGCATCGATGGCGCCCGGGAAGGCGACGTCCGAGGTGCGCAGCAGCACAGGGCCGCTGTGACCGGACTTCTTGAAGTGGAAGGCTGCCTTGTCCGGGTCGTAGGTGCGCTGCTCGATGCCCTCGGGGAACAGCGCGTAGGTCTCGTTGATCGGGAAGTCGTTGCCGACCTTGCCGAAGCCGCGCAGGATCGTCTCCACCATCTTCTCGCGGTCCATGGCGTACTTCAGCGCCATGCGCAGGTCGTTGTTGGCGAAGGGCTCCTTGTCGCAGTGCATGATGAACACGTAGTGGCCGCGGCCCGAGGTGTTCTCGATCGAGATGTTGGGGCCGCGCTTCAGCAAATCGACCGTCTTGGGGTCGATGCGGTTCACGAAGTGAACCTGACCCGACGACAGCGCGGCCGTGCGCGCCGTCGCGTCGTTGATCACGACGATCTCGATGGAGTCTACGTAGCCGCGATCGTCGCGCCAGTCGCTGGTGTTGCGCTCGAAGGTGGCGCGCACGCCCGGCTCGAAGCTGGCCACCTTGTAGGGACCCGTGCCGATGCCGGCGTTCGGGTCGTCCATGCCGCCATTCGGCTGAATGACCAGGTGATAGTCCGACAGCAGCAGCGGCAGGTCAGCGTTGCCTTCCGGCAGGCTCACCACGAGGTCGCCGCCATCGACCTTTACTTCGCTGACCGAGTTCATGATGCCCAGCGCGCCCGACTGCGAGTTCTCGTCGCTGTGGCGCTTCAGGGTCGCGACCACATCATCGACCGTCAGCTCCTTGCCATTGTGGAACTGGACGCCCTTGCGGATCTTGAAGGTCCACACCTTGGCGTCCGGCGAGGCGCTCCAGGACTCAGCGAGTGAAGGCACCGGCTCGCCGCTGGTCGGATGGCTCTCCACCAGGGTGTCGCCCCAGTTGCGGCCGACCATGAAGCAGACCTGGGACGTGCACTTCGCAGGGTCGAGCACGTCGGTGCTGGCGCCGCCCTGCAGGCCGCACTTCAGGTGGCCACCGCGCTGCGGCCCGGCCGCCAGGACGCTGCTGCTGAGCAGCTGCGTCGCCAGCGGCAGGGTCAGCCCGACCGCCGCGGCCCGGCCGAGAAACTCGCGCCGGCTCAGGCGCCCGAGGGCCGCTTCGCGGCCGAGATACTTGAGAAAATCGTCCATTTCTTTGCCTCTCTGTTCCCTGTGTTTTTCATTGGTCGATTGCCCGGCCCAGCGCCCGGGCGCATGGCACTACGCAACAGCGTACGACGGCGCGCGCGCAGCCGGTCGCAAGTGTGCATATGATCGAGCGGAGACCTGCCGGCCTCTGCGCATCGCGGGCCCTGTCCCCCGCTTTCTTGTCGTTGGGCGCATCATGGCATGCAGGCGCGCCGGCGCAGATAGCGGATAACGGCCACAAATTGCGAAATCCCGACAAGCTCCTGACAGGATACGACGCGATCCGTCGGCGCGGAAGTGCGCTATCGTCATCGCCCTCCTCTCCTCAGGATTCCGTCAGCCAGTCGGCCACCATGGCGGCTTCCGGGGCCAGCGGGCCGCTCGGGCGCAGCAGCCAATAGCCGCGCGGGCTGCCGAGCGTGGCATCGCAGGCCCGCACCAGCGTGCCGGCGGCCAGCAGGTCGTCGACCAGCCCGTCCCAGCCCAGCGCCACGCCCTGCTCGGCGAGCACCGCCTGGATGGCGAGGGTATAGGTGTTGCAGCTGAGCGAGCTGGCGGCCGGCCGGTAGGCGACGCCAGCCTGGGCGAACCAGCTCTGCCAGGTGAACCAGCGGTCGCCGGTGTCGCTCTCCAGGTGCACCAGGGGCACGCGCAGCAGCGCCTCGACATGGTCGAAGGGGCCGAAGCGGGCGCGGAATCCGGGGGTACAGACAGGTGTCACGCGCTCGGGCATCAGCAGGCGCAAGTCGCCCGCGAATGTCTCGGCAAAGTCCTCCCGGTGGCCGAACAGCACGGCCAGGTCGACCTCGGCCTCGATGCCAGGCGCCAGCGCCTGGCTGGCGACGATCTGGACGTCGATGCCCGGCTGCGCCCGGCGGAACTCCGGCACCCGCGGCATCAGGCGGAAGGCGGCGAAGGCAAAATCGGTGGCCAGGCGGACGGTGGGCGGGCGCACGCTGCGGCGGATCGCGCTCACCGCCGCGTCCAGGCGTTCGAGGCCCTGACGTACGGCGTTCTGCAGCGCCTCGCCTTCGCTGGTCAGCTCCAGGCCGCGCGGCCGCCGGCGGAACAGCTGCACGCCCAGCAGTTCCTCCATCTGCTTGATGCGGTAGGAGAGCGCCGGCTGCGACATGCCGAGCGCCGCCGCCGCCCGCGACAGGTTGCGGTGGCGGGCCACGACGTCGAAGGGGCGCAGGCAGCCGCTATCGAGTGGATTGGCTGACATAAATTCTATTTATATCTGGCATCAGCAGCCTCCCTCTTTACACTAGCGCAGAGCAGCCCATAGAGTCTCGCAAAAATCCGCCTTCAGCGGAAAACCGGCAGGCCGCAACACCGTCCGCGATATAAGGGCTGTGAGGGGCTGAAGGATTCGGCGGCGACTGCCGGCCGCCGCCAGCCCAGCAGGGAGGCGCTGCGGACGATGAGCCGGCGACCCAACATCCTCATCCTCATGGTCGACCAGATGGCCGGCACCTTCTGTCCGGACGGCCCGGCCGGCTTTTTGCACACCCCGAATCTGAACCGTCTCGCCGAGCGCGCGCTGCGGTTCTCGAGCTGCTATACGCCGAGCCCGCTGTGCCTGCCGTCGCGCGCCTCCTTCATGAGCGGGCTGCTGCCGTCGGGGACGGGCGTCTACGACAATGCCGCCGAGGTGCCCGCCGCCCTGCCGACCTTCGCGCACTACCTGCGCCGCGCCGGCTATCGCACTGCGCTCAGCGGCAAGATGCATTTCGTGGGCCCCGACCAGCTGCACGGATTCGAGGCGCGCCTCACCACCGACATCTATCCCGCCGACTTCGGCTGGACCCCCGACTACAGAAAGCCGGGGGAGCGGATCGACTGGTGGTACCACAATCTCAGCTCGGTCGCCGGCGCCGGCGTCGCGGAGATCACGAACCAGTTGGAGTACGACGACGAAGTCGCCTTCCAGGGGGAGGCCGAACTCTACCGCCTGGCGCGCCTGCGCGGCAGCCAGCCCTGGTGCCTCACCATCAGCTTCACGCACCCCCACGATCCCTATGTCGCACGCCGGCAGTACTGGGATCTCTACGAAGATTGCCCCGCCCTGCTGCCGGCGATGCCGGCAATCCCTTACGAGAAGCAGGATCCGCATAGCCGGCGTCTGCTGGACGCGGTGGATTTCCGCGCCTTCGAGATCACGGAGGCGCAGGTGAAGGCAGCGCGGCGCGCCTACTTCGCCAACATCTCCTACCTCGACGACAAGATGGGTCGCCTGCTCGACACCCTGCAGCACTGCGGCATGGCCGACGACACCGTGGTGATCTTCTGCGCCGACCACGGCGACATGCTGGGCGAGCGCGGTCTCTGGTTCAAGATGAGCTTCTTCGAGGGCTCGGCACGCATCCCGCTGATGATGGCGGGCCCCGGTCTGGGCAGCGGACGGATCGACACGCCCGTCTCGGCCCTCGACATCGTGCCGACCCTGCTGGAGCTGGCGGGCATCGAAGCCGATCCGGCCGCCGGGCGGCTCGACGGCGAGTCCGTGCTACCGCTCGCCCGCGGCACTGCCCGGCAGTCGCCGGTGCTGATGGAGTACGCCGCCGAGGGCTCCTACGCCCCCTTGGTGTCGATCCGCGAGGGCCGCTATAAGTTCAACCACTGCGAGCTCGACCCGCCGCAACTCTTCGATCTCGGTGCCGACCCTCGCGAGCTGGTAAACCTCGCCGAGGATCCGGCCCATGCGGCGAAGGTCGATGATTTTATGGCACGGATCCGTGCGCGCTGGGACATGAAACGCTTCGACGCCGAGGTGCGGCAGAGTCAGGCGCGGCGCTGGGTGGTCTACGACGCGCTGCGCCAGGGCCGCTACCTGCCGTGGGACCACCAGCCGAGCGACCACGCAGCCGACCGCTTCATGCGCAACCACATGGACCTCAACGTGGTGGAGTCGAAGGCCCGCTTCCCCTAGGCCTACGTCTCACCCTCAGGACGAAGCCGTGGCCGCTTGCGGCTTGCGGCCCTCCGAAAGCCATGCGCGCGCGGCAGGCCGGTCGTCGAGATCGAAGTAGCGCATCTCAGAGCCGAGGAAGGGACGCGACAGCACCGTCGCCCACTCCTCCCACCGCGACTCGCCAAGCACGGCGACGCGCCCGAAGTCGCCGCTGTGACGCACCTCGAATTTCAGGTCCTCCCACAGGGCGGCAATGTCCATGCCGCGGAAGCCCTCCAGCACGATCATGAGGCGCAGCGGGTCGTCCCGGAGCAGCAGCTCATTCTCGATCTGCGGCGCCGCCGCCTCGTAGTCGGCCTCTGTCAGGCGACCCGAAACGCGGCAGACGAGGTAATTTTCCCGGTCGTGCTCAATGGTGATCATGCCACTTACTCCGCCGCCAGCGGCAGCTTCACCGCCGACTCGCGATCCCACAGCCGCAGCTTCCGGCAGGCCTTCACGAAAGCTGCCGCGGAGGACGGCTTATCGAGGCGGATGACCCCTTCGTCACCGTCCGCCGCCACGCCCGCCTTCTCGAGCAGCGGTCCCGCCGCGTCGACATACCCGATGAACTTCAGGTGAGCGAAAGCATCAGCGACGAAGTCACGCGCGGTAGATTCGCGGGTCAGCGCCTCGGCGCCCTTGCCCGAGGCAAGCAAAACGACGGCGTCGAACACCACGGACGGGCCGCCGTCGATCTTCTCGTCGGCGTCCACCCAGCTGCCATCGCTGGCTTTCACCCCGCCGATCTTGGGCGCGACGATCTTCAGCATGGCCTTCTCGCGACGGGCCGCCTTCTGCAGCGCGTTCAGCAGGTCGATGTCGACACCGTCGGTCACCAGGGCACCAATCTTGCGGCCGGCGAAGCTGTCCGGACCGTTCAAGATGATGCTGAGGGCGGGACTCCGCTCGAGGTCCCTGCGCGTCGGTCGCGCCGCTTCGGCGGGCTTCGGCATCTTCCTGAGGCGTAGTCCCTCGGCCACCTTAGTCGCGAGACCCTCATCCACGTTCAGCAGGTGGCTCACCATGCGCTCGCGGATCGCCAGGGTTTCGACCTTGGACAGCTCGAAGGTGAAGGCCGCGGCAATGTGCTCCTGCTCGATCGGCGTCTGACTGATATAAAACTGCCGCGCCTGGCTGTAGTGGTCGGCGAAGGTTTCCGCGCGGATGCGGCGCTTGGGGCCCTCTTCCTGTGCGGGAAATGTGGTGAAGCCGCGCCGCGGATCCTCGCGAGGGCCGCCCGTCTCGCCCCAGGAATTAGGCTCGTAGTTGGCGCGGCCCGTCGGGTTCCGCATGGCCATGTGGCCGTCCTGCTGGAAGTGATGGAAAGGACATTTCGGCGCATTCACAGGCAGGAAGGTGAAGTTGGGGCTGCCGAGGCGCTTCAGCTGCGTGTCAAGATAGGAGAAGTTGCGCCCCTGCAGCAGCGGGTCGTTCGTGAAGTCGACGCCGGGCACGATGTTCTGCGTGCAGAAGGCGACCTGCTCCGTCTCGGCGAAGAAGTTGTCGACGCAGCGGTTGAGCACCAGCCTCCCGACGCGGCGCACCGGCACCTCCTCCTCTGGAATGATCTTGGTCGGGTCGAGGATGTCGAAGGCGAACCTGTCGGCAAAGCTGTCGTCGAAAACCTGCAGGCCAAGCTCCCACTCGGGATAGTCGCCGGACTGGATGGCATCCCACAGGTCGCGGCGATGAAAGTCGGGGTCGGCACCGTTGATCTTCAGGGCCTCGTTCCAGACCACCGACTGCATTCCCTGCTTGGGCTTCCAATGGAACTTCACGTAGGTCGACTTGCCGGCCTCGTTGACGAAGCGGAAGGAGTGCACGCCGAAGCCTTCCATGAAGCGGAAGGAACGGGGAATGGTGCGATCTGACATGATCCATAGCGCCATGTTCATGCTTTCCGGGTTCAGCGAGATGAAGTCCCAGAAGTTGTCGTGCGCCGTCTGCGCCTGGGGAAAGCCGCGGTCAGGCTCCTGCTTGGCGGCATGGATGATATCGGGAAACTTGATCGCATCCTGGATGAAGAAGACGGGGATGTTGTTGCCGACGATGTCCCAGTTGCCTTCCTTGGTGTAGAGCTTCACGGCGAAGCCGCGCACATCGCGCGCGAGATCGCCGGAGCCCTTGTTGCCGGCCACGGTGGAGAAGCGGACAAAGGCCGGCGTCTTCTCGCCCTTGCGCTGGAAGAGGTCGGCGCGCGTGATGTCGGACAGCGATTCATAGGCTTCAAAGAAGCCGTGCGCGCCGAAGCCGCGGGCATGAACGACGCGTTCCGGAATGCGCTCGTGGTCGAAGTGGAACAGCTTCTCGCGAAAATGGAAGTCTTCCATCGCCGTCGGCCCGCGCAGGCCGACTTTCAGACTGTTCTGGTCATCGGCGACCGGAACGCCCTGCTGCGTCGTCAAGGTGGGGACACCGTCGCCGGCGACCTGATGCGTCTCGCCACCCGCGCCGCGCGCGACCGTCTGGTCACCGTATTTCACTTGCGGTCGTTCGCTCCGGGTCGACTTGCGCGCCATGCCGCGTCCTCCTCTGGTTTCCCTGAATCCCCAAGCTTCAATGCTGAACTTTGGATCGAGTCTAAGAACGTGAGCTGGAACTCAAGGTTCCGGAAGATGCCGGCGTGGCTGTGGCAATTTCGCGGCGGGACGCTGCAGCGGGAACTGTTCGGGGACACCCGCGTCACTGTTTAGGCGGCTTCTGCCACGGGCGCCGCATGTCTTCGGCTGCGCGGCGGGAGGCACCGACGTTGCTGGGCCAAGGGGAGAGCATCACGAATGACGACCTCGCGTTTACGCGTCAGCGGCTGCCCACTTGCCGGACGAGGCAGGCTCGCCCTCGTCCTGGCTGCGCTGTTCGCGCTGTCCGCCTGCGCCCAAAATGCGGTGCAGCCGACTAGCCGGGAGCAGGACGACAGCGCACGGTGGTTCGCTGCTGCCGAAGGTGCCGACATCGGGGAATCGTACGACCCTTACTATGAGCCGACCGGCGCCCAGGCGGACCAGGCAGCGCAGGCAAAGGCGCTCGATCGCTGGGGCGCCTTGGCCACGACCGGCGACCTCGAAGCCGCCTACGAGCTCGGAAAGGCCTACCGCTACGGTAACGGCCTGCCTGCCAACACCGAGCGGGCGGCGCACTGGCTGATGACCGCCCTGTCACAACCGCACGGCCACTGGCCCCATGCAGCCTATCTGCTGGGGACGATGTTCATGGCGGGTGAAGGCGTGCCGCAAGACCCGGATCTGGCCAGGCGCCTGCTGCTGGCGGCTTCAGAGCGGGGCTATGCCCGGGCCGGGCTGCCGCTGGCGCAGCTCTACACTGACGGCAGAGGGGTGGAGAAGGATCTCACCCGCGCCGAAAGACTGGCGTCCCATAGCGCCGAGTCCGGCGATATCGAGAGCTACTTCTGGCTCCTGCGGGCCTACCGGCCAGGCGGTCATTTCGGTGAGGATTCACAACGCGCGTCCGTGCTGGGCGGCCGCCTGGTCGAGCTGCTGGAGGCGCGCGCCGACAACAACGACACGCGCGCGATGCGGGATCTGGCTACCGTCCGCTACCAAGGCCTGGGCGTCGCGCGTGACCGGGATGCGGCCTTGCGGTGGCTTGAGCGGGCCGCGGAGCTGCAGCACCCGGAGTACTTCGCGGAGTTCGGTGAAGACATAGCGAAAGGCCGCAATGGCTTTGCCGCCGATCCTCGCGAGGGCTTCAGCATCATGCGGCAGGCAGCCAACCGCTACTGGTATCCTGACGCCATGTCGATGGTCGCAGAGGCTTACGACAGCGGCCTCGGCACCCAGCGCGATCCAATCGCGGCAGAGAACTGGTTCCGCCGCGCCGTCGATGCCGGCTCAAGCCGCGCGGCCGTCGCCTATGGCCGCATGCTGGTGGCACGCGACTACGATCCGGCGGCCCAGCAGCGCGGAGCCGAGATCCTTCAGAGCGCGGCCGCTGACGCATCGCCGGCGGCCTGGGCCGCTCTCGGCGAGCTGAGCCTGGAGGAGGCTTTCCCCGGCGCGGATCCGTCGCACGGCGTGGTCTACCTTGAACGGGCCCGCCTCGCCGGCAATGCCGCCGCTACGACCGCACTGGGCGAAGCCTATCTTGAAGGCAGCGGCGTGCCCCACGACCCGGACAAGGCGGTCGCCCTGCTGAGCAGTGCGGCCGACGCCGGGCAGGTCGATGCGATGCTGACCCTCGGCGAGCAGTATTACGAGGGGGACGTCCTGCCGCAGGATCCGGCACGCGCCAAGCAATGGCTGCAGCGCGCGGACGCCGCAGGTTCCGAGGAGGCGCGATTCAGGCTGGGACGCGGGCTGCTCACGGGAGAGCTGCCGGGCGACCCGCTCGAAGGCCTCCGCATCGTCGCCTCCTTCGCCCAGTCGCGCGACGCCGAGGCCATGATGGTCCTTGGTCGCGCCATGCGCGACGGCGAGACCGTGCCGCGCGACCGCGAGGCGGCGCGCCGCTGGTTCGCCAACGCGATGCAAGCGGGTCATCCCGAGGCACGGCCTGCGCTGGCTGCGATGCTCTACGACCAGGGCACCCGCCGGCAGGACATCGCGCAGCTGGAAGAAGCGGCGGAGCTCGGTCACAGCGGAGCGATGTCGCGCCTGGGCCACGCCTATCTGCTCGGTGAAGGGGCGCCGCGCAATCCCGCGCGGGGGAGCCTCTGGCTGGAGCGGGCCGCGGAAGCCGGCTCAGTGCCAGCGGCGCAGACCCTGGGCTCCGCCTACCTGCGCGGCAACCACGGCCTGAGTCGTGACCCCGCGCAAGCCCGCCGCCTGCTCGAGATCGCCGCCGCGGCGGGCGACACAGCCGCCGAGCGCGACCTCGGCTACGCCCTCGTCCGCCCCGGCGACAGCGGCCTGCCCCCCGACCCGCAACGCGGGCTGCGGCTGTTGACGGCGGCAGCGCAAAAGGGCGACGGACAGGCGATGGAGCTGCTGGGCAGGGTCTACCTGGAAGGCGGCAAGGGCGTCACGCCGCAGCCGGAGAACGCCGAGGTGTGGCTGACGCGGGCCGCCGAGAAGGGCTTCGGCACTGTGCCGACGACACCGCAGGCGGCCTCGCTCGACGCCGCACCCGAGCCCGAACCGAAATCGCCCGACGATATCGCCTTCCTGCAGGAAGCCGCTGCCAACGGCGACGACGCGGCGCGCGTCCGGCTGGGAACGCTCTATCTGTTCGGCGGCGAGCGCGTGGAACCGCAGCCGCACAAAGGCGAGGAGGTCTTGCGGCCGGCGGTGCAGCAGGGCGACGACGGCGCCATGCTGGCCCTCGGGCTCGCCTACCTCCACGGCAGCTTCGGCGAGCGCCGCATCGACGATGGCGCGCGCCTGCTGTTCGAGTCGGCACGCGCCGGCAACCCGACGGCGCACAACGTGCTGGCGGAAGCTTTCCAGCATGCGCAAGGACCCGAGAAGGTAGACCGCGCCGAGGCGGAAGCCTGGCTGGACGATCAGCTGGCAACCAATTCCGAGACGGGATTGGCGCGGCTGACGGCAATCCTGCGCGACGGGCTGTCAAATGCCCCGCTCACCACCTCGCAAGCCGCGGAGGACGAGAACCTCGAGCCTTAGCCGGCAGCCGCTGCCGGCCTAAGGCCGCTGGGCTTCGCTGCCGGCCGGCTGCGCCGCGCGGGCGGCCGGCTGGACCTTGCTCTCGCGCAGCATCTCGGTGAGCGTGGCCACCGCGGCATCGGTGTCGCCGGCAACGACCGTCTCGAGCCAGGCCTGCGCGTAGTCGCGGTTCGCGCTCTCGAGACCCTGCGACTGCAGGAAGGCTTCGGCGAGAACGTAGCGGGCGGTGGGGTGACCGGTGCGCGCCGCCTCGAACAGCAGCCGTGCCCCTTCGTCGACCCGCCGTTCGCCCAGCGTGCCGTCGAGATAGGCGCGCCCCAGCGCCGCCATGGCGCCGGGATGCCCGTTGTCCGCAGCGGCCTTCAGCAGCTCGGCACCCTTGGCCGGCTGGGCGGGAACGGTCGCGGAACCTGTGAGATAGAGGCTGCCGAGCTTGGCACGGGCGGTGTCGTCGCCCTGGTCCGCCGCCTGCTCCAGGTAGCGCATGCCCTGCTCCGCGTCGCCGCCAGGCAGCGTGTTGTCGAGATAGCCGGAGCCCAGCGCGGTCATCGAGGAGAGATCACCGCGCTCGGCCGCCCGGGCGAGCCAGACCTGCGCATTCTCGGGATCCGGCTGGATCCCGTCGCTGCCCTCCAGGTAGGTGCGGCCGAGAAGCTCCATCGCATAGCGGTCGCCTTTCTGCGCCGCTATCGTGAGAAGACGCAGCCCGCGCTCGATGTCGGGCGGAAAGCCGCTGTCGCCCGGTTTGATGAGGGCATAGCCGAGGTCGCGCTCGGCATTCACGTCGCCCGCATCCACCGCCCGCTCCAGCAGGCGCCTGGCCTGGGCGGTGTCGCGCTCGACGCCGTCCTCGCCGTGCAAATAAGCTGAGCCCAGCGTCTGCGCCGCGTGCAGATTGCCGGCCTCGGCGGCGCGTTCCAGCCAGACGCGGCCCTTCACGGGATTGGCGGGGACGCCTTCGCCGCGCAGGTAGGCCCGCCCGAGC
>Ga0207773_100378_pt1 | contig 19987 bp, 12 predicted proteins | sample TtaePargueraPR_2_FD_187281 | JGI IMG/M metagenome (GOLD analysis project Ga0207773, IMG submission 187281) | Aerobic enrichment media microbial communities from Bioluminiscent Bay, La Parguera, Puerto Rico - Tt and M1 (3) (SPAdes) | ecosystem: Environmental > Aquatic > Marine > Unclassified ...
CAGCCATTTCTTTCATTAGTTAAACCAGTCCTTGTTTGTGACGGCAGACAGTTGACGGTCGACCGTTGGCCGTCGACTGACAATTGACATTTCATTCCTACCCCCCGATTGCATTGCCCCTATCATTTATTTTAACAGATTGAACAGGACTTCCTTTCCCTTAATGGCTCTCTCAGGCAACCTTTCTCCCTTTTCTCCAAAAACCTTAAGGGCATTTTCATCTTCTATGGTGATCCCACTCTCATCAACCTTCCCATTTTTTCCCATCAGCTTTTGGATATCCAAGCCCAAGTATTTGGCCATAAATAGATACATGGCCTGACGCTTAGAGTATTTGTAATCGTGCCCTTCATCTGCAAAATGGGCATTCTCCACCTTATCCTTCGCCCCATAGAAACCATACGTTCTTTCTATAAAGGGAAGTTCTATTTCTGGGACAGTATTGGTCCAGTCACCCCCGTCAGAAATTATCAAAAGTGGCCTTGGCGCTGTCATTGCGGCTATTTCCGCATTATTGGTACCTCTACCACATAAATGGATCGGCTTTCCACTCTCGCACGGGCACCCACCCGAAAAGTGGGACGAAACCATTACCGTTGGGGCAGAAACTTTAATGCGGTCTTCAATGGCCGTTAAAAGCATGGTTTGTGAACCTCCTCCAGATCCCCCGGTAATACCTACTCGCTCTGGAGCGGTTTCTTTTAAGGAAGTCAAATAATCAATCCACTGAATGCCATTCCATGTTTGGATAGTGTGGGCTATACTCAATCGATGATCATTAGATTCAAACTGCAATAAGGATTCCCCCCAGGCAAAAAGGTCATAGCCAACCACCACAGCTCCCATCTTGGCCAAGGTAGCACTGCGAATTTGCTGGCTTTCCCTATACCTTCCCTGCCCAAAATGGCCATTGGGCATGATAATTATCGGGTGCTCCTCTTTTAAAGGCCTGGGCCTGTATATTGACCCAGTTGTATAAACGCCCGGCAAAATTTCCAAAGCCACGTTCTCAACCGAATAACCTTTATAGTTTCTTCTTTTGGTAATGATCGGCTTGGTATTGGGCTTATCAGGGAGTCTTTCCAAACCCAAGGCATCAATCATACACTGCTTCAGTTCCGCTTTTCTAGCTTCCCACTCTGCCTTATCCGCATAAAGTGTTTTTAAATATTCCAGTTGCTCGGCCCCGGTAGAACTTGACTTTTTATGATATTGAAATTCTTTTATGGAGTAAGTGGCTTCCCCTTTCTTATAATAAGTCAGGTTGAAGGGCGCAAGTACAGCAGTCAAGGAATTTTCAAGGTTACCAGAACTTATCCGCCAAAAAGCATAGTCCAATTCTTTTCCATTGACAAGGTCCTTATTGTACTGCAGATGGACATCAAAAACTTCTTCTATTCTTTTCAGGGTAGCTTCCAATGATTCCCTATAAGCATGATCAGAATCTTGGGCTAAAGAGACACTGGAAATTCCGATAAAAAGCAACACACATAGGGTAAGCTTAAAAATGGTTGATCCGTCCATGGTCGACAGTCGACAGTGGACTGTGAACTGTCGACGGCGGACCATTTCGTTAGAAAGAGGACATATCTTCCCTTTCATTATACTACCGGCTTTTGGATTTCAAAGTACCTGTAAACCGCCTCAGGCCAAGGATAACTTCCAGGTTTGATCGTCAGCACCATGTCTTTATCCACTGCTTTAAGCCTTACCACTCCCGGGCCCAGCTCCTGCATTGGGATTAAAGCACCCAGAGATAGCTCTTCAATCACCGCACAGGTAGTGGCACCACCTTCAAGCAACAACTCCCTTACTGGCACTTCTTCTATCACTTTTGCAACTGCTTTTGCGGTTCTTTTTTTCAGTATTGCAGGATAATTATCAAAGCTTACTTTTTTCTTTCCATAGGCCATGATCACCCTATCTCCATCCAAAAGTCCTTCAGCCACATCATCTACCCAGGCATCCATTCCTTTTGGGTTGAAATTTTCCTGCATCAGGGCTTCCGGCATTTCACTCAGGTGCACTCCTTTTTCCACGGCTTTATCCACAAAATCTTTGCTGTTTTGATGGCTGCTACCAGCAATCATCAAGCTATTTCCAACAAATGAAAGCGGATCCGGCTCCTGTCCGTGCATCCATTCGGGAAAATTTCTTTTCAGACACATTTCAAAAAATGCAGCACTACCTGCAGGCAAAACGGTGTTGTCCATCAAGCTTGCCCATGCATAAAGGTCCAGCATGGTTTTGGAATCCGGAATATTAAACCCAGCATTTAAGTCTTCCTCCTCGGAAAATTTCCCATATTTTACGGGCAGTTCTTTTTCCCTCAAGAGGTCTTTCACATTGGCCGAAAAAGCAGGAAAGGTAGGGTCATCCTTAAAACTGGTTTCATTTAAAGTCCTTCCCTTCACATAATAGACCCCTTCACTGATGCTCCTTCCGGTATAGGGATTGGCAGGGACCAACAACATCTTCTTCTTGTCAAGTTTCTTAGCCAGCACTTTTAGTTCGCTGGCCACATGCCCCCTCATTACGGAGTCGGATTTTTTAAAAATCCAGGTTACACCCATCTCCAATAATTCAGTGGCTATCCTATCCGTTTCTTTGATGGCATCGGCTTCTGTCATCGAACGCGTATCGGTGGCGATTACCATCACCTCGGCCCCACTTGCGGGCTTGGCATCCAAAGAAAAAGAAACTGGAATGCCCCATCTTAGGCACACTCCGGCAATCTCCGCTGCTCCGGTAATATCATCGGCTATAACTGCTATCATGTTTTTTTCTGTTTTGGGCCATCGGAATGGCGTAATCAATTGCTAAGTTCAACGCATCTTCTGAAGCTATACCCTGCCCTGCAATCTCAAAAGCAGTTCCATGGTCTACAGAAGTACGGATTATTGGTAAACCTAAGGTTATATTCACCCCCTTTACACTTTCCATGGTCTTGGACTCATTGTTCCATTTGAAACCTACCATCTTGAAAGGAATATGTCCCTGGTCATGATACATGGCCACACAGCCATCGTAATACCCTTGCACGGCCTTGGCAAACAGTGTATCCGGTGGAACCGGTCCATCTACCCAAAAACCTTCTGCTTTTGCTTCCTGCACAGCAGGCAATATTTCCTGGTCATCCTCAGTCCCGAAAAGGCCACCGTCACCGGCATGGGGATTCAAGCCTGCCACACCAATTTTTGGCTCTTCTATACCAAATTGCACACAAGCATTATGTAACAATTTGATCACGTCCAGGACACGGTCTTTCTTCACCAAATCACAAGCCTGTCTGAGCGGAACATGTGTGGTTACATGGATCACCCTTAGGTTTTGCTCCACCAACAGCATGGCAAACTTCTCAGTGCCAGTAAATTCGGCATAAATCTCTGTATGGCCAGCATAATGATGCCCAGCCAAGTTAATCGATTCTTTGTTAATAGGCGATGTGACTGTCGCATCCACCTCTTCTTCCAAAGCAAGTTCAATGGTCTTTTTCACCGCCTCAAAAGCCGCATTTCCAGCCATGGCACTCACCTTGCCCATCTCAAGCTGATCCTGATCCACATTGTTAAGATCAAAAACATCAATAATTTCCGGATCAAACCTCGCTTTTGCAACTTCCTGAATAGCCTTCACCTGCAAGGAAGCCCCAAGCTTTCCCACCATGTTTTCAATGGTTTTGGCATCCCCTACCACCAAAGGCTTGCATTTGTCATGTAAGGCCCCGTCCAGGAAGCTTTTAACAATAATCTCAGGCCCGATTCCCGCAGGATCCCCCATGGTAATGGCTATAATCGGTCTTTCCATATTTTTATTTTTATAGACACTAGACTTTAGATGTGAGATTTGAGACTCTCTTCAAACTTCCTTCTTCTGTCTTTGCTCTTTATACTTAATACTAACTATTTTTTTTTGTCGAAGACCAAATGGCTAAGGTCAAAAGCACCTCCCACTTCAGACTTCCAACCTCTTCCCACACCCGACATCCCACTTCCAACTTCTCACATCTAGAATAAACTATAATATATCTGCTCTGCATCCTCAAAGGTCACCTCTTTAGGGTTATTTTTCAGTAATCTGGTCACTTTCATAGCCAAACCTGTCAATTCGGCCACATCTTCTTTTTGAACCCCTAAAGCGGTCAGGTTTTGAGGGATGTCACAAAGCCTCACTAATTCTTTTACTTTTTCCACTCCGTTTCCGGCCGTTTCATGTAAGGTCTCCCCTTCCTTGGCACCTAAAGCGAGGGCAATTTGCACATGCTTATGAATATTTGCAGGCATGTTATAAGCCATTACTTCCGGCAATAATACGGCATTCGCCAATCCATGGGGCACATGGTACTTGCCTCCCAAAGGATAGGACAGGGCATGTACGGCTGCTGTATTTACCGGTCCCAGACATAATCCCCCATACATACTTCCCAAAGCAACCGCTGACCGGGCATCCAAATCATCTCCTGCCTCATAGGCCCTATGGAGATTCTGACCGATCAAGGCAATTCCTCTAAGTGCATAGTCATCTATCAAAGGATGGCTAAACTTATTGGTATAAGCCTCGATACAATGGGAAAGCGCATCTATCCCTGTCTCTGCGGTAATTTTTGGCGGCAGACCTACCGTCAATACCGGGTCGATATAGGTGGCATCAGGAACCAAATACGGACTGATAACACCTTTTTTCTCCAATGTTTCCTCATCCAAAAGAATCGCATTTGGAGAAACCTCACTACCTGTACCTGAAGTAGTTGGGATACACACCAAATGAGTTTCCCGACCTTTTAACAAATTTATACCAACAAATTCACTTAACTGCCCAGTACTATCCTGCATCGCGGCTAAAATCTTTGTCAGGTCCAATACACTTCCTCCACCTATGCCCACAACACTTTCAGGATCAAACTCCCTAACTTGCTTCAAATATTCCTCGTACAGCCCAAAAGTGGGTTCTCCTGCCTCATAAACTGCCAGCTCCACTTCCAAACCTTTGCTTTTCATTCGTTGTAGACCTTCCTCAAGGGCCCCCACTAATGGCTCAGCGATCAATACCCAAACCTTTTTTCTACCTGCTTCCAAGGTATCTTCCACAAACTGGGACAATGCTCCGGTCCCAAACACTAATTTTTGTGGCTGTAATAAACTTATTGCCCTCATGAAAGTTGACTAATTTTTTCCTTCTTATTCTTTTGTTTGAAATAACCATAAATGGTCAGGTTCTCATCAGCTTTTGGTCTTTTAAAGAACAAACTGGCGATATATCCCACCACCAAAACGATAAGGTGGCTATAAACTCCCAGCATATATTTATGATGGGTGAAATTGTATTTGCCCAAATCAAGCATCAACCCTTCTTCCCCTCCAAAGCTCATAGGAGAGGATGTCAGCAAAGCATAGGCAGTGAAAAGAACACATGTTACAATCCCTATATATAATCCTTCCTTATTGGCCCTTCGGCTGAAAAGCCCCAACAGGAAAATCCCTACAATACCTGCAGAGAAAATGGCATACAGGCCAAACACTGCTCCAAGAACCCCCTGTCCTTCCCATAATACATATAGTACTGCGACTATGGAGGCCGCCAATCCTGAAACCAACACCAGGATTCTACCAACCCTCAACTTCTGATGGGTAGTACATTTTGGATTAAAACGCTTATAATAATCCTCCACGCCAACGGCAGCCAGACAGTTCATATCTGAATCCAAGCTGGAAATGGCCGCTGCGGCCAATGCTGAAAGTACTAACCCCGTTACCCCTGGAGGCAATTCGGTCATGATAAAGTAGGGGAATACGGCATCTACGCTGGTACCTTCAGGCAAGGTTGATCCTGAAATCTGGTAAAAGACAAACAACAAGGAACCAATGAGCATAAACAGTGTCCATACTGGCACACTCAAAAACACACCCAAATAGGCCGCTTTTTTTGCTTCATGGTCATTTCTAGCAGTGAGATATCTTTGGACGATGGTCTGATCCGTACCGTATTTTTGAATGGCATAGAAAATTCCATTTACCACCATCACAATAAAGGTCAGCTGGGTAAAATCGATGTCGTAAGGGCCAAAGCCAATCTTTTTCATATCGATGGCCTCTTCCATTACCCGCTGAGGGCCACCTTCTGGGATCCATAACAACAAGATCAAGCAGAATATACCACCCCCGATCAACAAGAAACCTTGGATCACATCCATCCAGATTACAGCCTCTATACCTCCAAGCAAGGTCAGTACTATGATCACGAAGGTAAGCACCCCTATGACCGCAAAGATGTTCATATCCATCATACTGCTTAGTGCCAAACTCACCAGATACAACACTGTGCCCATCTTCGAGAAGTGGGTCAGCACAAAAGCCAGCGAACTGTATAAGCGGGCCAAGAAACCAAAACGCTTTTCGAAATATTCGTAAGTACTCAAGCCAATTACCCTCCTAAACAGAGGGACAATCACCCAGATCATACAGACCAATATAATAGGCACCATCAGCCCCTGAACCAATAAAATCCAGTTGGACTTATAGGCCGCACTGGGATAAGCCAAAAAGGTCACGCTACTGATCAGTGTAGCAAAAATGGACATGCCAATGGCCCAAGAAGGAATCCCACCTCCACCAGCAAAATAATCCTCACTGCTTTTTTGCCTCTTGGAGAAGTAGATTCCCATATAGACCGTCCCCAGTATGGAAATGATAATCAATATATAATCTATCCAATGTAATCCTGTGTCCATGTGGTTATTGGGTTATTGAGTTTGGGTTAATCAGTTATTTTGTTATTGGTCAAATCTTATTTTACCTGTACCATTTTCTCCTTCCACTCCTTCAGCAGGGATTTTCTGGCTTTCGAATCCAGCTCAGTAAGGGGTGGTTTCATAAAAGGTTGACACCAGCCTTTTTGGTGCATCATCAGCTTTAGGGCCGCCAAGGATGCTCCCAAACTTCGGCCTCCTTGGTAGATTTTGGCTACCTCATCAGTCAGTTCCTGATAGTGAAGTGCCTTTTCTTCATCACCCTCTAAGGATGCAGCATACAGTTCCCTATACATCTCAGGTACAATATTGCCAGTACTTGGGACAATACCATCCGCCCCTGTCCTGAGACTGTTGGCAGACTGTGCTCCCCAACCACAGAAAAATGAAAAATCTTCTCTCTTCCGATATTGTTCGATGGCCGCATTCATTCTGGAAACATCCCTTTCAGAGTCCTTCAAACCCCAGATATGCGGATGCTGACTCATTTCCTCCACCACAGCCAAGGGTATGGACATTTGGGTGGTAGCCTTGATATTGTACATCATCAATGGTCCCTGAAGATCCTCCGCCAAGTTTTCAAAATGTACCTTCATCTGATCATCTGAAAGAATATAGTAAGCGGGCAAAGTGGCCACTACCACATCCGCCCCTAGATCCAGGTATTGCTTGCCCCGACGGTGCTGCTCTTCGACAAGATTGCTGACCACTCCAGCATACACCTGCTGACTGGCTGATTTGGCCGCAATGGTGGCCTTGATCATATCCAAGCTTTCCTTTTCAGAAAAAGATGCTGACTCCCCTGTGGTCCCCAAAACAAGTGGAGAGATGCCGTTCTCAGCAAACTGCTCCATGATGATTCCTACCGCTTCGGTATCAATTTCTCCTTTCTCCGTAATCGGCGTCACCATCGGAACTACTACTCCTTGATATTTCTTTTTCATACTATTTTTAAGACTTTAGACTTTAGATACTAGACGATAGACTTGAATTTATCTCTGCGAAGGCGAGGCACGAGCCTGAAGCAATCTCTTTACTCTAGCATCTTAAGTCTAGCTACTCTTACCTGTTCTAATTTACAACTATTTCATACTCTCCCGCTCCCAATTTAAAAGCAGGATGTTTATCATTTTCTACTGGCTCAACTGCTTCAGCACTTTCAGCTGCGTCACCATTGACCCTTACCTTTGCGGATTTTTCCACTGGGATCACCAAAGTGGCGGTGGTATTTGCTGGTACTTTATAATGCAAGGTCAGCTGCTTGGCATCTTTTTTCCATTCTGAACTTATGGTACCATAAATACTTTCGTAAGTGGCTTTTCCTGAGGTCATATCCCCTACAATATGAGGCTTTAAATAGAAATGTTTGAAACCCGGATTTTCCTCATCTGGCTGAATACCTGCCAAATCTGCATAAAACCACTCTTCTATCTGGCCCATCATAAAATGGTTCCAGCTGTTCCCTTTTCTAGGATCCCACTGTTCAGTTAAAGTAGTCAAGCCAAATTTGATCTGGAAGCCGTAACCTGGAGTATCATAATGGTTTTGCATTTTGTACATCACCTCATTCAGCCCGTTTCTGGCTAATGTCTGGTACAAATAGCGGTTGCCCACATCACCTGTCGTCAATCGATAGCCGTGCTCTTTAATGTTTTCGACCAGATTATCCAATACGGCCTGTTTTTTGGAAGGATCCACCATATCCAAAAACAAAGGAACAGCATTTGAAAACTGGCTACCTGTTCCGTATTGGTTGCTCTCAGGATCAAAGAACTTCTCATTAAAGGCTTTTTTTACCTCTTCCTCTAACTGACTATATTTTCTATAGTCATTGCCCCGCTGCATCATTTTAGCTGCCTTTTTCAACAATTGGATACCAAAATAATAGTGGGAAGTAGCCGAAAGAGCAATAGGACTGTTTTTGGAATATCCGGCAGCATGCTCTCCATAGTCATACCAATCACCAAGGCCATGGGAAACGATGTGGTTTTCAGCGGTAGTCCCCAAATAATCGATGTACCTTTTCATGGTTGGATAGTACTCCACGATCAGCGAGCTGTCCCCATAATAATCATAATACATCCAAGGCAGCACCACACTGGCCACTCCCCATTCTGGCGAATCGGTAAAATCTCCCCCAAAAACCACATATTCCGGGGCAATGCTCGGCACCAATCCATTTTCCCGCTGGGCATCTGACATGTCCTGCATGACTTTGGGCACCAGCTGGCTGATATCATAATTAAAAAAGAGGCCCGGTCCATTCAAATGTGTCTCTTCTATCCATCCCAACTTTTCACGATGGGGACAATCGGTAAAGACACTTTGCATATTACTTTTGATGGCATTATTGATCAGCCAATGGGTCTTATTGAACAGCTCATTGGAGCTTTCAAAAGTTCCTACCTCTTTTGCATCATTATAGATAAAATTCGATTTGATTTCTGTGATGGTTGGCCAATCTGGGTTTTCCCCCTGATCGGGCAAATTGACTTTTTCTACTTGGATGTACTGATATCCATAATAGCTGAATCTTGGCTGCCAGGCTTCTTCGCCATCCCCCTTGAGCGTATACTCGTAGTAATGTGGACCTCCTGTTCGGCCCTGCCCTACTAAACCGCTGTCTTTGATATGCTCACCAACGATTAGTTTAACCTTTTGCCCCTTTTTACCGCTCACTTTTATAGAAGGAAAACCGGCCAGGTTCTGCCCCATATCCAGTACAAAGACGTTTTCTTCAGGCTCGGTTATTTCTTTGATAGCATATTGTTGCTGAACTTTGACAGGAGCTGCTAATTGTGGCCTAAGTTTTCCTTTTGGAGCTTCTTGAACGACAACATTCTTCCAATTCGTGTCATCAAACTTAGCCTTATCCCAGTCCGCTTGCTCCAAATTGGCATCATAGTCCTCGCCTCCAAAAATACAGTTGAAAGTGATCGGGCTTTCTGACCACTTCCAGGAATCATCAGACGCAATCTCCTCGGTGCTTCCATCCTCGTACTCCAGTTTCATTTTGAAGAATAAAGTAGGTGGGCCAAAGCTGATCAAAAACTTAAAATAACGGTCTCCACAGACATTGTACATCCCGTTGCCCAAAAGGACTCCAATGGCATTTTCACCATTTTGGAGCAAATCACCTACCTCATAGATATTGTAATAAACTGTCTTATCATAATCCGACCAAAGTGGGGCAAACTCACTTTTTCCTACTTTTTTCCCATTCAATGTCAATTCATAATGCCCCAAACCACTGATATAAACAGTAGCTTTTTTGATTTCCTTGTCCGTATTGAAGGCTTTCCGTAACTGGATACTGCGCTTTGCCAATGGATCTACATGACTCCATTTTTCTTTATTTTCCTTGCTGTTCATCGATGGGGCATGGTAATTCCTACCTGCTGGCAAACCACTGTCTTCCCTACAGATTGCTCCTATCCATTGGGCTTCATCAGCAAGATTATTCGGGGCCAGTTCAAAAAAAGCCAGTTCGCTCCAAGCTGATTCTTTCCCTGCAAGGTCCCAAACTTTAACCTTCCAATAGTACCTCTGCCCATTAATAAGGGGAGCTCCTTCATAGGCCACCCATTGGCTTTTATCGCTACCTACTGTTTCACTGTCCCAAATCAGCGAGGATTCATTAGCCTCCTCAGAGCTAAATACCTTGACTTGATAAGCTGATTGCCTTGCTCCCAAATCATTGGATTGCAAACGCCAGCCAAAGCGCGGGGAAGCTGTTTCTAACCCAACAGGATTTTGGGCCAGTTCCGTGGTCACTCCGGCCACCTCCAGCCCCTCCCCAGTCTTTTCGGACTTACATTGAAAAAATAAAAAGGCCGCTAAGACCAAAGCTGAAGCCGATCTAAATAATGTGCGGTATTTATGAAAGAATGGGTGCATAAATGAATCTAAATATTATTTAATAGGTAATTAAAGATTTCAGGTAATAAACGGCTTCCGGAACCTCTTCCCCCGCCTTTTCCAAATCATAGTCCTGATCGGTAGGGGTTTCTGCATTTGGGAAATATCGCTGCGTGCCCGTTCTGAACACCACCCGTTCCAAAGCATCCAATGGCGCAAAGAACAGTTTAGGACCTTTCTTCTCTCCATTTACCCAAATTTGATAAAACCTCGTCTCGGTATTTAGGTCCATTTCCACATGATAACTTTCCCCTTCTTCATATTCGGTCAAGGTATTCATGCGGTAACCTGCTCTGGTTTTGAAAAGACCATCTTCATCAAAAATCAACTGCACTCCAGGCCTCCCCTTGCTATCCTGTATTTCTATCTGGAGCTTGCCATAATCCGACTGTTGTGGCGTCACGGTAAATTCCACATGCATCTGTTTGCTCGAAGGAACAATCCTTTGCGCTTTGGCATAGTCAAATGGATCTTTGTCATGAAGCACCAAGTACTTTGTGCCATCAATTTTTTCTATACCGGTTTTGGCCCACTGAGGGCTATAGGTATTCCACAAAGTCAACTCCATGCCATCGGGCAATTGGTCAAATACCTCATTGGCATGTCCTGCAGCATCTGCAGTGATTGGGGTGGGCACAGAGGCCACCCAGATATCTTCCTTGTTGACGCTATAGGTCAACCACATTTTTTGGTCTGGAGGAGTACCATTTCCTTCCAGGATCCCACGTACATATTGCGGTCCGTAGGATTTATAGTTACCACCATAGCGCATGGAGGTGATTTCACCGTGTACCAAAAGTAAGTCTGTGTAATCCAAACCATCTTTGCTGGTGGATACTGCCAATGGCCATCTGTATTCGGATGGGTTATAGGCAATGGCATAAGCACCGTCCGGCGTTCTTTGCCCCCAGATTTTTGCATTGGAATTGACCACTCCTGGGGCCCTTAATGGATTGTATTGCCAGGTTTTTCCACCATCATTGCTGATGCTGGTCAGGGCATGTTTCCAAAGGCCAACCACCCTGCCATCTGGCAAATGATAATAGCTGAATGCCTTGTATTGCTTTTTCAAAGGAATCAAGGGATCATCTCTATCTGCTTCTTCCACCCACTGCTGCATCATCAAAGGCTTGCTCAAAAGCTCTTCACAGGCCTTTACAAAAGCTTTGTCCTTGCTCTTTTTATAAAACGGATAGGTTGTATTCTTTTCGTTCCAATTATGATTATAGCGGATAAAGTAGATAGGACCATAACTACCATCTTCGTTGATTTCCCTCACCACTCTTCCGATACCATTGCCGTCATTTGGTCCGTCATGCGCATCCAAGGCTATCCCGTAATACGCCAAAACCAACAGCTTATCATTGGAGGCTACATAGAAGCCCATGCGTTGGTGCATCACCGCATCCAAATCTTTGGCAGCTCCCTCATGGCCTTCCTTGGTGGTTCCATCAGGAATACGGTACGGAGGGAAAATCACATCAGGTTTAGTCCATTCATAACCATCGGCAGAAGTTTGCAATAAGGTCTGGCTTGGAGCAATATGTTCACCTACCGGATCACTGAGGTATTCAAGATAAAACTTACCCTTCCAGTAAGCCATCATAGGGGCATGGTTATAGGTCCAGCCAAAACCATCTCCTTTTTCAGGATATTCACGGTTTGCCCGCATGGTCTGCACAGCATGTACGCCTATGGCAGGCTGAAGCTGTCCATGATGGTAATCCACTCTGGACAAAGTCTCTCCGCTGTAATGTAGGGTATCCTGAGCATGTAGTAGATTTGGCAAAATAGTCAGCGCACAAAGGATGAAGGTGAACAAAAAAGTTTGACCGACGAAATTTGACAGGACTCCTGAGAGCACTTTTATTTGAATGTTCTTTACCATTTGGGGATTACAAATCCCCTTTATCTCAAGTTCCTGATTACAAATCAGGAACAGCATTTGCTCCTTCTTTGCTCTTTGCTCTTTGCGCATTAATCTATCTATACTATCCATCTGTTATTTCTTTTTCGCTTCTTCCTTCAATTGCTCCAAAATATTTTCTGAAATGGTACTGATTGTACCGTGTTTATGACCTTCCGGCAAACTGATCTGATCGGAGATATTGGTAAAGGTTTTGAAATCTTTTGTACCCACAGCTTCGTAGGTTTTGGCTCCGTAGCTATCAAAATAAATCAACCACTGATCGTCAGGCTTTACCACCGTGGGGCCTTCGGTGAGAAAATCAGAAAAAGGTTCCGATATATTTTTCCAAGGCCCCAAAGGGGATTTTCCAAAAGCCACTTTGATATTCCTGTTTGGGCGGGTATTATCCTTCAGCACTAGCACATAATCTTCCTTGGCCCTTTTCACAATTACCGCATCTATGACGCTAAAGCCCGGTTCTAAAAAGAGTTGGGTAGGCGTAAAAGCCTTAAAATCCTTGGTAGTGGTATAGTACATGCGATGATTGTTTCGCTCCTCTTCCTGGCCTTTTTCAAACCGGAAAGGAATGGTAGAAGCCCAAATAATGATATATCGCTCTTCCTCATCATCATAGAAAATCTCAGGTGCCCAAACATTCACCACCTCTGGTTCATGCTCCATCACTGGGATAAACTGCTGTTCCGACCAATGGATAAAGTCCTTGGTACTGGCATAACCAAAACCATTTCCGCCTTTCCAGTCTGTGGTCCACACCATGTGATAAGTGTCATCAGGGCCTTTTACCACGGATGGATCCCGCATGATCTTACTTTCACCGGCCTCAGGAGGCAAATAGGGTCCTCCCAAATCACTCCAATGGTAGCCATCTTCACTGTAGGCCAGATAAAGTCCCTCATCTGCCGGTTCCCTAAAAGAAGTAAAAATATAATACTCTTTGCCATGCTGACAGCCGGGCATAATCAGCCCAGCAGTCAACAACAGCATTCCTTTAAAAACTAAATTTGCTATCTTATTGCTCATTGTATTAATCCATTATGATAGCTTCATCAGCTACCTCTTCTCCTATTTGAACAGGCTTACTAACATTGCTCCATTGGTTGTTCTGGATAAATATTTTCATAGACTTTTTCCCTAAGATATTCAGGAAATTAGGAGTTTCCGCCATAGGGAAACTATTGGTCACCAAAGCATTGCTCACATTCTTCAATTCTATCACAGGTCTGTCTCCATGAGGCTTAAGGCTTTTAATATTATCCAAAATGATCCCCTTGGTATCCTCAACTTTTATGGAAGGGCCTTGCTCAGTGGTAATTTCCACGTCGTGTAGCTCCACATTTTTGGTAGTATGAATCGAAAAACCTTCCTTGGCGTCCATATTGATATTGGAAAAACTAATATGGTCTACAGGCATTTCAGGGATGCCCAGGATCTTTCCTGCTGCATTGACATTGGAGCCCGTAACATTGGAAATATGGATGTTTCTGAAAATTGGGGTTTTCTCTGTGACGGGACCTTCTTTAGTATTTTTGTCGTAAAAAAGGTTCATCACGATGGCCTCCAGTTTGATGTCTTTCATCACCACATTATCCACTCGAATTTCTTCTACCACTCCTCCACGGCCTCTGGCGGCTTTTAGGCGAATTCCTCTGTCCGTGCCGTCAAACACACAGTTGGAGATGGTGATTTTCCGGATGCTTCCGGAAACTTCACTTCCGATCACCACCCCACCGTGTCCACTGAGCATGGTACAATTGGTGATCGTAACATTCTCAGTAGGTGTATCCCATTTTCGACCATCGATATCCCTTCCTGACTTGATCGTAATGCAGTCGTCTCCCACACTGATATGGCAGTCGGAAATATGCACATTTTTGCAGCTGGTAGGATTGATGCCATCCGTGTTAGGGGAAGGGGGATTTTCTATGGTCACTCCCGTAATCGTGACATTGTCGCAAAAAGCCGGGTTGACCGTCCAGAAAGGTGAATTGACGATGGTCACTCCCTCAATCCGTACATTCTTGCACCGGAAAGGCTGAATCAAAGGTGGCCTGAAAAATTTCAAGCCCATGGTCTTCTGGTAGTAATCTTCCGTCTCCAGACCTTGATTGGCTTCTGTCCACATCTTTTGGTATTTCGTTTCCTCAAGCGTTTCAGGATCGGCCTCATGGATCCGGTACATTTCCATCCACCAGTCATAGCCCTGACCATCTATCTTCCCACGACCTGTGATGGCAATATTCTCCGCTTCATAGGCATAGATCAAAGGGGAGAAATTCTGCATCACTGTCCCTTCCCAACGCATTTGCACAAAGGGTAAGTAATGGTCAAAATTGGTCGAAAATCGAAGTACGGCCCCTGCGTCCAGATGCAGGGTGATATTGCTTTTTAACTTGATGGCTCCAGTAAGGTAATCTCCCGAAGGGAAATAAATGGTGCCCCCACCAACTTCAGCAGCCTGATCAATGGCCCCCTGTATGGCATCAGTACATAATTCGCCCTTATTATTTCCGCCTACTTCCAGGATATTGATCCAACCCGGAGAGACAGCGGCCAAAGAAGCTTGACAAACAATAATGCTCAGAATGAGTAGTGTAGTATAGAACTTTTTCATCGGTTATTTTCGGCTTTACAAATAGCTTTTGACAATCAAGGGCATCTTTTGGACGCCCTTGATTTATGCTTGGATTTTACCTTGCTACTTTAATGGTAATTTAACACTAATACCCAGTCATTACCATCCTGCACCTTCCCGCTTGGCTGGAACTTCTGAACTCCGCCAGCTTCAAATTCACCTATCTCGGTCATCTCTCCATTTCTGGGATTAAACCAACTCGCAGTGAACTTATTGCCTTTAACAACTTCTGTATTAACTGCGATTTCCCTTCCGGTATACGTATAGATCAGCGCATATTTCTCTCCCCTGATGGCCGCTAGATGGTCGTGCTTTTCGCCCTGATTGGCAATCAAAGACTGGTCAGGTATCCTTTCCAAATAGGGAAACTTCAAAATCAGCTCTTTCAAGTAATGCATTTGTTTTGCTCCTGGATCATTCAGTGCCTCTGTCCACAACTTGGTATTTCCGTAAGCCCCGACTTCTCCATCCTCAGGCCTGTGCATCTGCATCACGGCACTGTGCCCATAAGTATGCCCGGCTGCACCGGAAAATACCGCCCAATACGCATACCTCCTGGCATCTTCTGCCTGCCAGAAACCCTCTTCTGGATCATGTAATCCTTCTGGAATTCCCTCATAAGAAGGCTCACCGTCTATGGTCGGCATCTGCCGGTCCAGCTTATAATCCGCCTGCACATATTTCCAGTTGTCTTCACCATATGCCCGCTCGGTATCATCCTGGTCATATCGACGGTGGCCTGACTGGAACATATGGAAATCCATCCAAGGCTCATTGGCAAACCAATCCGAAGACTGCATTCTACCCCTAGGGTGGAAGGTAATCAAGTGGTTTTTATCTTTCTGATTCAAGGTATTTCCCAAAGCATTCCATACATCGGTATACTCGTTTCCAAATGTGTCACCACCATTCAGCCAAATGACATTGGGATGGTCCTTATATCGAAGCGCCAAAAATTCACCATAGCTTTTTGCTTCTTCTACTGTCACACCGCCATCTTTGACATTGGTACCCCAAACTGGCACCATGGCCATATAAAGGCCTTTTTCCTCAGCTGTACTTACCACAAAGTCAATATGGTCCCAAAAGTCATAGGCTGTGGAATCACTAAAATCGCTTCCAATAGTAGTTGAGGGTGTGGCCACATTTTTGTTGACCAGGGCACTGTCTCCATAAGCATTCACCGCTCCAAGGGTGTGCAGGGTCATCACTTGGATGACATTAAAGCCCTTTTGCTTGCGATCCTCCAGGTATTTCTCAGCATCCTCCCGCTTGAGCTTATTGAAGAGCAACCAACCCGTATCACCCAGCCAAAAAAATGGCTCGCCACTTTGGGTAACAAAATAGCGGTTGTTATCAGAAACCTTGAGGAAGGGAAGTCCTTTTGGACCCTCTGTGGGTTTTACAACTGTTTGTTCTTTTTTGTTGCCTTGACACGCTAAAAGACCGCCAAGTGCAAGGGCCGCAAAGCCCAATGTTATGTTGAGTTTCATGTATGTTATAGTTATTCGTTATTTGGTTATTTGGTTATTGGGGATTGCAAATCCCTTTTATTATGGTTCAGAATGGCAAATCCTGAACAGCAGCGTATTCATGGCATGACTTTGAGTCATGCCATGAATCTCAATTTCAAGCTTATCTCGTATCTAGCGTCTAATATCAAATGTCTTTCCACCCTCTACTTCAACCATGCCCACCTTTCAGCCCAATCCAACAAAGCATCATTTCTCCATTTCAATACGGTTTTGGCTCCTTGCCAATTAGCATCAAATAGATCTGGATCTTGCTTATCAGAATACCAGTTTGGACCTAGTTTATAGTTGGTAGGCCTTTCTATTCCCGGCCAGATATTATCGACAACAAAGCTTCCCTTTTGCTCGGTGAAACCAGGAATCTCAGATGAAATCGTATAAGACAGTGTTTCCGTTTTCTTAGGAGAATATTTAATGGCGTATTCTCCATTTCCCAAGTAATAACCCTCCCACCTTTGTTCTCCAATTCCTGCCTGAACGGTCATTGTAAAACATGCAGAGTCAATAGGGATAGTTACCTTAGGCCCCTTAAAGTGAAATTCTAAAACCGAATAAACGGTCACGGTATCGGCAATAGTGGTGTTGCGGGAAAAGATCATTCTGGGACTGAAACCGATTTTCCCATAGCTTCCTCCCCAGTTGTCGCGCGTAGGATCACGTGGGTCTCCATCCATCATATAAAGCACGGTTGGGGTATCACCCATTTTCACTTTGCCTTTATAATGGTTATCATCATAATCTTTACCCAGATATCCGGAATCATTGATATAATTGGCAAAAAAATTATCGCTCCTCAAATGATCGGGAACACCCCTATCCGAGAAAAAGCCATAATAAGTGGAATTGGATTCAATAAACCAGAGGTCAGGAAAATTCTGGGCGATATAGGAATAGCTATTGACGCTCCACTTTTTATTGGGGCCACCGATCCAGTAAATCCTGATTTTATCCTGAATTTCTGGCGCATCATGTAATGCTTGCGCCACATCTTCCAAACCACCCCATACCAATACCCAAAGCGGACGGTCAATTTCCTTTTTTGCACATTGGATAATCCATTCAGAGCCCTCGGTGGATTCGGAATAGCCCAGAAAAGGCGCAATCTCCTTGCTTCCCTGCATGGTCACCGATCTTAAATGATCGGGTGAGGCCAGGCTCTTTTGATGCTCTCTTAATCTTGGTAAGTCCTCCTCGTATAAATCTATCATCCGAAAAATTTCCTCCTTCCTCCCTTTGCCATAGGGAGAGGAAATCAAGCCCTCTATGTCAAACTTGTCACTGTACATTAGCAAATGGGCCATAGATTGGTTATCATCAGGATCTGTACCGCCAATATCAGTACTGATAAGAATCCGCGGTTTTTCTGGCACAGGCTTTTGCGCCCATACAGTACCTGCTGTAAGAAATATCAGAATGATTATAAATGTCTTTTTCATATTCGTTATTTATGGGTATTCCTTGTTTGAGAATCATGCCATGACTTGAAGTCATGGCATGATTAAGAGCTTAATCCTCATGACAAAATACTCCCTACTCATGAAATCCTTTTAGTTAGTGGGGATTACAAATCCCCTTTATTATTGTTCAGAATTGCAAATCCTGAACAGCAGCAACAACAGCAAATTCATGCTATGACTTGGAGTCATAGCATGAATAGCAGCCGAAAGCCCAATACTCCCTACTCATGACTCAATACTAAATCTTCACCCAAACAACCCACTCACCTTCATCAGGCAAGCTGATTTCAAGCTTTTGTCCTGCTTTGATCTTGCTTTGTTTGACAACTTTACCATTACTTGGCTGGATAAAATAAACCTCACAACGGCCCTTTAGCGCTGACAAATCCAGTTGAAGATGTTCGTTTCTGCTATAGATCAAGTGCTCTCCATTTTCATTAACCATGGCCCAATTGTCCCCATCCGCCTCTATTGTTTTCATCGTGGCCAGGCTCTGGTCAAAACCCGGGACTTTCACTTCAGGTATATTGGGCAAGGAAGCACCGCCAAATAATACCGCCCAGCCCATCCGGCTTCCTGCCGGGGTGGAATAGATCAAAGCTTTGTCAGGGAATTTCTCCCTATACCTTCTGATTCCCTCATAAATGGCCTCCGGCGTTTCCTTGCCTTGTTCCATTTTGCGGGCATGTTGCCTGGGAGCCATATGTTTGCCTCCCATAGGGGCGTAATCCCCCTCCTCCGATGGATGCCAATAACGAATATCAATGACATCGACCAATTGACTTCTCTTCGGATCTGCCAATATAGAATCTTGTACGTCCTTGGTAGCGCTTAAGGCTATCAAAGCATCCTTTCCGGTTTCAGCTTCCCATTCCCCTATAACATCCAGCCAAAACTGCATAAAGTGCAACGGCCCGGTATACTCCGCACTGGTAAACTGAAGGACATTGCTGTTGTCGGCAAAGTTTTCCAAGCACTGACGGATAAACTTACTGTGCAGCTCCCTTCTGACAGGATGGTTAATATCATAAAACTGCTCATCCAGGAATATCCGCTTGTCCCCAGCATAAGGTGGAGGTTCGGGAAATCCTGTTTGGTTGATATTGTTGGCAGGTCTCCAAGGAGAATCGGCCCAGTGGGCGCCTGCTTCCAGAATGTTATGCTGAAAGTAATTTTGATGCATCAAAAGAATCCCTTCTTGCTCTGCCAAATCAGCAAACTGCCCTAGTCGGTTCCAATAAAAATAGCTGTACTTGGTCAGGTCATACTTGCTCATCCTATCCCAAGCTTCACCTTGCCCGCTTCTGGCAAAAGGCTGCTCATAAAAAGGTGGCCAAACATCAGGATTAAGTCTTCTTATCCTTTCATGATCATCCCTTCTCCTTTCATACCAAAGGCCATAATTATGGTCCAAAGCCACACTCCCGCTTTCTTTCATCGACTGCACCACCTCAGGGATCAGATCAGTATAACCTTTTCCATATCTTCCCGGAACAAAGCGTGTCACATGCTGCCCGGCTGAAGCAATGTCCCGAGGTCTCAGGCTACCTCTCCACCATTGCACCGATTGGGTTTTTCCAGTCAGTAATTGATCCTTCCAGATCAATTTACCATTTTCCACTTTTACCTGAGGAGCTTTACTTTTTACTGGTTCTTCAGTTAGATCAATTTTCAAATCCGCAAAAGCCTTTGCCCCTTCATGGGCGGTAACTATTGGGCTTCTCTCCGGAGCCTGTCTCACCCATTCTTCCATGGTCAGCAGATCTTCCCTTG
>Ga0207773_100379_pt1 | contig 19888 bp, 18 predicted proteins | sample TtaePargueraPR_2_FD_187281 | JGI IMG/M metagenome (GOLD analysis project Ga0207773, IMG submission 187281) | Aerobic enrichment media microbial communities from Bioluminiscent Bay, La Parguera, Puerto Rico - Tt and M1 (3) (SPAdes) | ecosystem: Environmental > Aquatic > Marine > Unclassified ...
CGAGCGGCCGGCGGCCCCGTGGAGGCCCGCGTCCTCGTCCACGACCTGCTGCCGCTCGACTTCCCGGAATTCTACCCGGAGGACTTCCGCCGGCGCTTCGCCGCCTATGTCGAGGACTTCGTAGTGCCGGCCGACCGCCACTTCGCCTATTCCGACTACACGCGCGGCCGCCTCGCTGCCCGCGCCGGCCTGGCGCCGGAGCGCGTGACCCGCGTCCACCTGCCGACCGACATGTCCGCCCTCAAGGATATCGAGCCCAGCCCGGTCGCTGCCGTGGCGGCGCGGGGGGAGCCCTTCTTCCTGACCGTCGGCGTCGTCTCGATGCGCAAGAACCAGGCCTTCCTGGTCGATGTCTGGCAACAGGGGCTGACGCGGGGCCAGGCCATGCCGCTCCTCGTCATCGCCGGCAGCCTGCTGTCGTCGGGCGACGCCTACCCGCTCGCCCTCTACCGCCGCGTCCAGGCCGACCCGGCCCTGCGCGATCGCATCGTCTTCGTGGAGAACGCCTCGGACGCCGAGCTCGTCTGGCTCTACCGCAGCTGCCAGGGCTTTCTCTTCCCTTCGCTGGCGGAAGGCTGGGGCCTCCCCGTCACCGAGGCGCTGGCCTTCGGCAAGCCCTGCCTGATCTCCGACCGCACCGCGGTCCCGGAGGCGGGGATGGGGAGGGCGGTGGTGCTGGAAATCCAACACCAAGATTGGCTAGATCATTTATTCACAGGCCCAACCAAAATCACAGAGAAAGTTTCTAGTGAACATATTAGATATAGCTGGAAAAATGTAATCAGCGATGCTCTAGCGTAATATCAGCGATTCGATATTTCTAGAAACATGTCTCCAATTGTGGTGGCTTTTAATCAGTCTCTTCAAGAAATTTACTTTGCTTAACCGAAGTTCATTATTACTCAATGCATCATCAAAAGAACTTAATAGTTCATTAAAATTACTTGGATCAATCACCCAGGCACCTTCTTGCCCACCGACGGCAAATGGGATGCCCCCGATACCAGATACGATTGACGCCGTATTCATAGCTGCAGCTTCAAGTGTTGTGATTCCAAATCCTTCGATCTGCCCTGTTTGAGTTTTTTTACTTAGGAGTATGTGTAGTATGCTGTTCGCCATTATATAATATTTCTCTTCGTCGGAAACGACACCCGGAAATAATATACGATCCAGTACGCCCATTGAGTATGCAGACTGAATGACGGAGTCACGTTCTGGCCCATCTCCTGCAAGTATGACATTGACTTCACGCTCTCTTGCAAGTCTGAGCAATGTTTGTTGGTTCTTGCTCGATACAAAACGGGCAATGGAAGAAACCACCGGGAATTTATTATTAAATTTGAAACGACAATGCAGATTTTTTGCACGATATTCTTCATAGCGATCCAGCAAGTTCGTATCTATGCCGCAGCCGACAATATGAGATTTCATTCGGCTAGTTTTACCCAGAACTCTATCGGATAGACGCTTCGTATAATCACTTATTGCGCCAATATGAGTTACGCCCTGTAGGGCTTTCTCTACTATTCTTCCCTCAGCCGAAAGGCGTATATAGTTCGGAACAAATAAGAATCTCCAATCATCAACTATCTTACCGGCAAGGCGGCTTCCAGCAAGCGACAATATTTCTGTACCATAAACAATAACAATGGATTTTATGGAGTTTAAAATTCCAAAATAATACGATTTAGGAATATAATAGTAACAATGGAAAAATATTATCGCATCAGCTTTAATTATCATTTTACTGATTTTTTTATCGAACTTCCTTTCGATCGCTTCGTCGTTCCAAAGAAATTTACGGTCACAATTATTATCAACTATGATCTCATATTCAGCGTCGCCCCGCATCGTACAATCAGAGGGCACAACCAGGGAGACCTCATGTCTCATGGATAAATTCATACAAATAGAATGACAATATTCCTGAATTCCTCCTTTGTGAGGATGATAATCAAGGGTGAATGCTACAATCTTCATACTTTTCCCTCATGAAGCAAAGAGCTCCATCTTCGGAGTACAGCCTGATCGTGATCGTGAAGTACCTTTGAGGTGATGGCGGCGTCTATCTTGTGTCGTTTGTACTTCTCGCCAAGCTCGATCATCGCCGTTGCGAAGCCGTTCATATCGCCAGGATTGACCAATCTCCCACCAAGCATGGGGACAGAATGCGAAAGACCCCCTTTTTCGAAGGCGACTGTGCCCACTCCATACGCAAACGCTTCGTATGGCACACGGCCCCATGGCTCTGGCCATACGCATGGCTGAATGACAACGTCCGCCCATCTGTAATGACGGCCTATCTCGGTTTGATCGACTCTTCCCAGTATCTCTATACAGTCACCATATCGCCTTGAGTTCCTCCAATCTTCGATTAGCCTTAAAAGTTGACGATCCCCTGATCCAGCAATACGTAGGGAGAACTCTACTCCCTTTTCATGAATAATATCCATAATAGTGGGAAGTAATTGATGCCCTTTATTTAGATTAATACTCCCCGGAAAAAATATATTTATGGACGGCGAATCGGTAGTTATGTCAGTAGGTTTGGGCACATGAGCAATAAAGTTATCAGTGCCAATGACGCCAGGTATTAGCCGAGTATCACTATCATCTATCATGGAAGAAAGCTGTTGCATCAAGTTAGGTGACGTCGTAACAACATGTTTCGCCATCTTTAGAGCTTCTCGCCTTAGTTCGAACAATAAAGAGTGATACATTGAGATGCGGTCGAGCTTGTCTATTCCACATGAGTGGTCGCAATGAGTACACGTGACTCCATCAATATTCATCTCCTGCTCTGCACGAGTGCAAAAGAAACGGTTGTCTCTAACGTTAGCAATGAAACCATCAATAATCCCCAACTTGGTAAGTAAATAGCAGGTGATAATTGAACGATAGTTATCTGCGATAACAATTGCATCGCCTTTAGGCAATTGGCCAAGTATTACAGAAAGACGACTTGTCAATGAAAGGTAATCAAAGTCCCGCTGAAAAATTAGTGGCTTATCGACTAACATTAATCGGTGCTTAGAATACTTAGATCGTGTAAGCTCACAAAATTCAGATAAATTAACTTTTCTTGACATTAATCTGTTTATAAGTATTCTTAGTTTATGCAGTGTATTTCCTAATATTATTGACTTGTGATTGTAGGGAACATATAGGTCAATTTGAAATTTGTCTACCTGTACGCCGTCGTGCCACCATGAGTTACGTTCTCCATTATATGAAATAACTCTGACATCATAATCTTTTCGAAGATAGCGAACCAAGTAGGATAGGCTTATCTCGGCTCCGCCAATGGTATACGGCGGATAACTATCTGAAAAAATAATAAGTTCAGTCATTGCATTTTTGCCCAAGTATTATTGAATTTAGCCCAGGATATAAGAAATCTAAGTTGGGTTGCCGGAAATTAAAGAACCTCCTTTTCTCTGTTTTCTTGATTTCGAGCAAGTTGTCAAAAAACATCCTATCCTTAACGATAGTATCGTACTGGTCAGCCAATACAACCTGCATATCATTGGCTTCAATAAAGAATCTAAGAAGTGAAAGAGGATACGGTCGTATATGAGTAGGGTCCTTATAAAAGCGACCAAGCATAACTCGTATATCATAAGCATTCGGTGTAATAATACATAATATCCCTTTGCCATCCAATGAATCATAGCATGCTTTTATAAGAGTAAAGGCGTCAGAAGGGTTAATATGCTCAATCAAATGCGATATAACAATTATGTCAAAACGCCTTTCAAAATCTGAATTCGAGAAGCGTGTCGCGTCCTTATTGGCGAGTCTGTGGCCCTTTGATTCAGCAATCTTGTAAAGAGACGAGTCGCTTTCGACGCCAAATGTCTCCATTTCAAGCGCACTGGCAATGTCCAGTAGTAAACCAGCGCCGCAACCAATATCAAGCAAGGATAATAGTTTCTGATTGCCATGGAGTTTTGAAGTTATGACCTCAATGACATTTCGCCATTGATCAGAAGCGTGCTGGTTGGGGGTCTTGCCTCGTGCATACCATTCGAAGGAACTATATTCTTCACCTTTATGCATGACAGCTCGCTACAGCAGATCATCAGGTGATTAGTCTATGCTGTACGAAAGGCGATGGTCAATCCATAAGAGACGCGCCAGATAATATCCTGATTGATTTGATTAGTGTTTCGTTGAAGTGGAGAGGACCATGATTGAATGAGAAGTATAAGGATCACTTATCACTGATGTAGGAATTCTACATTTACGAAGGATGCGGGGTGATAAGAAATTGGATAAGGTTCTATCTGCGATATATTCAGGAAAATGAATACTGCAGTCATTATGAAATGAATGACGCCCAAAAATGCGAACATGATCAACTTGTCCAAATCTACTAATCCGATCATGCTCAGATAAATCATCCTCAATATGTTCGTCGGTCAGATCCCCCCGGAATGGGATTGAAAAAATATGATAACCGGATTCAGAAAGAAGTGAATTCAATTTCTTGATTACATAAATGTAGTCGCACTTGACATGCTCTAATACATGATTATGAACAATGAGATCAAATTTTTTGTTAAAGTGACAATCCAAATTGCCACAGAGGTCAATCATCTCAACAATTGGATTTTTATAATCATACAAAGAAGGATATAAGTCGCACGGACGATACTCAACATTATTCAAATTTGAGAAAATATCATAAAGACACTTCTCCGGAGCGATATGCAGGATCGAATTAACATTAGAAAGCATATTATGATTCTGAATTACTAGCCACATCAATCTTGTGCGCTCCAGGGAGCCACAATTGAGACAGCGAGCTTTTTGCCGGCCATTCATGTCTCCGAACGACCTAGATTGGCAGATTGGACATCGATATCCTGAATTAAGAAGCTTATGCAGGGTACTTATCATCTTGGATCGTCTCTTTGACATAAAGCAATTCCATACCACAGCTCTGCCCGGAAATCATGCGTGCTATGAAGGCAAACCTAATATGCTCACCGAGAAACAGTTTGTAGGTTCGATTTGACACTTCATACGAAATGTGGAACCCCAACCATGTCCTATCGCGTAGCCGTCGTCGGGGCGACCGGGAATGTCGGTCGTGAGATGCTGCAGATCCTGGCGGAGCGGGCGTTCCCGGTGTCCGACGTGATCGCGCTCGCCTCCGAGCGTTCGGTCGGCCGCGAGGTCTCCTTCGGCGAGGACGACGTCCTCAAGGTGCAGGACCTGGCGCGCTTCGACTTCAAGGGCGTCGACCTGGTGCTGTCCTCGCCGGGCGCCAAGGTGTCGGCGGAGTATGCGCCCAAGGCGGCGCGGGCCGGCGCGGTGGTGATCGACAACACCTCGCACTGGCGCATGGACCCGGACGTGCCGCTGGTAGTGCCGGAGGTCAACCGCCAGGCGCTGGCCGGCTATGGGGCGAAGAACATCGTCGCCAACCCGAACTGCTCGACCATCCAGATGGTGGTGGCGCTGAAGCCGCTGCACGCGCTGGGCACCATCCGCCGCGTCGTGGTGGCGACCTACCAGTCGGTCTCCGGCGCCGGCAAGGAGGGCATGGACGAGCTGTTCACCCAGACCCGCGCCATCTACGTCAACGACCCCGTGGAGCGGTCCAAGTTCTCCAAGCAGATCGCCTTCAACGTCATTCCCCATATCGACGTCTTCATGGAGGACGGCTCGACGAAGGAGGAATGGAAGATGGTGGTCGAGACCAAGAAGATCCTCGACCCCAAGATCAAGGTTCACGCCACCTGCGTGCGCGTGCCGGTGTTCATCGGCCATGCCGAGGCGGTGAACGTGGAGTTCGAGCGCGAGGTCACGGTGGAGGAGGCCAGGGCCGCCCTGCGCCGGGCCGAGGGCGTGACCCTGATCGACCACCGCGCCGACGAGGGCTACGTCACCCCGGTCGAGGCGGCGGGCGACGACCCGGTCTTCGTCAGCCGGGTGCGCGAGGACCCGACGGTGGAGAACGGCCTCAGCCTGTGGGTGGTCTCCGACAATTTGCGCAAGGGCGCGGCGCTGAACGCCGTGCAGATCGCCGAGGCTCTGGTCCGCGACCACCTGGCCAAGCGCGCCGCCTGAGGCGGATTGGCGAGGCGGGGGGCCTGAGGCGGGTTGGCGAGGCGGGAGCGGACGGGACGGGACTGGAGAGAGTGGCGGGGCGGCGGCGTCATCCACCGCCTGGCCCGCGCCATCCCGCTGAACCTGCCAGACCGGCTCCTGCCAGACCGGCGCCTGACCGACCGGTATCTGGCCGACCGGCGCCTGCCTGCCTGACGTTACGGAGCCTATTTGCCCGGCTGCGGCACGGTGCGCAGATAGGGCTTCACCGTCTTCCAGCCGCCGGGGAACTTGTCCTTCGCCGCCTCGTCGGACAGCGCCGGCACGATGATCACGTCCTCGCCCTCCTTCCAGTTGACCGGCGTGGCGACCTGGTGCTTGGCCGTGAGCTGGATGGAATCGAGCACGCGCAGGATCTCGTCGAAGTTGCGGCCGGTGCTCATCGGGTAGGAGAGCATCAGCTTGATCTTCTTGTCCGGGCCGATGACGAAGACCGTGCGCACCGTGGCGTTGGTCGCCGCCGTGCGGCCCTCCGAGGTGCCGGCCTCGTCCTCCGGCAGCATGTTGTAGAGCTTGGAGACCTTGAGGTCGGTGTCGCCGATCATCGGGTAGTTGGGGGCGGCGCCCATCACGTCGGCGATGTCCTGGCCCCACTTCTTGTGGTTGTCGACCGGGTCGACGGACAGGCCGATGATCTTGCAGTTGCGCTTCTCGAACTCCGGCTTGATGCGCGCCATGTAGCCGAGCTCGGTCGTGCAGACCGGCGTGAAGTCCTTCGGATGGGAGAACAGGACGGCATAGCCGTCGCCGATCCACTCGTGGAAATCGATCGTGCCTTCGGTCGTCTCCGCGGTGAAATTGGGCGCTTCGCTGCCAATGCGTAGCATGGGACTGCATCCTCCTGAGATCTGGTCGGCCGGCCGCTGTGCCGGCCCCTGGTCGAGACACCCCGATCGCCCTACTCTTTCCCACTCTCCGCCCGGCGGGGCAAGCCCCGGGGTCGGCCAGGGGGAGAGCCCGGTCGCCGTCCGCGGCGGGTGCCCGGCTCAGAAGGTCGTCGTCAGGCTCACCAGAACCGTCTCGTCGCAGATGTCGTCGCAGGAGAAGCCCTGGCCCGCCAGGTCGGTGTCCTCGTAGGAGACCGACAGCGTGAACGGCGCCAGCGTCGCCGAGGCGCCCAGCGTCCAGTTCAGGTAGTCCGGCACGCCGCCGTCGGAGAAGTAGCTGTAGCCCAGCGTGCCGAACAGCGCCACGGCGACGCTGTCGGTGCCGAAATCGAGCGGCACCGTGATGCCGCCCTCGAGATAGAGCGAATCGTCGCTGGACCCGAAATAGTCGGGCGACCAGGCGATCTCGCCGCTCAGGATCACCGGCCCGGCGTCGTAGCTCGGCTCGAAGGCGAACTCGACATAGTCATAGTCGGCCCCGTCCGGCGCGTCGGGATAGGTGAAATAGGCGATGTTGGCGTCGTAGGAGAAGCGGTCGATGGTCTGGCGGTAGCCACCGGTGAAGGACAGCTCCAGGTCGGTGGGATCGTTGAAGTCGACATTGGCCAGTCTGACATTGCCGTAGAGGCCGCTCTCATGCGCCAGTTCCGCGGTGCCGGTCAGCCGCGGGTCGCCATCGGTCAGCGTCACGCCGCGCAGCCGGTGCTCGCTCTCCAGCAGCAGCGTCAGGTTCAGCTCCAGGCCCGGCACGCCGATGTCGACGGCGCTGGCGCTGCCGGCCGTGACGAATGCCGCAAGCCCGGCCAGCGCCCAGCTTCCCTTGCGCATGCCCCACTCCCCGAATCAGTTCGATCGCTTCTCCAAAGTGTTAAATTTCAGAATTTTAGCAACCTTTTTCTGAGCTGCTTTCTGAAATATCTCCTGCATTCGTTCACATGGGAACCAAGCAGGAACCTGAAGGTCAAGTCATTGATTTTCTTGTCATCCCCGCGAAAGCGGGGATCCAGTCGGAAGCACAATCGCCACGGACGGGCTGGATTCCCGCTTTCGCGGGAATGACACGGGAAATCAACCGCTTGTCAGTGCGGAGGCGCCGCGCGCCGCGCCCCGTCGCCCCGCCGGCCCCGTCACCCGCCGGCCGCGCTCTCCAGATGCGCCACCACGTCGGCGGCGGTGATCACGTCGGCGTAGCGGCGCTCCATGTCGGCGAGGTTGCGGCGGTGGGGCTCCTCCTCGATGTCGCCGACGCAGTCCTCCGGGATCAGTGTGCGATAGCCGTGCTGGAAGGCGTCGATCACCGTGCCGCGCACGCAGCCGCTGGTGTTGCAGCCGGTGACGATCACCGTGTCCACGCGCTGGCGGATGAAGAAGGGCAGCACCGGGGTCTGGAAGAAGATCGAGATGCCGGGCTTGCAGACCACGAGGTCGTAGCGCGGGTCGAGCACACGGGCGTCGATCTCCGTGCAGGGATGGCCGTGGCGGAAATCCTCCCGGCCGATGCGGATCTTGGTATAGGGCATGTCGTCGGGCCCGTGCTCCGGCCCCTTCCAGGCCATGTAGCAGGTGGCGACCGGCACCTGGTGGCGCCGCGCCACGGCGAGCAGGCGGGCGGTATTCACCACCGCCCTTTCGACCAGCGGCGCCCCGCCCAGCGCGAAGGCCGCGTCGGTGTTGGCCCGCTGGAAGTCGACCACGACGATGCCGATCTTCTCGCCGAAGCCGACGGGCGCGCTGCCATATCCCCGCGCGCGATAGCTCTCGGCGATGGCGCCAGCGTCGTCGTTGGAATGGTCGTCGTTGGAATGGTCGTCGTGGGAATGGTCGCCGTTATCGTCGGGGGCGTGGTCGTCGGGCGCGCTGCTCATGGGGGAGGTCTCCGCGAAGGGTCGGTCGGCGGACTGTTCCACACCGCCACGCGAATTGTGAAGCCGTCGCGGCTTCGGGACGGGCGGCGCGACGGCCGTCGACCTCTGCGCGACCACGCACCGGCGCGACGTGGCGGTCGGCCCGCCAACGCGGCATCGATGGCTTGAGGTGTTGATGAAGGACGATTGGGCGCCCGCCTGGACGTCGCCATCCGGACGTCGCCATCCGGACGTCGCTGCCCGGACGTCGCTGCCCGGGCCTCGCCACCTGGACGTCACCGCTTGACGCACGCTGGTGATTCGGCATACGAAAGGACGTCAGGTCGACCTCCCTTGCGGGAGTTTCAGAACCCAGCCTCCGATTGCACCCTTCGGCCAAGGTTCGTCAGCGACCCAACGTCCTTCCTGCCCCGCCCTCGAGCGGGGCTTTTCACGTCGATGCCGGCGCAGTCGGCCCGGACGCGGGACGAACCCGTCTTCCTTGCCGCCGGCCGTATCGCCGGCCAGGCGTCGCCGCCCCTGCCGTCGATCCCGGCCCCGGCCGTGGCATTCAGCGGGCATTGCCCACTGAGAACGCCCCGGCCGGTCGGTTCCCGGTCCATGCGCGAGGCATCACCGGAACCCCTGCCACCGTCACGGTCCCTCCTGGCGGAAGGACCGCCGCTCACCGTCCGGTCCGGACCACCCGCCGCCCGATCGCTCGGGCCGCGGTATCGCGGTCGCATTCCCGTCCGGCTCGCGCGTTTCCAGCGCAACGCGGCCATCCGGCCCGCCTTGCCGATCCGCCGTCCACGGGGCCGGTTTCCCGGCCTCGTATCCGCCCGATCGGGGGTGCCGTTCCTGGCCTGCCGGCGGATGGTGCTGACGCAGTCTCCGCCGACCTGGCCACGATCCGGCGCCCGGCTGCCGCGGCACCGCTCCGTGGAGCGCCACCCCGACTTCGGCTCGCCCGCCGCCGACCGGCTCATCCCAGCGGCCGAAACCACCAGGACGCCTAGCCGGCGACCACGCCGCCGAAGGGCCGGTTCCGCCATGCCGTCGACCGATCCGTCCCCCAAGGTGACCGCCCGGGGGCGAGCCCCCAAGCTGTCATCTGGTCTCCCGGTCTCGCGACCCGGAGCTTCGGGTCCGGGAACCTTGAGCGGTCCCCGAACGTCTCGATCCACGCCACGCCAGCCTCGCCAGTCCGCTCTCCCCAGGCCGCGCCGCCCTTGTCCGGTCACCCGGTCCAGGCCTGCCCGGTCGGTCGGAACGGCGCGGGACTGGATCCCGTGGAACCGTTCGCACCGTCGTGCAGGGTCATGTTCGGTCGTAGGGGAGGTCGGGGCAACAAGAATGTAACGAATTCGGGCAGAAAATTGTGGAAAGATTTCGTATCCGTCCACAACTTGTCCACAGGCCTGTCCCGGCGGCGGCCGGCTGTCCCGCCCGGAATGCAGGGGTGGTCGCGTTGACTTGTCCCGATGGCCCGCGTAAATCCTGGGATCGACTGGGCAATCGCCCCGGTCGCGTCCCGGCCGCATCCCGGCCGCCGGCAGTCCTCGCCACAGGCCCTCACGGGCAGGCCCACAAGCCCGCACGGGCAGGTCAAGGTGAGCACCCTCCGGCCGGCCGGATGCCGGACGGCCCGCACCCCCGCATGCCGGCATCCCGCGCGGTGCCGTGGCGGCGCTGACGGGCCGCCCCGCCGGTGGCGCGTTGCCGTCGCCACGTCCTGGCGGCGCACCGGGGCCTGGAGAGGGAACGGGGTCAGAACCATGGCGTCAGATGTGCAATCGGCCGGCGGCAACGGCGGACAGAAGGTGACGGCGCGTGCCGAGCGGCCCCTGTCGCCGCACCTGCAGATCTGGCGTGTGCAGATCACCTCCTTCACCTCGATCATGCACCGTTTCACCGGCATGGCGCTGGCCGTCGGCACGCTGTTGCTGACCTACTGGCTGGTCGCCGCCGCCATCGGCCCGGAGGCCTATTCCGCCGCCAACGGCTTCGTCGGTTCGGTCATCGGCATCATCCTGCTGATCGGCTGGGCCTGGTCGCTGTTCTACCACCTGATCAACGGCATCAGGCACCTGGTCTGGGACGCCGGCTACGGCTTCGAGCTCGACACCGCCGCGGTCACCGGCTGGATCGCCATCATCGGCGCCTCCGTGCTGACCGTGATCGTCTTCGTCATCGCCTGGGCGCTCTAGGCGTCCGCCCCCTCGAGCCGGAGCCGCTTACCCCATGAGCATCCGCACCCCCATCGCCCGCGCCCGCAACCATGGTTCGGCCAAGGCCGGCGTGCATCACTGGTGGATGCAGCGGGTCACCGCCATCGCCCTGGTACCGCTGGTGGTCTGGTTCGTCGTCTCGCTGCTCACCCTGGTCGGCCAGCCCCACGCGGCCTTCGCCGGCTGGGTCGCCAACCCGCTGGTCGCCGCGCTGCTGCTGGCGCTGATCATTGCGACATTCTATCACGCCGCGATCGGTATGCAGGTGGTCTGGGAGGACTACATCCATGGTCACATGACCCGGATCGTCGTCGACTTGGTCACCAAGGGCGTGCTGGCGCTCCTGGCGCTGCTCGCCATTCTCGCCATTCTCCGTCTCGCACTGTAGAGCCCCGGGCCCGAACCATGACTGCCGTATACGAGAGAGTTGAACACAACTACGACGTCGTCGTCGTGGGCGCCGGCGGCGCCGGCCTGCGCGCCACCTTCGGCATGGCCGAGCAGGGGCTCCGCACCGCCTGCATCTCCAAGGTCTTCCCGACCCGCAGCCACACCGTGGCAGCCCAGGGCGGGGTGTCGGCCGCGCTCGGCAACATGGGCGAGGACGACTGGCGCTGGCACATGTACGACACCGTCAAGGGCTCCGACTGGCTCGGCGACCAGGACGCCATCGAGTACATGTGCCGCGAGGCGGTGCCGGCGATCATCGAGCTGGAGCATTACGGCCTGCCGTTCAGCCGCACCGAGGACGGCAAGATCTACCAGCGCGCCTTCGGCGGCATGACCACCCATTACGGCGAGGGCCGGGCCTACCGCACCTGCGCGGCGGCCGACCGCACCGGCCATGCCATGCTGCACACGCTCTACCAGCAGTCGCTCAAGCACGACGCCGAGTTCTTCATCGAGTTCATCGCGCTCGACCTGCTGATGGACGATGACGGCGCCTGCCGGGGCGTGGTCTGCTGGTCGCTCGACGACGGGAAGATCCACGTCTTCAAGGCGCAGGTGACGGTGCTGGCGACCGGCGGCTACGGCCGCGCCTATTTCTCCTGCACCTCGGCGCACACCTGCACCGGCGACGGCAACGCCATGGTGGCGCGCGCCGGCCTGCCGCTGCAGGACATGGAGTTCGTGCAGTTCCATCCGACCGGCATCTACGGCGCCGGCTGCCTGATCACCGAGGGCGTGCGCGGCGAGGGCGGCTATCTGACCAATTCCGAGGGCGAGCGCTTCATGGAGCGCTACGCCCCCTCGGCCAAGGACCTGGCCAGCCGAGACGTGGTCTCCCGCTCGATGACCATCGAGATCCGCGAGGGCCGCGGCGTCGGCGAGGGCCAGGACCACATCCACCTGCACCTGGAACATCTCGACGACGACATCATCCACCAGCGCCTGCCGGGCATCGCCGAGACGGCGAAGATCTTCGCCGGCGTCGACGTCACCAAGGAACCGATCCCGGTGCTCCCGACGGTGCACTACAACATGGGCGGCATCCCCACCAACCACCGCTGCGAGGTGGTGAACCCGACGCCGGACGATCCCGGCCGGGTGGTGCCGGGCCTGATGGCCATCGGCGAGGCGGCCTGCGTCTCCGTCCACGGCGCCAACCGGCTCGGCTCGAACTCGCTGCTCGACCTCGTGGTGTTCGGCCGCGCCGCCGCCCATCGCGCCGGCGAGGTGGTGGAGCGCGGCGCCAGCCCGCGCGACGTCCCGGCCTCGTCGGTGGAGAAGGCGATCGAACGCCTCGACCTCGTGCGCAACGCCAGGCCGGAGGTGCCGACCGCCGATCTGCGCCTGGAGATGCAGCGCACCATGCAGAACAACTGCGCCGTCTTCCGCACCGGCGAGGTGCTGGAGGAGGGGGTCACCCTGCTGCGCGACGTCTGGTCGAAGCGCCCCGGCATGGGCGTCAACGACACCTCGCTGATCTGGAACTCCGACCTGGTGGAGACGCTCGAGCTCGACAACCTGATGATCCAGGCGGTCGCCACCCTGCACTCCGCCGTCAACCGCAAGGAAAGCCGCGGCGCCCACGCCCGCGAGGACTTCGCCGAGCGCGACGACGAGAACTGGATGAAGCACACCGTCATCTGGGTCGACGACAAGGGCGAGAGCCGCATCGACTACCGCCCCGTGCACATGCAGCCGCTCAGTAACGACGTCCAGTCCTTCCCGCCCAAGGCGCGGGTGTATTGATTGGATGGTGACGGGTTCGGGCTGGATCCCCGCTTTCGCGGGGATGAAAGCCTCATTACTTCCCTTGTCATCCCCGCGAAAGCGGGCATCCAGAGTTGGTTTGTTGCAACATGTACCGGCCCCGATGGGACAAGCAGGACTAGGCAAACATGGTTGAATTCGCACTGCCCCGGAACTCGAAGATCACCAAGGGCAAGACCCATCCGGCGCCCTCGGGGGCGAAGCGGCCGCGCGAATTCCTGATCTATCGCTGGGATCCGGACAGCGGCGCCAATCCGCGCACCGACACCTACACCATCGATCTCGACAAATGCGGGCCGATGGTGCTGGACGCCCTCATCCACATCAAGAACGACATCGACACCACGCTGACCTTCCGCCGCTCCTGCCGCGAGGGCATCTGCGGGTCGTGCGCGATGAACATCGACGGCACCAACACGCTGGCCTGCACCAAGCCGATCGACGAGGTGAAGGGCACGGTCAGGATCTACCCGCTGCCGCACATGCCGGTGATCAAGGACCTGGTGCCCGACCTGACGCACATCTACGCCCAGTACCAGTCGATCCAGCCCTGGCTGCAGACCACCTCCGCCGCGCCCGACCGGGAGCGCCGGCAGACCCCGGGCGACCGCGAGAAGCTCGATGGCCTCTACGAGTGTATCCTGTGCTTCTGCTGTTCCACCTTCTGTCCCAGCTACTGGTGGAACGCCGACCGCTTCCTCGGCCCGGCCATCCTCCTGCAGGCCTATCGCTGGCTGGCCGACAGCCGCGACGAGAACACCGGCGCGCGGCTCGACCAGCTGGAGGACCCGTTCCGGCTCTACCGCTGCCACACCATCATGAACTGCGCCAAGACCTGCCCCAAGGGCCTCAACCCCGCCCGCGCCATCGCCCAGATCAAGAAGATGATGATCGAGCGGGTGTAAGGCCGCGCCGGCGCCCGGCCACGCAGTCGCCCGCCTCCCGCCCGCCGCCCGTTTGCATTCCTGCCCGCGACGCCTTAGACACGGGGGCTCCCACCGCGACATGACCCCTGAGGAGAGGTGACCCGGCATGGTCCAGGCCATCAAGCACATCGATTTTCCCGGCCGGCTGCTCGTCATCGGCTACGGGTCGATCGGCCGCGGCGTGCTGCCGCTGATCCAGCGCCATGTCGGCATCAGCCAGGACCGCATCGCCATCATCTCCGCCGATCCGTTGGGCCGCCGCGAGATGGAACTGCAGGGCATCGCCTTCGAGCAGGTCACCCTGACCCCGGAAAACCTGCGCGAGCACATCGCCGGGCGTATCGGCGAGGGCGACTTCCTGCTCAACCTCTCCGTCGACGTCTCCTCGGTGGCGCTGATCGAGCTCTGTCAGGAGCTGGGCGCGCTCTATCTCGACACCTGCATCGAACCCTGGCCGGGCGGCTACACCGATCCCACGCTGAGCCCCAGCCAGCGCTCCAACTACGCCCTGCGCGAGCGGGCGCTGGAAACCAAGAAGCGCTTCGCCGGCGGTCCGACGGCGGTGATCGCGCACGGCGCCAATCCCGGTCTGGTCAGCCATTTCGTCAAGCGCGCCCTGCTCAACGTCGCCGAGGCGACCGGCGCCGACGCGACCGCGCCCGCCGACCGCGAGGGGTGGGCCCGGCTGGCCTCGGAACTCGGCGTCAAGGTGATCCACATCGCCGAGCGCGACACCCAGGTCACCGACGAGCCGAAGCGGCCGGGCGAGTTCGTCAACACCTGGTCGGTCGACGGCTTCATCTCCGAGGGCTGCCAGCCGGCGGAGCTCGGCTGGGGCAGCCACGAGCGGCACTTCCCGGCCGATGGCGGACGCCACGATTTCGGCTGCGACGCCGCCATCTACCTGGCCCGGCCCGGCGCCTCGCAGCGGGTGCGCACCTGGACGCCGATGGAGGGTCCGTTCCACGGCTTCCTCATCACCCATAACGAGGCGATCTCCATCGCCGACTACCTGACCCACCGGGTCGACGGCGCGGTGGCCTACCGGCCGACCGTGCACTACGCCTATCACCCCTGCGACGACGCGGTGCTGTCGCTGCACGAGTTCAACGGCAAGAACTTCCGCGAGCAGGCGATCAAGCGCCTGATCGTCGACGAGGTGACCGACGGGGTGGACGAACTCGGCGTGCTGCTGGCCGGCCATGCGAGGGGCGCCTACTGGTACGGCTCGCAGCTCTCCACCGAGGAGGCGCGCGACCTCGTGCCCCACAACAACGCCACCTCGCTGCAGGTGACCGCCGCCTGCCTCGCCGGCATGGTCTGGGCCATCGAGAACCCGCGCGCCGGCGTCGTCGAGGCCGAGGAGATGGACCACGAGCGGGTGCTGGAGATCGCCGAGCCCTATCTCGGCCCGATGACCGGCGCCTTCACCGACTGGACCCCGCTGGAGCGCCGGGAGAGCCTGTTCCCGGAAGACATCGACCGCGACGATCCGTGGCAGTTCAAGAACATTCGCGTGGTGTGAGGCGGCGGTCGCGCCCTATATGTTAGCCGACCGCTGACGGTCTGGGGTGGCCTGGCGCCGCTCTCCCAGCACTCTTGCCCGAGGGGTGAACCGGCCCGGTGCTCGACGTCCCGCCCATCCTCCACGAGGCCGAGCGCGAGGCCCAGCGCCTGTCGGCCTGGCTGCGCATCGGCATCGCCCTCATCCTCGGCGTCGCGGAACTGCTGCTGCTGCCCGGCACCACCAACGCCTTCAGCATGCTGGTGGCGGGTGCCCTCGCCAGCTACCTGGCGCTCTCCCTCCTCTCCCTGTTCCTGGCCAGCGGTCGCTTCTTCCGGCCCTGGCACGGCAAGGCGCTCAGCATCGCCGACGGCCTCTGGCTGGGCAGCATCACCTACGCCGCCATGGCCCTGGTCGGCGTGGGTTTCGGCGAGGTGGTCCTGCTGCCACCGGCCCTGCTGCTCTTCGTCATGCTGGCGCTGGCGGCCATGCGCTACACGCCGACCCACGTGATCGTCACCACGCTCGCCTTCTTCGCCGGGCTCGCCGGCAGCTATTGGCTGAAGTCGGAGGGCGTGATGCCCCCACCGACGCCGCCGGATCCGGCGCTGGTGGCCCTGATGACCGGCCCCGAGGCGACGCTGGCGCGCCTGGTCATCGTGCTGATCACCGCCGGCCTGCTGGCGCTGGCCGTGGTGCGCGCCCGCCGCACGCTGATCACCGCCATCGAGCAGGCGACCCAGCGGGCCAACCTCTCGCGCACGCTGCCCTCGGCGGTGGCGGAGCGGGTGGCCAGGGAAGGCGCGGACGGCCTGGCGACCGGCGACGTGCGCCGCGTCGCGGTCCTGTTCGCCGACATCCGCGGCTTCTCCCGTCAGGTGGAAAGCCTGCCGCCGGCGCAGGTGGCCGCCCACCTCACCGCCTTCCGCCGCATGGTCACCACCTGCGTGGAGCGTCATGGCGGCCTCGTCGACAAGTTCATCGGCGATGGCGCCATGGCCGTCTTCGGCAGTGTCGGTGACGGGCCGTGCGGGGCGGCGGAGGCCCTGGCCGCCGCCGGAGACCTGGTGGCCATGGCCGATGCCCACGACCGCTCCCGCGACCGTGTCGGCGCCATTCGCCTGCGCGTCGGCGTCGGCGTGCATGCCGGCCCGGCCCTGGTCGGCGCCATCGGCGATCATGACCGGCTGGAGTTCACCGTGCTTGGCGACACGGTCAACGTGGCGGCGCATCTGGAGGCCCTGACCAAGCCGCACGGCACGCCGATCCTGGCCAGCCTCGACTGCCTCGAGCAGGCCGGCATCGATCTCGCGGGCCTCGACGGCGCGGGCTGGCGCCTGCTGCCGGAAACCGTCGTCGCCGGCCGCCGGCGCGCGCAGGCCCTGGTCCGGCTGGCGACGACGCGCTACGACTGGTCGCCGGAAACGCTCGACGGGGAGGAAGCGCCGATGAAGGCGATGGCGGGGCAGGCATCATGACGCTGTCGGAGGAACTGATGCGCCGCGACGCCGCGGGCACGCCGCTGCGCGTGGCGGTGATCGGGGCCGGCAAGTTCGCCGCCATGTACCTCGCCCAGGCGCGTCGCACGCCGGGCGTGCATGTGGTCGGCGTCGCCGATCTGAACCCGGAGCGGGCGCGCGCCAATCTGGCCGGCATCGGCTGGCCGGAGGAGGCTTTCGCCGCGGCCGATGCCGCATCGGCGCTGCGCACCGGCGCCACCTGGCTGACCGACGACGCACATGCGCTGATCGCCGCGGAGGGTGTGGAGGTGGTGGTCGACATCACCGGAAACCCGGCCGCCGCCATCGGCCACGCGCTGGCCTGCCTGCGGCACGGCCGGCATCTCGTGAACGTCACGGTCGAGGCCGACGTTCTGGTCGGCCCGCTGCTCGCCCGGCGTTTCCGCGAGGCCGACCTCGTCTACTCCCAGGCCTATGGCGACCAGCCGGCCCTGATCGCCGAGATGGTCGACTGGGCGCGCACCGCCGGTTTCGAGGTGGTGGCAGCCGGCAAGGGCACGAAATACCTGCCCGAATACCACCACGTCACTCCGGACGATGTCTGGGGCCATTACGGCATCACGCCCGAGGAAGCGTCCCGGGGCGGCATGAACCCGCAGATGTTCAACAGCTTCCTCGACGGCACCAAGTCGGCGATCGAGATGGCGGCGGTCGCCAATGCCTGCGGCCTTCGGGCGCCGGAGAACGGCCTCGCCTTCCCGCCGGCCGATGTCGACGACCTGCCCGGCATTCTCAAGCCCAGGGACGATGGTGGCGTGCTGGACGGCCGCGGCATGGTCGAGGTGGTCTCCTGCGTCAACCGCGACGGCACGGCCATCGCGCGCGACCTGCGCTGGGGGGTCTACGTGGTCTTCGCCGGGGCCGACGACTACGTACGCCGCTGCTTCCGGGAGTACGGGCTGAAGACGGACGACAGCGGCGAGTACACCGCCATGTACAAGCCCTATCACCTGATCGGGCTGGAGCTCGGAATCTCCGTCGCCAAGGCGGCGATCATGCGGGAGGCGACGGGCGTCTCCCGGCGCTTCGCGGGCGACGTGGCGGCCGTCGCCAAGAAGGATCTGAGCCAGGGCGACGTGCTGGACGGGGAGGGCGGCTACACAGTCTACGGCAAGCTGGCGCCTGCGGCGCGGTCGCTGGCGGAGGGCTATCTGCCGATCGGCCTCGCCCACAAGGTCGTGCTGCGCAATTCCGTGGCGCGGGACCGGCCGCTCACCTGGGACGACGTCGCCATCGACGAGACCGTCGAGGCGGTGCGCCTGCGCCGCGAGATGGAGGACATGGCGAGGGCCGGGTCGATCTGACCCGGCCCTCAGCCTGCGGCATCACTGTGCACGGGCGCCCCCGCTCAGCGCTTCCAGAACGGCTTGCTGGTCTCGTCGTCGACCTCGCCGCGGGTCAGGCCGATATCGCGCAGCATGCGGTCGTCCATGGCGGCCAGGTGGCGGCGCTGGCGCGCCCGTTCCGGCCAGCGCCACAGCGCCTCGATCACGAGGTTGTTCAGCATCTGGCTGAACGAGAGACGCCGGGCGACGTAGGCGTTGTCGGTGCAAGGGTTGTGGGTGGACATGGCGTGTCTCCTTCTTGGTCGCTGTCGAGGAGCGGAGGATGAGGCGGTTCCGTCCCTCGAGACACCCGATACTTGCGCCCGCGGATAAATTAAGACAAACGAATAGTCCTGATGCTATGCTTCAATGAAATTGATGTATGAGGCCGCCATGCAGCCGACCCTCGATATCGACCTGATGCGCACGCTCGTCGCCTATGCCGACACCGGCTCCTTCACCCGGGCCGCCGAGGTCGTGGGCCGCACCCAGTCGGCCGTCTCCATGCAGATGCGGCGGCTGGAGGAGCAGATCGGCCACCCGATCTTCATCCGCCAGGGCCGGGAGATGCAGTTCACCGAGCCGGGGCGCACGCTGCTGACCTATGCCAGGCGCATCCTGCGCCTGCACCAGGAGGCGGTGGTCCGCATCGCCGAACCGCCGCTGTCCGGCACGCTGCGGGTCGGCACGCCGGACGACTACGCCAACACGCTGCTGCCGATGCTGTTCTCGCGCTTCGCCGAGGTGCATCCGGAGGTCGCCTTCGAGATCGTCTGCGAGAGTTCGGTCGAGCTGCGCCGCCGGCTCGACCGGGACGAACTCGACCTCGCCATCCTCACCTGTTCCAGCGACGAGGAGGCGGCCCGGGGCATCGTGCTGGCGCGCGAGCCCATCGTCTGGGTGTCCTCCATGGACCATGACGCCCATCTGCGCCGGCCGGTGCCGCTGGCCCTGTTCCAGGCGCCGTGCCAGTTCCGCGACTGGGGCACCAGCGCCCTGGAACGGCGCGGCATCGACTACCGGCTGGCCTATCAGAGCGCCAACATGTACGCCCTGTTCGGCGCCGTCCAGGCGGGCCTCGCCATCACCCTGGTGGTCAAGGCGTCGCTGGCGCCCAACATGCGCGTGCTGGGCGAGGAGGACGGCTTCCCGGCCCTGCCCGTGGCCACCATCAGCCTGTTCCAGTCGACCGCCGGAACCAACCGGCTGGTCAGCCGTTTGACCGATCATCTGGTGGAGTCCTTCCGCCAGGCGCAGCCCCTCAAGCTGGCGAGCTGACGACCCACGCTCCGCCCCGAATGCGGCGGGCGGAAG
>Ga0207773_100380_pt1 | contig 19610 bp, 18 predicted proteins | sample TtaePargueraPR_2_FD_187281 | JGI IMG/M metagenome (GOLD analysis project Ga0207773, IMG submission 187281) | Aerobic enrichment media microbial communities from Bioluminiscent Bay, La Parguera, Puerto Rico - Tt and M1 (3) (SPAdes) | ecosystem: Environmental > Aquatic > Marine > Unclassified ...
GCCTTGATGACATGGGAAAGCAAGGTGGTATCTGTTTTCTTTTTATAGTTGAGCTGAAACAGCAGGGCGCAGCGTTGTAACCATAAGTTTCCTGAATTCAGCCACTTTTCCACATAGGGTTTTCTTGATTCGGGAAATTTCAGAAAATATGCCCCCATCAGTTTTACCGCAATAAAGTCAACCGTATCCCACCAAGATTGATGGGTAACCATATATTCAAAGAGGTCTATATCCTGTTTTTCAGGTTTTCCGGTATATTTCAAAGCAAGTTCCTGTGCGAAGTACTGGTATTCGCGCTCAGGTTTGTTCCAAAGGATTTCAAGCAGTTCGGGTAGTTCAGCTTTTGGAGGTAAGGCAGCCTTTTCTAGAAAGGGTTTTTGGATTTTTCTTCTTATTGGTGTCTTTATTCCGTAAAATTCAAATTGATTTTTCATGTAAGCCTTTTGGCCTCGGGCAATTACAGAGTTGGCATGACTTCTAAATTCGTCCTCCAAAGTTCGGATATATGCTTCCATTCAGTAAGTTTAAAAAACCAGTATCAATCCATGTATGCATTGTTATCTCCTTTGTTACGCAGGTCTACCCCTCCCTGAAGTATGGAATTGAGGTTGGCAAGGTAGAAAGTCCAGCCCGTTTTGCAGCCCACATGATAGTTCTCTTCTGTGGTGTTATAATGTGGGATGTCTTCTTGGGTAAGTTCAATGATGGATTTCCCTTGCCCCTCCGTGATATTGATACTGACGATTCCTGCTTTCCCAAAGGTGAAGCGAAGGTGGTTTTTCCCATTGTTTTCCAAAATTTCGCCTTTCTCCACCACATTGTCAGGGTAGCCGTGCCATAGCCATTTATAGGTATCCAAAACATGGATGGTTTCATCGGTTTTGCGTAATTGTCCCATGGGACTGTGAAATTGAGCTAACCGTAGAAACCAACTTTCTAATCCACTTTGGGTGGTCCAAGCATCAAATATGGTTTTCACATCACTCTTAATGGGTGTTTTGATGGTAAACCTACTCCAGTCAAATTTACTGTTTTCAGCCATGTTTATAAGGGTTTAGGTTAATTAGCTAAAGCTGGGTTTGAGATTAGAACCTGCCTTGGTGCTTCAAGGCCTGACGTATATGTGCCAAATGGTGTTCACAATGCCATGCATACAAACCTATGGTTTCTTCCAAGTTAGATTCCCTTCGATGCTCAGGATGGTAAAATTTTCTTTTTAGCTCTTCTTTGCTTAGGCTTTTTAAAAGCAGTGCCCATCGATAATGAAGACCTGTAAGCAACTTGATGGAATAGGTAATGTCCTCATCCATAGAATCGATTAAATTTGCCCAACGGTCTTCAAAATAAGGCTTGATGCTGGGAGTGTCTTCCGTAAGTGCCAGTTTGAATCGTATGATGGCGTTCATATGGCTGTCGGCACAGTGATGGACAACCTGCTTAATAGACCATCCATCAGGTCGGTAGCGCCAATTTAGTTGCTTTGATGACAATCCATCCGTCAATTCTTTGACCTTTTGCGGAAAAGTAGCGATGCTTTCAATCCATGTTTGGAGTGTCTTCCTTTCAATTTCCTTGGGCTCCTTAAATGGCCCAATAGGGTATTTTAGTTTCTCTAAGGTTTCTGTAGTCATGGCTGTCGTCTATTTGGATTTCTTTTTATAAATGCCTCTAAATGCGACTTGCTGCACTTTGTCAGATTTATCCACTAGCTCCCAAAGCTGTGTAACGGTATCATCCGGATTGTATGTCCAGGTAATACGGTTCTTAATCCATTGACCTGCTTTGTTCTTGCTTGGTTTGCTTTCCAGTATCATTTGGTTTTCAGATGCACTGCCTTTTAACTGCAGGTTGTTGCCTTGGCTGTCGACCCATAACTGGTTCCAAGTGGAATCTGCAGCATCGAAGAAATTATAACTTCTGCCTGTGATGCCACTGCTCCCTTGCCACTGTTCACTTATCAGGCAGCCTTTTTCTAGCTTAATGATCTTGTTTTCCCCCAGTTTTTTTCCATAGGTATCAAATACCTCCCATTCGCCCAACCAAAAATCAAATTGTGCATGATGGCTGGTGCAACAAGTACAGTCTGATTGTGCTGGTGCATTGGTGTAATAAAGCAGACAAACAAAGAAAATTAAACTTGTTTTATACATAGTAAAACAAGGTCGGTTACCTACTCAAGTTAAGGAAAATATTGCTTAGGTTAAAGAACGTTGATGGGGATCTTGTTAGATTACCTTATTTTTACCTCACTCACAATTTCATCTGGATCTTCTACTTGCTTGCGTTCTTTTTTGTCCAAATCAAGGTCCATAATGGTTTTGGACTTCGAAGGTTTGTGGAAAGACAAAACAATAGCCATGAAGAAGGCTGTTCCCAGAAAAAAGTGGTTTAGAGTCATGAAATAGCTTATAATGGCAAGTAGGGCAGGAACCTCCAAAATGACAAATTTAATGAGTGTCGCATCTAGGTAGCCAATCATCTTTTCCTTTAGCGGTTGAAGGTATTTTAAGTTCTCAAGTTCTATATTAAAGTAATAGCTACTTCCTGAGGTGGCCCCGATGGCCAAAACCGGCACAAGAATATTGAGCATTTCCACCAAATAGGATCTTTCGGTGGTCTCTGGTTTGGCCAGGACGAGGGCTGCCAAAAAGAAACCAATTTGGGAAATAAGTAATCCAATGAAGAGTATGTTGAGCCCCTGAAAATATTCCCTGGAAGTTTGCGGCTTACTAGTCATAGTGTTTTGATCAAAATGAATACGGTAATTCGTACTTCCTTGTGCCAATGTCCAAGTTCTGGATTACAGGTCCGATGGTCATCAACAAGGTTTAGGTCGGGGCTTAGTGTACAAGGATAGTGGGATGCCTTGTAAGAATAATAATGCGAAAAAAACTTTGCTAAATCAAGTTTTTACAAGCAAAAAGGCTTGGGAAATGACTCGTTTTATAAGCTAGATATAGTTGCCTGCAATTTTTTACCGTTAAAGCAGGCCCTTTGGTTTGTAGCCTTATAAAAATAAAATCCAATGGAAAGGATAACATGCATCTATCGGGTCATTATCCGGTCAGTGCCCAAGTTGTATTTTAGTGCCAGCGATTAACTAAAAATAAAATATAAGCAGGTAATGCTAATGGTGAGGTAAAAGGTTGAAAACCATCTATTTTTCCATACCATTACTGTAAAAGCCATTAAGAAAAGCATTAGGGAAACCGTTCCCTTCGTTTCTAAAGCTACTGTAACGGTACTTTCGCTAGTGAGCAGAGACCACTGGTGAAAGAAGTAAAATGCCATCGCCATAGACAGGAGCCCTGTGGCTAGGACGGCAGGAATAAGGTAGTGCTCATTGAGCCCGTCAAATGGTTTTTTCATACTTTGGTTTTTTTGCCGTACTTAAAAGATATTTTCTTCCAATTTGAATCAACTTTCTGGTAAGGAGCAATAGTAAGAATCCATAGGTTGCCGTGCTGACAAACAGAGATGGGATGCCAATACCAAAACGCATACTCAATACTGCCATGATGCCAATAAATAATAGCATTCCAAAAGTCCATCTAAGCAATAGTGGTTTTAGCGGCAAAGCGGCTGTTTTTTGCCGTTGTTTTTTTATTCGCTCGAGGTAAATAATAAAACCGCTGAGGGATAGAAAGCCGGATGATAAAGCCAACAAGCAATAAAGCAATTTCATTGACAGGCCGGCAAAATCCCCAAAGTGTAAAGCTTCCTGTACATAATAAAGTTTGGCACCAAAACCCTGATCGCTAATATTGTATTGGTGCTCTATGCCATATCCTGCTTTGTCAAAAACCAGTTTATTGGACCTTCTCTCATAAACTTGTCCTTGAACATTGCCATAGACATGAACCAGACCTTCTCCATTGGTGCTGGGGCGTATATACCAAGGTTGGAGCTCGGGGAAAGCAGATTGGGTTTTGGTTAGAATGGCATCATAATCCAGAGGAAAATGCGTGTCCTGATCCTTTGAATAGACTTTTTGCTCCCGCACAAATTGATTGGGCATGGTAATGTCCAGGCCTTTCATGAGATATGATTGAAGTCCAAGCCAGGCTCCCGTGATAGCTATGATTAGATTAAACAGCAATGCAGAGATGCCGATTGTCTTGTGAAGGTCCGCTTGGGTAATGCGCAGGTTCTTTCTACGGATTTTCCCAAAGGAAAGGTTTTTCATAAACTTGCCATAGATCAACAGGCCGGTGATGGTAGATATCAGTAAGGCGATTCCAGCTAATCCGACAATTTGACGTCCATATAGGGCCTCATAAAACCGGACGTGTATGTTTCTCAAGAAATAGCTGAAGCTTTCATAATAGTTTCTCTCTCCAAGTATTTTTCCGGTATAGGGATCAACAAATACTTCCCAGAAAATTGGATGCAGTTTTTCGGCTTTATTGGGCTGTAATCGAATGTTCCAGGTGTCCAGGTGTTCTTTGGGCATTTCAACTTCAAAGAGGTGTTTGTCAGGATGGGAGCTAAGTACTTTTTGGACGATTTGAGTTAAGGATACCGTTGAATCTTGTTTTGCTACTATAGTAAGGTGAGGGTTGAAGACACGGTCAATTTCCGGCCGGAAAAGAGCTGCCGCTCCGGTGATGCTCAGAAACGCAATCACCACCCCGGCATATAGGCCCACCCAATTATGTATTTTCCAAAGTAGCTTGTTGTTCATGTGTTTGTAAACTCAAAAAACTTCCGGGGAAACCCGGAAGTTATATGGAGGTGGATGCTTTTAATTTTAGAACGTATAAGAAACCGTAGTCATGATATTTCTAGGGGCACCAGGGAAGGCCCTGATATAATCGTATCCTCCTACCCAATGTGTTTTGTCGAACACGTTGTTTACGTTCATTTGAATCTGGAATTTATTCATCTTATAGTAAACAGCTGCATCCACAAGTTGATAGGAAGGGAATATTGGAGGATTGGCTGAGGAACCAAGAGATCCGAATCTTTCCGTCACAAAATTGGCTCCCAAGCCAAATCCTAAACCTTTGAATGATCCTTTGCTAAAGATGTATTTGGTCCACACATTCCCCGCATGTTTTGGGGCATTGGGTTTTTGCCTTCCGATCAGGTTTTCATCATCGCTTTCCTCAATGGTAGCTTCATTAAAGGAATAGTTGGCTACCAAACTCCAGTTGTCTGTGATCTTACCGGCTAGGTCAAGCTCAAAGCCCTTGGAAACATCTTTTCCGGTTTGTATCAATAAGTCGGGATTTCCGGGTTCATTGGCATTGTAAAGTGCCCCTTTTTCGGTTAGGTAATACAAGGCAATGGATGCATTGAGCCTTCCTTCAAACCAATCGCTTTTTGCGCCTATTTCCTTTAATTCACTTGTTAGCGGATCAAATGGGCCTCCTGCATTTGGGTTGTTGATTACCGTGGCTGATTGGGGTTGGTAACCTTGAACATAAGTGCCGTACAGGTTGATGTTTGGAGTTACGGAATAGACTAGGCCTACCCGTGGGATAAGTGCGTTTTGGGTCACATTTTCTTCATCTTCACCCTTATAGTTCAGGACATCGGTATAATACTCCTGCCTCAGTCCCAAAAGCAATTTTAGTGGGCCAAATGAAGCTTGCTCCTGAATATATATACCGTGGGAATTTAACTTTGACTGGGCAAATACCCTTGTGGTATAAATATATTTACTCATATCCCTAAGTTGGTTGGCAAATGGGTCTGTAAGGTCAAAGTGAGCCACAACAGGGACAGGGTTGCCATCAGCATCCAATGCATACAGATCTTTATTGGCAGGATTGTAGGAATTGATAGCACCGGTACGGTCAGCAGTTAAATAGCCCCTTGCTTCGATTTGTGAGCCGCCTGGATGAAGGGCTTGCTGAAAGTAGTCATATCCCAATAGCAATTTGTGGTCTACTTCTCCAGTGCTAAAGTCATAATTGAAGAAATTGTTGAAGTTATTATTGCTCCAGCTTCTTTTTCTGATGCCTACCCTCATTTCCACTTTTTCGGGATCCAGGCTGCCGTCTCCAAAATTTGCAAATTTGTTATTGCCTCTATGTTCGAGAAGATCCTCGCTATAGTTGGACCTCATATAGACGGAATTGAAGCTCAGGCCGTCAGTAAATTCATGGCGCAGTGAAATGGTTGCGTTGATGCTTTCTTCCTTTAGGTAGTCATTTGCAGCATTTAAGGCTTTGGTGATCGGTACAGAATAAAGGTCTCCGTCACCAAATACAGCTTGCCCCCGGTCCAGTCGTCCGTCAGAATTTTGGTAAACAATGTCAAAATTCAATCTGGTTTTGTCAGATGGTAAAAAGGAAAAAGAGGGTGCTACGACAATGTTTTTGTCATATTGGAGGTCCCGGAAATTGCCTGAATTTTCATAACCGAGGTTAAGCCGATAAAGTAAGGTGCGGTCTTCTGTCATGGGCCCGGTAAAGTCACCCAAAAGCCTGAAAGTATTAAAGCTTCCAACGGTAGAACTGATGGATTGTCTAGCTTCTGTTAAGGGCTTTTTGGTAACCCGGTTGATGGTACCACCTGCTGAGGCATTGCCAAATAGTGCAGAAGCAGGACCCTTGATTACCTCTACCCGTTCGATATGCGGTATCAGCTGCTGTTTCCAGAAACTGGTAAAAGCCCGCATCCCATTGACAAGGTTGCCGGAAATATCCTGGCCCTGGATACGGTGTCCTCGGATGGTGATATCGTTGTAAAAGGTATATTGGTTTACACCACTAATGTTTTTTACCACATCATTTACGCGAAAGGCTCCTTGGTCTAAGGCCAATTCCTTGGTCACATAGCCGATGGATTGGGGGACTTCTCTTAGCGGGGTGGAGGATTTGGTACCGATGAAGGAGCTACTGTTCTTGTAACTGGTTTCGGCACGGCCGAGAATTTCCACTGTTTGAAGTTGCAGTTCACCTTCCAAAAGCTCGACATCCAAAGTGGTGGTCTGTTCAGCCACGATGGTAACTTGCTGGCTTTTTCCAGTGTAGGCAAAAGAACTGAATTGGATGGTCCTTGTTCCTGTGGGAACACTTTCAAGAAGAAATTCCCCGTTTTTGTCTGTCAAAGTGCCTTGTTGGGTTCCTTCTATTAGCACATTGATGAATTCGATTGTTTTGCCATTTTGATCTTTTACTGTTCCTTTTAGTTGGCCTGTTTGCGCAGATGCAACGGTGACAAAGCTCGTCAATAGGAATAAAAGTAGACTGTTCTTCATAGTTTGTTTTATTTAGACTAATTCTTAACAGTGGCAAAAGTATGATTATTTTATTTAGGAATCCAATAAATATTAATTTAATTTAGATTAATTCTTATTAAGGTGTGGTTGATAATGGATAAATATTAATTCTGCCTATTTTTTAGCATTATTGATTTATATCAACTCATTTGGTTGAGATTTTTAAAAAATGCTGATTCCCTAAATGTTTCCGTTTTGCAGGAAGTGATTTATCTAATGGGGCTGGGGAGGTATTTTAAAAATGATTTTTGATTTGAACTTAAAGCGGATTCCAAAAGGGTACTGCCCAATTTGGCAAGTACCTTTTTGGATTCTGGGCAATTCAATTTCAATCTATTTTCTTGAAGCTTAGTTGATTTGCTTCATTACTTAAGATTAGCTTGCCTTCTTCAAATTTAAAATTATAAGTTTGCTCGTTTAACTTTTGCGTGAAAATGGTCTCTTTTTCCAAGTTTGGACAAGCCATCATCGTGGATATCACTTTTCCAAAAGTAACCTTTTGCTTATCTATGGTGATCTGGCCGTGGATCCGGTTGCAGCCTCCAAATCCGTAAAATCGGTTCTCCACAAGGTTAAACTCCAAGTTGGGTGCCTTGCCTTCGCTAATTGCAGTTTCTCCATTGATAGTCTCCAAAGCCCAAACATCATTTAGCCTATAGTCCCCCTGGTAATCACCACAACCGGAGTATTCCTTAAATTGATCTTCATTTGCCATTTTTATGGAGACTTTTACTTCATGCCCAAATTCCTTACCGGACATCGTGTCTTGGCATTTCTTTTTGAAAATGGTCACATGAAGGGTGCCTTTCTCGGTTTCAGCGTTAAAGCTAACAGCATTAACATCTTGAGGGCGTACAGGTTCCGGTACTGGTGTGACCAGTGTTTCACCTTCCATGGGTCTAAAGGTCATGTGCTTGTTAAAATCGATTTCTACAGACCAAAAAGGTTCATTGCCGGTGGCTTTAAAGCCAATAAAGGACTCCTCTTTCAAATCCATATTAAAATTGGCCGGCTTATCCTTTTTTAGATAATATAAATTGGCCAAATCCCCTGCTACAGGATTTCCCTCTGAGTCCAACAATTGTAAGCTGTCAGCATGTACTTTAAAAAGCCCCATACCATTCTTTTCTTCTTTGTCCAGGGTAACAATACCATCATCGGAAAAGGAGAAGGTGCCGGAAGTTTCCATCACTTTCCCGCTTCTTTCCTGGTAGACCATCTTTTCGGTATAACTGGAGTCTTGGTTCAGTTCCAATTCATAACTGATGCCAGGGCAATCTGCACAAGGCAGAACCCCATAAAAAGTGCCAATGGGCAATTCAATCTTTTCTTTGGTGCAAGCCACTGTAGCCAATAATCCAATGAAAGATAAATATAGTAAATGCTTCATAGTGATAAATTTTATTCTATTAAACCCCTACGCAAAAGATGAACCAAACGCTACTGACCTAGCAATGTACCCTAAAAAGAACCTAAAAACTTTCTCCAAATCCAGTATGGAGGCTTAACTTTAGAGGAAAGTACCAAAGCATGTCTGACCTCCAAAGCTATATTGCCAATTATTTTGATCTTAAGCCCGGGCAGTTGAAAAAGCTGGCGGAACAATTTCATCCACAAACGTTAAAAAAGGATGCATTTTTGATTCGTACTGGGAGTTATTTTGGGCAGTTAAGTTTCATTAAAGCTGGCCACTTACGTGTTTTTGAGTATGTGGATGGGAAGGAGATCACACAATGGATAAGTTCTAAAGGGGAGTTTATTACAGATTTGGACAGTTTAATTTTTGGCAAACCCGCCAGAAGAAATGTCCAATCGCTCACCGACTGTGAGCTGTATACTATCAGTAAGGAACGCTATAGAAATTTAGGAACAATTGTTCCCCAATGGGGTGAGTTGGAAAAGCTATTTATCGCTAAATGTTTTATTACATTGGAGGACAGGGTTTTTGGTTTCCTTTCCATGACAGCTGAGGAGCGCTATATGCAGCTTTTTCAATATAAAAAAGAACTCTTCAATCAAGTTCCGCTGCAGTATCTTGCTTCCATGATGGGGATGACTCCGGAGACATTGAGTAGAATTCGCAAAAAGACCACTTCTTGATATAGATCAAGAAGCCTAATATGGGAAATTCGGAATTTTGGGTGTTGACAAAAGAAAAATATCATGAAAATCAGCACAAAAATCCGAATTGACGCTCATCCCGAAAAAGTATGGGCAACCTTGATGGATGTGGAAAGTTATCCACATTGGAATCCATTTGTTAGATCCCTGACCGGAACGGTCAAAGAAGGAGGGAGGATTAAAGTAAAGCTTACAGGCATGGTTTTTACACCGACCATTTTGACGCTTGAACCTGAAAAGGAATTCAGATGGCTTGGCCATTTGTTTACCAAAGGCCTTTTCGACGGAGAACATTGCTTTGAACTACAGCCCAATGAAGATGGCAGTACTACGTTTTTGCACAGTGAGGTTTTTAGTGGGATTTTGGTCCCTTTGTTTAAAAAACAACTGCTAAAAGGTACCAAGGCTGGTTTTGAAGCCATGAATGAAAAGCTAAAAGAACGTGTAGAAAATATGTAAATTGAGGGCAAATTTTCATCCCATGGATAAGGAAAAACCATTGGTAAACCAAATGTATTTACTGGAAAAATTTCCCGGAAAGGGTGGCTGGACATATGCTGTCATCCCGGAAATCAATCCTTCAAAACAATCGCCCTTTGGCTGGGTAACCGTAAGGGGTAGCGTGGATGGCTATCCATTGAAACATTATAAGCTGATGCCTATGGGCAATGGCAAACTTTTTCTCCCGGTAAAGGCAGCAATCCGTAAAAAGATCAAAAAGGAAGCAGGGGATTGGGTAAATGTGGTACTGTTTTTAGATGAAACACCAGTGGTAATTCCTGATGAGTTAATGGAATGTTTCCAAAACGAGCCCGCAGCTGCATTGGAGAGTTTTAAAAAACTTTCAGATGGTGAGCAAAAAGCTTACTTGGATTGGATTTATTCCGCAAAAAAGGAGGAGACAAAGGCAGTTAGAATTGTGCGCATGTTCGAGCAACTTTCAAACCGTTAATTTTTTGAAAATGTTAAGCGATTTTGATCAATACTTCCAATATCAAACTGAACCGACCAAAAGCTGTTTATTGGCCTTAAAGGATATAATCCTAAGCATTGATAGTAAAATTACGACCGCTTGGAAATATAGGATGCCTTTTTTCTGTGTGAAAGGAAAAATGTTTTGTTATCTCTGGAAAGATAAAATCACTCATGAGCCCTACATTGGGATAGTCAATGGAAATAAACTGGATCATCCTTTACTAGAAAAAGGTGATCGCTCAAGAATGAAGATTCTTCGCATCAATCCCTCTGGAGATTTGCCTGTGGAAACTATCAGAACAATTTTGGTTCAGGCTTTCAACTATCAAACAGAAAGGAAATTGTAAGATGTTTTTCTTTTTATTCTATTGTTCATATGCAATTTGGGGTTTACTATTATGAATTTCAGCCGGTGGTGGATCAAGAGGGTGAGGAAGTAAAAATTGGATCCAATAATTCAAAGAAGGCCGGCTTATTTGGCCAAGCCATAACAAAATAGTTTAACTTCGAAGCATGTTTGATTTTAGACTTCAAGTTTTCCACACTGTTGCGAAGCGCCTAAATTTCACAAAAGCTGCTGAGGAATTGTTTATTTCCCAGCCCGCTGTTACCAAACATATCCGGGAAATTGAGCGGCATTACCAGGTTAAGCTATTTGATAGGAAGGGGAGCAAGATCTCCTTAACCCCGGCAGGCCATACCTTATATGAACATGCTGATCGGATTTTTGCCATTTACCGTGATCTTGAATTTGAACTTAACAATTTCAATAAGGAACATAGAGGGGAGCTGCGTATTGGTGCCAGTACCACCATTGCACAGTACCTATTGCCATCTATTTTGGCGGCTTTCCATGAAAAGTTTCAGGATATCCGCCTTTCCCTGAGTACTCATAATACCGAGCAGATTGAGCGGTCTCTGGAGAATGGGGAAATTGATCTGGGCATTATTGAGGGGCATTCCAAGCAATCGCAATTCAAATACACAGCATTTACCAAAGATGAAATTCTCCTGATTGCACGGGCTGATCATCCTCTTGCCAGGAAGGAGTGGATCACCCGGGAGGAACTGATGGAAATCCCCTTACTTTTAAGAGAACCGGGTTCAGGGACTTTGGAAGTCATTGCCCATGAGTTAAAACCATTGGGAATTAAGCTGGGACAGTTGAAAAGGGAAATGCAGCTGGGCAGTACCGAGAGTATAAAGGGATATTTGAAGAAATCCAAGGCAATGGCTTTTCTATCGGTTTTTACCGTACTCCCTGAACTCCATAACAAGGAGTTTACCGTGGTTGATATTGAACACCTGAATATAGAAAGGCACTTTTTCTTTATACAGCCTCATGGCCAAAAGGAGAGTATAGCAGAACTCTTTATGAAATTTGCCCTCCATTATAACCTCAGGTAATCGGTCATTGCTAAAAACGATTTCCATTAAAGCAATAGCTTCTGCAAATTTGTGTTGACCAAATCAGAGGTTATTCTTTATGGATAAAGTCAAATACATCAATCGAAAGATTTTGGAGCTCCCTAACTTAAGGGGGAAGCGGTTTACGCTACGGGAAATTCTTTTCTGGTTGGTGGCTTTGTCCTGTTTGTTATTAACAGTTCCCGCTCCCATTGCCCTGCTTTTGGGCCTTGTATTTGCCAACTTCATCGGAAATCCATATGCTAATCTCACCCAAAAAGCTACCGATTTTCTGTTACAGGGAGCTGTGGTAGGGCTGGGTTTTGGAATAAAGATCGATGAGGCCATCAATGCTGGCCAGGAAGGTTTTTCCCTTACCGTTGCTTCCATTTTGGCTACGCTGACGTTGGGCTTGGCATTGGGCAAAGTATTTAAAATAGGTAAAAAGACGGCGGTTCTTATTTCTGCCGGTACAGCTATTTGTGGAGGAAGTGCCATTGCAGCAGTGTCTCCAGTCATCAAAGCCAAGCAGCAGGAGATTTCCATGGCACTGGGGGCGGTTTTTGTTTTGAATTCCTTTGCCCTTTTTATCTTTCCGCCTATTGGTCAGTTTATTGGATTAAGCGCCGACCAATTCGGCACCTGGTGTGCCATTGCCATCCATGATACCAGTTCGGTGGTGGGAGCTGCCAGTCAATATGGCGAGAAGGCGTTGAATATAGCTACTACCGTAAAACTGCTCAGGGCACTTTGGATTATTCCCCTGACGATTTTAGCGGCTTTGATCCAAGGTCGGCGGCAAGGGAAAATCAAAATCCCTTACTTTATTGCTTGGTTTGTGCTGGCAGTTATGGCAAACAGCTATCTTCCGGATATAGCTCCATGTAGAGACCTGATTACTTCTTTGGCAAAAGCGCTATTGACTTTAGCCTTGTTTATGATAGGCTGTGGACTTTCCAAAAAGATGCTTTTTGCCGGAGGAGTGAAGATTTTTGCCCAGGCCAGCATATTGTGGGTAATTATTGCTGGGGCGACTTTGTGGGTAATTGTCAATTGGGTTTAGGGGTTAAAAGAAAAAAGAAGTTCACGAATCACCTCAGAGGGCTTAAAACCTTTTCCAAAGTTTCAAACTTTGGAAAAGGTTTTTGCCAATTATTGAAGTTTAATAAGTCAAAGGACTTAATAGAAGTTTTAAACTTAGACCAAGACCGGGACTCAGATCGAGTCTATTCTTAGTGTCAATTGGTGTAATTGGTGGACAAAAAAAGGTGCTGAATTTCCACTCAGCACCTTTGAAATAGTCAAAGCTCTTTATTTTTCAAATTCTGCTTTGGCCTTGTCCAGAAAATCTATAAAATTTTGTGGTTCGGTATCATAAGCCTTAGGCCTGACCAGCATTTCCTCATTATGATCCAAGATCACATAATAAGGCTGTGCATTATTGTTGAATTTGGTGATTTGGAAATCGGCGTTTTGCTTGCCGATGGTCTTTTTCACTTTTCCATCATATTCGGATGTGTACCATTCCGACTCAGGTAGATCAGTTCTTTCATCCACATAGAGTGCCACCAGGACAAAGTTGTTTTGCAATCTTTTCAGTACCTCTGGTTCAGACCAAACCTTGGCTTCCATCTCTCGGCAGTTGACACAACCATGGCCGGTAAAATCGATAAACAGAGGCTTATTTTCCTTTTTGGCTACTCTCAGTGCTTGCTCATAATCAAAGTAGCCATTTAAGCCATGTGGCCAATGTAAAAGGTTACCATATTTGGGTTCCTCGGTCATCGAGTTTGTTTCTCCTACACTCCCTTTATTTTCCCTAATCAATTTTTCCAGATTAAAGTCATGGGAAGACATCGGGGGAAGCAGGCCACTCAGTGATTTTAAAGGCGCCCCAAACAATCCTGGAATTAAATATATCACAAAGATAAAGGTAATGGTTGCCAACAATAACCTCGGAACACCGATGGATTCCATTGGCGAGTCTCCGGGTAATCTGAGCTTTCCGAGCAGGTAGAAGCCCAATAAGGCAAAGATTACTATCCAGATGGCCAAATAAATATCCCTGTCCAATAAGCCCCAGTGATATACCTGATCGGCGACGCTAAGGAATTTGAAGGCTAATGCCAGTTCCAAAAAGCCTAAGACCACTTTCACGGAATTTAGCCAGCCCCCAGATTTTGGCAAGGTATTTAGCCATTCGGGGAAAACAGCAAACAAGGTAAAAGGAATGGCAAAGGCAAAGGAGAAGGCGAGCATGCCCAAAATTGGTTTTAATATTTCTCCGCCAGCAGATTCGATCAGGATAGAACCAACGATCGGGCCCGTACAGGAAAAGGATACCAGCACCAAGGTAAAGGCCATGAAAAACACTCCGGTTAGTCCTCCTTTATCCGCTTTGGCATCCATGGAATTGACCAATCCACTAGGTAGGGTGATCTCAAATAAGCCCAGGAAAGCAAAAGCAAAGAAGATAAATACCAGAAAGAAAAATATATTGGGCAGCCAGTGGGTGGAAAGCCAATTGGCAAATTCAGGGCCTTGAATGGCAGCAACTATAGTCCCTGCCAGGGTGTAAATAATAATGATGCTCAGTCCATAGATAAAGGCATTGCGGATACCTTTGGATTTCGATTTACTTCTTCCTGTAAAAAAAGTAACCGTCATAGGGATCATGGGGAATACACAAGGAGTAAGCAAAGCAGCCAGTCCACCTAAAAAGGCAGCAATGACAAATGGCAGCATGGAAGTGGCATCCCCTTGCTTCCCTTCCGGATCCATGGTGACTTCGGGGATTTTTGAGCCTTGAGCTTCTGCTTTTTGCTTGCTGGCCTCTGATGTATTTTGAGCTGGCTCTTCTGTAATTTCAATAAGGACAGTTGATTTATCCTTTTCCTGAGCATCTTTCTTTGTGGATTCCTCTTCTACCTTTTCTTTAGAGCTGGTTTCTGATACCGCTTCCTCCGGTGCGGTTTTTTTTTGTGGTACTGCTGTAAGACTTTTGTCAAAATCCTCTTGGTAAGAAACACATTGATGAGTGATATCCGAACACATTTGATAAGACATCAGACCAACAATCTTTACTTTGGCATCGGTGACCTTAACTTTTTGCTGAAACTCAGCCGTTCCCGTAAAATAACTTACCTCCGCTTCCCAGGTTTCATCGATTTTCCTTTTGGGGTGGATAGGTATTAATTCTCCCGTCCTTTCGATCCCTATAGAACCCTCTAAGCTGAGTTCGGTCAGCATTGGCCCCAAGTCCGGGTCAAAGTCATTGGAGTAGATGTACCAGTCTTGCGGAATTTCAGCTTTGAAGATCAGGGTGATTTCCCCTCCCACAGAAGGAGCTTCTTCGGAAAGGCTCATTTGCCACTTGGGAGGTTTTATTATTTGGGCAAAAGCGGTAAGGCTCAGCAAAAAGAAAACAAGAGAAAGCTGTAGTGATTTAGATATTCTGCTCATTCTGTTATTGGTATAACACGTTGATAATGGTAATACAGGAAGTGCCAACAATTAGTTCCTTATGACAAAACCACAAGAGAGGCTCCATAACATGAGATGTTGACAAGTGGGTCAAATCTACTTTACGTTGGAATTCCCTTGTGGTTGTGCGAATTACAATTTGAAAGGCTCTATTTACCAGATAGTTTTCTAAAAGCCCGATAAAAGGCCACTATGGTTTCGATCCCCAATAAGTAATTTTTAACACCGTAATGTTCATTTGGGGAATGTATGGCATCCGTGTCCAAGCCAAAGCCCAGCAAAATGGGATCCAGTCCCAGTTCCTCCTGAAATAATGAGGTGATCGGTACGGAGCCACCTTCACGGGTTGGAATTGCTTTTTGGCCAAAAACTTCCTGGATGGCCTCCACTGCAGCCTTATAACCAACGGAGGAAGTAGGAACCACCGCAGGTTTGCCACCGTGATGAGGGATGACCTTTACCTTTACCGAGTCCGGTGCAATGGATTCAAAATGTTTTTGGAAAAGTTCGGCTATTTCGTGGTGATTCTGGTTGGGTACCAATCTCATTGAGATCTTAGCGTAAGCCTTGGAAGGCAAAACTGTTTTGGCCCCTTCACCTGTATATCCCCCCCAAATCCCGTTTACATCTAATGTGGGACGGATACCGGTACGCTCGATGGTGGTATATCCCGCTTCGCCTTCCACTTCTTTGATGTCCAGTTTTTTCTTGTAGTCATTCAGATCAAACGGTGCCTCATTCAGTTTTTTGCGGTAATCGGCTGAAAGTTCTTCTACCTTGTCATAGAAGCCCGGAATAGTGATTTTTTTGTCCTCATCCTGAAGCTGGGCAATCATTTTACATAAAATGTTAATAGGATTGGCCACTGCACCGCCGTAAGTACCACTGTGGAGGTCACGGTTAGGGCCGGTCACTTCCACCTGCATATAGGCCAAACCTCTCAAACCAACAGTAACGGATGGTGTATCCAATGAAATCATGCTGGTGTCAGAAATCAGCACCACATCCGCCTTAAGCTTTTCTTTATTTTCCTTGATGAAATTTTCCAGGTTGTCTGAGCCCACTTCTTCCTCCCCTTCAATCATAAACTTCACATTGCATGCCAGTTCATTTTCCGCCATCATCGTTTCGAAAGCCTTTACATGCATGTAAAACTGGCCCTTGTCATCAGCAGAACCACGGGCAAAAATGGCTCCTTCAGGATGTAGCTCCGTTGGCTTGATGACAGGCTCAAATGGTGCCGAATCCCAAAGTTCATATGGGTCGGCAGGCTGCACATCATAATGCCCATATACCAATACTGTAGGCAATGCTGGGTCAATGATTTTTTCGCCATATACCACAGGATAACCCGGGGTTTCACAAATCTCCACCTGGTCAGCACCCGCTTTGATCAAGCTTTCCTTTACAAATTGTGCTGCTTTGAACACATCCTCCTTAAATTTTGGGTCAGCACTTACAGAAGGAATGCGAAGTAAATCCAAAAGTTCGCTGAGGAATTTTTCTTGATTTTGCAGGATATAATCTTTCGATGCCATATTTGGGATTTTTGATTAAAATGAGAAAACCCAAAATTACATTTTTAAACCGGGATTATGCAATAGGTTGCCCATTGCATATTTCGGGCTAATGAAGGAATTCCAGTTCAGTTTCTATTTTCCATTGCAAAAGCACTGAAAACAACCCTAACGGAAAAGGGGACTTATTTGAATTTGACCACCTTGCCGTGGGCTTTGGAGGTCATTTCCTCAGGGATCGATGAAGTGATTTCCTTATAGAGTAATTCCACTAACCGTTTTTTCAGGAAACTCCTGGTCAGGATAATGCTTGCCTCCCGCATTGGTTGTTCTCCAGCAAAGGGCCTTATCCGGGCCTTTTCTTCCTCGCTAAGGTCAAAAGTGGCCAGTTCAGGTAGTAGGGTAACCCCTTTATAGCGATTGACCATATTTTTGAGTCCTTCCAATGAACCACTTTCATAGTGGAAATTCATGCGCTGGAATTTGTTTTGGTTACAAATGCTGAGCACCTGGTCCCTGAAGCAATGGCCTTGCTGCAAAACCCAAAAATCGTCAATCATCAGATCTTTTATTTCAATTGCCTCTTTTTCAAGCAGCGCATGGTCCTTGGAAAGGTAGGCAAAGAATTTCTCATAGAACATGGGTTTTTCTACAATGCCCTGCTCGTTTAAGGGGGTAACCACAATTCCTAGATCCAATTCATCATTACGTACCCTTTTCACGATTTCTTCCGTGATCAGCTCTTCCACTTGAAGTTGAACCTGTGGATATTCCTCCAAAAATTTGCGGATGAAAAGATGCAGGAGATAGGGGGCTAGGGTAGGAATAATGCCCAGTTTTATTACTCCACTGATATTACCTTTTAATTGGGCCACCATCTCATAGATCCCTTTGCTTTCAGAAACTACCTTTTTGGCTTGTTCTATCAGCTGTGCACCTATTTCTGTCGGGATAACAGGCATTTTGGATCGGTCAAAGATCACTACGTCCAGTTCCCGCTCAAGTTTATGGATTTGAGCACTAAGGGTAGGCTGCGTTACGAAACAAGCTTCTGCTGCGTGTCCAAAGTGCCGGTGTTTATCCACCGCCAACACGTATTCCAATTGCTGAATGGTCATTTGCCAGTCTGATTTTTAGCATTTAAAAACATGTTTGCAAATATATAAATCTTTTTCTTTTTATTTAGACTTGATTTAAATAATAGTTAATCGGTTTAAAATGAACGATTAAAAAGCCTTTCTTTTACCTAAAATTCATCCATACCAATTTTTCCTCTTAAATTTGCCAGATTAGAAAATGCAATTTACTTGTGTTTTGTACATTTCCTTAAAGCAAAGTTGAATCAGCAAGTCATGTTACTTACTCTTCATCAAATCAGCAAAAAGTTTCCCCAAAGCAAAGAATGGACTCTTGAGGATATTTCTTTTGGGGTAAGTGAGGGTGAAATTCTTGCTATTGTTGGAGAAAACGGCTCCGGGAAGACGACCTTGCTAAAACTGATCGGGGGATTGGAACATCCTGACAATGGGCGAATTATTCATTCTGGACAGACCATAGTAAATGGAAAGACCGCCATGCCTGCAAACCAAAGGGAAGTCGGGGTCATTTTTGAGGATTATGCTCTTTTTCCCCAACTGACATTGTTAGAAAATGTACGCTGTGGTTTGCATCATCAGGAACGAAATGGGCGGCAACTCGCCAAAGACAGCTTAGCATTGGTAGGACTTGAAAATAGTTCAGGGGTTTATCCACATCAGCTTTCCTCCGGTCAAAGGCAAAGGGCCGCTCTGGCACGGGCCTTGGCATCCAAGCCAAAACTTTTGCTGTTGGACGACCCCTTTAGAAGTCTGGATACCCGTTTCAAAAATGAAATCAGTGAAGATCTATATGATATTGTTAAAAGCAGCGGGATAACGGCCATCATTGCCAGTCACCATGCAAAAGATGCCTTATCGGTAGCAGACAGGATTGCCATCCTTCATAGGGGGAAGCTGCAGCAAGTGGATACCCCGGTTGATATCTATAAAAAACCAGCCAATGCCTATGTGGCCAATTTTTTTGGAAAAAGAAATGAGATTCTAGCAACTCCTACCGAAGAAGGTTTTTATTCTGGTTTTGGATTTATTCCTGACCAAGAAGCCAAAAATTATACTGCAAAGGTGAAAATCCTATTTCGTTCTGAAGATGCCAAGATCAAAAAAAGCACGGATCAGCCATTGAGCGGGGAGGTGATGCGAACCTTGTACTATGGGGATCACCAAATTGTCAGGTTGGTAGACGATGAAGGGAAACAAATAAGTATTAAGGCTGCCCCTGGAAGGAATTTCACAAAAAATGACCGCTTGTTCTTTACCATAGGCAAGTATGAAATAGAAGAAGCTTTTTAAAAATATAAATGGGTGTCAGTTAATATTTTAAGGTAAAATAATTGTTTGCTAAATCTAATTGGAAACAGTATTTTAAGCAAAATTTACTTCGTCAATTAACTAAAACCCTATTTTAATCATGCGCAAAAAAGACGCAACAAACTTTTCCAGACGGAAATTCATGGGAACTTCCTTGCTGAGTGCTGCAGGGCTATCCATTTTACCACAATTTAACTTTGCCCAGTCCCTTTCCAAGATGCCCATGTCTATGGGTCCTAGTAAGGTGCGCTTGGGATTTATCGGTATGGGCAGACAGTCCATTGGGATTTTGAGAGGAATGATCGGCATTCCACATGTTGAGGTCGTCGCAGGATGTGATGTATATGGCGTGAAGAGGACGCGTTTTCAGCGAGTCGTCGGTGAGCACTATGGTAAAAGCCCTGAAAGTATCCCTGTGTATGAAAAGTACCAAGATTTGCTGAAAAGGGATGACATAGATGCGGTAGTCAT